>Ga0315271_10002980_pt1 | contig 10678 bp, 8 predicted proteins | sample C3_top_MG_FD_204664 | JGI IMG/M metagenome (GOLD analysis project Ga0315271, IMG submission 204664) | Sediment microbial communities from Yellowstone Lake, YNP, Wyoming, USA - C3_top | ecosystem: Environmental > Aquatic > Freshwater > Lake > Sediment | place: USA: Wyoming | collected 2017-08-01
CCGATCGCGTCGCTCGTCCCCGACACGGCGCCCGACTTCATCAGGGACGTCACCGCGCGGCTGATGGCCGGCGAGGGCGACCTGCTCCCCGTCAGCGCGCTGCCGGTGGACGGCACGTTCCCGACGGGCACCACGAAGTACGAGAAGCGTGCGATCGCGCAGCTGATCCCGATCTGGGACGAGCCGATCTGCATCGACTGCGGCAAGTGCGCCATGGTCTGCCCGCACGCGGCGATCCGGATGAAGGTCTATCCGGAGGCCGCCACCCCGGTCTCCCCGATCGGGTTCGCCAGCAAGGAGTTCAAGTCCCGGGACCTCCCGGGCCATCGCCTCACGATCCAGGTCGCGCCGGACGACTGCACCGGCTGCGGCGTGTGCGTGGACGTCTGCCCGGCCAAGAGCAAGACGGACGTCGGGCACAAGGCCATCAACATGGAGGCCTACCAGGATCACCGGGACGTGGAGCGCGAGCGCTGGGACGCCTTCCTCGCCATCCCGCCGCTGGACCGCAACCTCATCCCGCACGACACCGTCAAGGGCTCCCAGGTCCTGGAGCCGTTGTTCGAGTTCTCCGGCGCCTGCGGCGGTTGCGGCGAGACGCCATACCTGCGCCTCGTCAGCCAGCTCTTCGGCGACCGGATGATCGTGGCCAATGCCACCGGCTGCTCCTCGATCTACGGGGCCAACCTGCCGACCACCCCGTGGACGGTCAACGCCCAGGGCCGCGGTCCCGCGTGGGCCAACTCCCTGTTCGAGGACAACGCCGAATTCGGCCTGGGCATGCGCCTCGCGCTCGACGCGCAGACGACCTTCGCCCGGGACCTGCTGACGCGAGTTGCCCCCATCGTCGGCGCGGACCTCGTGCGGGAGCTGCTCGACAGCCCGCAGGAGACCGAGCCGGAGATCGTCGCCCAGCGCGAGCGCGTGGACAGGCTCCGCGGGCTGCTCGAGGGCATCGAGGGTGAGCACGCCGTGGACGCCCGCCAGCTCGTGGCGCTCAGCTCGGATCTCGTCCGGCAGGGCGTCTGGATCATCGGTGGCGACGGGTGGGCCTACGACATCGGGTTCGGCGGGCTGGACCAGGTCCTCTCGTCGGGCAAGAACGTCAACATCCTCGTGCTCGACACCGAGGTCTACTCCAACACCGGCGGCCAGGCCTCCAAGGCCACGCCGCGCGGCGCGGTGGCGAAGTTCGCCGCTGCCGGCAAGCCGACCGGCAAGAAGGACCTCGGCGCGATCGCCCGGGCCTACGGCAACGTCTTCGTGGCGCAGGTCTCGATGGGCGCCAACGACGCCCAGACGACCAAGGCGCTCCTGGAGGCCGACGCCTGGCCGGGGCCGAGCCTGATCATCGCGTACTCCACGTGCATCGCCCACGGCATCGACATGTCGCGCTCGATGTCCCACCAGAAGGACGCCGTCAAGAGCGGCTACTGGCCGCTGTACCGCTTCCAGCCCAGCGAGGTGGAGGACGGCCAGCCGTTCAAGCTGGACTCCGCCAAGCCGTCGATCCCGATCAGGGAATTCGTGTCAACCGAGACGCGGTTCGCCATCCTGGAGCGCACCAACCCGGAGCGTGCCCACGAGCTCGCCGATCTCCTGCAAGGCGACGCCGACGAGCGGTGGCGCTACTACGAACAGCTGGCGGGCATGCACCGCAGCGTGCCGCACGTCCATGCGGTTGACGCGAACGCCGACCTGGTGGTCGCACTCGCGGCCGGCGAGAAGGGAGACGAGGCGTGACCGTAGACCTGCGCACCCGCTATCTCGGGCTCGAGCTCCGCTCCCCGATCGTTGCCTCGTCCTCGCCGCTGACCGGGGATCCCGCCTCGGCGAAGGCCCTCGAGGCGGCCGGCGCCGGAGCCATCGTGCTCCCCTCGCTGTTCGAGGAGGAGATCCTCAACGAGGAGATCGAGCTCAACCGCGCCCTCGAGGCGGGGTCCGAGCAGTTCGCCGAGGCGCTCGGCTACTTCCCCAGCATCGACACCTTCACAGGCATCGGGGACCAGTACCTCGCCCGCCTGGAGAAGACGAAGAAGGATCTCACGGTCCCGGTGATCGCCAGCCTCAACGCGGCGACCACCGGCGGCTGGGTCCGGTACGCGCGCCTGATGCAGGACGCCGGGGCCGACGCCCTGGAGCTCAACCTGTACCACGTGGCGGCGGATCCCTCCATGACGGCCGTTGACCGCGAGGACACGGACCTGGAGCTCATCGCGGCCGTCCGGGCGGCGGTGAGCATCCCGCTGGCCGTGAAGCTCGGCCCGTCCTACTCCGCGCTCGCGAACTTCGCGGCGCGGGCGGTGGCGGCCGGGGCGTCCGGTCTGGTCCTGTTCAACCGGTTCTACCAGCCGGACCTGGACCTCGACACGTTCGACGTCGTCAATAAGGTGGCGCTCAGCCACCCCACCGAGCTGCGCATGCCGCTCCGGTGGATCGCCATCCTCCGCCCGCAGCTGGGCGCCGGGGTTGGGCTGGCCGCGACGTCCGGCGTGCACTCGGGGAGCGACGCGATCAAGGGGCTGCTGGTGGGCGCGGACGTCGTGATGATGGCGTCGGCGGTCCTCCGTCACGGCGCCGAGCACGTCCGGACCGTCGAGGACGAGATGGTCGCCTGGATGACCGAACGCGAGTACGAGTCGGTCAACCAGATGCGGGGCAGCGCGAGCGCCGCGACGGTGGAGAACCCCACGGCGTTCGAGCGGGCCAACTACGTGGCCACGCTCCACTCCTGGTCCGCACCGCAGGGCCTCGTCACCGCGTAGGCATCGAATCGAAACGGCGCCGGTCGAAGCCGACCGGCGCCGTTCTTGTGTTCGCGAAGGACCTTGCGCTGGCGCAGGGATCCGGGCTCAGCCCGAGCGCCAGTCACCGACGGTCTTGCCCAGCCAGCCGATGGCCGAGCGGTAGTAGCGACTCGGCGCATACGGGTCCATCAGGGCACTGGTGCCCGGCGTGCGCACGGACGTGAACGAGAACTTGTAGGTCATGGTGCGGTTGGAATCCGTCCAGAAGAGCTGCGCCATCGTCATCGTGGCAGAGCCGCGGAACAGGCCCCTCAGCACGTACGACGGGCTGGTGATCCCGCTGGCGAACACCGCCCTGGCACCGCCGCGCAGGAAGCCGGCCCCGTAATTGTCCACCCGCTTGATCGCCGTTGACTTTGTCGGGTTCGCGGAACCCCACTCGGAGTCGCCCGAGGCGTAACAGAGGCGGTTGAGGATCACGACGGCATTCGGGGCCAGCGCCAGCCTCGCCATGTAGTACTCGCCGTAATACTTGGTGTTGCTGTTCCCGTTGCCGGACGTCGCGTTCAGGCCCATGCCGTCCTTGGACATCGTGGAGAACGGGGAGTACGGGCTTGGCCAGCCGTTGCCGTGACCCAGGTAGATCAGCACCTTCGCACCCTTGGCGGCCGCTGACACGCGGGACCAGGTGGCGTTGGGGGAGTAGATCTCGGTGACCGAGGCGCCGTAGCTGCGGGCCTGGTCCGCGAGCCGGCGCGCACCGTCACGGTAGTTTGACGTGCTGCCACCGACTGGACCGACGACGACGACGACCTTCACGGTCGCGGCACGGGCCTCCGGGGCGCCGGCGGACATCGCGGTCACGATCAGGAGTGCGGCGAGGATGCCGGTCAACAGCGACCGGAACCTCCTGACAGACGCCCTCTGGGCGCCTTTGTGATCCTCGGGCAACAGTCTTGCCTCCTCTCTGCCGGAACGCCACGCATGGGGCGGGGCGACGGTGGGACTGGTGGCCGTCTACGGCTTGGCGGGGGCGGCTGGGCACGTGTGTCCGTGCGGCGGACGAGGGATCGCGAGCGATCCGGTGCCGGGTGGCGATCCACCCGAAGGGCGACAGGGTGCCTGCCGTGACGACGGCTCTTCGGTTGTCGGCCTGTCTGCGGTCGGGTGATCGAGACCCTAGGGTCTCGCGGAGTATGACAGACCTGACGCGCGACGGTCCGAGGGCCGAATGGCCCGTTGTGCGGATTGCTGCGATCGTCCGGCGGTCAGCCCCGGCGCGCCACCGGCGCCATCGACCCCTTCGTCAACGCGACCAGGTCCGACGGGGCCAGCTCGATCTCAAGCCCTCGCCGCCCGGCGGACACGTGGATCGTCTCGAACTCCGCCGCCGAGGCGTCCAGCACCGTCGGCAGCGCCCGCCGCGTCCCCAGCGGGCTGATCCCGCCCAGCACGTAGCCCGTCGCCTTCTCGGCCTCGGCAGGGGCGGCAATCACCGCACGGCGCCCACCCATGGCATCGGCCACCGCCTTCAGGTCCACCTCGGCGTCGGCGGGCACGATGGCGATCCCGAGCCGGCCGTCCACGCTCACGACGATGGTCTTGAACACGCGTGCGGCGCCGATCCCCAGGGCCTCGACCGCCTCGAGGGCATACCCACGCCCGCCGTCCCGCAGCGACGCGCGTTCATCGTGTGCATATTCATGCACCTTATGCGCGACGCCCGCCCGCCGCGCCACGTCGATCGCCCGCGTCCCCTGTGCGCTCATGCGCCCATTGTCGAGTATGCTCCGCCCTGTCCGGCGGTTGCCGCCGCCCTCGCGCCACCGGTGCCTCACGCGCACCACGCGGGCGCCGCGCCGGGCCGCCACAGACGCCGGCCGCTGCCCAGTGGCCGATACCGGAGACAACGAACACCTTGCGCTTCGAAGAGCTTGGGCTCTCGGCCGACCTCCTGCAGACTGTCGTGGAGGAAGGTTACGAGGAGCCGACGCCCGTCCAGGAACGGGCGATCCCTCTGATCCTGGCCGGGCGGGACGTCCTGGCCGCCGCCCAGACGGGCACCGGCAAGACCGCCGCGTTCACCCTCCCGATCCTGGACCGCCTCCGCCCGTACGCGAACACCTCGTTCTCGCCCGCGCGACACCCGGTCCGATGCCTCGTCCTGACGCCAACGCGGGAGCTGGCCGTCCAGGTCTCCGAGGCCATCAAGGTCTACGGGCGGAAGGTGCCGCTCCGCGCGTCCGTCGTGTACGGCGGGGTCCCGCTCGACCCGCAGATCAAGGAGCTGCTCGCCGGCATCGAGATCCTGGTCGCCACCCCGGGCCGTCTCCTGGACCTGGTCGGACAGCGCGCCGCGAACCTGACCCAGGTGGAGATCCTCGTCCTGGACGAGGCCGACCGCATGCTGGACATGGGCTTCATGCCCGACATCCGCCGGATCCTGGACCTGCTGCCGAACCGCAAGCAGAACCTGCTGTTCTCGGCCACCTTCTCGGACGAGATCAAGCGCCTCGCGGGCTCCATCCTCACGAACCCCGAGACCATCGAGGTCTCGCGCCACGGCACCGCCGCCGAGGCCGTCCGCCAGCTGGTCTATCCGGTCGATCGCGACCGCAAGGAGGAGCTGCTCGCCCACCTCATCGTGGAGGGCGACTGGCGCCAGGTGCTGGTGTTCACGCGGACGAAGCTGACCGCCTCCCGGCTGGCGTCGTGGCTTGACCGCCACGGCGTGGCGTCGACCGCGATCCACTCAGACCGCGCGCAGTCTGATCGCACGAAGGCGCTCGAGGCATTCAAGAACGGGGAGATCCGGGTCCTGGTCGCGACCGACGTCGCCGCCCGTGGCCTGGACATCGTGGACCTGCCCCACGTCGTGAACTACGAGCTGCCGTGGAACCCCGAGGACTATGTCCACCGCATCGGCCGCACCGGCCGAGCCGGAGCCACCGGCGACGCGATCAGCCTCGTCTGCCTCGACGAGGCGGACCTGCTGCGCGGCGTGCAGCGCCTGCTCCAGGTCGCCATCCCCTGGGAGGTCGCCGACGGCTTCGTGCCCCGGCGTGACACGGAGGCACAGCCGCTGCGTGCGCCGCGCGGGGCCGGCGGTTCATCGTCCGGTGGCAGTCGCGGGCGCTCCGGTGCCGCGAGTGGCGCGGGCGGGGGCGGGGGCGGCAGGCGCCGCTACTAGGCCCCGGACACAGATCCCTGGCTGCTTGACTCCGCACCGAGTCAGGAGCGCACCCTTCAATCGTGGCTCGGACCCGAACCCGCCAGGTTCGTGACCCCACCCCTGCACGCCGCGACGCGTGCTGACCCCGGGCCGAGTCAGGAATGCCCCTGACACAGGCCTCAGCAGCCAGCGAGCAATGTATGACCCGGGCGACTAGGCCCGGGACCGTCCGGCGAAGCGGCGATGCGGCGGGCGGCTGTCACCCGGCGGGCGGCAGGCGCTACCGCGTCGGTGACGGCGTTGGCGCGGCGGTCGGCTTCGGGGCCACGATGCGCAGCAGGTCGGCCGCGATCTTCGACGGGTCGTAGGTGCCCTGGTTTGTCAGCACGGCGATCGTGACGCCGGCCTCGGGGACGTACCTGACGACGTTCCGGAAGCCGAGATACTTGCCCGAGTGTCCGAGCGCCCGACGCCCGTCCAGCGGCACCAGCTGGATGCCCAGGCCGTACGGGATCCGGGCATGCAGGGCCTTGGTGGCGGCGGCATCGCCGAGCATCGCCGCCTGGATGTCAGCCGGCAGCACGTCGCCTCCCGCGAACGCCCGCATCCACAGAGCCGCGTCCATCGCCGTGGCCGCGATCGAACCCGCGCCGCCCGCCGCCGTGACCACCGAGCGGAACGGCATGATGTCGCTCGGCGGGGCGACACGCGCATACCGGAACCCGCCGCCCGCGGTCGCAAGGCGCTTGTATCCGGTCGCTCCGACCGCGCGGGGCTTCTCGGCCGCCTGGAACCAGGCGGTGGTCAGACCGAGGGGGTCGAGGAGGCGGGCTCGAACCTCGGTTGCCAAGGATCGTCCGGTCACCGCCTTCACCAACTCGCCGAGGAGAAGGTAGTTGGAGTTCGAGTACCGCCATGTCGTGCCCGGCACGGGACGCTTGGCCGGCGCGAAGCGCCAGGCCTGGAGAGCGGTCCAGGCCGCATCGGGCTTCGCCTGGAGCGGCCTGTCGATCTTCGGGTTGAGGAAGTAGTCCGGGAGCCCGCTCGAGTGATCGAGCAGCATGCGGACGGTGATCCGCGGGTCCAGCCTGAACGCCGACAGGAGGGGAGCCACCGGCTGGTCGAGCGCGAGGCGCCCCTCGCTCACCAGCTGCAGGACGACCGCCGCCGTCAGCGTCTTCGACACCGAGGCGAGGGCAAACGCGGTCTCGGGCGTCATCACGCGCGCCGTCGCGAGATCTGCGCTGCCCGCGGCGCCGGACCAGCGGCGCCCGTCGTCCCAGACGATCGCAGCCGAGACCCCTGGGATCCCGGAGCGCTTGAGCAGCGTCTGCAGGCGGGCGTCGAGCCGAGCCGCGAGGGATGCGGATACCTCCGTGGAGCCCGGGGACGCGTCGGGTGAGGCGGATGCCGGCGGGGCTGAGGCGGCGGGCGAGGGACCGGGCGTCGCGGTGGCTGGCGTCGCGGTGGCTGGCGGGGTTGGCGCCAGCGGGGTCGGCGCCGCAGCGGACGCTGGGACAGGCGAGGCGGACGGACCGGCGGATGAGACGACAGCCGGAGAGGCTGACGAACCGGCGGAAGAGACCGCGGCAGGAGCCGGCGTGGCCGACGAGACGACGGCGACCGGCTCGGGGGACGGGCCGCCCAGGATCGCCGCACCGAGGATGGCGGCAGCCAGCACCGCTCCCGTCACGAGGCCGATGGCCGCCGCGGGGCGTGTCCAGCTGCGCCCCGCCGCGTGCGCCCCGGACGGGCCCTGTTCGCGCTCCTGCGGTTCGTTCGGCATGATGGTGAGACGATACCCCCATGGTCCGCGACGGCCGTCGCCGCGCCGGATGCGCCTCCCCCCGCCACGAGCGTGTGAATCACCTGATGCCCGACGACCGCAGCGCCCCCGCCCTCCTTCGTGAGGTCGGCCTGATGGCCGACGGCCCCGTCCAGTGGGGCCGCCCGGTCCGGCACCAGGCGCCAGGCGTCTTCGTGATCGAGCTCCAGGCCCCCCTGCCCTCTCCCCCGCTTGACCTGTCGCTGATCGGCAAGTGGCTCGAGCGCGTGCCGGACCTGCGCCTGGACGGCGTCCGACCCGTGTCGAAGGACCTCCAGCTCAGGCTCAACCGCTTCTGGCTTCCGTCGCAGCCGGTCCTGTTCATCGGTTCCTCCACGGGCTCTGTGTCCGGGCGGATCGCGGGGCTCGTGAAGACGGTTCCGGGCGACCGCAAGCCTGCGTGGTCCGGGCTGTGGCTCCACTTCCTGCGGAACCTTGGGGACCTGCGGATCTGGTGGGCCCCGACCGACGCTCCCGAGGAATACGAGGACGCGCTGCTCGATGCCTTCGCGGCGGCGGTTCCTGCGGGAGAGCGCGCGGCCCTGCACGCACCGGAACCCGTCCTCCCGTGGGCTCTCCTGCGGTCCGTGTCGGGCACCCGCAAGGAGACCGGCATCACGAACCCGCTTCTCCCCGAGGTCAAGGCGCCGCAGCCTCCGCCGGTCACCGTGATCGTGGACCTGCCGCCCGCCGAGGCCGACGGCGCCCGCGACGAGGCCAAGCGCGGCCGGCGCCCGGCCCCTGGGCGGGGAACGGGACGGATCGCGTCCGCCGCCGCCTACGCCGCGCAGGGCTCCCCGCGCAAGGTCTACGAGCCGATCATCCTCTCGCCGGAGGGGATGGACCGGCTCCAGGCCGAGCTCGCCGAGCTGCTGGTCCAGCGGCCGGGCGTGATCAAGCGAATCGCCACGGCACGCGAGCACGGCGACCTCAAGGAGAACGCGGAGTACCACGCCGCACGCGAGGAGCAGGGGTTCCTCGAGGGGCAGATCAAGTCGCTCGAGGCCAAGCTCAAGATCGCCGTGGTCGTCGCGCCGACCGAGCGCGGGGCGGTGGTGGGGCTCGGGTCACGCCTCCGCGTCGAGGTGGACGGTGACGAGTCTGTCATGCAGGTGGTCAGCTCGGCCGAGGCGAACTCCCGCGAAGGCCGGATCTCCAGCATCTCGCCGGTGGGAGCGGCCCTGATGGGCAGGCGCGTGGGCGATGCCGTGACGATCGTGACCCCGGGCGGCGAGATCAGGTACGAGATCCTCGAGATCTCGTAGAGGTCGGCCGTCCCGGCACCGGGAATCTACGCCCCGCGCGCTTCCCTCCGGTCGCCACGGTCACGCCGGCCGCCAAACAGCGACGCCACGACGAGGATCGCTCCGAACCCGATGCAGACGTAGGGCAGCACCTCGTCCATGTTCGGGATGCGGTGGCCGGAGATCCCGAGCACGCCCTCGAAGAAGAACGCGAAGCCCAGGAACAGGCCGATGCCCACGAGGAAGGTGTGGAGACCGTCCCTGGCCAGCTCGTGGTCGCCGCGGACCGTGCCGTAGAGGAGCATCGCGAGGCCGGGACCGGTCGGGGCGACGAGCGCCCACGCATATGCCCACGTCACGTACAGGCCATACATGTCCTGGACCCAGAGGATCCCGCCGACGATCGCGATGATCGTGCCGGGCACGGCGAGACCAAGGCCGCCACGGGGCGGGATGGCGAAGGATCCCGCCAGCATCGCGAGGCCCGGGACGATGAGCCAGAGCGGCCAGGAGCTGGCGCCGAGCGCCATGTCCGCCACTCGGATCAGCAGGAACGCGACGCCTGCGACGACCAGGACGATGCCTGCGACGAGGCCGGACTGCATCTCCGACTGCGACCGGACAGGGGGCCGGGCGCCGACGGTGGACGCCTGGCCGGCGGGCTGCGGGGCCGGAGCGGCGTAGGCGGACGGGTCAGGGCCGGCTGTGGGGGTCGGGCCGACGGGAGTCGCGGCCCAGGTCCCGGAGGGCGGGATCGGACCGGGCGCGTCCCACGGCGCCGCGCCCACGGGGGGCATGCCGACGGCTGGAGGCTGGGAGGGCGGGTTAGGCGGCAGGTCGACGGGGCTGGTCGGCGAGTCTTCGTTCATGGGATCGACCGGGTCGGGCATTGTCGTGGTTCCTCCTGCCGGGACAGCCCAATCCTACGCCCGGAGCGTCACTCGCCGGACAGCACCTCGGCCCACCGGAAGCACGCGGTCTCGTGGTCGTTCACCAAGCCGGCAGACTGCATCAGCGCGTAGCAGATCGTTGGACCCACGAACCGGAACCCGCGCGCCCGGAGATCGCGGCTCATCGCCTGCGAGACCTCCGTCTCGGACGGGATCTCCTCGATCGACGCGATCCGGTTGACGACCGGGGTCCCGTCCACGAACGACCACAGGTGGTCCACGAGCGTCGTGCCGGATTCGTAGAGCGCGAGGGTCGCCCTGGCATTGCCGATAGCCGACGCCACCTTCGCCCGGTTCCGCACGATGCCGGAATCGGCCAGGAGACGGGCCGTGTCCTCGTCGCCGTAGGCGGCGATCAACGCCGGGTCAAACCCGCCGAACGACCGCCGGTAGCCCTCGCGCTTCCGCAGGATCGTGGACCAGGAGAGGCCGGCCTGGGCGCCCTCAAGGATCAGCAGCTCGAACAGGTGGCGTTCGTCCCGGATCGGGAGACCCCACTCGAGATCGTGATAGGCGCGGTACTCCGTGTCGGGCACGTCCCCCCAGCGGCAGCGGTATCGGGCGTCCACGACGCGATCGGGCAGTTCGTCCATGTCGTGGATCCTAGCGGGGGCTGCTTATGCGCCGCTCATCGGGCGCTTGACCCGCCACATCCGGCCGCCGTTCGCATGGTGAGCGTCCCGATGAACGGCCCATCTCCGTGCTCGCCACGCGCACAAGATCACGGGCGAGGGCCCTTG
>Ga0315271_10002981_pt1 | contig 10676 bp, 9 predicted proteins | sample C3_top_MG_FD_204664 | JGI IMG/M metagenome (GOLD analysis project Ga0315271, IMG submission 204664) | Sediment microbial communities from Yellowstone Lake, YNP, Wyoming, USA - C3_top | ecosystem: Environmental > Aquatic > Freshwater > Lake > Sediment | place: USA: Wyoming | collected 2017-08-01
CGGCCGCATGTGCGGCTGACAAAGCACCTTAGCTTCTCCGGCTAGGTTGCTGGATTTGGGACGCACCCAAATCACTCCTGATGCTCACACTCAATTGTTTAAAGAACTGTGAGGAGCCTACCAAAACGCCTGGAAAAAGCAAGCCCCATCGTGTGTCATAAAAACGAGTCGTCGCTAACTCCCCCGCTCTTCCAGCGCCCGCAATCCCGCTTTGCTCAACAGCCCGGCCTTGCGCAGTTTGCGACCCAGCTCGATTTGCCTCTTCCCAACCTTGTCGCTCTTTTCCTCGTTCCCTTTCAGCGGCACCAATTCGAGATTCGCGATCACCTTGTCCAGTTCCGGAACCACCGACCGGGGAATGACATGATCCACGCTCAGTTGGTCGCCCCGGTGGTCCCCCTTGCGCACCGTGGGCGCCTGGCCCCGGCGCATGTCGTGCAGGCCCTCGGCATCCGTGCAGCCCGACTTCTCCGCGATCCCCAGGTTTTCCACCATCGCCTTGATTGTCAGCTTGGCCGCTTCCCCCTTCATCCCCACTGCCGAAACGGCTTGTTTCGCGACCTTCTCAGGCTTCAGGCCTTCGGCTTTTGCTTCCGACAGGAGCGCGACGTATTTCTGAACACGCGGATTCGCCCCGCGCTCGCCGAGGGTCTGGAGCTTGGCGGGATCAACCAGGCTGGAGATTTTCCCGGCATAACTCTCGATGCTCGCGCCCGGCGCCGCCGCCGCACCAGCGAGGAGCCAGCAGACCACCAGCCATTGCAAGAATCGCCTCATGTCAGGGTTTTGTGGCTTGCGCCGGAGCGGCATTTGTCGCCGGAGGGGCCGGCGGCCTGAGAAAGGGGTCTTTGCGGACATGGCGATAGCGTCGCTCCACCCGGTCGGTCAGATCGCTCGCGCGGGTGGCAATCACTGGATCAACCTTCTTCAGGACCTCGGTTGCCTGGGCGATGAGGTTCGTCATCCGTTCCAGTTTGAAGACATTGGTGAATACCTGCCGGCAACGTTCTTCGTAGAGCTTTTGGCCTTGGGGCGTGTCAAACAGCGACCAGGCCAGCGCGCCGTTCCAGTAGGGGTCCATTTCCATGTCCGTACGCTGGAAAAGCTGATCCATGCCGTGGGGCAGCATCACGGCCCGGCCGTCTTGCGGTCGGAAGTAGATGCGATAGTTGTTCCGGTTTAGCGCGTAGCCATCCCAGTCCGCCAGCATGACTGAGAGCGCGGCATACGTGGCGAACCGATCGACGTCCATCAGCTTTTGCAGTTTTTCCCAGCGGTTGGTGGTGTTCTTCTCCTGCGTGGCCCCATAGAGCGCGCGCAAGTCCGAACGGTCATCCGGCCCCTTTCCGGATTCCTTGACCAGGTTCCGGTCGATTTCCTGAACGAATCCGCCGTCGTAGAGATTGCCTTTTTCACTGTCGAAGAACACGCGGAGGAATTCGGTCTCGAAAGCCTCCTTCAGCACGTAGAGCCCGAGTTTGCGGTCGTTGATGCGAACGGTGGCCCAGGCGACACGCGGGGTGGGCACCCCCGCGGATCGGAACAGGTCGCTCGCGATGTATTCATTCATCCGGGATTCGTCCTGCACGGAGTTGTTGAGATGAAGTCGCCGGAGGCCGAACACACGCTGGCCGGCGGCCCACTTGCCGAAGTGCAACGTCATCGCCGGACAATCGTCCACCGACCGGAAACTGCCGGCGGCTCCCTTCAATTTCACGCCAACATCGTGATATTCCTTGCCGTTCACCACCACGGTCACACGGGTGTATTCCCGGGGATGACTCCGCAGCGCCTGGAAATTGGTCTCCACCAGTTGCACCTGAAAATCAAGGACGGTGGGTTCATCAAATATTTCGCTCCCGGGCCGGGGCTTCGCCGCTTTCGGAGGATCGGGCTTGCGTGATGGCTCCGCAGCCTGGTTTGGCGAGGGCAAAAACGCGCAGATGCCTCCCCCCAGGAGTGCAAGGAGCAGCAGGAAGACTGGCCGGGTGTTCGTCAGTTTCACTTCCGGCAAAGGTAATAGAGCCGGGGCGCCGACACAAATCCGGATGCTCGACCTCCTTCGGGCTTGGAACTTCTCCTCCGCTCATTACAATTCCGCCCACTGTGCATACAGACTTGCTTCCACTTCAGGAAACCATCGCCTCCCACCAACCGCGTCTCGAGGCCGTGCGCGCCGAGATGGCGCGAAACATCGTCGGCCAGCAGCACTTGATCGAACGCCTGCTCATCGGCCTGCTCGCCAACGGCCACGTTCTGCTCGAGGGAGTGCCCGGTTTGGCCAAGACAGCCACGGTAAATGCCCTCGCCCAATGCTTGCACCTCAAGTTCGCCCGCGTGCAGTTCACCCCGGATCTGCTGCCCGGCGACCTCCTGGGCAACCTTGTCTTTAACCCGCGGGATAACTCCTACCACACCCGCAAAGGCCCCATCTTCGCCAATCTCGTGCTGGCCGACGAAATCAACCGTGCGCCCGCCAAAGTGCAAAGCGCGCTATTGGAAGCCATGCAGGAACGGCAGATCACGATCGGGGAGGAGAGCTTCCAACTCTCGACGTTGTTCCTCGTTCTGGCGACCATGAATCCCATCGAACAGGAAGGCACCTACTCGCTTCCGGAAGCGCAGTTGGACCGCTTCATGTTGAAGGTGCTGGTTACCTACCCCAACGAAGCGGAGGAACGCCGCATCATGGCCTTGATGGCGCGCACCGCCGCCCGGCCAACCCTGACCGCCGTGTTGCATCCGGAGGACATCCTCGCGATGCGGGCCCTGGTCGATGAAGTGTTCGTGGACGAGCAGATCTCCGACTACATTGTCCGGCTCGTGTTCGCCACTCGCGACCCTTCCAAGCTGGCCCCCAAGATGAAGCCCTTCATCCGCTTTGGCAGTTCCCCGCGCGCTTCGATCAATCTCTCGCTGGCGGCCAAGGCCTACGCGTTTCTGCATGGGCGGCCGCACGTCACGCCCATGGACGTCAAAGCCATCGCGCCGGATGTGTTGCGCCACCGGATCGTGACCTCGTTCGAAGCCGATGCCGACGGCGTGAACGGCGAGCATATTGTGAATCACATTCTCGAGCAGGTGCCGGTCCCGTGAAGCCTGTGGGGATGACCAGTCTGACCTCCAGTCCCGCCGAACTGCTGCGTCGGGTGCAGCTTGTGGAACTCCGCGCCCGGCGCCTGGTGATGGACCTGCTGGCCGGCCCCTACCGCTCGGTGTTCCGCGGCCGAGGCCTCGAATTCGACGACATCCGCGAGTATCAACCCGGGGATGACGTTCGCGCCATCGACTGGCACGCCACCGCCCGCTCCGGCACGGTCCAGATCAAGCAGAACATAGAGGAACGTTGCCTCACCGTGATGCTGGCGGTCGATCTGAGCGCCTCCGGGGATTTCGGCTCCGGCCCTCAAAGCAAACGAGAATTGGCGGCGGAACTCGCGGCGGTCTTCGCCCTGAGCGCAGTCTCGAACAACGACCGCGTGGGCCTGGCAATCTTCACTGACACCGTGGAATGTTACCTGCCGCCCCGGACGGGCCGGCGGCAGGCCCTGGCCATCGTGGCGGCTATTCTGAGCCACCAGGCACGCTCGCCGCGCACCTCGATGGATAAGGCGCTGCGAACGCTCGGCTCCCTGCTGCGGCATCGCGCGACCATCTTTTTGCTTTCCGACTTCCTGGACACCGGCTTTGCGCGAGCCTTGCGCCTGGCCAGCCTCCGTCACGACGTCGTAGCGGTATCCGTCCAGGATCCGGTCGAGGCCTGCCTTCCCGCCCTCGGCTGGTTGGTTTGCGAGGATGCGGAGACGGGTGAACTGGTCGAGTTCCAGACTAGCGATCCCGCCTTCCGGCACGGCTTCGATGTGGATCGGCTCGCCCGGACCGCCGCATTGCGGGAGACGTTTCGGCGCGCTGGAGTTGACACCGTCTCTTGCGAGACGGGCAAACCCTATCAACGCGCCCTGCTCCAGTTTTTCGATCGCCGGGCGCAACAGGCCGGTCGGGGGAGAGGCGTGGCCGGATGAACACCACCGACCTCATCGAAGACCTGCGCCTGCTTTCACCACCTAATTATGGGGTGTGGCTGGCGCTGGGAATCGCCGCGCTCATGACGCTGGGATTTCTCCTGCTGATACGCCGCTGGATCCGGCGCAAGCAGACCGACATCTCCAACGTCTCCGGCCCCGAGCTATGGGATGTGGCGCTGACTGAACTCGAGCACCTGATACCTTTGATCCGGCGCGAGCGCTCGCGCGATTACGCCGTGCAGTCCACCGCCATCCTGCGCCGCTACATCGAGGCCCGTTACTCGCTGCGTGCGCCCAAGCTGGCTACCGAGGAGTTTCTGGCGTTGGCCAAAGACTCCCCGACTCTGCCCGCGGAGCACCGCGCCGGCCTCGGGCATTTTTTGGAGTTGTGCGATTTGTTGAAATTCGGCCGCTACCTGGCCACCGCCACTGAATTGGAGCCGCTGCACGGCGCCGCCGTCGCGTTTGTGCTCGCTTCAAAACCCGTCATCGCGGCGAGCCAACGTTCGGAGGGCCCGGCATGATGGGTTCGTTTCAATTCGCCTCGCCCTGGTGGCTGCTCGCGCTGTTGCCGGTGGCGGGTTTGGCCTGGTGGCGGGGACGGCGTGGCCGCTCGGCGGCGCTGACGATCAGCTCGACCGCTCTCTTGGGCGCCGCTGCCCGGAGCGTCCGCACCCGGCCGGGACGTTGGCTGGCCGGATTCCGGACCGCGGCCCTGGCGCTCCTCATCCTCGCTTTGGCGCGGCCGCAGATCGAAAAAGCGGAGACCCGCGAGGACTCGCGGGGAATCAACCTGATGCTGACGCTGGATTTCTCCGGCTCCATGCGCACCTTGGATTTCTTCCTGGAAGGCCGGCGGATCTCCCGCTCGAACGGTTTGAAGAAGCTCTCCGCCGAATTCATTCGTGCGCGCCCCAACGATCGCGTCGGCCTGGTTTCCTTCGATCGCGACGCCTGCCTGGTGAGCCCGCTCACCCTGGACCATGACTGGCTCCTTTCACGTCTGGCCGCGGAAAGCAATGGCAACGGCACCGCCATCGGGCCCGCAGTGATCGTCTCCGCCGGGCATCTCCAGCGCTATACCAACGAAACGCGCGTGATCATCCTCATGACCGACGCGGAAAACATCACCGGGTGGCCGGAGCCGGACACGGTGGCGGAATCGCTGCGTCCGCTGGGAATCCGAATGCACTGCGTGCAGATCCTGAGCCCGAACCAAGCCTCCCCTTCATACGACCTGAGCGAAATGCTAACCCACGCCGCGGTGCGCACCGGCGGCAGCTTTTTTCGGGTCCGCAGTGGCCCGGACCTGCGGGCGGTTTATACGGCGATCGACAAGCTGGAGAAACAGAAGTTGAGCGACCGGAAGCAAAAGGGCTGGCGCGAGGTGTTTCTCTGGCTGGCGATTCCCGGCCTGGCATTGTTGCTCCTCGAGCAGATCCTGGCGCACACACGCTGGAGGAGGTTGCCATGAAGTTCGGAGCCTCCGTGTGGTTGATAGCCCTGCCTCTCGTTGTGTTGGCTCTGGCCGCCCTGTGGGTGTGGTCGGCTCGCCGCGCCCGGATCACGCTGCAAAGCGCTTTCAACACTCCGTTGCTGGCCCGCTTGCTCGGCTCGGTGAACCCAGCGCGGCGCTGGCTCAAACGAGGTCTTTTCGCTCTCGGTGTCGCGGGCGTGATTTTTGCCCTGGCGCGGCCGCAGTGGGGCCGCAGCGAAATCGAGTTTGAGCGCACCGGCGTGGACCTGATCATCGCCCTGGATGTGTCGCGTTCGATGCTGGCCGCCGATGTGGGCAAAACCAACCGATTGACGGCCGCCACCAGCGCCCTCGAGCGATTGCTGGGTGAACTTGGAGGCGACCGGGTTGGACTGGTCCTGTTCGCCGGCGAGGCTTTCATGTCCGCTCCGCTGACTCGTGATCATGTGGCCGTGGAGCGGGCGCTCAGTTCCGCCGGCCCGGCCATGATCTCCGAACAAGGCAGCAACCTGGGTGAAGCCATCAAGCGGGCGAGGGAGAGCTTCGATCGCGCCGCTCCCGGGCCCCGCGCGCTGCTGGTGCTGAGTGATGGCGAACAGCTCCAGGGCGACGCCATCGAAGCCGCGCAGAAGGCTTTTCGCGAGGGGATCCGGGTCCACACCGCAGGGGTCGGTTCCACCATGGGCGCCCGGGTGCCGGCTCGCGCCGGTGCAACGCCGGCATTTGTCCGCAATGAACTGGGACGCGAAGTGCTTTCCCGCCGCGACGAGCAGCGACTGCAGCGAATCGCCCAGGCCGGCGGCGGACTCTACACCCGCATCGACGAGGCCAATAGCGCGGCCCTGGCAGAATGGTTCCACCGGGCGGTGGCGGCGTTCCCGCGGAGCACCGAAAAGCGGACCGTCAACGAGCCCGGCGAGCGCTTCCAATGGCCCCTGGCGCTGGCGCTGGCATTGATCGCGGCAGAATGGATGCTGGGGGATCGCAGGCGCAACACGCCTCATGTTCCGGAGAAAACCCCATGAACACGGGAAAATCCAGGCTCACCATAACTTTGTCCAACACTTTGTCTCCCACTTTGTCCGCAGCTCCACAGACAAAGTGGGAGCCTAAGTGGCTGGCCGACGCGACAAGCTTATGCGGATCTAATCCCTGGTTGTGCTGTCGTAATTGGGAAAACCGTTTCTTGAAAACGCTTAAGGCCGCGGTGCCGCTAATCGTCATGCTGGCTTTTTCCGGCACGGGTTTCGCTGACGATACGCCCTGGCAAACATACAACGAAGGCATTCAAGCGTATGCGAACGGTGATTACACCAACGCCTTCCAACGTTGGCAGGACCTTTCCATTCAGAAGGTGCCGCGCTCGTTGCAACGACCGGTCTGGTTTCAGCTCGGAAACGTTCAGTTCCGTATGGGGGAACCCCTGGAACAGGGATCGCCCGAGGAAGCGGTCGAACTTTGGCGCCGCAGCTGCGAATCCTATCGGTCGGCGCTTCTAATGAAGCCTCGCGACCAGGATGTGCGCCACAACCTGGCCTTGGTCGAGCGGCGTCTCGCACTGCTGACCCATCGGCTCGGCATGGAAGCGTTTCTCGCCGCTGAAAACAAGCCGCTCGATGCCGCCATCGATCTGCTCAGTACCAGCACCGAACACTTGGATGAAGCCGCGAATCTGGCGCCCGAGGACCTCCAGATCATCAGCGACCGTGACCGGGCACGGCAGGCCCTGCGCGAGCGTCTGAAAGAGCGTGCCCAGGCGGCGGAGAAGAACGGTGATGAATTCGCGCACCAAAACAACCCCTGGTCGGACTCGCAGGCGGAAGACCAATACCGCGCGGCTCTGGATGATTTGCGCGACGCCCACCGCCCCCCACCTTCCCCGGAATCGGGGAAGACTGCTGACCCGCAGAAGTCCACCGATGCGATCGAGCAAGCCGTTGCCAAAGCCGAAGAGCGCGTCAGCCAGAAACTTTCCGATTTGCTGACGCGAAGGGGACAACGCGAGCAGAAAGAAGGAAATCAACAAGCGGAATGGAACCCGGATCAGGCGCTGGGTCGCTACGAAGCCGCCCTGGACCATTTCACCGCCGCCGAGGAAGCCAAGCCGGACAATGAAACGGCTCAGAAAGGCGAGCGGGAGGTGCGTCTCGCGATGGAAAAACTTCATCTTCGGGAGGGGCGCAAGGAACTTCAGCGCGGCAAAGAAGCCCTCGCGCAGCAAAGCCCTCAAGCCGCACCCGCGTTGACCACAGCATTAAGCAACTTTGAAGCGGCCCTCCAGTTGAACGAGAAGAGCGCCGAGGCCCGCGCGGGCGCCGAGGAAGCGCGGCGTCTGCTGCCGGAGGCCTTAACTCTCGCCGGAAAGGCTGAACTGGGCAAAGGCGACCGGGCCGAGCCGAGTTCAGTTACCGAGGCAATGAGCCACTACCAGGAAGCCGAGAAGGATTTTCAACAGTCGCTCGAGCTAAAGCCCAACCAGCCGCCTGCGGAGCAGGGACTGCAGGAAGCGGAGGAAAAACTGGCTCGCGCCCGCGAACGGGCCTCGAAGGAAGCGGAAACCGCCGCCAAGGCCGGTCAGCCGCAGAATCAGCCGCCGAAGACGCTTCAATCGTTGCTTGGGCAGGTCGAGGAAAAACAGCGCGTGCCGGAATCCGAACGCCAGCGGCAACGGGCGCAGCGCAACACCGCTCCCCGGAAATACCACGCGGATTGGTGAGTCGGGGGCAACACCAGGGGAGTGGCCCGCTTGTTAACAAGGCAAGAAACTACTGGCCGCAATCGCGAAAACCAGAAAATGGATTCCCTTCAGCCAGATTGGCTTGGTGTTCGGTAGGTCTTTCACCCAGCCGGCACTCTGACACGAAAACGACGATTGGATCCATCGAATCAGGTTCAATCAGTCGGCCATAAAAAGTGTATTTTGTTGAGGTTTAGTGCTTTGGGCATGATCGTATTGACATCAAGCCTTCGCTCTGAGAGGGTTGTCTCGTAAGCAGCCTAAGCCGGCTTGCCTTCCTGCAAATCGGCGCGGGGGAACCAAACCTCGGGAAACCGAGGATGGGGCTAACGGCGGTGGCGAACCATCGTCGCGGTCACTTTCAGGACCGAGCCCGTCAGCTAACCTCGTCGGCATCTGGAAGGGCGATCCTCTAGGATTTCGCTGAGCGAAGTCCCCATGGTCTCCCCGATTAAACGCGTTGCGCTAGCGCGCGGCGATAAACCGTCGCGTCAGCGCAACCACATCAGGAGTTCGGTTATGACGACGAACGCAATGTTCGGAATGGTTGGCATCGGTTTGAGCGTGGCCTGGTATTGGTGGGTCGCAGGCGCCATCGTGTTGGCGTTGCTGTGGAGCTTCGTGCTGATCCGCGAACGGCAGGTCGGCATCGTGGTGAAACGCTTTGCCGCGAAATCGCTCGCGCCGGGGCGGTTCATTGCCCTGGGGAACGAGGCGGGCTTGCAGGCGGATACGCTCGCCCCTGGACTGCACTTTGGCTATTGGCCCTGGCAGTATCGCATCATCAAAGTTTCCGTCACTGTCGTGCGGCAGGGCGAGATTGCCCTCGTGCTGGCGGCGGACGGCGATGCGATACCGTCGGAGCGCATCCTCGGCAAGGTGGTCGATTGCGATAATTTCCAAAACGCGCGGAAATTTCTGACGAATGGCGGCGAGAAAGGCCGTCAACTGGAGATCCTCACGGCCGGAACCTATCGCATCAACACGGCCCAGTTCAGTGTGATCACATCGGCAACCGCACCGCACCACGGCATGATGCCCGAGCAACTGGTGCTGCAACGCATTGAGCCGGACATGGTGGGCATGGTTACCACCTTGGACGGCAAGCCTATTGAATCGGGGGAAATCGCCGGACCGGTCATCGCGGCGCACGACAATTTCCAAAACTGCCAGGCGTTTCTGGGCGGCGGCGGACGGCGTGGGTTGCAGGAACAAATCCTGTTGTCCGGCACCTGGAATCTGAACCCCTGGTTTGCGCAGGTGGAACAGGTGCCGATGGTGCAGATTCCCATCGGCTACGTTGGCGTTGTCATCTCCTTCGTGGGCGCAGCCCACGTGGATGTGAGCGGCGTCGAGTTCAAGCATGGCGACCTTGTGAACGTCGGCCATAAAGGCGTGTGGGTGACGCCGCTTTATCCCGGCAAACACCCGATCAACACGCGCGTGATGAAGGTCGAACTGGTGCCCACGACGAATATCGTCCTGAACTGGGCCAACCGGACGGAAGCGCACCATTACGACGAGAAACTCTCGTCCATCACGGTGCGCTCGAAGGACGGCTTCGGTTTCAACCTCGACGTGTCGCAGATCATCCACGTCGGCGCGCTCGATGCCCCGAAGGTGATCAGCCGCGTCGGCTCCATGCAAAACCTCGTGGACCATGTCCTCCAGCCGATCGTCGGGAACTATTTCCGCAACTCGGCGCAGGGCTACACGGTGCTCGACTTCCTGAGCGCCCGTAGCCAGCGGCAAATCGAGGCCGCTGAGCACATTCGCCGGGCGATTGGCGCTTATGACGTGCAGGCCATTGACACACTCATCGGCGACATCAACCCGCCGGCGGAACTGATGGCCACGCAAACCGAGCGGAAGATCGCCGAGGAGCAGCGCCAGACCTTCCAGGTGCAGGAAGCCGCGCAGAAGCAGCGGCAACAGCTCGTGCGCCAGACCGCGATAGCCGACATCCAGCAACAGGTCGTCGGCGCGGAGCAAGGCGTGAACATCTCCGAATTGAAGGCGAATGCGACCGTCAAACAAGCGACCGGCGACGCCGAGTCCACGCGCCTGCGCGCGCTCGGCGAAGCGGAAGCCATCCGCGCCACCGGCCAGGCGAAAGCGGAAGCCTATCGGGCGGGCGTCGAATCGCTCGGCGCGCAGAGTTACACCGTGATGCAACTCATGCAGATTGTCGGCGAGCGCAACGTGCGCATCGTCCCGGACGTGGCGGTAACCGGCAACGCTGCCGGCACCGGCATCGTCGATGGCTTGCTCGGGGTGATGTTGAAACAACAAACCAGCAAGGCGGCCTGACGCGGAATCCGGGAAGTTCTCATTCGCCTGTTTCCGGCGCGCCTGGAAAGAGTTCTCTCAGGACGCCGGCGTGGTATTCCATGATCCTGTCGACTGTGCTCCGCACATTCTCGGGATAACGACGCAA
>Ga0315271_10002982_pt1 | contig 10675 bp, 9 predicted proteins | sample C3_top_MG_FD_204664 | JGI IMG/M metagenome (GOLD analysis project Ga0315271, IMG submission 204664) | Sediment microbial communities from Yellowstone Lake, YNP, Wyoming, USA - C3_top | ecosystem: Environmental > Aquatic > Freshwater > Lake > Sediment | place: USA: Wyoming | collected 2017-08-01
ACCGTCTTCCATCACGCCGGCACCGGATATCGAGCAGTACCTGTCATTCGTGATGACCATGTTCCTCGCCTTCGGCATCACCTTCGAGGTGCCGGTCATCGTCATCCTGCTGGTCAAGTTTGGCGTCGTCAGCGTCGAAAAAATGACCGAATCCCGACCGTATGTCATCGTCGGTGCCTTCGTCGTCGCCGCTGTGGTGACACCGCCCGACGTCGTCTCGCAATTCTTGCTGGCAGTGCCGATGTGGCTGCTGTTCGAACTGGGCCTGCTGCTGGCGCGATTTATCGCCAAGCCCGCAGTTGCGCAGTCGGACTACCAGCCGCCGAGCGACGCGGAAATGGACAAGGCGCTGGACCAGGCCGCATCCGAGTCGCAAAAAAACCGCGAGGGCTGATCTACTCCCTGGGTGGCTTGGGCCGCTTGCCGATGCTGATCGGCAGATCAATGTCCTGACCTTCGCGGCGCAGGGCAAAGCGGGCGCTTTTCCCTGGAGCAAGCGCGGCGATTTGCGCCAGCATGGCCTGCGCATCCCGCACGGGCTTGCCATCGATGGCAAGCAACAGGTCGCCCGGCTTGATGCCGGCACGGTCGGCCGGGCTGTTGCGCATGACGCCGGCGATGAGCGCGCCGTCCGTACCCCGCAGGCGGAAAGCCTCGGCGAGTTCCGGCGTAACTTCCTGCACTTCCACACCAACCCAGCCACGCGTCACCGAGCCGGACTTGATGATCTGCTCCATCACCGTACGCGCCAGCGAAATGGGGATGGCGAAGCCGATGCCCATGGAGCCGCCGCTTTGCGAATAGATGGCGGCGTTAATGCCGACGAGGCTGCCGTTGGCATCGACCAGCGCGCCGCCAGAGTTGCCGGGATTGATGGCGGCATCGGTCTGGATGAAGTTCTCGAAGGTGTTGATGCCGAGATGCGAGCGACCCAACGCCGAGACAATGCCCGAAGTGACGGTCTGGCCGACGCCGAAAGGATTACCCACGGCCAGCACGATGTCGCCGACGCGCAGGCTATCGATGGGCGCAAAAGTGATGGCCGGCAATTTGCCGTCGGTAGTGATCTTCAGCACTGCGAGGTCCGACTCCGGATCAGTGCCAATGGCCTTGGCGCGGAATTTCCTGCCGTCGTTGAGCGCTACTTCGATTTCGTCGGCAGCTTCGACCACATGGTTGTTGGTGAGGATGTAGCCGTCGGGCGAGACAATGACACCGCTACCCAGGCTGGAGCGACGCTGGGTCTGCTCGCCAAAGCGGTCGCCGAAGAAGTGGCGGAAGAAGGGATCGTTGAGGAAAGGATTGTTCGGCGTTCGCACTTCCTGGGTGGTGAAGACATGCACCACCGAGGGCACAGCCCGCTTGGCGGCGTCAGCGTAGGAAGCGGGGCGGCTCTCGCCGACGGACTGGCCTTCGCGCTGCGTGACTACGGTGGGCACCGTGGTGCGGGGCAGCCATTCGGGCTTGAGCGTTTGCACGACGAACAGCGCCGCCACGCAAATGGTGACGGCTTGCGCGAATATCAGCCAAAGGTATTTCATTTTCCCGACTAGACTATTGAACCGGATTGGAGGAGATGACATGCATCGCGAGGACCTGCGCACCCATCTCGATACGCTGCTGGAAGCCATGCGCTTCAAGGATTATTGCCCAAATGGCCTGCAAGTGGAAGGTCGCGCCGAGGTGCGGAGCATCCTCTGCGGGGTCACCGCCAGCCAGGCGCTGATCGACGAGGCGGTACGCCGCGATGTCGACGCCATTCTGGTGCACCACGGCTGGTTCTGGCGCGGCGAGGACGGTCGTGTTACAGGATTTCGCAAGAAACGCATGGCGGCGTTGCTGGCACATGACATCAGCCTCTTCGCCTATCACCTGCCGCTGGATGCCCATGCTGAACTTGGCAACAATGCGCAGCTCGCAGCCTTGCTTGGTTGGCAGGCCACCGGGCGTTTCGGCGAGCAGGACATCGGATTCATTGGCAGCCCAGCAGAGCCATCGACCGGCGTAGCCATTGCCGCGCAGTTGACCCGGGTGCTGGGGCGCGAAGCATTGTTGGTAGGCGATGGCGCGCGGCTAGTGGCGAAGATTGCCTGGTGCAGCGGCGGCGCACAGGGCCACTTTGAGCAGGCCATCTTGGCCGGCGCTGATATATACGTCAGTGGCGAGATCTCGGAACAGACGGTGCATCTGGCCCGCGAGACCGGCGTGCCCTACATCGCTGCCGGCCACCATGCCACCGAGCGCTACGGCGTGCAGGCGCTGGGACGGCACCTGACCGTTGCGCATGGCCTGGAGTGCGAGTATGTGGAGCTAGATAACCCGGTGTGATCCGGTTCAGGCAAAGGCCAGCACCGGTTCGTCGGCCGCGAGTATTTGTTGCAGCAGCAGTATCTCCTCGGCGACGCTTTGCGGAAAGCCGTTGCGGCTGCCACCGCGATTGTCGTGCAGCAACCGGGCAAGAAACTCGACGCACTCGGTGCCGGGCCACAGTGATTGGAGCTGCTCGGCGAGGTGCGGATAGTCTTCGATGGATATCGCGCTGCTTTCGGTGCCCCAGCCCGGCGCCTGGACATTGAAGTACATTCGCATGTCGCGCGCCGCCTGTTCAAAATCCCAGCGCATATTGGAACGGCGATAGATATCCAGCAGTTTGAGCCAGTGAAACAGCGCCTGCTTCGGGTGCCCATGCACCTGGTCGCTGAGCGTCTGTGCGGCACCTGCCGTCAGCCCCATGGACATCATGATGTCGGCGAGTTCGACCGCTTGATCGGTCTCTCCTGTTGCAGCGCCTTCTTCATCAAGGTCGAAATTGAGCGATGCGGGGGTCGCCATGCGTGGGGTGGTCGATGGCGCGGACAATGAGATGGGTGGTGCAACAGGGCGCGGTGGCAGTGCCTCCGGCCTTGCTGTTGGCTCTGCCAGCGGCGCGGGCCCGGGGACGGCAGCAGGTGTGGCTTGCACTGCCTCGGCTTGCAGCGCCTGCGCGGCATGCGTCACCGCCCGCCGCTGCTTGGCCAGGAGAAAAACGTGGCGTTTGTGCATGAGCCATACGATGCAGCCCAAGGCAGCCGCGAGGGCGATCATGCCGTAGCGTTTGAGAGAAGGGGCGTCGCTGCCGGAAGCGGGAGCGGCCGCCTCCTGGGTAAGGGATGCAGAGGGTGCAACCGCAGCCGGATTGGGTGACCAGGCGCTGACCAGGTGCTGGATGTCGGCAACCATTTCCTCAATGCGTTGGGTGCGGGCGATGATGTCGCTGACGATATCCGCTTCATTCTGCGCACTCTGCGGCGCGTGGTATTCCACGCGCAACAGGGCGCGCTCGGCATCAGTGACCTGGACGTGCGCAGATAGTTCGGTTGCGGCCTGCAGTGCGGGTTCCGGCAGTGGGGCGGCCCATGCCGATGCGACAAAAAACAGCAGCGCGAATGCCAACCCGGCAGGCGGGGTGGCGCATCTCGGGCGGTGCATTGTTTCAGGCTTCATTGCTGTTCCGGCAGCACGGGGGCTAGCAGAGTCTAGCCACGAACAGGGACGGCAAAAGCCCGAAAGAATCCCGGCTATGTGGCCTTTTTCAGTTGGTCGCGAAACTTTTCGCGCAACTTGGCCGCCTTGGGCGCGACGATGGCGCGGCAGTAGGGTTGGTTCGGGTTGTTGGCGAGGTAGTCCTGGTGATAGTCCTCCGCCGGCCAGAAAGTTGGCACGGGCGCCACGCTCGTGACAATCGGACGCGGCCAGATTTTCTGTCCGTCGAGTTCGGCGATGAGCTCGCGGGCGATGCGATCCTGCGCAGGCGCGTGGGTAAAAATCGCCGAGCGGTATTGTGTGCCAACGTCATTGCCCTGGCGGTCCGACGTAGTGGGGTCGTGGATGGCGAAAAAGGCCAGCAGCAAAGTTCGGTAGTCGATCACGGCAGGATCGAAGGCAATTTGCACGACCTCGACGTGGCCGGTACTGCCGCTGCAAACGGATTTGTAATCGGGATTGGGCATGGCGCCGCCGCAATAGCCCGAGATGACTGCGGACACGCCTTCGAGTTGGCGCAGCGCGCCTTCAAGGCACCAGAAACAGCCGCCGCCAAGGGTGGCTAGGGAGGTGTTGTCGTTCATGGCGTGCATGATAGCCGTTCGCCGGGCTGCCCCCACGAACGGCTGCGCCCGCGGTGGGGGAGCGAGCCGGGTCTGCGAGCGTGGGGGCCATCGCTATGCCGGCAGCGGCGCTTCGTCCATCGCTGCAATCTGCTCGCGCAGCTCGAGGATGCGATCCTCCCAGTAGCGCGGGGTATCGAACCAGGGAAAGGCCGGGGGAAAGGCGGGATCGGCCCAGCGCCGTGCGATCCAGGCGGAATAGTGGATCAGGCGCAGTGTGCGGAGCGCCTCGACCAGATGCAGTTCGCGCGAATCGAATTCAGCGAAGTCCTCGTAGCCGGCCAGCACCTCGTGCAGTTGCCGCGTGCGCTCCTCGCGCTCACCCGACAGCAGCATCCACAGATCCTGCACGGCCGGGCCCATGCGGGCGTCGTCGAAGTCGACGAAGTGCGGTCCGGGTGTCGGGCCGTCTCCGGTCCACAGCACGTTGCCCATGTGGCAGTCGCCGTGCAGGCGGATGTGGCGCACGGCGCCGGCGTGATCGAAGCAATGGCGCACGCCGTCCAGTGCCTGCGCCGCGACGCCGGCCCAGACCTCGCGCAGTTCGTAGGGAATGAACTCATGCGCCAGCAGAAATTTGCGCGGTTCATTGCCAAAACTGGCTATGTCCAGCGTGCCGCGGTGGCGGAAAGGCGCGAGGCCGCCGACAGCATGGATGCGACCAAGGAAGCGCCCGATCCATTCGAGCGTGCCGGGTTGGTCGAGCTCGGGTGGACGTCCGCTCTGGCGCGGAAACACGGCGAAGCGGAAACCGCCGTGGTGGTGCAGCGTGGCGCCCGCTGTAGCAAGGGGCGGGACGCAGGGAATCTCGCGTGCAGCAAGCTCGGTGGCGAAAGCGTGCTCCTCACCGATGGCGGCATCGGACCAGCGCGCGGGACGGTAGAACTTCGCCACCACGAACGATGATTCATCGATGCCGACCTGATAGACGCGGTTCTCGAAACTGTTGAGTGTTTGCAGGCGGCCATCGCAACGCAGGCCGATGCTCTCGAGTGCGTTGAGCACGAGATCGGGTCCGAGGCTTGCGTAGGGGTGCGGGTTGGGTGTCGGGAGGGGCTGCAAAGTCAATCGACATGGGGTTAGAATGGAGCACAGTGTCCCATGATTACAGGGGCTGGGCGCGCTGCGGTACGAAGTACAGGACGAAGGGCTTTCGCCCAGGGAGACCGGTCAATGGCACATCCGTTGTTCGAGAAGCATCAGGACACGTTGCAACAGGCACTTGCCGCCAGTCGCGGCCGTGGTCACTGGAGTGCCTATTCGGAGAATCCGAAAACCTATGGCGAGAATGCGGTAGACGAGGGCCGGCAGGCTTTCTCCGCGTACTTCGATGCCCAGTTCTACCTCGATCAGCCCGGCGTCATGGGGCGTGTCAACGCCGAGGCCTCGCCCTACGGCCTGACGCTGGACATCAGCTATCCGCAGTGCAGTCCCGATGCCCTGATCGCAGCGGCAAAGAATGCCACGACGTCCTGGATCCGCGCCGGGGCCGACGTACGTGCCGGTGTTTGCGCCGAGATTCTGGAACGACTCAATGCCCACACCATGGAGATCGCCCACGCCGTGATGCACACGACGGGCCAGAGTTTCATGATGGCCTTTCAGTCCGGCGGACCGCATGCGCAGGATCGCGGCCTTGAAGCCGTGGCGATGGCGTGGGGAGAAATGAAGAATGTGCCGGAAAGTGCGCGCTGGGAAAAGCCGCAGGGCGCGCAGCCGCCGCTCGTAATTGACAAGCACTACACCATCGTGCCGCGTGGCGTGGCCCTGCTCATCGCCTGCGCCACTTCGCCGACATGGCATGCCTACCCGGCCCTGTTCGCCAGCCTGGTGACCGGCAATCCGGTGATCGTCAAGCCGCATCCGTCGGCGATCCTGCCACTGGCGATTACCGTTGCCATGGCGCGGCACACCCTGAAGGAAGCCGGCTTTGATCCCAATCTGGTTTGCCTGTTAACGGATGATCCCTCGGCACTCATTGCCAAGGACGTGGCAGTCAGGCCCGAAATTCGCGTCATCGACTACACCGGTGGCAGCGAGTTCGGCGAGTGGCTGCAGGACAACGCGCGCCAGGCAGTGGTTTTTGCCGAGAAGGCCTGTGTCAATTGCGTGGTGATCGAGTCCACGGATGATTACAAGGGCATGTTGCGCAATCTGGCAGTGACGCTCTCGCTCTACTCCGGCCAGACGTCGATGGCACCGCAGACCATTCTCGTGTCGAGCGAGGGCGTGTCCACGCCCACCGGTCGGGTCGAAGCGGACCAGGTCGGGCGTGACCTGTCGCTCGCAATCAGCACCCTGCTGGCCGACAATGCGCGCGCCGTTGAAGTCCTTGGTGCCATCCAGAGCCCGGCCACGCTGGCGCGCATCGATGCCATGCGTGAGTTCGGTGAGGAGTCAGGGCAAATCCTGCGCGACTCTGCCGCCATGGAGCACCCCCATTGGCCTGAGGCGCGCATCCGTACGCCCATGCTGTTGCGGGTGGAGGTATCGGATCGCCGTGTCTATATGGAAGAATGCTTCGGGCCGATCAGCTTCATTGTCGAGACGGCAACCGCATCGGAAAGCATTTCCGTTGCCGAGCGCATCCTGCGCGAGAAGGGCGGCGTGACGCTGGCGGTGTACTCGACCAATCCGGTGATCCAGCAACTGGCTGAGGATGCGGCATTGCGTGCCGGCGTTTCCCTGTCGTTCAACCTCACCGGCAGCCTGTTCCTTACCCAGTCGGCGGCATTCTCCGATTTCCATGGTACCGGCGCCAACCCGGCGGCAAGTGCTTGTCTGGTCGATGCCGCTTTCGTCGCCAGTCGTTTCTCCATTGTCCAGACGCGGCGCCACGCCGGATAAGAGCAACCCATGAAGATTCACGAATATCAGGGCAAGGAAATCCTGCGCCGCTTCGGTGTCGCCACGCCGCGCGGCATTGCCTGTTTTTCGGTTGATGAAGCCGCCACGGCAGCCAGCGAGCTGGGCGGCAAAGTATGGGTGGTCAAGGCGCAGATTCACGCCGGCGGTCGCGGCAAGGGCGGCGGCGTCAAAGTGGCCAGGTCCCTCGACGAAGTGAAGAGCTACGCCGGCCAGATCCTTGGCATGCAGTTGAAGACCCACCAGACCGGGCCGGAGGGCCAGACGGTGCGGCGCCTGCTGGTCGAGGAGGGTGCCGACATCAAGGCCGAACTGTATGTCGGCATGGTGGTCGATCGAGCGACGCAGAAGGTCTGCCTAATGGCATCCTCCGAAGGGGGCATGGACATCGAGGAAGTGGCGGCGCACACACCGGAGAAAATCCACAAGGTCTTTGTCGATCCCGTGGCTGGTCTCACCGACGCCGAGGCCGACGCAGTCTGTCGCAAGATCGGCATTCCGGACGGGTCGGTGGTCCAGGGTCGCGCAGTGCTGCAAGGTCTATACAAAGCCTTCTGGGAGTCCGATGCCAGCCTGGCCGAGATCAACCCGCTGATCGTGACAGGCGACGGCCGCGTGGTGGCGCTCGACGCCAAGATGAATTTCGATTCCAATGCACTGTATCGTCACGAGGACATCGTCGCCATGCGTGACCTCGATGAAGAGGATGCCGCGGAGATTGCGGCATCGAAGTTCGATCTCTCCTATATTTCACTCGATGGCAACATCGGTTGTCTGGTGAACGGGGCCGGCCTGGCAATGGCGACAATGGACACCATCAAGTTGTTTGGCGCCGAACCGGCCAACTTCCTCGACGTCGGTGGCGGTGCCACCACCGAGAAGGTGACCGAGGCTTTCAAACTGATGCTGGCCAATCCCAAGGTGAAAGGCATCCTCGTCAATATTTTCGGCGGCATCATGCGTTGCGACACCATCGCCAACGGCGTGGTTGCGGCAGCCAAGGAAACGCATCTCTCGGTGCCGCTGGTGGTGCGCATGCGCGGCACCAACGAGGATATTGGCAAGCAGATCCTGCGCGAGTCGGGCTTGCCGATCATCGCTGCCGACGACATGGCCGACGCGGCGAAAAAAATTGTGCATGCGGTGTCAGGCCAATGAGCATCCTCATCAACAAGAACACGCGGGTCGTAACCCAGGGCATCACTGGCAAGACCGGCCAGTTTCACACCAGGATGTGCAAGGAGTACGCCAATGGTGCGAACTGCTTCGTCGCCGGCGTAAACCCGAAGAAGCCAGGCGAGAGCTTCGAGGACATCCCGATCTACGCCACGGTGAAGGATGCGAAGGAAAAGCAGGGCGTCAATGCCTCCGTCATTTACGTGCCGCCACCCTTCGCCGCTGCCGCCATCTGGGAAGCGGTGGAAGCTGACCTTGACCTGGTGATTTGCATTACTGAAGGCATTCCGGTACGCGACATGGTGATGGTAAAGGATCGCATGCGCCGCGAAGGTCGCAAGACCGTGCTGTGCGGACCCAACTGCCCCGGCATCATCACGCCCGACGAAATCAAGATCGGCATCATGCCCGGGCACATCCACAAGCAGGGTCGAATCGGTGTGGTATCGCGCTCCGGCACGCTGACCTACGAAGCGGTCGGCCAGCTTTCCGACCTCGGTCTCGGCCAGTCGACGGCAGTGGGCATCGGCGGCGACCCGGTGAATGGACTCAAGCATCGGGAAGTGCTCGAACTGTTCATGAACGATCCGGATACGGACGCCGTCATCATGATCGGCGAGATCGGCGGTGCCGACGAAGAAGCCGCTGCGCAGTGGTACCGCGACGAGTGCAGAAACAAAAAACCGGTGGTCGGTTTCATTGCCGGTGTGACTGCGCCGGCAGGCAAGCGCATGGGCCATGCCGGCGCCATCATTTCCGGCGGCAAGGGCACAGCGCAGGAAAAGCTTGCGGTGATGGAGGCCTGCGGCATTCGCACCACCAAGAATCCGGCCGAGATGGGCACGCTTTTGCAGTCGGTTCTGTAGCCCGAACTGCCGTGACCCTTTACCTCGCCGAGGACGATGTTCGCAACCTGCTAAGCGTTGACCTTGCCATTGAGGCCGTCGCGGCGGCGCACCGCGCCCATGGTGCCGGGCGGGCCATCGACATTCCACGCGCCCGCACGCGAACGCCGACCGCGGTGCTCCACATTTTGCAAGGCGCATTGCTTGACGAGGGGGTGATGGGTTACAAGGCCTACTCGACCTCGCGTGCCGGCAAGCGGTTTTTGTTGCACCTGTTTGATGCCAGCAACGGCGCGCCTATGGCTGTGATCGAGGCCGATTTCCTGGGCATGATGCGCACCGGTGCGGCCGGCGGCGTGGCGGCCAAATTGCTTTCCCGGCCGGAGTCCTCGGTGGCAGGTGTTTTTGGTGCTGGCTGGCAGGCGCAAAGCCAGATCGAGGCCTTGTGCCATGTGCGTCCCATGCGGCGCATCAAGGTTTGGTCGCGCAACGACGAACGTCGCCGCGCATTTTGTGCAGAAATGACCCGGCGTACCGGAGTCGACGTCGTCCCGGCAGCGGGTGCAGAGGATGCCGTGCGCGGTTCGGACATTGTTGTCACGATTACTTCGGCGGCGGAGCCCTTGTTTGATGGCGACTGGCTTGAAGCCGGGACCCATGTCACGGCGGCCGGATCCAATGCCCTGATTCGAAAAGAAATAGATGAAAAGACCGTGCGGCGCGCGGATGTTATCTGCGTGGACAGCCGGCCCATCGCTCTGCGTGAGGCGGGGGACCTGCTGCCATCCTTGGAGAGGGGGCGAATCCACGAAGGCAGCCTGACCGAACTCGGGGAAATCCTGCAAGGAACGCATTCCGGACGGCTTCAACCCGGGCAAATCACCTTGTTCGAATCACATGGCATGGCCATTCAAGATCTGGCGGTCGGCGTCAGAATCGTGGCGTTGGCCCGACAGCAGGGCTTGGGCAAGTCTCTCCCGTATTAAGAAATTCATTGACGTAGTTGAGGTTTAGCTGCAACAATTGGCACTATGGCCCTGTTTCTATGCAGACTTGTGGCAGAAATCGGGGAGGTTGCGGGATGTACAGGGGGAAGCCCGTAAATGAGCAAAGCCAATTTCTGGAAGACTGACTGGTTCTTTGGTGTCGTCGTCAGCGTCGTCGTTCTGGCGCTGAGCGGTGGCGATCTGGTGCAGAGCCTCGAGCGCAAGGCTTATGATATTGGCATGGGTATGGCGTCACGCGTGCCATCGGACCGTATCGCCGTCATCGCCATTGACGAACAAAGCCTGGCCAACATCGGACGCTGGCCGTGGTCACGTGAGATCCTTGCCGACATGATCGAGAAGCTGGCCGCGGCCAAGGCCAAGGTCATCGCCACGACCATTTTGTTTTCCGAACCACAGATAGATCCCGGCCTAAGTTACATCAACAAGCTGACTGATCTGTACAGCCAGGCTGGTGGCAAGCCGCTGGCTGGGTCCCCCGAAGAGTTGGCCGCACAGTCACCAATGCTGGCGCAGATGGCGCCGCTGTTACGCGATGCCGACCAGAAGCTGAATACCGACCGTCGACTTGCCGCGGCCATTGCCCAGGCCGGCAATGTAGCCCTGCCCATGTTGTTCCATCTTGGCGAACCGCAGG
>Ga0315271_10002983_pt1 | contig 10675 bp, 12 predicted proteins | sample C3_top_MG_FD_204664 | JGI IMG/M metagenome (GOLD analysis project Ga0315271, IMG submission 204664) | Sediment microbial communities from Yellowstone Lake, YNP, Wyoming, USA - C3_top | ecosystem: Environmental > Aquatic > Freshwater > Lake > Sediment | place: USA: Wyoming | collected 2017-08-01
CGCGTTCATCCCCCTCGCCGAGGAGACGGGGCTCATCCTGCCCATCGGCCGGTGGGTGCTCGAGACCGCCTGTGCCCAGCTCCGCGACTGGCAGCGCCGACTGCCCGCCGCACGCTGCCTTGCGCTGTCCGTGAACATCTCCGCGCGCCAGTTCGCCCAGGCCGACCTCGTGGGGATCGTGGCGCAGACGCTCGACCACACCCGCATCGACCCGGCGCAGCTGGAACTGGAGATCACCGAGAGCGTGGTCATGGATCAGAGCGAGGCGTCCGTGGAGCGGCTGCAGGGGCTGCGGGGGCTGGGTGTGCGGCTGGTGCTCGACGACTTTGGCACGGGCTACTCATCGCTCGCTTATCTGCGGCGCCTCCCGCTCGACACCATCAAGGTGGACCGGTCGTTCGTCTCGGGGCTGGGGGAAGAGCCCGTCGACCTGCCGATCGTCCGGACGGTGATCGCGCTCGCGCACGGCCTGGGGATCGACGTGGTCGCCGAGGGGATCGAGACCGTCGGTCAGCTCGAGGAGCTGCGCACGCTCGACTGCGACCGCGGCCAGGGCTTCCTCTTCGCGCGCCCACTCCCGCCCGACGACATGGAGCGCCTCCTCGCGGGCGCCGGCGAGGCGGCGGCGGTACTGCCGGCCTGATCAACGCCGTCCCGGCTCGGGCGCGGGCTCGGGCTCGGCCCCGGCTCGGCTCCGGCTCGGCCCGCGGGCTCTCCCTCGGCGGCTCCCCGGCCCCAGATGTGCACCCCACGCACCTTATGCAGGCCGAAGCCGACGAACGACCCCTCGCAGTCGGCCGTTCGCAACCTTCGAGGCCCAACGGTGGCACGGGGCGCACATCTGGGGCGAACCCGCCCTCGGGCCGCGCCGAAAGTGCCCACGGGGCACATCTGGGGATCCGCTGGCGGCGGGCGGGGCGTCGCCCTCGGCGGCGGCGCGCATAAGGTGCACCCCGCGCACATCTGGGGATCCGCTGGCGGCGGGCGGGGCGCCGGGATCCGCGGCGGGGCGGGGCGGGGCGCCGGGATCCGCGGGCGGCGGCGGGGCGGGGCGTCGCCCTCGGCGGCGGCGCGCATAAGGTGGCACCCCGCGCACATCTGGGGATCCGCTGGCGGCGGGCGGGGCGCCGGGATCCGCGGCGGGGCGGGGCGGGGCACATCTGGGAATCCGCGGGCGGCGGCGGGGCGGGGCCACGAGCCGGGGTGACGAGCCAGCAGCCCGCGAGCGCAGCAACGACTGCGCCCGGGAATCGAAACGGGGCCCGGCAAGACTGCCGAGCCCCGTCGCGCAGCTGCTGTCAGCGGCGGCTGCCGAACAGTCGAAGCATGAAGAGGAACAGGTTGATGAAGTCGAGGTACAGCTGGAACGCGGCGTAGATCGTCGCGCGCTCGGCCGACTTCATGACCGCGGCCAGCTGGCCGTTGGCGATCCGCTGGACGTCCCACGCGGTGAGGACCACGAAGATGCCCACGCCGACGATTGAGATCAGCCAGCTCACCTGCGACGAGCCCAGGAAGATGTTGACGAACGACGCGACGATGATGCCGATGAGCGCCATGAACGCCATCGACCCGATCTTGGTGAGGTCGCGGTTGGTGACCTTGCCGTAGACCGCAGCCGCGGCGAACATCGCCGAGCTCGACACGAACGCGCCCACCACCGAGCCCGCCGTGTACATCTGCACGATGAGGCCGATCGTGAGGCCCATCGTCGCCGCGTAGACGAAGAACAGCAGGAGGCTGACCATCGGCGCGAACTTGTTGATGCCGAGGCCGAGACCCATGCCAAGGGCGAGCTGGCCGATGATGATCGGCAGGATCCACTGCTCGGCCGTGTGGGTGAGCGATGCGCTGCTGGTGACGAGATAGGCGACGCCGGCGGTGAGCGCGAGGCCGGCGAACATCCAGCCGAACGCTCCGATCAGCAGCTGCTGGACGAGGGCAGGCGCGGGGCGGACCCCGTACGTCGCTCGCGCGGGCTGATAGCTGTTCACGAGTTGCTCCCTGTGCTTCCATCGGGTGACGTCGACGGAGTGGTGGTCTGTCTCTTGCCGGCCACGCTCGTCCGACCGCGTGCGCGGACACGGGCGGGGGTGGCCGATCGCGACTCTGCCTGCTCGGCCACACGGGCGAGGATCCAGAGCAGGTCGGCGAGGCGGTTGAGGTACGGGATCATGACGCCGTCCCGGATGGCGTAGTCGTGGTACGCCAGGGTGACCGAGCGGCGCTCGGCGCGACGGACGATGGTGCGCGCGAGCTCGATGGCGGCCGACACGCGGGTCTCGCCCGGGACGACGAACTCGTTCGGCAGCACGATGGCGGCCTCGGTCTCGCGCAGGATCTCCTCGATGCCCTCGAGCATCGCCTTCGACACGCGCGTCTTGCCCTCGACCTGCTTGTGGCGCGACTCGGGCGCGGTGGCGAGCTCGGCGCCCGCGACGAACAGCTCGCGCTGGATTCGCAGGATCAGGTCCGCGAGGCCGCCGAAGTTGGGGGAGAGCGCCCCGTACGACTCCTTGCTCGCGAGCTCGGCGCGGGCCAGCCCGAGCGCGGCGACCGCCTCGTCGACCGTCCCGAACGCCTCGGTGCGGAGATCGTCCTTCTGGACGCGGATGTCGTCGAACAGGAGGCCGGTCATGCCGTCATCGCCGCGACCCGTGGCGACGGAGCTCGTGAAGCCCAGGCGGTTGATGCTCATCGGCGGTGGCTCGGCTCGGCGGTGGCTCGGCGTGTTGGGGTGGCTCGGCGCGTCAGATTCGCGCTCACCACATCAGGCCCGCGTCGCGCGGGTCCCATCGCTCGGCGAGGAGCGTCACCTTCACGTCGTGGTCGACGACGCTCTCGGCCTGCTCCTTGACCTGCTGGATCATGGCGCCGGCGTACGGGCAGAAGGGCGTGGTCAGGATCATCTTGACCTCGGTCGAATCCGGGCCGAGGATGATCTGGCGGATCAGCGCGAGCTCCACCACGTTCATCCCGATCTCGGGATCGACGACTCCGCGCAAGGCGTCGAGGATCGCGTACTCGGTGGCGCGTCGCTGGGCGTCGAAAACGGGATCGGCGTCGGACGCGGCGGGGGCTTCAGGCTGGATCTCGTTCATGGCCGGGAAATCCTAGCACCGGGCTGGGAAATGGCCATCGCCGGGTCAGTGCCCTGCTCGTCCGCGCGTAGCCGCTCCCCCAGGTCGGCTCCGTTGGGCGAGATAAGTGGCGCGCAAGCCGTGCCGAGCAAGATCGCCTCATGGACGACACGCGAGTCGGGGCGCGAGTGCGGGCGGTGCGGCTTCGCCTCGGCTGGCGACAAGAGGACGTGGCTGACAAGGCGAACGTCAGCCGGTACACCGTGCTGCGGGTTGAGCATGGACGCTTTGACAGCCTGGAGGTGTCCACGATCCGCGCCGTGCTGCGCGTGCTCGAGATCGACCTCGACCTCGTCGCGAGGTGGCATGGCGGCGACATCGATCGGCTCGTCGACGAGGGGCATGCGCTGCTGGCGGGCGCGGTCACGGCCGTGCTCATTGCCGACGGCTGGCTCGTTCAGCCGGAAGTCTCGTTCTCGGTCTACGGCGAACGCGGCTCGATCGACCTGCTGGCGTGGCATCCGGCGACGCGAACGCTGCTCGTCATCGAGATCAAGACGTCGCTGAACAATGTGGAGGAAACCCTGCGGCGACAGGACGCCAAGGTCAGGCTGGCGGCTCGCGTCGCGCACGAGCGGTTCGGCTGGGAGGCACGGGCGACCGCTTCGCTGCTCGCCATGCCGGACACCACAACGTCGCGGCGCCGGGTCGAGCGCCACAGCCGCGTGCTGGGTCAGGTATTCACGGTTCGCGGGCGAGACGTGCGCGCCTGGCTCAAGGCTCCCAGCGGCACACCCGGACTGCTGCTCTTCCTTGCAGATGTGCGCCCGGCGCACCTTAGGAGTGAGATCGCGCCCCGGAAGCGGGTCCGACGGCCGAAGTCGCAACCTTCAAGCCCCAACGGTGGCTCGGGGAGCACATCTGGGGCAGAGGAGGGCGGGCGTCCCGCCTAAGGTTCGCGGGGAGCACATCTGGGCAGATGCGGGGCCTCACCCAAGCGCCGGACGGGAAGAACGGGAGCGCGAGGCGGCGCAATCCGACTAGGAGACGACCGCCGCGACCCGCAGGCTGGCCGGGAGGCGATCGGCCTCGTCGGCGTTGAGGCCCGGGCCGGCGAGCGAGCCGTCCGCGGCGAAGAACTCGGCGAACTCGGCCTTGTGCTCGCCCGCGAAGGCGTACACATGCGCGATTCCCAGGAGCTTGAGCTCGGGATGGTCCTTGAGCAGGTCCGTGACCGTGGCGCCGGCCGCCCGCATCTGCAGCACCTGGCGCACGGTGAGCCGGGAGCCGTAGCAGAACGGCTCGCCGTTCATCACGAGCGGGTCGGACTTGACCCACTTGATCGTCATCGCCGGGGGTGCTCCTAGATGCCCTTGTAGAGCTTCGAGGTGACCGGGTTCCACTCGCGGGCGTCGCCGCGGATGTTGTGGAACCGCTTGTAGACCGCGACCGCAGCGTCAACCGCGCGATCAGCCGATGCCATCTCGTCACCCGTCAGCGCGCCATTCGCCCCCGCGCGGATCCCCTCGAGCAGCGCCATGACGTCGCTCACGGCCACCTTGCGGCGGCGGAAGACGGTGGCCGACTGGTCGGCGAAGTGGGCCAGGAAGTACGTATCGTCGCTGGCCACGCAGAGCGCCAGGCGATCCACGAGGACCTCGGCGTCGCGGAGCAGGTTGCGCAAACCCGTCTCGTCGTACCGGCGACGAAGCGTGTCGTCCCCGGCAACCGCGATCTCGAGCGCCCGAGCAGCGATCGAGGAGCGCTGCGCGCGGAGATTTGCGGCGGCGGCCGGAAAGCCGGCCTCGAGGCTGCGGGGCGGAAGCCCCAGCGTCGGATGGCTCACGATCGGGAAGTCTACCGCCCCGGTCGTCGCGCTGCGTACCATTGCTGGCATGAATGAACCGGGCCACGAGGCACAACCGAGCGGGCGCGATGGGTCGATGCCGGGCGTAGGCGCGGCCAAGACCGAAGGCGCGGGCGCGGCGCCGATGCCGATGCCGGCTGCTGACGCGGCCGGGGCTGAAGGCGCGAGCGCGACGCCGATGCCGGCCGACGCCGTCGAAGCCGCCAAGCCGACGACCCGGGGCCCGAGGACCACCGACGGCGGCGAGACCCGCAGGCTGCTCGACCACGCGCCCGGCGATCGCTACCGCCAGCCCGCAGACGGGACAACCGGGACGGCCGGCGCGACGGCCAAGACGAACGAGAGCCCGAGCCGCGCACACGCCCGCCGGATCGCCGCCGGAGCAGCGGTCGCCATCGGCACGGCGCTCATCACCTTCGCGCTGATCACCTTCGACATCGGCCCCGGGCTGCTCGTCCTCGGCATCGCGGGCGGCTGGCTGACGGGTCTCGCGCTCGCGGGCGGCGCACGCGCCGGGCACGGCGAGGGCGCGGGAAGGAACCGAGCCACCACGGCCGCCGCGCTCGCGGGCCTCGGCATCGCCCTCGCGCTCCTCCTCGACGCCATCCGCGCCTACGCACTCGGTGGCGTCCTGCTCCCCTGGGAGTACGCGATGGCCCGCTTTGGCATCGTGGCGCCCCTCGCGATCGTGCTGGCGGCGGTCGCCGGCTGGCTGCGCGGGCGCTAGGCGGAACGGGCAGACATGCGGCGCATCGCCTGGGTCATCGTCCCGATCGTCCTCGTCGGACTGCTCGGGCTCGCCGTGTTCGCGGCCCGCGGCCCCGGTGCCACCACGGCGTTCACCCTGGTGCCTGGCGACTGCTTCGACATCCCGGCCGACGCCCAGATCGGCGACATCCCGACCCTCGACTGCGCCAAGCCCCACGACGCCGAGGTCTTCGTGGCGGTGAAGATGATCGCTGAGCAGCCGACCGCCGGCCCCGTTGCCTACCCGGGTGCCGGTCAGATCGCCGTCTGGGTCGAGAACAACTGCGGGCTTGCGGCCGAGGAGGCATATCTGGGCGCGGGTTCGAGGAAGACAGGCCTCGTCGTGGGCTACTTCTTCCCCGACGCAGACGCCTGGGCCCACGGTCAGCAGCAGGTCACCTGCTACCTGCACACCGCGGGCGGGTCGAAGCTGACCACGTCCGTGCGGAGTGCGGGGACGGGGCCGAGCGCAAGCCCGAGCTGACCGGCGCCGGGCGTCCCCGGGGGCAAGCCCGAGCTGACCCGGCGACCGGGGCTAGTGGCCCAGGCGGCTCCCGCCCGCGCCGATCGTCCCGGGGGCGATGTCCTCGACCATCCGCGTGCCGTCCTCGTTCTCGTGGCGGTCGGCGTCGGTCCAGGGCTCGCCGCCCTCGTGCGCTCGCTCGCGGGCCGCCTCGCGACGCTCGTGGCGCGGCGGAATGGGCGCGGGCGCGGAGCCAACACCGGCGATGCCGCGAAGCCAGTCGCGAAGACCCATGCGATCCCTCCCCCGAACGATGCGCTAGTGCTGGAGCCGATCCGGGCGCGGGGCGCGACGCTGGGCGGGCGTGGCGGCGTCGGGCGCGGAGTCGGTGTGCATGACGTGGTCGGCTGCGGCGCGGCGGACCTCGTCGAGGCGGGCGGCGAGCTCGGGGTCGAGCGGGATCTCGCGGTTGCGGCTGGGCTCGGGGCGAGGGGCGGCTGAGCGAGGGGCGGGGGCGGCCGAGGCGGGGGCGCCTGAGGCGGACGATGCGGCAGCGGCTTCGGCGTCGACCCCGTCGGCTTCGGCCCCCGTTTCGGCGTCGGCCCCGGCGGCGTCGGCCCCCGTTTCGGCGTCGGCCCCGGCGGCGTCGGCCCCCGTTTCGGCGTCGGCCCCGGCCTCGGCGGTGCGGGCGTTCGGCAGCTGGCCCATCCCCTGGCCCGCGCCGATCCCGCCCGTCTCGCCTCGGAACGGCATGCGCTGGCGCTCGACCGCGTCGAGGCTCATCCGCAGCGCGGCCGTCTTGGCGGTGGTGACCTCGCGCACGTACGAAGCCTCTTCGTCAGCGGTGAGGGGGCGCCCGCGCACGATCGCCTTGGGCTTGCCGACCATCAGCCACGCGAGGTGGTACCGGTCCATCGTCCCCCAGGCCGTCGCGAGCAGGTCGTCCGACAGCTGGAGCCACGTCTGGAGCGCGATCAGGCTAGGGTCGCCGCCGAGGCGCTCGCCCTCGGCGATGAGCTGGCGGGTGCGGAGGATGAGCTCGTCGCGGGTCACGCCTCCGAGTGTAGTCGGCAGGCAATCGCGCGGCCCATTCTGTATGCCCGCGAGACCTTGACGGAGATCCGCAAAGGGCCATGCTCGTCTCGAAAGGTCGTGGCTCGTGGAGATGCTCAAGCGCCCCGTTGACCGGCGGCTCTGGCTCGCGACGGTCGTGTCGATCCTCGCGATCGTGGCCGTTGGGATCCTCGTCTCCCGAACCACCTCGCATGCGCCATCCCCGATCGGGCTGCGGCTCGCGGCCGCGGTGATCGTCACCGGGTTCGTGGCGGCGGCCAAGATCCTCGTGGGGCCGCGGGCTGCGGCACTGACTGGCGTGCTTGGCGCGTTCATCGCCGTGGTGCTGCTCGTCGCGTTCGCATAGGGCCGGCTCGCGCCCTCGCCGGACGCCTCGTTCCCAGATGTGCGTGGGGAGCACCTTAGGCGCGATCCGCGGCCTGGTTCGCCACAGATGTGCGCCCGGGGCCACCGTTGGGGCTCGAAGGTTGCGAAACCCGGGTCGCCGGGGCTCCGGCGACGGGTTCGGCCCGCATAAGGTGCGCCCGGTGCACATCTGGGCCAGAGCGACCGATCCCGAGGCCAGGGCGAGGGGCAGGCTAGAGGTCGAGCGTCCCTTGTTCGAAGTCGAGCGTCTCTTCTGCGGCGCGCTTGCCTCGGGGCGCCTTTGCGAACGGCGTCGGCCCGGGCGCGGTCGGTCCGGGCTCGGTCGACTCAGGCTCGGGCTCGGCCGACTCAGGCTCGGGCTCGGCCGCCGGGAGGGTCGGGCTGTCGAGGGGGCGCCCGCCAGCGGCGACGAGGTCGAGGTTGCCCTGCGGCGAGCCCGGCTCCGTGCGCACGAACACCGGCACCCAGCGCGCCTCGATCGCCTCCGTCGCGCCCGCCCAGGTCCCGCTGCTCCCCGTGGCGCTCGAGACGACCACCGCCAGATCCGCCAGCGCGTAGATCAGCTTGTTGCGGCCGAGCGCGGCGCCGGCGCTGAACGGGGCGCCCGGGTGGTACGGCGAGGCAAGGGCGAGCTGGCCCTCGGCGATCGCCGCTCGCGTCCCGCTCTCGCGCAGGCGCAGCTCGATGCCCTCGGGCAGCAGCCCAGCCACCAGCCCGCCGTTCTGGAGCGCCGCCACCATCGCCACCTGGTCCACACCGCGCGCTCCGCCGGACACCACCACGCGCCCGGCTCGCGCAGCCTCACCCGCGATCGCATCGGCAAACGCCGCACCCGCATCGTCCACGTCCCGCGAGCCCACGATGGCGACGCCGCCCGAGGCGAGGATCGACGGATCGCCCGCGGTGAACAGCACCGGCGGCGCCTTGGCCCCCAGCCGATCGCGGAGCCGGGCCGGGTACGCCTCGTCCGCGAGCGTCCGCAGGGCGATCCCGCGCGAGGCGAGCCGATCGAGCTCGAACGCGAGCTGGGCCGACCGGTCGAGTTGGCGGACGATGAAGTCGAGGTCGAGCTCGAGCCCGTCGAAATTAGCCGTGACGGCCGATGACGCCGTCGAACCCCCACCCGCGAGCGCGAGCAGCGCCCCAACGCTCTCCCCGCGCTCTAGCAGCCGCGCCGCGACCTTCGCCCACGCCGCGGGCCCCAGCGGCTTCGCCACCTCGCCCCGCGCAGCCGCGACGGACGAGCACAGCAGCGCGATGACCCGCGCGTCGTCGGACAGCGGCGCCGCCTCGACCATCACGAGCCCCGCCCCGAGGCAACGGCGAGCGCGAACGGGAGCACAACGCCAGAACCGTGCGCGCGCAGCAGCTCGCCCGCCACGGTGAGCGTCCAGCGCGAGTCCACCACGTCGTCCACGAGGAGCACCGGCCCGCGAAGGACCAGCTCCCCGCGGACGCCGAGCTTGCGTCGGGCGTTGTCCGCCTGTTGCACGCTGTTCTGCATCTCGCGCTGCGGTGGCGCGCCGGCAAGCGTGGTGAGAGCCTCAACGAACGGCAGCCCGAGCGCGTCCGCCAGCCGAGCGGCGAAGTCCACGACGAGCCCCGCCCGGGCAGACGAAGGACCGGACGAGGCCGACGGCACCGCCGACACCCACGCAGGCGCCGGCTCCGGCCCCCAGCGGTCAGCGATCAGCGCCGCCGACGCCTCGACCAGCTCGTCGTCAAACCGCCCCGCCGCGCTCCCCCGCGCGACTCGCCGTCCCCACCCCGCATCGTTGAAGTGGCACAGCGCCCGGCCGGCCTCGTTCACATGCGACAGTCGCCGGCCGTCGGGCCCGAGCTTGCGCGGCTCGATGATCGGCACGTCCCCGCGGATCGCCTCGATCGCCGCCACCACCAGCGCTTCGTCCACCTCGCGCGGCCACACGCGACCGCCATCGTTGGCGCAGTGGCCGCACTCGTGGGCGTCGGGGTCGTCGAGGAGGCGGGCCAGGAACGCCATCCGGCACTCCCCGGTCGCCATGTACGCCTGCATCGAGGCGAGCTCGGTCCGGCGGGCGGCGATCACCCCGGCGATCCGCTCCTCGTCCTGGCTCCACGGGTTCGGCGTGCGGAAGTAGCGCTGGCCCTCGCGCGCGACCGCGCCATCGACCTCGAGCAGCTTGAGCGCCTTCTCGATCTGCCCGTGCGGCAGGTTGACCGCGTGCTCGAGGTCGCGGATGGTCGCCTGGTTCACCCCTTCGAGCGCCGTGAGGATCGACTCCATGCGCGCCGTCGGCGGGAAGGCGGTCGCGAGGAAGTACTCGGCGATGTCGTCGTCCTCGCGGCCGGAGAGCAGGACGCCGAACGCATTGGGCACGCCTCGGCCGGCTCGGCCCACCTGCTGGTAGTACGCGATGGGCGAGCCCGGACGCTGGAAGTGGACGACGAAGCCGAGATCGGGTTTGTCGAACCCCATGCCGAGCGCGACCGTGGCCACGAGCGCCTTCACCCGGTTCGCGAGCAGGTCGGCCTCGAGTCCCTCGCGTTCGGCAGGCGGCACGTCCGCGTTGTAGGCGACCGCGCTGATCCCGCGCGAGCGCAGCCAAGCGGCCACGCGCTCGGTGTCCCAGACGGTCAGGCAGTAGACGATCCCGCTCCCGGGCATCGTCGGCAGGTATTGCGCCAGCCAGGCCATGCGCTCGGCCTGGTCGCCCAGGTTGATGGCGTCGAGGTGGAGCGAGGACCGAGCGAGCGGCCCGCGGATGATCACCACCGACTCGCCGAGCTGGCGCGCCACGTCGCGGACCACCCGGTCGTTGGCCGTGGCCGTGGTGCCGAGCACCGGGACCGCCGGGCCGAGGAGCGGCAGCAGGCGCTCGATGCGGCGATAGTCGGGAACGAACTCGTGGCCCCAGTCGCTGATGCAGTGCGCCTCGTCCACCACGAACATGCCGATGGACCGCTCGATCGTGGGCAGCACGCGCGTCGTGAAGTCGTCGTTCGCGAAGCGCTGCGCCGAGACGAAGATGGCATCGATCCGGTCAGCCGCGAGGTCAGCCGCGAGGTCGGCCTCGATCTGGCGCCAGTCGTCGCGGT
>Ga0315271_10002984_pt1 | contig 10670 bp, 7 predicted proteins | sample C3_top_MG_FD_204664 | JGI IMG/M metagenome (GOLD analysis project Ga0315271, IMG submission 204664) | Sediment microbial communities from Yellowstone Lake, YNP, Wyoming, USA - C3_top | ecosystem: Environmental > Aquatic > Freshwater > Lake > Sediment | place: USA: Wyoming | collected 2017-08-01
CCCCATCGTCAAGATGCTCGACGAGCGGGAACGCACCATCCGGGACTCCATCGACGAGGCCAAGCGCGAGCGCGCCGAGGCCGAGAAGCTTCTCGCGCAACAGAAGGACGCGCTCCTCAAGGCGCAGCGCGAGGCCGCCGAGATCGCCAAGCGAAACGCCCAGGAGATGGAGGTCTACCGGGCCCAGCTCACCTCGCTGGCCAAGAAGGAGAGCGAGACCCTGGTGGCCAATGCACGCAAGCAGATCGGGGAGGAGAAGACCAAGGCCGTGGCCGAGCTGCGCGCCGAGGTGGCCGACCTGGCCGTGGCGGCCGCTGCACGAATAGTGAAGTCCAGCCTGGACGAGAAGACGCAGCGTCAACTCGTCGAGGACTACATCAAGGACCTCCCGGTCGGACGGGCGTAGCCCCCGGTCAGCAGTTCCCGCGAAGCTCCGGCGGACGCCCGTCCGCCGGGGCTTCGCCTTTTCTGCGGAGTGAATCGGAAGCCATGGGTCTCGCCATCGGAATCGTCGGCCTGCCGAACGTCGGCAAGTCCACCCTCTTCAACGCGCTGCTCGGCCAGGCTCAAGCCCAGGCGGCCAACTACCCGTTCTGCACCATCGACCCGAACCTGGGCGTGGTGCCCGTGCCGGACGAGCGCCTGGCCCGCCTGGCCGCGCTCTACCACCCGAAGAAGACCACGCCGACCACGATCGAGTTCGTGGACATCGCCGGCCTGGTGGCCGGCGCGTCGAAGGGGGAGGGCCTCGGCAACCAGTTCCTCTCCCACATCCGGCAGGTGGACGCGATCGCCCACGTGCTGCGCTGCTTCGATGACCCCGACGTCGTCCACGTGGGCGGCAAGGTCGGCCCGCGCGACGACCGGGACGTGGTCGAGACCGAGCTCATGCTGAAGGACCTGGAGCAGATCGAGCGCCGGCGCGAGAAGAAGCAGAAGGACGCCAAGGCGCCCGGCAAGTCCGGCGAGATCGCCAAGGCCGAGATCGTGGTGCTCGACGAGGCGAGGGCCGGGCTCGAGAGGGGCGTCCCGGTCCGGATGCAGGAGCTGTCGGCCGGATCGCTGGCGGTGCTCTCCGACCTCTTCCTCCTGACCGGGAAGCCAGTGCTCTACATCGCCAACGTGGACGAGGCGCAGCTGGGCAGGTCCGACGACCCGGCGGTGGCGACCGTGATGGAGCTGGCCGCCGAGGAGGGAGCCCGCTGCGTCGTCATCAGCGGAAAGGTGGAGGCGGAGCTTTCGGAGCTGCCCCCGGTGGAGCGGCTCGACTTCCTGCACAGCCTGGGGCTCGCGGAGGCGGGGCTGAACCGGCTGGTGCGGGCCGGCTACGAGCTGCTCGGACTCTCCACGTTCTTCACGGTAGGTGAGAACGAGTGCCGGGCCTGGACCATCCACCAGGGAATGACGGCGCCGCAGGCGGCCGGGACCATCCACACCGATTTCGAGCGCGGCTTCATCAAGGCCGACGCGCAGCGGTGGGACGATCTGGTGGCGCTCGGGAGCGAGGCGGCGGTGAGGGAGAGGGGGCTCCTGCGCATCGAGGGCAAGGAGTACCAGGTGCAGGACGGGGACGTGATGCACTTCCGGTTCAACGTCTAGCCGCCGGCGAGGCAGCTGCCTCTCTCCGAATCGCTGGTCCTCGGGCGCGAGCGCGCTTCGAATGATCGGCGCCGAGGCACGGCCAGGTCGAGCCCGCCCGACGGCGAGTCGGCCGCGGCCGATCGCGGCGGCGCAATCCGCGCCCCGCCCCCCGGAGTCCACCAAGAAGCACGCACGTCCGCGTCGCCTTCGCAACGGGCCGTCCCAGCCGGCACGGGCGTCCCTCGCAGCAGTGCCTCCGCAGGGGCGCCGAGAACCGAGCAGGATCGCGCACGCCACACCTCGGCGCCATTCACTCAAAGTACGCTGCGCCCCGAGGACCAGCACTGCGGAGAGGGGCGTCCCGGCGCCGGCGGCACGAAGCTCCCCCGGGGCGAAGGCGATCCGTCGGACCACCGTGCCACCCGTCACGAAGCCGCCGGGCGCCCCCGTCGCCGCGCGATCTCGGCAGCCATCCGCAGCGCCGCTCGCATGCTCCGGTCGCTCGCCCGGCCCTGGCCGGCGATGTCCCAGGCCACGCCGTGGTCCGGGCTGGTGCGAACGAAGGGAAGGCCGAGCGTCACGTTGACGGCCGAGTCGCCCAGGACCGCGTCGAGGAGCTTCACCGGGATGAGCCCCTGGTCGTGGTAGAGCGCCACCACCCCGTCGAACTCGCCGGCGGCGGCACGGAAGAAGACGCTGTCGGGCGGGAAGGGTCCGCGAGCGTCGATGCCATCGGCGCGAAGGCGGGCCACCGCCGGCGCCACGACGCGAGCCTCCTCGTCGCCGAACGCCCCCCCCTCGCCGGCGTGCGGGTTGACGCCGGCCACCGCGAGGCGGGGCATGGCGATGCCGAAGTCGCGTCGCAGCCCGTCCGCGGCCACCTTCGTCACGGCGGCGATGCGCGCCGACGTGAGCCGCCGGACCGCCTCCCGGAGCGAGACGTGGTTCGTGACGAGCGCCACCCGGAGGCGGCGCCCGGCCAGCATCATGACGGATCGTGAACCCCCTCCGCGGGCCTCGAGCCACTCGGTGTGGCCGACGAAGCCGGGAAGCGAGAGCGCAACCTGTGCCTTGGAGAGCGGGGCAGTGCAGAGCGCCTGGGCCGCGCCCGCGATCACCGCCCCGAAGGCCGCCTCCAGATAGCGGAGGGACGCGGCCCCGCCGGCCGGGGTTGGCGCCCCGGGACGCCGATCGGCCGCGGCGAGCCGGGTCACCCGGACCAGCGCGCCGTCGCGGGGGAGGGGATCTCCCGGGTCGACCACCGGCAACTCCAGTCCGGCGCTGCGCAGCACACGTTCGAAGGAGGCGTCGCCGAAGGCGAGCGGGCAGATCCGGCCGCGGAGCGCGGCCAGCGCCGAGGCCACCACCTCCGGACCGACGCCGGATGGGTCTCCCAGGCTGACCGCGACGCGGACGCGCATCCCGCTAGGAAGCCGGCAAGGCCTGAAGCTCGGGGATCTTCAGCTCGATGATCGCGCCGCGCTTCAGCTCCTCGATGAACTGCTTGTGGTAGGTCTCGCCCTGCTGGTTGACGAGCTTCTCCCGGATGCGATCCTTCACCTCGTCGAGCGGCGGGGCGTTGGCGGTTCGCCGCTCGTCAGCGTGCATGATGATCCAGCCGGTCTTGGCGCGGACCAGCCCGGAGTTCTGTCCGGGCGTGAGCAGGAAGGCCACGCGCTCCAGGTCGATCGGCATCGTGCCCTTCTTCACCCAGCCCAGGTCACCGCCGGAGGCTGCGCCGGGTCCCTGGGAGACCTGCTTCGCCAGGTCGGCGAAGTCCTCGCCCGCGGCCAGCCGGGCCAGCACCACCTCGCCAGAGGCCCTGGCCCGGGCCTCGTCTTCCGGCCGTGCGCCGGCCGGTACCGCGAGCAGGATGAGCCGCAGCTTCACCTGCTCGTCGCCGGAGAATTCCTGCTGATGTGACTGGTAGTAACCTTTGACGTCGTCGTCGGTGACCTTCACCCGGTTCTGCACCTTGGACGCGATGAGCATGTGGTTCTCGAAATCCCTGCGCAGCCGGTCCCGGTAGGTCTTGACGTCCAGCCCCTCCGACGCCAGCGCCTTCTTCAGCATCTCGTCGGACAGGTTGTTGCGCTTCTTCACGTCCTCGATGGCGCCGTCGATCTGGGCCTCGGTCACGTCGATGCCGAGGTTCTTCACCTCGGCCTCCACCAGCCGCTCGGCCACCACCAGATCGAAGGCGGTCTGCAAGGCCTTGACGCGGGCGCGGTCGCGGTCCGGCCCGGGAGGCATGGCGACGACGCGCCGGTATTCCGCGCCCGACCGGGCCACGAGCTCGGACAGGGTCACCACCTCGCCGTTGACCACCGCCGCGACGCGGTCGAGGGGACGACTGTCGGCGCCGTGGGCGGCCGGAGTGGCCAGGGCGGCCACGATCACTGCCACGAGGACGAGGGTCGGGATCTTCAAGGCTTCACCGATGCGACGGCCGCGGTGTCGATCTGGATCTTCGCCTGGGCACGGAGGGCGGCCACGTAATCCTCCTGGGCCTTGGCCCGCCGCTCGCGCAGCAGACGGGTGGCGATGGCCGGCCGGGCCTGCTCGAGGGTGCGACGGAACGGGGGCTTCTTCTCGATCACCTGGAAGACATGGAAGCCGAAGGGGGAAGGCACCACGTCGGAGACGGCGCTTGGCGACATGCGAAAACAGATGTCGAACACCTCGGGCATTCCCTGCCCCTTTCCGAACCAGCCCAGGTCACCGCCGCGCCGGGCCTCGGGCCCGATGGAGGCCCGGCTGGCCACCGCGGCGAAGGAGGCTGGCTTGCGCCGGACCTCGTCGCGGAGCTTGGCCGCCTCCTCCCGGGTGCGAACCACGATCTGGCGCGCGTGAACCCGCTCCGGCTCGTCGAACTCGGCGGCGTGCGCGGCGTAGTAGCGCGCCACGTCCTCGTCGGGGACCTGCACGCGGGAGAAGACCTCCTCGCGAAAGAGCTTCTCGACGGTGAGCTGGTCACGCAACCGGGCGCGAAGTTCGGCCACCGAGAGCCGCTCCTGCGCGAGCAGGTCGTCGAAGGCGTTGCCGGGGTACTCGGCCCGGATGGCCAGGAATGCCCGGTCCACCTGCTCCGGGGCCACCGTCACGCCACGGGTTCGCGCCTGCTGCAGGAGCAGCGTCCGAGCCACCAGGTCGTCGAGGACGCTCGACTTCAGCACGTCGGTCGGGCCGCTCCCCTCGCCGCCGCCGACCCGGAGCTGCTGGAGCTCCCGCTCGAAGGCGGCGCGCGAGACGGGCTCGCCGTTCACCACCGCCACCGGCGCAGGGCCCGCGCTCTCCCGTCCAGTGCTGCCGGAGCGGCAACCCGAGGCGAGAAGGACGAGGAAGAGTCCGGCGGTGGAGGCGGTCCGGCGCAACTTATCTCTGGGCCGGAGCGGGGGCTGGCGGCATTGCCTGGGGGGGCGGCATTGCCGGGCGCGGCACGGCGCCGGGGGGCATTCCACCGGGCATCCCACCGGGCATGCCTGGCCCACCGGCCGGAGCGGCGGACACGACCACCTTCTCGAGCTCGGCCTCGTTCACGGTGATCTTGGCCTCCTCGCGGAGCTTCTTCACGTACTCGTCGAACTCCTTGGTGCGCTTCTCGCGCTGGAGCCTCGACTGGACCTGGGGCTTCACCTGATCCACCGTGCGCGTGATCCCCTCCTGGCGGCCCGTGACGCGGATGATCCAGAATCCCTGCGCCGTCTCGACGACCACGTCCTCCCCGTCCTTGGTGGAAAAGGCGGCGGCGGCGAAGGCCGGCCCGAACTGCTTCCCGAACTCGTCCTGGGAGCGGAAGCCGAGGTCGCCGCCCGAGGCCTTGGTGGCCAAGTCGTCGGACGAGACGCGCGCCAGCGACTGGAGCGCCTGGGGGTCCTTCTTCCCCGCAGCCTTCACCTGGGCGACGAGCTTCTTCGCCTGGGCGCCCTTCAGGGCCCGGTCCTTGTCGGTGGCCGCGACCAGAACGCCGGCGACGCGCACCCGGGCCGGCTTCACGAAGTCGTCCTTGTGCTCGTCGTAGAACTTCTGGACCTCGGCGTCGGAGATGTCCTTCGACGCGTCGCCCTCGGCGAACCTCCTCGAGACCAGCTTCTGGACCATGGCCTTCTTCATGGTCATCTGGACGTCGGGGTCGTTCTGGAGCCCCTCCTTCTCGGCGGCGTGGGCCAGCACCTCGAACTTCACGAGGCTGTCGAGGAACTCCTTCTTCCGGTCCAGGTTCTGGTAGCGCTGGCGGAGGAAGGGGGACTGCTCGTCGAGGCGGGCCTGGAACTCGGCCACGGTGACGACCACCCCGTCGCCCTGGGCGACGGCGGGACCGCTCTTCTGGCCGCCGGGTGGAGCGGGCTTGCAACCGGACAACGCGAGGACGACGGCGATTCCGGTCGCTGCGAGTGCGCGAGTCATCTAGGGGAAGCTCCTGTGTTCGAATTTTGGTGAGAAACGCTGTCCCGGAAGAACCCTCTGCGCGGCGCCGACGTTCCCGGGCAGCCGCGGGAAAAAACCACGAAACCGCGCGGGGATCAAGGAGCCGGGGCTACTCCCGACGGGCGCAGGCGAGGAGGCCGTGGAGCACCTTGCGAGCCTCCTGCAGGAGTTCCCGCCCCCTGGCAGCGTCCCCGCCGGGAGTCGGCGGAAGGGCCGGCGAAAACGGACGATAAACGCCCGTTTTTCCTTTAGATTTCATTCCAGGAAGTGGAGTTGACCCCGGTGCCGGACGTGGACCTAGGACCGCGACCAGCTTCATGTCCGGCGTCAGGCGCAATGTGCCGCCGCTCCTCTGGACGTGCTTCGCGAGCTCGAAGGGCTCGAGCGCCGCGTCCGGCCCGAGCGCGAAGACGAGCCGCCCCGGCCCGGCGTCGAGTCCCCGGATCCGCAGCGCCCGGAGCCGGACCTTCACGGCCATGAGATCGAAGAGCGCCTCGAGCTCGTCCGGAACGTCGCCGTAGCGGTCCACGATCTCCGCGCGGGCCTCCTCCAGGTCCTCGTCGGTCGAGGCCTGGGCCAGCCGCTTGTAGAAGTAGAGCCGCTGGTGGACGTCGGGCATGTAGTCGTCAGGAATGAAGGCCGGCACCGGCAGCTGGACGTCGGGGTCCACGTCCAGCCGCGGCGCCTCGCCGCGCAGCTCCCGCACCGCCTCCTCCATCAACTCGGAGTAAAGGTCGAACCCGACCGCCTCGATCTGGCCGGACTGGTCCTTGCCGAGCAGGTTTCCCGCGCCGCGGATCTCCAGATCATGGCTGGCGATGGCGAATCCGCTTCCCAGATCGGTGAAGCGCTGAAGCGCCTCGAGCCGCAGCTTGGCGTCGCGGGTCACCGGCCGGCGCGCCGGGACGAGCAGGTAGGCGTAGGCCCGCTCCCGGCTCCGGCCGACGCGGCCCCGGATCTGGTAAAGCTGGGAGAGACCGAAGTGGTCGGCGCGATTCACGATGATGGTGTTGGCCGTGGGGATGTCGAGGCCGCTCTCGATGATGGAGGTGGCGAGCAGCACGTCGAGGTCGCGACCCACGAACTGGCTCATCACCTCCTCGAGCTTCCCTTCGCCCATCTGGCCGTGAGCCACCCCGATGCGGGCCTTCGGGCAGAGCTCGCGCAGGAACTTCTCCATGGAGTGGATGGAGCGGACCCGGTTGTGGACGAAGTAGACCTGCCCGCCGCGACGGATCTCCTGCTCGATGGCCTCCTTCACCTGCGCCGGGTCGAACTTGGACACGAAGGTGCGGATGGAGCGCCGGTCCTCCGGCGGCGTGGCGATGATCGACATGTCGCGCACGCCGGCCAGGCTCATGTGGAGCGTGCGCGGGATGGGGGTCGCGGTCAGCGTGAGCACGTCGACGAGCTTGCGCAGCTTCTTCAGCCGCTCCTTGTGGGCCACGCCGAAGCGCTGCTCCTCGTCCACCACCACGAGCCCCAGGTCGCGGAACGAGACGTCGGTGGCGAGCAGCCGGTGGGTGCCCACCAGCACGTCCACGTTGCCGGCTGCGGCGTCGGCGAGGATCCCCCGCACCTCCTCCGGCGTCTTCATCCGGGAGATGGCCTCGACCCGGACCGGGTAGCCTGCGAACCGTTCACGGAAGGTCCGTTCGTGCTGAGAGGCGAGCACGGTGGTGGGGACGAGCACGGCCACCTGCTTCTTCGAGAGCACGGCCAGCATGGCGGCGCGCAGCGCCACCTCCGTCTTGCCGTAGCCGACGTCGCCGCAGACCAGCCGATCCATGGGGGCCCGCAAGGACGGCCCCTGCTCCTGCCCCTCGGTGCGCCCCTTCGTCATGTCGGAGAGGACGTCGGCGATGGCCTTCGCCTGATCCGGGGTCTCCTCCCAGGGAAACTCCGCCTCGAATTCGCGGAAGATCTCGCCAGGGGCCGCGAAGGCGTGGCCGTGGTGGGCGACGCGGGCGGCGTAGATGTCGAGGAGCTCGGCCGCCATCTTGAGCAACTGCTCCTTCACCCGCGCCTTGCGCAGCGCGAAGGAGCTTCCGCCCAGACGGTCGAGCCGGATGGCGTCGGGCGCGGCGCCGGTGAACTTCTGCACCTGACGAAGCTTCGACACGGGAAGGTAGAGCCTGTCGGCTCCCTCGTACTGGAGGACGAGGAAGTCCCCCTCCACCCCGCGGATCTGCATCTTGGTCAGCCCCCCGTAGCGGGCGATGCCATGCTCGACGTGGACCACGAGGTCGCCCTCGTTCAGGTCCCGGAAGCCGGCCACCATGGCGTTCTCGATCCGGGCGACGCGGGCGCGCTTGCGGACGCGCTTGCCCAGGATCTCCTCGTCGGCCACAAGCGCCACGCCGCCGCTTCCGTCGACGAAGCCGTGCGAGATGTCGCCGGGCACGAGATGGACGTGGATGGCCGGATCCCAGAGGGAGTTCAGCTCGCCGGGGGGCGCGGCGTGGATGCGCACGGCCAGCCGGCGATCCTCGAGCAGCCGCCGCAGGCGATCGGCCGACGAGGGGGAATGGGTGGCGATCACCGCGGTCAGGCCGCGGCTGCGCCAGTCCTGAAGCCGGCGCACCAGGGGTGACAGCGCGCCCTCGTCGCCGTGCGCCTGCTCGATCTCCCCGCGGATGGCGCCGGTGTCCCCGAAGGCGAAGCGGATGGGCTCGGACGTTCCCATCCAGAGCCGGTGACTGCGCAGCGCCGGAAGCGGGCGGACGAGGTCCAGGGTGGCGGCGGTCGGGAGGAAATGGGCGTCCGGGGGAAGCGCGAGCTCGTCCCGCCGCAGCGCCGCGGCGTGCTCGCGCTCGAGATCCTGCTCGATCTCGGCGAGGGCCTGGGACACGCCGACGGGATCGTCGACGAACAGGGCGGATCCCGCGGGCAGGTACTCGAGGAGCGTCCCCAGGCCGCCCGGGTGGAAGCCCGGGAGCAGCGCCTCCATCCCGAAGAATGGCGTGCCCGAGTCGATGGCGTCGAGGACCTCGCGCACCTTGGAGGTGGGGCGGTCGATCTTCTCCGCGAGGTCGCGCACCGCGCGCCGTGCCGCGTCCTTGCCCTCGACGGTGAAAAGCCCCTCGCGCGCCGGGACGACGCAGAGCTCCGCCACGTCCGGGAGCGAACGCTGCGTGCCGGGCTCGAAGGCCCGGGCGCTCTCTATCTCGTCGCCGAAGAGCTCGAGCCGGATCGGCCGGTCGTGGAGCGGGCTCCAGACGTCCATCACCGCGCCCCGGACCGCGAAGGTCCCCGGGTCCTCGACGAGCGGCACCCGCGCGTACCCGAGCTCGACGAGGCGGGCAGCCAGCGCGTCGCGGTCGACGGAGACGCCTGGGCCGAGCAGCTCGAGTTGCCGACCCAGCTCGGCGCGCGGGACCTGCCTCCGGGCCAGCGCACGCGCCGACACCACCACCGCCTTCACGTCCCCGCCGCCAAGGTGGAGGCGCGCCAGCGCGGCCAGCCGTTCCATCTCCAGGCCACGGTCCGGCGAGAGGTCGTCGTAGGGAAGGATGGGGTCGGCCGGTACCCGCACCACCGCGGGCGCGTCCGGCTCGCCCTTGCCGAGGAAGAATTCCAGGTCCCGGGCCAGGAGGTCCGCCTCCTCCTCGTCGGCGGTCACGGCGAGAACGGCGCGCCGGCCGCTTCCCTCGAGGACGAGGTGCCGGGCCGCCAGGCCGCGCGCGGCGCCGGAGAGGCCGACCACGTCCGCGCCGCCAGCCGCGATCGCGCTGGCGACGGCGCGCCAGGGCGCAGGCGCACCACCGCCTTCGGCGTCGGCGACGGAGGGCGGGCGGGGGCTTCTCTCTGGCACGGCGGCCCGGTGCTTAACACGGGAATGGCGCCGAAGCGGCGCCGGAGGGCGCGATGTTGATCCCCGGAGGGGGGGTCGATACACTCCCCCGGTTGCTCGAGGGTTCCACGACATGCCTCTTCACCGCTTTCTCCGGCCGATCCTGCTCCCGGCGCTCGCCCTCGTGGCCGCCTGCGGCGGGCAGGAGCCGTCCGCTCGAACGGGTGGTGCGCCGATCGCCGGCATGCGGGTTCAGGACGCGGGGCCCGGGACCGCGGCGCTGCGCGCCGGCCAGCTGGCTGCGGCGCGCGGTGGCTTCGAGTCGGTGGTTCGCGCCGATCCGGAGCGGATGGACGCGCTGAACGACCTGGCCGTGGCCTACCGCCTGGAGGGTCACGCCGAGGCGGCCCGTCAGCTTCTCGACGAGGTGGTGATCAGGGGCGCACCGCGTGAGCAGCAAGCGGCGCTCGTGAACCTGGCCGACCTCTACTCGGACGACGGCTACTTCTCCGCGGCGCAGGCCCACCTCGAGACGGCTCGCGAGATCGACTCGGGACGCGCCGAGCCGGCCTTCGCGCTCGCGCTCCTCGCCGACATCCGCGGCGACGCCGACGCATCGAGGCTTGCGGCCGAGGCGTTGCGGCTCGATCCGGACGGCGCCGCGCGCCGATTCCTCGTGTTCGCCACCCCGGAGGCGCGCGCCCACTTCGATGCGCTCTTCGCCGAGGCGTCGGGAGATCGCTCGCTCGTCCAGGCCCGCTGGCGCGAGCTGCGCGCAGGACGCGTCCCGTCCCTCGTGCAAGCGGCTCAGCGACACCTCGAGGAGCCCTAGTGCCACAGGGGAAGTGAAGGCGACCATGCCGTCCCC
>Ga0315271_10002985_pt1 | contig 10669 bp, 13 predicted proteins | sample C3_top_MG_FD_204664 | JGI IMG/M metagenome (GOLD analysis project Ga0315271, IMG submission 204664) | Sediment microbial communities from Yellowstone Lake, YNP, Wyoming, USA - C3_top | ecosystem: Environmental > Aquatic > Freshwater > Lake > Sediment | place: USA: Wyoming | collected 2017-08-01
TCGATCACTTGCGTTCGGCGCGCAGCTGGTTGCGCATGTTCTTGCCGGTCTCGGTGAGGCGCAGCGTGCCGCCGTTCCACTCCAGCCAGTTCAGCGCCACGTAGCCCTCGATGAGCGGCTCGGAGACAAGGTCTGCTCGCCGGCGGTCCAGTGACTCCACCGTCACGAGAAGTTCGTTGCGCAGGTCTGCCAGCGCGATCGGTGCGTGTTGAGTGTTCAGAGGTGACTCCGGTAGTGGCCCACGTTAACACCTGTCGGGCACCCGCTGTGTCGCCGTCATGGGGATGGAGGCGCCGGATGTCACATTCTCCGGCTCGGCTCACGATCGAGCCGGCCATTCGACCTCGACGGCCAGCCCGCCGAGGTCGGCCGAGGGCAGCACGCGCACGCTCGCCTGGTGCACGGCCGCGATGCGCCGCACGATGGACCCGCCCAGCCCGCTGCCGTCTTGCCCGCTACCGAGGACGCGAAAAAATCGCTCCCCTATGCGCTGGCGGTCTGGCTCGGTCATGCCCGGCCCGCTGTCCTCGACCCTCAGCAGGACATGCGCCGTCTCTCGCGTCACGCTGACCCTGACGCGCGCGCGCGGCGGGCTGTAGCGGATGGCGTTGTCGACAAGGTTGCGCACCAGCACCGCGAGCAGCGTTGCGTCGCCCTGCACCTGACACGGCTGCACCGCATCGACGGCGATCGTCTGCTGCTTGTGCAGCGCTTGTGGCGCGAGTTCGGCCACCACCTGCCGAACCAGCGCGCTCAGATCCAGCACCGCCAGCGCGGCGGTGGCGCCTGCCTCTGCTCGGGCGAGCGTCAACAGCTGCTCGACCAGCCGGGCGGCGCGGTCGCAGCCTTGCAGCGTCGCCTGCAGCGCGTGGCGCCGCAGTGCCTCGTCGGCCTCGCCGAGCGCCACCTGGGCCTGCGTTCGGATCGCCGCGATCGGCGTGCGCAACTCGTGCGCCGCGTCGGCGGTGAAGCGGCGCTCCGACGCCATGAGCTCGGCGATGCGCTCGAACAGGCCGTTCAGCGCGGCCAGCATAGGCGCCATTTCAGAGGGTGCATCGCTCAGAACGACCGGGGCCAGCGCCTGCGGTTGGCGCTCGGCCAGCGTGCGCCCGAGACTGCGCAACGGCGCCACACCGCGGCGCACGGCCCACCAGGCTGCCAGCGCCAGCAATGGCAGCGCCACGGCCATCGGCCAGAGCGTGCTGCGCAGCACCGCCCACAGGATCGAAGCCCGCGAACCGGTCTGCTCGCCGACGAACACCTGCACGTCGCGCTCGGCGCCGCGGGCCGCGAACACGCGCCACGCCACGCCGTCGATCTGTACGGTCGCGAAGCCGGTCTCAAAGCGCCGGCCAAGCTCGACCATCGGCGCCGCAGGCGCGTTCGCCGAGCGCAGCGCGAGCCGGCCTTCGTGGAACACCTGGAACGCCACTTTGGGCGCGTAGCGGTGCAGCACGGGCGCGTCGAGGTCGTCGCCGCCGTGCTCGTCGCCCTCGAACTCGTGCGTCTGCTGTGCCACCAGCAGTGCGGCGGCCTGCGCCAGATGGCCGTCGAGCAGCTCGTCGAGCTCGTGACGCGCGTCGAACCAGGTCGGCACGGCGATGACGAGCCAGACGCTCGTGACGGTGCCGAGCACCAGCACCAACAGCCGACCCTGCAACGAGCGCGGCAGCGTCATCATGGCCTCGACAGCTCGCGCAGCACGGTGTAGCCCACGCCGCGCACGGTCTGAATCAGTGCCGCACCCAGCTTGCGGCGCAGGTGATGGATGTGCACCTCGATCGCGTTGCTCTCGACCTCCTGGCCCCAGCTGTACAGGTGCTGTTCGAGTTGCTCGCGTGAGAGCACGCGGCCACCGTTGAGCATCAGCGCGTGCAGCAGATCGAACTCGCGCGCCGACAACGCCACGGCCGCACCCGCCTGCTGCACCGAGCGCGCCGCCGGGTCAAGCGTCACGCCCTGCAGCGTCAGGCATTCCTGTGGCTGGCCGTGCGCCCGGCGCACCAGTGCACGCAAGCGCGCCGCCAGCTCGTGCAGATCGACCGGCTTGACGACGTAGTCGTCGGCGCCGACATCGAGACCGCGGATGCGATCTGGCACCGCATCCCGGGCCGTCAGCACCAGCACCGGCAGCGCGATGCCGGCCTGGCGCACGGCCGCCAATACCTCCATGCCGTCCTTCAACGGCAGCCCGAGGTCGAGCACCGCGGCCGCGTAGGGCTGGGCACGCAGCTCGCGCTCCGCGGCCTCGCCATCGCGCACCCAGTCGACCAGGAAGCCGAGCTGGCGCAAGCCGGCCCGCAGGCCGTCACCGAGCAGCGTGTCGTCTTCGGCGAGCAGGATGCGCATGGCGCGGATTGTGTCGCGCGACGGGGTCGTCAGTCGTGGTCGCGCTTCAGCGGCTTGGCCTTCGCGGACACCGCGGGCTGGTCGGCGAGGCCTGCGCCGGACGGCGCGCCCTGCCACTGCAACCACCAGAAGCCCAGCACCGCGACCAGCATCAGCACGGCCACGCTGTGCCAGGCGCCGCGCACACCATCTTCGGGCTGCCCCGGCTTGCGCCCGCTGACCATGGCGCCGATCAGGTTCTCGTGGTGCATCCAGGTGCCGAGCAACACACCCGCGACGTGCACGCCGACGACTGCCAGCATCAGGCTGGCGACTGCCTCGTGGGCCTCGCCCAGCCAGCCGCCACCAAGTTCGTTGAACGCAGCCCAGCCGGACGCGACGACCGCCAGCGTCAACCCCAGCATCGCGACGATGGCCAGTGCCCCCGCGGGGTTGTGGCCGACGAAGTGCGCAGGCTGGCCGTGCAGCATCGCGCGCAGGTAGCGCAGCACCGCCGCGGGCCCGCGCACGAAGTTCGCGAAACGGGCATGGCGCGTGCCCACCAAGCCCCAGACGATGCGAAAGCCGACCAACCCGGCCATCGTGTAGCCCAGCGTCACATGCAGCAGCCGCCAGCGTTCGCTCTCTGCCGTGAGCCAGGCGCCAGCAAAGCTCATCACCATCAGCCAGTGAAAAACTCGCACAGGGGCATCCCAGACGAGGACCTTGCGGGTGCTCGCCGGGGCGCCGGCGTGCGCCTCAGCGCGGGATGCGGACGTTTCGTTCATTGAAATCTCCTTGATCGGCCTGCGCATGGCAGGCCGCGCAGTTCGAAGCACTCTTCACCACCGGCCGCTTCCAGGCGGCAGCGGGCACCTCGTCGTGCTTGCGGACGAACCAGGCGGAGCGGGTGATCCGGTCCTCCGGCGGCTCCTCGCGCACGCGCTTGTAGGTACCGGCGTTCGCGCTGAGCCAGGCCGAGATGGCCTTTGCCGCGGCCGGGTCGAGTGACGCGTCGGTGCCGTAGTGGTGCGACAGATTGCCCATCACTCGCTGCCACGACGCGGCAGGCAGCATGCCCGGCGGGTACGCTACATGGCAGGCGGCACATTCCTGCTGGTACGCGGGCAGCAGCGGCACCTGCGGCGCGCGGCTGCCGTCGTCGGCAAGCACCGCATGGGCCAAGCCGAGGCCGACGATCAGGCCGAGCACGGCGCGCAAAACACGGAAGCGATGCGACATGGCGGGCTCTCCGGAGGAAGGGTTGGTCACCATCACGGCTTGAGCGTGAGCAGCCAGCTCAGCACGTCGGCCTTCTCGGCGGCGCTGCACTCGCGCCCGACGACGTCGTTGCAATTGCGGCGAAACCACTTCTCGGTCTTGGCTGCATCCGTGAATCGTTCCGGGTTGAACGCCGGCGCCATCGCGCCGATGGGTTTGCCGGTGGTCGCGTGCTTGCCCGTCTGCGTGGGCACGACCCCGTGGCACGAGGCGCAACTCCATTCACGGCCCTGGCGGGTGGTGAACAGCTGCTGGCCGCGGTCCGGGCTCGGCGCCGCGCCGGCCTGCGCGCTGAAGCCGGCGAGCAGTTCGGCGGGCGTGGCCGAATGCGCCACCGTGGCGAGGGTGGCAATCAGCGTGGCCGCCACGAAACGGATGATGTTCGATGGGTTCATGTGAGGTCCTTCGTCAGCATCCTGCCTTCGGAGCCTTAGGGAAGTCTTAGCGTGGGCCCCGTGTCGCGCACAGCCCCCGTCGGCACGCACATCGAAGCGGTGAAATGCCGATCCGCTTGTAGGATCGACCACCAATCCATGCACACCCCTGGAGTGCTTCGGCGCCAACCCCCCATGAAATTCACCGACCTCGCCGACGACCCCGAAGATGCCGAGCACAGCCCGGCCGAGCGCGCAGCGGCGGCGAGTCGCAGCACCTGGGTCAGCGTGGGCGTCAACATCGGTCTGAGCGCGACCCAGATCGCGGTCGGTGTGTTGGCCAAGTCGCAGGGGCTGATCGCCGACGGCATCCATTCGCTGTCCGATCTGGTGGGTGACTTCGTTGTGCTGTTCGCCAGCCATCACGGCCGCAAGGACGCCGACGCCGACCACCCCTACGGCCATCAGCGCTTCGAGACCGCCGCGTCGCTGGCGCTGGGCGTGCTGCTGCTGGCGGTGGGCGTGGGCATGCTGTGGGCGGCGTTTCGCAAGCTCGAAGCGCCCGAGACGGTGCAGCAGGTGCATGTCGTCGCGCTCTGGGTCGCGGGTGGCGCGCTCGTCGCGAAGGAGCTGCTGTTTCGCTACATGCTGGCGGTGGCCAAGCGCGTGAAGTCGAGCCTGCTGGTGGCCAACGCGTGGCATGCGCGCTCCGACGCAGCCTCGTCGCTGGTGGTGGGCATCGGCATCATCGGCAACTTGGCGGGCTACCCGATCCTGGATCCGATCGCGGCGCTGATCGTCGGCTTCATGGTCGCGAAGATGGGCTGGGGTTTCGGCTGGGATGCGCTGCACGACCTGATGGACCGCTCGGTGGATGAAGAAGAGGTCGAAGCCATCCGCCGCACGCTGATCGAAACGCCCGGCGTCAGCGGCGTGCACGACGTGCGCACGCGCAAGATGGGCGACCTGATCGTGGTCGACGCGCACCTCGAAGTCGACGCCTCGATCAGCGTCGAAGCCGGTCACGACATCGCCGTCTCGGCAAGGCAGCGCGTGCTGCAGCGGCACCGCGTGCTGAACCTGATGACCCATGTCGACCCGTGGCGGCGGCCCGACCTGGATCATGCAGAGCCTGTCGTGCCGGCAGCGCGATGAACACGCCAGCGGCCACCGGGCCTGATGGCCTGACCGAAGCCGAGGCCAGCGAGCGCCTCGCGCGGGATGGCTCGAACGAACTGCCGACCTCCCGGCCGCGTGGCCTTCTGCGCCTGTTGCGCGAGGTGGTGTCCGAACCGATGTTCCTGTTGCTGGTGGCCTGTGGCGCCATCTACCTGCTGCTGGGCGACGCTCAGGAGGCGCTCATGTTGCTCGGCTTCGTGTTCGTGGTGATGGGCATCACACTGGTTCAGCAGCGCCGCACTGAGCAATCCCTGGCCGCGTTGCGCGACCTCTCCAGCCCACGCGCGCTCGTCATGCGCAACGGGCAAGCGCGGCGCATCGCCGGGCGCGAACTGGTGTGCGGCGATATCGTCTTGTTGGCCGAAGGCGATCGCGTTCCCTGCGACATGCAGTTGCTCGAATCCTCGAACCTCGCGATCGATGAATCGCTGCTCACGGGCGAATCCGCGCCCGTGGTCAAACAGGCAGGCGACGCGGCCGATTTCTCGAACGCTTCACACGCCATGCCGGGCGACACCCACCCGTCATGCGTGTACTCCGGAACGCTGGTCACCCAGGGCACGGCACGCGGCCACGCGACGGCCACCGGCGAGCGCAGTGCGCTGGGCCGGATCGGCCAGTCGCTCGCGGGCATCGCCAGCGAGAGCACGCCGATCCAGCTTGAGACGCGCCGCATCGTCAATCGGGTCGCCGCCGTCGGCCTGACGCTGGCGGCGGGCCTGGCCATCGCCTATTGGGTCACGCTCGGCGATGCGCTCCACGGCCTGCTGGCGGGCCTCACGCTGGCGATGGCGGTGCTGCCCGAAGAGTTGCCGGTCGTGCTGACGCTGTTCCTGGGCTTGGGCGCCTGGCGGCTGGCACGCGAGAAGGTCCTGGCGCGCAACATCCCAGCGGTCGAACTGCTGGGCGCCACGACCGTGCTGTGCGTCGACAAGACCGGCACGCTGACCGCCAACCGCATGGCGGTCAGGCGGCTGTGGTCCGAGGCCGCCGTATTCGACACGCAGCAGGCCGGCGCCACGCCGCTGCAGGAAGCCCTGCACGAGACCCTGGAGTTTGCCGTGCTGGCCAGTCACCGCCGTGCCTTCGATCCGATGGAATGGGCCATCGGCGACGCCGGCCAGCGCCTGCTGGCCGACACCGAACACCTGCACGCCGACTGGTCACTCGTCGACGACTACCCCCTGTCGCGCGAGATGCTGGCCATGTCGCGGGTCTGGCAGTCACCCGACCGACGCGCGCGGATGATCGCGGCCAAGGGCGCGCCGGAGGCCATCGTCGATCTGTGTCACCTCGATGCCGCGCGCTGCGCACGCATCGCCGACCAGGTAGCGGCCATGGCGGGCGATGGGCTGCGCGTGCTCGGCGTTGCACGCGCCAGCTTCGATGCGCAGGTGCTGCCGGGCAACCAGCATGACTTCGAGTTCGAGTTTCTCGGGCTGATCGCGCTCGAAGACCCGGTGCGGCCCGAAGTGCCGCAGGCCATCGCCGAATGCCGTGCGGCCGGCATCCGGGTCGTGATGATCACCGGCGACCACCCGGCCACCGCCATGTCGGTCGCGCGGCAAGCAGGGTTGTCCGCCGATGGCGCGGCCATCACCGGCGTCGAGCTCGCCGCGATGAGCGATACCGAGTTGACCCGGCGGCTCCCCGACGCGCATGTCTTCTGCCGGGTCCAGCCGGAGCAGAAGCTGCGCCTGGTGCATGCGTTTCGGGCGCGCGGCGAAATCGTCGCGATGACCGGCGATGGCGTCAACGACGCGCCCGCGCTCAAGGCCGCGCACATCGGCGTGGCGATGGGCGCGCGTGGCACCGACGTGGCCCGCGAAGCCGCCGACCTGGTGCTGCTGAACGACGATTTCGCGTCCATCGTGACGGCGGTGCGCCATGGGCGCCGCGTGTTCGCCAACCTGCGCAAGGCCATCGTGTTCGTGGTGGCGGTTCACGTTCCCATCGTCGGGCTGTCGATCGTTCCGGTGTTGCTGGGTTGGCCGATGCTGCTGATGCCTGTCCACATTCTGTTCCTGCAGCTCATCATCGACCCGGCCTGCTCGGTGGTGTTCGAGGCCGAGCCGATCGAGGCCGACGCGATGACGGCGCGACCGCGGCACCCCGATGCGCGCCTGTTCGATCAGACCGTCCTCGTGCGTGGCCTGTGGCAAGGGGCCGGGCTGCTGGCGATTCTGCTGGCGGTGTATGCGGGTGTGCAGTCTGTCGCCGGCTCGAGCGACGTGGCGCGCACCATGACGTTCATGGTGCTGGTGCTGTCGAATCTCGGCCTGATCCAGGTGAACCGTTCCTGGACCCGCGCGCTCCCACACCGCCATGGCGAGCCCAACCGTCACTTCGGCTGGATCGCGTCGGCCACGCTCGCGCTGCTGGTCTGTGTGCTGGTCGTTCCGGAGATCAGCCGCGTGTTCGCCTTCGTCCGGCCGCCGCCGTTGATGCTGCTGGCGGGCGCCGGTGCGGCGCTGCTGAGCCTGCTGTGGTTCGAGGGCGTGAAGTGGTCACTCGGCCGGGGCCGGTCAGCCTGACCTCAGGTGAGGCGCCTGCTGGCGCCGACGCTCACGGCGCGTTCGCACTCTTCCACTTCTCGACCGCGGCCAGCGTGCGCTTCACGTGCTCGTCGGGGTTGCCGCTCGAATACACGTAGAGCACCTTGCCCTGCGGGCTGATGACGTACGAGATGCGGTCGGCCATCTCCAGGCCGATCATGAACGCGGCGTCGTACTTTTTCGTGATGCGCCCGCCCGCATCGGCCGCCACCGCGAACTTGTCACGGCAGGCCTCGACCGAGAACTTCTGCAGCGTCACGATGTCATCGTTCGACATGCCCACCACGGTGGCGCCGAGCGCGTTGAATTTCGGTGTGGCTTCGGCGAAGTCGTGGGCCTCGGCGGTGCAGCCCGAGGTGAAGGCCTTCGGGTAGAAGTACAGCACCACCGGCCCCTTCTTCAGCGCCTCGGCGAGCGCGAAGCTGAAGGGCTTGCCGCCGATCGCGGCCTGGGTCGTGAAGTCGGGGGCGGTGGCACCGACCGGCAGCGCGGCGAAGGCCGTGGTGCCGGCCAGGCCGCAGGCAATGGCTACCGCTGCGCGCATCCAACGAAATCGTGTGGCATTCATTGCTCGCTCCCTCGTGTCAATCAATCCGCAGGGGCTCCTGCGGATCGCGATGGTGTCACACGAGCGTGTTGGCCGCACACGGCCCGGATTCAACCCCGAGGGGTGCCGGGTGTCTGCCGATCGCGCGACTGCCGCACGCCCAGGCTGAGCATCAGCTTGAGGTACTCGAGCCGCGCATGCAGCTCGGCGACTTCGCCCTTCAGCTTGAGCCAGGCACGCACCTGCGCCTCGATGGCGGGCGGGCGGGCTGACGGGTCGGGCGAGTTCGAAGGTTGGGGTGCTGGCGTGTTCATCGCGGTCATCGGTGGGGTCGGCAATGACACCATGGTCACGACCCCACCGGCGCCGGTCAACCCCGCGTTCGCGGTGCAAGACACCCTTGTCGCAGCGCGGCAAGGGTGTCGCGCCGCAACTCAGGAACGGGTGCGCGTGCCCTTGGCCTCGGCGACGCGCCGCGCAACCTGGGTGCCGTCGTTACCGACCTCGCTGCCGACCACGAAGGCGTGCGGCTCACCCCATGCGCTGGAGGCTTTTCCGAAGACGAGATCCGTGGTGCGGATGCGACCTTCGGTGAGTTGCTGATAGCCCTGCGGCAGGTTGGGGTGGCTGAGACCGGTCATGGGTGCTTTGGTATGGATGGGGCAGCGATTGTCCCTCACATCCGAATTGCCCTTGATTTAGGGCGTGGCCCTGCAATTGAGGGGCAGGAAATTGGCGGCCACGTCGGTGTGGTCAACGCCCTTGGCCGTCATCTTGTCGACCGCCGCCGCGTGGCCGCAGACCCACGCCACCGGGACGATAGGGGCGTCATCGACCACGGCCGCGCGCAGCGTCAGCGTCTTGCCCCGGATCGCCGCATTGGCGCGGTTGCCGAACACGACCTGGATCGCGCCGCCCTCGACGCTGAGCGAGCTGACGAAGTTGCTGACGATCTTGTCGGCCACCGGCAGGCCGGCGGCGGCGTTGTCGGCCGGCAGCGTGTGGGTGAGGCTCCAGGTCGCCGCGATCGGCGCCTTGGCGAGGTCGGCCAGCTTCATCGCCTCGACGATCTGCTCGCGCACGATCCGGTCCTGGATGCTGGGCACCGCAATCATGGCGAGGATCGCGATGACAGCGACGACCACCATCATCTCGATCAGGGTAAAGCCTTGATGACCTCGCTTCATTCGGTGCATTCGTCGTGATGCATCATTGTGATGGATCGACGTTGCGCGGCCAGCCACTCGGCCCGCGCGATCCAGTCACATTTTTCGGAAGAATGAGCCCCCGCATGAACGACAACGTCCTGATCCTCGGTGGCACCGGCTTCGTCGGCCGCAGTGTGTGCGAGAAGCTGATCGAGCGCGCGGGCGGAGGCAGCGCGCAGGTCGTGGTGCCGAGCCGCCGGCCGGCGAACGCCAAACACCTGCAGCCGATGCCCACCGTGCGTGTGGTCGAGGCTGACATCCACGATGAGGCGCAACTCACCGCGCTGCTGCGCGGCCGCGATGCGGTGATCAACCTCGTGGCGATCCTGCATGGCAGCGAGGCCGGGTTCGAGCGCGCGCATGTCGAGTTGCCGCGCAAACTGGTGCGCGCTTGCGCGGCAGCCGGGGTCAAGCGTGTCGTGCATGTCAGCGCACTCGGCGTGGGGCCGGCGGCGCCGAGCCGCTACCTGCGCTCGAAGAGCGCAGGCGAGGCAGTGCTCACCGGCGCCGGGCTCGATCTGACGATCCTGCGGCCCTCGGTGATCTTTGGCGAGCACGATCGCTTCCTGAACCTGTTCGCGAGCCTGCAAGCGCTGTTCCCGGTGCTGCCGCTGGCGGGTGCCCAGGCGCGCTTTCAGCCGGTGTGGGTGCAAGACGTGGCCGCCGCCATCGTGCGCTGCCTGGATGACGCCGCAAGCATCGGCAAGACCTTCGAATGTGCGGGCCCGAACATCTTCACCTTGAAAGAACTGGTGCAGGCTGCCGGCCGCTGGTCGGGCCACGTGCGGCCGGTGTTCGGCCTGCCGGATGCGATCGGCCGCATGCAGGCCTTGACGATGGAACTGCTGCCCGGCGCGCCGTTGATGTCACGCGACAACCTCGACTCGATGCGCGCCCCGAACATCGCCACTGGCACGCTGCCGGGCTTGCAGGCACTGGGCATCACGCCCGCAACGCTGGGCAGCGTGGCGCCCGGGTACCTCAGCGCCGGCCATGGCATCGCGCGGCTGGATCGCTGGCGCGCTCGGCGGGGAGCCTGAACCCATGATCGAACGCACATTCGCTGCCCTCGTTCTCGCCGCCTGCGCGGTGCTGATGCTGCGCCTGCTGATGGGCGAGCGCCGACGCTACCGCTTCGATGCCGCGATGCGCCGAGCCGCGCACGTGCTGCGGCGTTGGGCCTTGACGCTGCGTCAC
>Ga0315271_10002988_pt1 | contig 10662 bp, 6 predicted proteins | sample C3_top_MG_FD_204664 | JGI IMG/M metagenome (GOLD analysis project Ga0315271, IMG submission 204664) | Sediment microbial communities from Yellowstone Lake, YNP, Wyoming, USA - C3_top | ecosystem: Environmental > Aquatic > Freshwater > Lake > Sediment | place: USA: Wyoming | collected 2017-08-01
CCCTTGGATCGCGCAGCAGCGCGGTCGCCTGTTCCTTCGACTTCCGCGCGTGTGGAGCAATCGAGAGGATGGTCTGACGGACCTCCGCGAAGCGGGCCGGTGGGTCGGACCCGCGGCCGGCGGCGTCACCGTCGTCTGGAGCGTCGTCCCGCGCAAGGAGGCCGATGCATGGGCCGCGCGGCTCACCGCGACCACGGAATCGGTCGTGGCGGCCGGGACCCGCGATGCGAGACAGCTTCGGGGCATCGCGAGGACCGGCGGTGGGGAAGAGAGGGTCCGCGTCGTCCGCCTGGTCGCGCTCGACGGGCTCGAAGAGCCCTTCGCGTTCGTCGCCACGGCCCCGGTGACCGCTCCGGCCGACGTCGATGCAACCTTCGACCTGGTGCTGGCGAACGTTCGCGTGACGCCTCTCGCACCCGCCGTCGCGGCCGCGACCGGCGACGTGCCCGGAGACGTGATCGAGGTGGCCGCCCTGCTCGACGGTGCTCCGTTGGCCGGCACCGCGACGATCGAACGCTGGGGCACGGAGCTCGTCTTCCGGGACGACGGCTCGTGGGGCGCGAACCTCGGGCCCGCCACGGAGCTTCCCCTGTCCCCCGAGGGCCGAGCCCGCTTCGACCGCATCACGGGCGGCAGCTACGACCTCACGGTGCGGGGTGTCGGCGTCTCTGCGCACCGCATCTCGTTCGGGAACTGGGGCAAGGAGAAGGATGCGCATCCGCGTCTCGTGCTCGCGCTCGGGAGCGGGGTGGTCCGGGGGCGCGCGTTCGCGCGCAACGGGCTCCCCGCATCGGGCGCCACCGTCCGTTTCCGTGGATCGGACGGCGCCTACGGGCCGCTGTTCGTCACCGCGGACGCCACGGTCGACGCAGGGGGAGCGTACGAGCTTCGGGGCCTCCCTCTCTCGGACGGGACGGTGACCCTCGAGCTCCCCTCGCTCGAGGGAATGCCACAGGCGGAGCGGTCCGCGTCGGTCCGCCTCCAGGCGGGGAGTCCTGCCGTCCAGGATCTCGGCGACGACCAGCCGCTCCCGAGCTGGAAAGGCGCGTGCGTCGACGCGGCGGGGCGTCCCGTGCCGGGGCCCGGGACCCTGACCTTCGTCGATCTCCATCCGCCCAAGGGCCGTTCGGAGTGGGAGAAGGCGATCATCCGTCGCGACGGGCGATTCGCGGCCCGTGTGGCGCCCGGCGTCTATCGCGTGACGGGCCTCTTGGTCCGGCCGGATGCGGCACCCCTCACGATGGAGGCCGTCGAGGTCCAGGTCCCCGAGTCGGGTCTCGAACGAGACGTGGTCATCGGGGGCGCGACGCTGGTGGTCCACGTCCGACGCGCCGATGCGACGGTCGCGGCCCACGTCCAGATCGAGCTCGAGCCGATCGCCGCCACTCGCTCGTGGAGCAAGGCAATGGAGACCCGCGAGAAGGGCGAGGTGACCTTCTCCGGCCTCCCGGTCGGTCGGTACAGGATCTCGACGCGCGAGGGCACGATCACATTGCCTGGCGGCGGTCCCGCCGAGATCGAGGTGCGCGAGACATCGGCGCCGACCGAGGTCGAGGTGGTGCTTCGACCGGCCGAAGCCGTGCCGACGGCCGGCGGAAAGTGATGGATCGGTCGGGTCCCGCCGCCGTGCGTCACTTCACGGGGGTGGCGCGCACGGCGATCTCCTTCCGCGTGCCGTCGGGGGCTACGAACGAGGCCCAGACGACGTCGAAGGGCAACGGGGCCAGGACGACGTCCGGCGGCGCGGGGTAGTCGCCGTACGTCTGGGAGCTGCTCGCGCTCGGGAACTCCGTGGCGGGGAGACCCTCGACCCCTTCCGCGCGCAGGCGCAGGCCCTTGATCAGGACGGCCTGCGGTCCCGCCAAGTCCTGGAGCTTGACGCGCACGCCGGGCACGAGACGCACCGTCGCGTTCGCGATGCCCCCGGCGGGGACGGAGAGGCCCGCCACGTACCCGCAGGTCCAGGTGGACCGATCCCAGACGAGGGCGTCGTAGCTGCCGGGCGGGACGCCCTTCAAGCGCAGGATGCGGGCGGCTCCGTCCCACGCGGCCGGGTCCGTGGGCCCGTCCATGGCGGGCATGTCGCCCGCGCCACGGACGTCGCCCCAGGCACCGCCCTTGCGCCGTAGCGTGACCCCAGGCGCCCCTTCTCCACGTCGGGCCTTCGGATCTCGATACCAGCAGGTCCCCTCGCGCGGGGCGGCAGGCACGGTGAGGACGATGACCCCGCTCGCGTTCGCCGGATCGGGTACGAGGACGGCTCGGACCGTGATCGCCTCCCCCGGATGCCGAAGGGTGAACGGCTCGCTCGTCCACGCCACGAATCCGTCCGAGGCGACCTTCACGCGATAGGTCCCGGTCCGGACCCCGTCCTCGTCGTCGATCGCCCCGGTGGCGTCGGGGTTGGAGAACGTCACGCCGGTCACCAGCGTGCCCGTCGCGGCGTCCGTGAGCTGCGCCTGGATCGGGCCGTCGAAGGGGCGACGGCCGTCGGCCGCGAGCACGCGGATCCGCAGCAGGCACGACCTCACTAGGCGGAAGGTCACGTCCCCCTCGGCGCGCTCGAGACGGATCTCCGCCGGCTCGCACACCCACATCCAGCCGCTCCCGCTCGCCTTCACGCGCACGGGTCCGTGCGTGCCGATCCGGATCCGGGCCGTGCCGTCGGGGTCGAGCTCGGCGCTGGCCCACGCGGGTCGAGGCTCCCCGGGCGCCGGGTACTCCGACGCCTGCGCGGGCACGTCGGCCGAGACGTCCGCGCTCGCCACGCGGAGCGCCTCGGGATCGTCCGCCTCGACGTGCACGACGACGAGGCCGCCCGCCGCGAGCACGAGGCGCACCGCGCTCGGGTCGGGGAGCGCGTCGCCGTCGGCGTGGGCCGGCAGGTAGCCGTCCTTCACGGCTCCGATCCACGTGCCGGCGGTGGCGCCGGCGACCAGCGCGAACTTGCCCTCGTCGTCGCACGTCGCGTGCGGACCCCGGAGCTCGTCGAGGCCGGGGAGCGTCTTCGGGAGGACGTACACGGTCGCGCGCGCGACGGGCTTGCCCTCGCCGTCCACGCAGACGCCGATCACGTTCGCCTCCGGCGCGGGCTTCCCCGGCGTGGGGGGGACCGTGCTCGACACGGCGGGCGGCGGGCCCGTGCGAGGGTCGGCCGCGAGCCCCGCCAGCGTCGGCGGGGCGGACGGCAGGTCGCCGACGGGGAGGGGGCCCGCGATCTGGGGGCCGGGGGCGGCCGAGTCCCCCGGCGCCGGCGCGCCCGCGGACGGTCGAAGCCCGAGGTAGGCCCCTCCCGCGAGGAGGAGGATCGTCGCCGCGATCGCGGCGGTCTTCGTGTGGCCGGCCATGGCGATCGTCCCTCCGAGGATCCCGAGCGGTCCGGCGCCCGCGCCGGTGGGCGGCCGGTCGCCCGGCGTGAAGAGGCCTCCGAGCAGAGGCCGCCACGCGCTCGCCCCGCGGCGATCGAGCTCGTCGAGTCGCGCGCGCAGGCGCTCGCGGGCGCGCTTCAACCGCCCATGGACCGTCTCGACCGGGATCCCGAGCCGGGCCGCGATCGCCCGGGGCGGGAGTGCCTCGTAGTAGCGCAGCAGGACCACGGTCCGGTACGGCTCGTCGAGCGCCGCGACCGCGGCGGCCAGGTCGCGCACGGTCTCGGCCCGCGCCGCCAGCGCGTCGGGCCCCGCGACGCGCTCCGGCCGGGCCGCCACGCGCTCGCGCCGGTCGCGCCGGACCGCATCGCGCCGCAGGTGGCGGACGACGTTTCGGACCACGCCGGCGAGCCAGGGGCGGGGCTGCTCCCCGTCGGCCGGCGGCCGGGCGATCGCGCGGGCGAGTGCCTCTTGCGCGACGTCGTCCGCGTCGGCGTCGTCGCGCACGAGGCACCACGCGAGCCGCCGCACGAAGTCGGCGTGCTCGGCGAGGGCGCGGGGGGCGAGCGGCGTGGGCATGCGGTCTCGGGCTCTACCCTATTCCTGCCCGCGAAGCCGTGTTCCGGGCGCCCGGGACCTGGGAACCGGGCGTCCATCCGAGGGACGAGGCCACGCTCACGCGAAGGTCCAGACGGGGTAAAATGGAGGGATGGACCGTAGTCACTGGGTGGTCAGGAAGTTCACGGTCAAGCCCGGCGAGCCATGGCCGGACGACGTCTCGGAACCACCCGGCGGCGAGCTCTCGATCGCGGACAAGCTGCGGCTCGCCTGGCCCCTCGTGATGGAAGCCTACGGGTTCCAAGATCCCGCCGCACCTGAGTGCCGACTACAGCGAAACGTAGTTCGCGTGGAGCGACACGGGCGCTGACTCGGTTCTGATCTGGGGCGACGTCGCTTCCCTGGAGGCGCATCGCCGCCGAGCGCGCCCGCGGCCGGAGCCGGGCCGTAGCCCTACGTTCCTGGCTGCGTACCCGCTCCGGCGCGCGGGGCGAAGCGCTCGGGGAACAGCTGGGCGAGGTGCTGCTGGAGGGTCACGACCGTCGGGCCGAAGCGGTCGTGGTAGATGAAGTGCTCGAGGTCGTAGGCCATGGAGCCCGCGTCGGGGTAGCGTTTCGCGGGGTCGCGCTCGAGCGCGCGGGAGAGGATCCGGCTCACCTCCACCGGGAGCGAGGGGTCGACCTCGTGCGGCACCGGGATCGCGCGCTTCGCGACCGCCTCGAGGATGGCCTCGGTGGTCTCCGCGACGAACGGGTTCTGGCCGAGCAGCATCTCGTAGGTGACGACGCCCAGCGAGAAGAGGTCGCTGCGGGCGTCGGTCGGCAGGTACTGGGCCTGCTCCGGCGACATGTAGCGTGCCTTCCCCATGACCACCTCGCCCTCGAGGTCCTTCATGAGGTTGGCGGCCTTCGCGATGCCGAAGTCGGCCAGCTTGACGAAGCCGTCGCGCGAGACCATCACGTTCTTCGGCGAGACGTCGCGGTGCACGACGTGCAGCGGCTCCCCCTTCCGGTCGCGCTTCGTGTGGGCGTACTCGAGCGCTCGCGCGACGCGGCTCGCGACGTAGACCCCGATGTCGACGGGCATGCGCGAGCCGCGGTCGGCGTGCCGTCGCTCGAGCTCGGCGAGGTTGACCCCGTCGACGTACTCGAGCGCCATGTACCAGAGGTCGCCCGACCGCCCGAGCTGGTAGGTCTGGATGATGTTCTGGTGGACGAGGTCGGCGACGAGCTTCGCCTCGCCGACGAACAGCTCGATGAACGCCGGATCCTCGGTCAGCGTCGTGTGGATCGACTTGATCGCGACGACCTTCTCGAAGCCCTGGGCCCCGTGCAGGACGGCCTCGTACACCGCCCCCATGCCGCCCTCCGCGATCTTGCGGACGATGGTGAAGCGGGCGGTGTCCTCGAACTGCTCGAGGTCGTCGAGGTTCTCGGCGGCTCGTTTTCGCCTGAACAGCGGCACGCGGCGCCCTCTCTCGCTACGGCAGCGACTTCGCGCAGCGGAACCCACGGCTCGTGGCCGGGGAGATGGGGTCGACGGGGTAGCGCCCCGAGACGCGGCAGGCGCGCCCGTCGCTCTCGTAGGAGCCGCCCCGGAGGACGCGCTGCTTGCCCTCGGCGGGGCCCTGCGGGTCGGTCGCCGGCGCGTTCCAGTAGTACTTGGCGTCGTACCAGTCGGCCATCCACTCCCAGACGTTGCCGGACATGTCGAAGAGACCGTACGGGTTGGCGGGGAATTGCCCGACGGGGGCCAGGCGCTCGAACTCGTCCGCCTCGCCCTCGGCGTTGCGCACCTTCGGGTTGTCGTCGACGCCCCACGGGTAGACCCAGTCGTCGTGCCCGCCGCGGGCCGCCCGCTCCCACTGGGCCTCCGTCGGGAGCACGGCGCCGGCCCATCGGGCGAACGCCGTCACCTCGAGGTGGTTGACGTTGTAGATCGGCCAATCGTCCTTCGTGCGGGGGACCGCCAGGTTGGGCATCTTGCCCTCGCCGCTCGCGACGTAGGTCCGCCACTGCCCGACCGTGACCTCCTTGACGTCGATGTAGTACGCCTTCGAGAGCGTCACGGCCCGGCCGGGCTGCTCGTCGCCCATCGCGGTCTTCTGGTTGGGGACCGATCCCATCCAGAACACGCCCGCGGGCACGAGGGCCATCACCGCGTGGTCCTTGGTGCGCTGGATCCGCATCGGGTAGCCGGTGGTGGGGTCGAACTCGGTGCCGAGCGGGATCGCGAAGTTCGCGAGGTAGTCCTCCCACACGTCCTTCGGGCGGTTGTACGTCACCGTGACGGAGAGCCGCTTGCGGACCTTGCCTCCGTCCTCGACGACGACGTCGATCTCCTTCGTGATCGTCTCGGTGAACGTGAGGTCGGTCCGGTAGCGGCCGCCCTCGACCGGCACCACCTTGCCATCGACCTTCACCTGGTCGGTCTCGCGGCCCGACGAGAAGGCGCCCTCCACGCGGACGACGGGCTTGTCGGTCACCAGGCCGTCCGTGGGCTTGTCGATCGTCAAGGTCGGCGGCGCGTCGTACTTCTCCTTCGCCGCCTTCGCGGCGGCCTCCGCCTTCGCCGCCGCCTCCTTCACCGCGGCGTCATGGGCCGCCAGGCCCTCGCGCGCGTCCGACGGCAGGTCCTTGTCCTCGGCGCCGGCGGCGCGGGCCTCGCCGAACTTCGCCCGCAGCTTCTCCCAGTCGCTCTTGGCGAACAGGGTGGGCACGTCCTCCAGGATCGTGCGCCACGCGGCCTGGTACTTGACCATCACCGAGGCCTTCGCGAGGACCTCCTGCGCCGCGGTCCCGGTGACGACGGCCGCGATGATCTTCTGCTCGCCCTCGACCGTCAGCGTGACGGTGCGCTCGAACTTGCCGTCGAGGACGGGCACGTCGAGCCCCTGGATCTGCACCTTGTCGGTCGCACCCAGGTTCTGGGCCGTCCCGCGGACGACCACGTCGGCCTTGCGGGTGATGGTCCCCTCGTCGGGGAACGTGATCTTGACGCGGGGCTTCGGCGCCTCCTGGTTCTGGTTGAGCCACCAGGCCGCGCCCACGATCGCCAGGACGAACACGAGGACGATCTTGACGATCAGCGGGCCCTTGCTGGGCTTCCTCGGGATCACGCCCGAGGGCAAGCCGGCGATGGGCGCCTTCTTCTTCTTCCCGTCCTTCCCGAGGATGCGGGTGTCGCTGCCCGCGCCCGTCGGAGCCGCGGTCGCCGGAGCCCCGGCTGCCGGGGCCGCTGCGGCCGGGGACGGAGCCGCCGGCGCGGGCGCCGCCGCAGGCGCGGCGGCGGGGCGTCGGCTGATCTTCGTCCCGCCCTCTGCGTCGAGGGCCGCGTCGGGGACCGGGCCGGGGGTCGGGTCGGGGACCGGCGGCTTCGCGTCGTCGTTCGTCGGGCTCGTCATCTACCGTCCTCCGTCTTCCGTCACGATCCTGCGTCAGTAAATCACCACGGGTCCGACGACCCCCGTCGCGGCCCGTGTGATCAGCGTTCCTTCGGCGGAGCGAGCTTGTCGGCCGCCCAGCGCGCGATCGGGGGATAGCGGTCCGGGACCGCCGCCAGGATCTGCTCGCAACGCTCTCGGACGAGCCGACCCTGGCCGCGCTGGCCGTAGCGGGTCGTGTCCAGGTAGAGCTCGGTCAGCCGCCCCTCGAGGCCGGGGGAGCCGTCCTTCCCGTTCAGCACCTCGTCCGCCTCGACGGCGACCCTGTCCTTCACGCCGAGCGCGGCCTTGAGCGTCCAGAAGCCGCGGAGGCTCAGCACCTCCAGCGCCGTGCGCACCAGGTAGTAGTCGTGGGCGCCGTGGCCGCGGGCCTCGCCCCCGTGCTCGGCCAGGGCCGCAGCCCACTTGTCCCGCGCCAGCTGCTCGCGGAGCGCCTCGGGGATCCTCTCGCGCAGGCGCGCCTTGTCGTACATGTCGGCCGCGATCTGCGCGCGGACCGCCGGGGGCGTCCGCTCGTCCTTCAGGTCCCACATCTTCTCGACGACCTCCGCCCGGTGGGCTTCGTCCGCGTCCCAGCGGAGCGGCGCGCCCATCACCCAGCGGAAGTACGGCCCGGGGCCCGGGTCGGGCGCCGTCTCGGGCTCCGCCTGGTTCATCGCCGCGACGACGGCGAGCATCATCAGGCCGTAGAACCCGATGAGGCCCCAGAACATGGGGCGCTTCGTGAAGGGCTTGGCGGTCGTGGCCTTCTTCTTCGCCCCGGCGGCGCCGGGCGCCCCCGAGGCGAGCTCGGCCGACCGCTCGTCGTCGGAGAGCGCGAGGAACTCCAGGACGGTGATGCCGCCGGCCTCGATCCGGTCCTTGTGCTTGAGCGCCGTCACCTTCGTGATGACCTTGCCGTTGACCCGCGTGCCGTTGGGGCTCAGGTTCTCGACGGCGTAGGTCTCGCCGGCCTTGAGCAGCCGGCAGTGGAGGCGCGAGAGGTACTCGTCCTCCGGGACCTCGAAGTCGATGGGCCGGCCGGCGTCGCCGCGGCCGATCGCGTACTCGTCCCGCACCAGGTCCTCGAGCCGGTCGAGCCCCTCCGGCCCGCGGAGGCGGACCATCAGGTGGTATCCGACGTTCGGCGTGCTCATCCGATCAGCCCCCCGCTCGTGGCCTTGATGATGATCGGACCGAACAGGAGCAGCAGCACGGCCAGCATCAGGAAGACCGTGGGCACGGCCAGCTTGTTCGGGAGCTTCGCCGCCGCCTTCTCCGCCGCCTGCGAGCGGCGGAACCGGTTCGTGTCGGCCTGCCCGCGGAAGATCTCCACGAGCGGCGTCCCGAGCTCCTCGGCCTGGCTCACCGACGACACCATCAGGGCCAGCTCCTCGCTGTCCGAGCGCTTCGGCATGTTCTTGATCGCCACCTTCATGGGCGCACCGGCCTGGATCTCGTGGAGGAACTGGTCGAGCTCCTCCACCATCGGGCCCTTGTCGGAGACCGCCGTGAGCGTCTCGCACGCCTGCAGGAAGGTGGAGCCCGCGCCCATCGTGAGGGAGATCAGGTCGAGCACGAAGGGCATCTCCCGGTCGATCGCAATGCGACGGGCCTCGGCCCGGTGCTTGAGCGAGATGTAGGTGACCACGTACGCGGCGATCGCCGGGATCAGGGCGTGGAAGGGGCGGAACGCCCGGGCCCCGACCAGGAAGAGGCCCACCACCGCGGCCCAGGTGACGAAGGCGTTCGCGAGCCCGAACCCGATGAACTCCTCCGCCGTGAAGCCCCAGGGGCTGCCCGCCTTCGCGAGCAGGCTGCGGATGCGAGCCCGGTGGTTGTCGAGGCCCAGCCGCACCGAGACGTGCGCCCCGACTTGGATCAGCGGGTTGATGAGCCGCAGCCAGCTCGAGGCCGCGAGCGTCTCGGCGCGGCGTTTGCGCAGGTAGTCCGTCGCGACGACGACGTCGTACTCGAACTTCGCCAGCCGCGAGGCAAGGAGGCCGAGCGCGGCGAACATGGCCATCACCAGGACGTAGGTGGCGGTCAGCCGGATGTCCTCCGCCGCCAGGACGAGAGGGAGGAATGCCGTGGGAGCGCTCATACGTCGACGTCCAGGATCCGCCGGATCCACAGGTGCCCGATGAGGTTGAAGATCAGGACGACGGCGAGGATGATCATCCCGGCGGTCGTCGTGAAGAGGAGGCCGGTGGACTCGGCGTCCATGAAGTAGAGGAGGACCAGGAACACGGCGGGCATGAAGGTCATGAACCGCGCGCTCGACTTGCCCTCCGTGGAAACCGTGTCGATGTGCTCCTCGAGGCGCCAGATCTCGCGGATCGAGCCGGCGATCTTCTCGAAGACCTCCGCGACGTTGCCGCCGCGCTCCTTGCCGGCCTTGAAGGCCAGGACGGCCAAGTCGTAGTTCCGGCTTCCCAGGCGCTCCGACGCGTCGCCGAACGCCTGCTCGATGGGCTTGCCCAGGTTGTAGTCGGACAGGATGTGACCGAACTCCTCCGAAACCGGCGGGGGCATGTCGCGGCTCACCTGCTCGACGGCCTGGGGCAGCGACATGCCGGCCTTGAGCGAGTTCGACAGCCCGATCAGCGCGTCGACGAACTGGCCGTCGAACTGACGGGTGCGATTGCGCAGCGCCCGGGCGCCCGCGACGTCGATCATGTAGTAAGAGAAGACGGCCGCCACGACGGCGATGATCCACTGGCCCGCGAGACCCAGGACGACGAACAGCAGCAGCGCGGTCACCGGCGCCTTGATGGCGGCCCACCGGGGCGGCTTGGGCTGGAACAGGCGCTTCGACGTCTCGACCAGCCGCTCGTACCGCCGGTCGAGCCAGCGCGAGATCGGACCGCGCAACCCGACGACGAACAGGACGATCGCGGCGAAGGCCATGCCGAAGAGGACCGGCCGGTTGACGGCGATCGCGATGACGCCGCTGCCGGAGGCGCTGTAGGGGATCATCGGGCAGCCTCCTTCCGGGCCGGGCCGGACTTCGCGAGGGTAGACGCCTCCGGCGCTGCGGGCGCCGGTGCCGCCGGCGCGGGCGGGACCGGCGCCGCCTTCGGTGCCGCCGCGGCGGGCGCCGCGGTGGCGGCCGGTGCCGCCGGTGCCGCCGGTGCCGTCGCCATGGTCGCCGCGGCCGTCGGGGCCGGCGCGAACAGGACCGCGGGGTCGAGGTACTTCCGCGAGACGAGCACGTCCACGAAGGAAGGGAGGTACCCGCTGAAGCAGAGCGTCCCGTCGCGCTCCTCGAAGATGTCGTTCGTCACGACGACCCCCTCCACGGGGTCTACCCCG
>Ga0315271_10002989_pt1 | contig 10657 bp, 10 predicted proteins | sample C3_top_MG_FD_204664 | JGI IMG/M metagenome (GOLD analysis project Ga0315271, IMG submission 204664) | Sediment microbial communities from Yellowstone Lake, YNP, Wyoming, USA - C3_top | ecosystem: Environmental > Aquatic > Freshwater > Lake > Sediment | place: USA: Wyoming | collected 2017-08-01
CTGCGCTTCCTGGCCGAACTCAAGGGCGTGGACGCCAAGACGGCCGACGCCCGTATCATCGACTGGATGGAACGCCTCTCGCTGCGCACCCCCGAAAAGGACTGGGGCAACGCCAAAGTTGACGAGCTGTCGCGCGGCATGCAGCAGAAGGTGCAGTTCATCGCCACCCTGCTGCACGACCCCGAAATCGTCATCCTCGACGAGCCGTTCAGCGGCCTCGACCCCATCAACGCGCAGGCGCTGAAGGACACGGTCGTGGACCTCAAGCGGCGCGGCAAGACGGTGATCTTCTCCACGCACCTGATGGACAACGCCGAGCGGCTCTGCGACTCCGTCTGCATCATTGCGCAGGGCGTGAAGGTGCTCGACGGCACGGTGTCGGGCGTGAAGTCCGAGCACAACAAGCGCAACGTCGCGCTCGCGCTGGCGGGCGCTCCCTCCGCGGCGGTGTCGGCGATCCTCGGCGACCACTCGCTGGTGCGGCGCATGGACGACTCCAACACCTTCTTTGAACTGGAGCTGGCCGGCACCGGCGACGCGCAGCAGCTGCTGCAGCGCCTCGTGACAGCCGGCGCGGACGTCCAGCGATTCGAACTGATCCAGCCATCGCTCCACCAGATCTTCCTGGAGAAGGTCGGTGCCACAGGCGTCGAAGCGGGGATGTCAGGCCATGGGTAAGCTCTGGGCGGTCATGAAGCGCGAGTTCCTCGAGCGTGTGCGCACCAAGTGGTTCATCATCGTCACCATCTTCGGGCCGGTCTTCTTCGGCGTCATCATGGTGCTGCCGGCATACCTGTCGGTGCGCGGCATGAAGGACGTGAAGGTCGCCGACATCCGCATTCTCGACGCCACGGGCACGGGCCTGGGCGATCGTGTGGCGACACGCCTCAACGGCGGGCCCATGGGCAACGCCACGGCCACGCAGGTGCTCGTCGTGGAGCCCGCCCGGCTGGTGGAAGCCGAGTCGGCCGCCACCAAGGCCGTGATGTCCAAGGAACGGCGCGGCTACCTGGTGCTCGATTCGCTGACCATCAGCTCGCAGAAGGCCCGCTACGCCGGCCGCAACGCCTCGTCGCTCAACGAGGTGCAGGTCATCGAGAACGCCCTGCGCTCGGCCGTCCTCGGCCAGCGGCTCGAGCGGGAAGGTCTCGACCCCAAGCGGGTGGAGGCGCTGACGCGCGTGAAGATGGACATGAGCGCCGAGCGCATTGACGACAAGGGTCGCGGCGGCTCCGGCATCGGCAGCGCCATCTTCGGGTTCCTGATCGCCTTCCTGCTGTACATGATGATCGTACTGTACGGCCAGAACATCCTGCGCGGCGTGCTCGAGGAGAAGACGACGCGCGTGGCCGAGGTCATCGTGTCGTCCGTGTCGCCCGACATCCTGCTGGCCGGCAAGGTGATTGGCGTGGGGGCCGTGGGCCTGCTGCAGCAGCTCGTCTGGCTGGGCAGCGGCTTTGCCTTCTACCAGTTCCGAGCGCAGATCTTCTCCGCCATGGGGCTGCCGCCCATGCCCAACATGCCGCTTCCCTCGGTGCCGCCGTCGCTGGTGATCGCGCTGGTGCTCTTCTTCATCCTCGGCTACGGCCTGTACGCCTCGCTGTTCGCGGCGGTGGGCGCCATGGTGTCGAACCAGGAGGATGCGCAGCAGGCCGCGCAGCCGGTGATCATGCTGCTCGTCTTCAGCATCATCTTTGTGCAGCCGGTGATGCTGAACCCGACCAGCCGCCTGGCCGAGATCATGAGCTGGCTCCCCTTCTCGGCGCCGATCATCATGCCCATGCGGATGAGCGCCATCTCGGTGCCGTGGTACGAGCTGACCGGCACGCTGATTGGCCTCGCCGTGACGTGCGCCGTCTGCGTGTGGCTGTCGGCGCGCATCTACCGGGTGGGGCTGCTGATGTACGGCAAGAAGCCGTCGCTGGCGGAGCTATACAGGTGGATCAGGCAGTCGTAGGGCGCAAGACAACTGCGAGCTCTAGGCTCTACGCTTTACGTGATACGCCGTACGTTGCCCTCGGGCAGCGTACGGCGTAAAACGTATGGCGTAGAGCGTAAAGCTCGCTTTTCCTATCGCACTCCCCTCGTGGCCTCAATGAGCGCTTCCATGTGCCCCAGGTACCGCTCCAGCGCCTTCTTTCCCGCGGCGGTGAGTCGGTACTCGCTCTTCGGCACGCGCCCGTCGTACCCTTTCTGGCACTGCACGTAGCCCCCTTCCTCGAGCTTGCGGGCGTGCACGCTCAGGTTGCCGTCGGTGAGGCCCAGCACGTCGCGCAGCTCGGTGAAGCTGATGCGATCGTTCACCGCGAGGGCGCTGATGATGCCCAGGCGCACGCGGTCGTGGATCAGCTTGTCGAGCGCGGCCGGCACGGGTTCGCCACCGAGCACGGGGGCGAGAGTGGGCGCACCGGGCGCCGGCTTGCGCTCGCCGCGCTTGACGCTGGACGCAGAGCTCTTAGCCACCGTGATACCTCGCAATGAAGAAGCCGAACACCAGGTGCGTCAGGCCAAAGCCGAGCCCGAGCAGCCAGACATGGGTGGCGGCCGGCAAGAACAGGGCCGCCGTGCCAATCGCCACCAGCACGGTGCCAAGCACGGGCACCGCGCGCACCGAGAAGGCGCCGGCCGAGACGACCGCGGCGCCGTAGCAGGTGAGCCAGACGCCGGGCAGCATGTCCCACTCCGCGGCGCGAACCATGGCGAGCGTGAGCAGCGCACCCACCGCAAGCGCCGGCGCAAAGGCGAGCGCGAAGGTCCGCGCCGGTCCGGTGCGCAGCGACTGCCCCGACCGCGCGGCCTTCCTGGCCACCGCGACGAGCGACAATGGAATGGTGATGCCCGCCGCCGCGAGCCAGATCGCGAGCCGCTGTTCCGGTCCGTTCGCCAGCGGCGTGAGCACCGCGGCCGTCGTACCGATCACCCCCGACAGGATCGTCCCGGCGCCCGAGACCGCCGTGAAGCGCCCTGCGCGAACCATGGTGTCGCGGATGAACGCGAGCTGGTCGGCGGCGCGATCCGCGAGCGCGGACGGAGGGGCGGGCGTGGGGCGGGGCATGTGCTTTGAAAGATAAAGAAGAGAACGGCAGAGCGCGAGAGCGCAAGAACGCGAGAGGGGCCACTCGTGTTCTTGCGCTCTCGCGTTCTTGCGATCTTCTGTGCTTCCGTCCGCCATTCAAACAAGAAGGACCGGCTCCCGGAAGCCGGTCCTCTTGTACGGATGCGGCGCGAGCCGCATGCGATTGCCAATCCATCATTCGAATTGGTAACGGAAAAGGTATAATCGTTCCGTCAATTCGCGCCAGAGTATTCCGAAAGTTTTTTTCAGACCGCGGCGGCGGCGCAATGCTTGTCGAAGGCGCGCACCAGGTCGCTCGCGATGTCTTCGGCGGTGCGGCCCTCGATGTTGTGCCGCTCGAGCATCGTCACCAGGCGCCCGTCCTTGAGCAGCGCAATGGACGGCGACGAGGGCGGATAGCCCGTGAAGAAGCCGCGTGCGGCCTTCGTGGCATCCACGTCCTGCCCGGCGAAGACACTGAAGAGGTGCTCTGGCTTCAGCGCGTGCTGCAGGGCCGAGGCCACCGCGGGGCGCGCGTTGCGCGCGGCGCAGCCACAGACGGAGTTCACCACCACCAGGGCCGCGCCCTTGGCGTTGCCGAGCGCTTCGGCCACTTCGGCGGCCGAACGCAGTTCCTGCACGCCCAGGCGGGTGAGTTCGTCGCGCATCGACGCGACCATGGGTTCGGGATAGATCATCGAGGGGCTCACGGGTAAAGAGAACTACAGAGAACTACAGAGAACTACAGAAAACCACAGAGTACTACAGACAGCTATTCAACCATTGGCGGGGCGGAGAGGTTCCGGCGGGGCCTACCTGGCCAGCGCGAGTATCGCCGCCTGCGGGACCACCAGGTACCGCTCGTTGTCGAACGTGATCTCCACGGCGGCCTTCCGGAAGAACAGCGCATAGTCGCCCACCCGGGCCTGCATCGGCACGTGCTTGGTCTCCTTGCTCCCGGTGATGCGCCACGGCTCGTCGAGGTGGTCCTCCACGACCGGCAGAGGCATGCCCGGACCCGTGGCGATGATGGTGCCGCCCTGCACCGCCTGCCCCTCCACCGCGGTGGCGGGGAGGTAGAGCCCAACCTTGGTGCGCTCCTCGCCTTCCTCCACGCGAACGAGCACACGGTCGCCAACGACAATCAGTTCTTTCTTCTTCATGAGCGCTGGTGGGGAGTCGATGCATTCAATCTAAAGGGTACGGCAAGGCCGGCGGTGTTAGCGCACCAGCCAGAGCTTCTTCTGCTGCCCCCGGGCCCAGCGCGACGTGCCATCGGTGCCGACGATCATGTCCTCCTCGAGCGCCATCCGCACGGCCTGCCCCTTCCACTCGGGCACCGGCGTGGTGGCCTGCAGCTCGATGGAGAACCACATGTTGGCCGTCACCTTGGCGTCGCCGCGCCCGGGCACGCCGTCCTGGTAATCCCACAGGCCAATCAGCGGGCCGGCGCCATGCCCGTGCATGCCGATGGGATGGGAATAGATGGTGCCGTCAATCCCCCTGGCCTTCATTGCCGCGCGCGCCGCCGCCAGGATCTCGTTGCCGCTGCGCCCAGGACGGATCTCCGCCATCACCAGGTCCTGCAGCGCATTCCCGTTGGCCAGCGCCTGCTTGAGCCCCGCCGGCGCATCCGTCTCGCCCACCTTGAGCACGTACGCCATGTGCTGCGTGTCGGTGTTCAGGCGCAGGGCGGTGATGCCGACGTCGCAATGCAGCACGTCGCCGCGCTGGATCACGGGGTCGTCGCCAAGCTGCTCCTCGGTCATGCCGGCCCGCTGCACCTCGATGCTCGGCTGGAACCAGGTGCCCAGGCCGAGGTCGTTCACTTTCTGGCGCCACCACCACACCAGGTCGCTCGCCTTCGTCTTGCCGGGGACTATCACCTTGGCGGAGTACATGTCGCCGATGAGCTCCCAGACGAGCTGCTGCATCTGTCCGTAGAAGGCGTCCTCGTCGGCCACGCGCGACGCGATGAACTGCAGCGGCAGCTCCTCGGCGGGCTTCATGCGCGCCGTCCAGCGCGTGCCCAGCGCCTCCGTCATGCCCGCGTATTCGCCGTGCGACAACCCGTCGGTGAAGGCGAAGACGCGGGAATAGTCAATGCCGATGACGCGCGGGTTGCGCTCGTCCACCACGGCCTTGAGGGCGGCCCACTGTTCGTCGCCCCACAGCTCGGCCTGGTTTCCGCCGACCGCCGCTTCCACCGGCTTGGTGGAACGGCGCGCATCGAACACGCCGCCCTGGGACGAGCCGCCCAGCGCGATGCGCTCCACGCACGACCCGTCGCCCGGGTCGGTGCGCCCCGACGACGAGCACTTGTCGAACAGCACGTAGATGGTGCGCCGGCGCGCGGCAAAGGTCGTGGGCGACACGAGCGACGAGAAGACCGGGTCCTCGTTGTACTCGCGCATCGGCACAATCCACATGTCAATGCCATGCCGGCGCATCAGCGACGGAAGGACGGTCTTGAGGCGCGTCTCGAGCCAGCGCTGCTGCCGGTCCGCCTGCTCGCGCAGCGTCCCGAATGGGCGCTGCCGGTCCATCAGGCGGCCGCCTTGCGGCCCAGCCGCGCGCTGGGCGGCCGCGGGCATCACAGTGGCTGCAACGAGGGCAACGGCAAGCGTGGCACGCTGGATACGCGTCATGTGTGGCACCGGAGAATGAAGATCAGGCCGCAGGCGGCGCCGGCGGCTCCTCGACGGCTCGGCGCGCCTCGGAGACGCGCTGTGCGGTGGACGTGCGGTGCTCGCGCGCCAGCAGCACCCGGCGCACGAGCGTCACCACCACCGCCAGCAGCGCCGTGAACGGCAGGATGACGAGCACGCGGATGAAGAGCACGCGCGTAGCGCCCGGCAGCCAGTCCGACAGTTCGGCCACCCCGCTCCCCATCTTCTCGAGCCCGACGGCCGTGAGGGCCAGCGAGATCATGATCTCCGTGCCGGCCTCGAGCGCGGCAAACATCGGCGCGCGCCACCACCAGTGGCGCACCGTGTAGTGCGACAGGTGCACCGTGAGCATGACCAGCAGCACGACGGCGCCAATGACCATCGTCGAGCCGACCCAGAGCCAGCTCTCGGGCGATCCGTGCGACAGCACGTACGCGCGATACAGCCGGAGCATGATGCCCGTGACCAGCGCCATCTCCGGCAGGGAGAGGGAGAGACGCCGGATGGCCGTCGGATCTTCGACGACCTCCCAGGCGATGGTCTTTCGGGGGAAGAGGCTGGGCACGGGTTGAACTTACGGTGAAGGCGAGATGGGCGAAACTACAAAGGCGAGCTTTAGGCCGTACGCTCTACGCTCTAAGCCGTACGCTTTCTGCCACCTGCCGTCAGCGCGCCATCTGCTTCGCCAGCCATCCCAGGCTCTCGCCGACGTGGCCGTTCCAGAACTTCCAGTCGTGCGCGCCGGGATACTCCGTGTACTCCAGTGCGACGCCGCGCGCCTTGAGGGCGTCGCGGAAGGCCCGGTTGCCGGCGAGGAAGGGGTCGCTGGTGCCGACATCGGCCTTCATGGCGGGCAGCGGAGCGTTGCGGGCCTTCGAGCGATCCAGCATGTGCACCGGGTCGCGGGAGTACCACGCCGAGGTATCCTTGCCGAAGACGGCCCGCATTGACTGGCCGACACCGCCGGCGCGAACGCGCTTCCACGACGAGTCCACGGACTCTGCGGGCCTCGCCACGATTCCGTCGGGCGCCCACTCGAGGGGCCAGACCACACCGGAATGCGACGCCGCCGCCGCAAAGAGCTGCGGATACTGCAGCGAGAACATGAGGGCGCCGTAGCCACCCATGCTCAGCCCGGCAATGCCGCGGTGCGCGCGGTCGGCGCGCGTGCGGTACTTGCCGTCAATGAAGCGGACGAGGTCGTACGCCACGTAGTCGTCGTAGTGCGGCCACGGCACGCAGTACGTCTCAGCGGGGCCGGCGTACGACGGGAGCGTGCGCACACACCCGGGCACGTCGGGTAAGGAACTGGCGGTCATCCACCACGAGTCGTCGCCGTCGGGCATCACGATGACCATCTCCCGCATGCCGCGCGCCATCAGCGAGTCGGCCACGACGTCGATGTGCCCGGCCTTCACCCAGTTGGTCTCGTTGCCGCTGAGTCCATGCAGGTAGTACGCCACCGGATACCGGTCGCGCGAGCGGTCGTACGACGGCGGCAGGTACACCACGGCCTTCTTCCAGGTGCCAAGCGCGTACGACCAGAGCGAGTCGGTAACGACGCGGCCGTGGCGCGCCGGCGCCGCGTTCTGGGCTGCCGCGGGTGCGGCGGCCACAACGCACACCGCCAGCGCGGCGAGGCCCTGTCGCACCACGCGCCGGGCTTTCATTACTTGGCCGCCGCCATGCATTCAATCTCGACCTTGGCGTTGAGCGCCAGTCCGTTGGCGCCGAACGCCGAGCGCGCCGGATAGTTGGGCGCCGTGAAGTACGTCCGGTAGATGACGTTCATCGCGTCCCACTCCTTCATGTCGGCCATGAAGACCGTGCACTTCACCACGCGGTCCATGGAGAGCCCGATGGCCGCGAGCGTGCCCTTGATGTTCTCCAGGGCCTGCTTGGTCTCGGCTTCGATGCCGCCGGGCACCACGCCGCCGCCGGCGCCGGCGGCCGCGCTGGACGTCCCGATCTGGCCGGCGAGGAAGACCAGGTTGCCCACCCGCACCGCGGGGGAGAACGGTCGCGTGGGCGCACCGAACGGATGCAGGAACTGCACGTCGCCGGCGGGCGCGGCATTCACGGCAGGCTTCGGCGTGGCCGTGGCGCAGGCGGAAAGGGCAAGGACAAACGGGAGCCAGCGCATGTGATCTCTCCGGTGGGCGGTGATCGAAAAGTACAGAAGCCGTGGGCTCTATGCTCTACGCCGTCAGCGGAAGGCGTATGGCTTATAGCGTACAGCTCACGGCTTCGGTTGCAGTATCAGCACATGCTTCGTCGCCGCGATAACCGCCTTCCGGCTATAGGCCAGCGGGAAGTACTGGTCACTCCCCCACAGCGAAAGCAGGTCTCCGTAGTGCGCGCTGCCCGGCTGCCCGCTCTGCCCCGGCGTGCTGGTGGCCACGGAGCGATCCCAGTCGGCCACGTCGAGGATTTCGCGGAACGACGCGCCGTGCGTCTGGCTGTTCCCTGCCCCGCCCGTGGCGAACACCGTGTTGGCGTCACCGGCCCGCGACACTGACGGCAGGTCGAACGCCTTCGACACCGGATGCGGGAACGCCGCGAAGTGCAGCGCACCCCAGCGCCAGCGCGTGGAGTCGGCGCCATAGTCCTTGATCACGCGACGCTCGGCGTCCTCGAGGGCGCCAAGTACGATGGCGTCCCGCGCATCCTCCGGATGGCTTCCGAACGCCGCGTCGGGCGCCCGCAGTTGCGCGATGAGCACGGGCAGGCTCCAGCGCGATCCCACCGCACTGCGCGTGCCGGCCGGCAGGCGCAGAGCCAGCACGCGGTCGGCGAGCGCGTCGAGCCACGCGTGAAACCAGATTACCTGAATGGCGTCGCGGGACATGTGGTAGTCCCACCGGGCCAGCCGCTGCACCGCGGGCCGGTCGCTCGCACCCGCGCGACGCGCCGCATCAACCAGCAGCGGCACCAGCTGCGAGGCGGGGGCTGAGAAGTCGTCGTGCTGCAGCGCCTGCATGCGCTCCACGGTGAGGCCGGTCTCGCGCGCCAGCACGTCGCGCAGCCGGTTGCCGCGGAACGGCGCGGACCATTCGTAGTTCAGCGGCTTGGTGTACCCGGGCGGCAGGATGTTGTCATTCGCCGTCGCAATGAACCCGCTCTTCGGGTTGAACGACATCGGGAGCGAGTCAAAGGGCAGGAACCCGGTCCATTCAAAGCCGCCCGTCCCCGGCACGGGCAGCGTGCCCGACCAGTGCCGCAGCGGCATCAGGCCGGCCGCCACCCAGCCGATGTTTCCCTCGACGTCGGCGTAGACGATGTTCTCGGTCGGCAGCTTCCAGCGCGCCGCCGCCTGCCGGAACGTGCGCCAGTCGCGGGCGCGATTGATGGACAGCGAGGCCATGTAGCCCGCCGTGCCCGGTTCCGAGCCGACGAACCGCAGGGCGAACGCCCGGTGGCGCGCCGAGTCCTCGCCGACGATTGGCCCGTGCTCCGAGAACTCGGTCGTAATCGCGCGGGGGGCGCCGCCCGCCACGCGGATCGTGTCGGTCTCGCGGCGCAGCGGCTTCCACTTGCCGTTATTCAGGTAGCAGCGCCCCGTGCCTGCGGGGCAGGCGCCGACCGTCTCCACGTAGACGTCCTGCTGGTCCATGCCGACAATGGTGAAGCCGAACGCGATGCGGTCATTGTGCCCCGCCGCCACGCCGGGCACGCCGGGCTCGCCCGCGCCAATCACGTTCCACCCCGGGCCCACGAGGTGCGTGAGGTAGCGCAGCGAGGGGTTCTGCACGGTGCGGTGTGGGTCGTTGGCCAGCAGCGGCTTGCCGCTCGCCGTCCGGGCGCCGCTCACCACCCAATCGTTGGATCCCTGGATGGCCGCGTAGGCAATGGGCGCGGCTGCCGCACTCACGGCCCCAATGGACTTCTCGTCTATGCCGGCGAGGTCCAGGCCAGGCGCCGGATCAATGGCGCGCGCCGGATCGAGCGGCCAGATGGCCTGCGTGCGCTCCACGCCCAGCAGGTTCACCAGACGCGCGCGGCCCACTTCGGCGTTGGCGTTGCCCGTCATTCCGAACGCGGCCAGGCGCTGCAGCGGCACGTCCGCCGTCCACGGCGTGGGTTCGATCTTGAGCAGCGAGAACTCGATCGGCAGGGCGTGGCGCGCCTTGGCGTCGGCCATGGCCGCGTTCACCCCCGCCACGAACGCCTGCAGGATGGGCTTGGCATCTGCCGCGTAACTGCGATACTCGGCGTTCCAGTCGCCGCGGTACTTCAGTGCGCGCGCAATGCGGTCGCGTTCCACATAGGTGGGACCCAGCACCTCGGCCAGGCGTCCCTCGCCCGCGCGGCGCCACATCTCCATCTGCCACATGCGATCCTGCGCGGCCACGAAGCCCTGTGCGAAGAACAGGTCGTGCTGCGTGCGCGCGTAGATGTGCGGAATGCCCCAGGTGTCGCGCCGCACTTCGACGGCGCTGTCGAGCCCCGCCAGGCGCACCGTGCCGTCGAGGACGGCCAGCCGCGTGCGCGCCGAGTCGAGGAGGGCGGAGGGAGACTGGCCGCACAGGGGGGATGCGGCGAGGAGGAAGGCAACCAGGCGCTTCACGGAGATCTCTCCTGAAAAGAAGCTTTACGCTCTACGCTATTCGCCGTCCGCCGTCCGCCGTACGTATCTCGCGCTCTCGCGCTCCTGCGATCTCGCGCTCTACTTGATGAAATGCCCTATCCGCCGCCACCGAATATCCGTAACAAACGACACGGCGCGGTCGCTCTCGTCCTGCGGCACGTAGGTGTAGTAGACGAACAGCGGGCGGCCGCGCACGTTGTCGCGCGGCACCAGGCCCCAGTAGCGCGAGTCCTTGGAGTTGTACCGGTTGTCGCCCATCATGAAGAAGTGCTTCTCGGGGACCACCAGCGGACCCCAGTCATCGTGGGTCGGCTGCACCGGCGGCGCGCCAAAGCGTGACTTGGC
>Ga0315271_10002990_pt1 | contig 10657 bp, 7 predicted proteins | sample C3_top_MG_FD_204664 | JGI IMG/M metagenome (GOLD analysis project Ga0315271, IMG submission 204664) | Sediment microbial communities from Yellowstone Lake, YNP, Wyoming, USA - C3_top | ecosystem: Environmental > Aquatic > Freshwater > Lake > Sediment | place: USA: Wyoming | collected 2017-08-01
ATTTTTCTCTCACATTTCTTCCATATCCAGGCACAGCCAGAACTTTACCGTCCTCAAAGACGGTCTTGCCGCGCAGTACCACCTTTCTTAAACAACCTTTCACTCGCATGCCTTCGAAGGGAGTCCAGGCGCAGCGTGAAAACATCTGCTTGGCTTGAATTTCACAACTTGCTTTTTCATCTATTTCCAGCCAGGTTTCGGTTTGTTCGGGCAGGCAGAAGATTCGACGGGGATTGAGGACCGATTTCTGAATGATATCCTCCATGGTCAACCGTCCATCTTCTACAGCCGTGAAAAGCAGCGGCAGCATAGTCTCCAGACCGGGGAATCCAGGTGGCGGGTTCTCACAATCTTTCTCGATCAGGGTATGCGGGGCATGGTCGCTGGCAAAGCAGTCGATCACGTCCAGGTTTTCCCAGAGCGCATTCACATCCTCCCTGGAGGCAAGTTTCGGTCGCACTTCACCTCTGCCGGGGTGTCCCCGGCTGATGTTGGGGATGTCATCTCTGGTGAGGAAGAGATGATGGGGTGTCACTTCGCAGGTCACTTGTATGCCGCTTTCCTTGGCAGCCCGGATTAGGAGGATCTCTTCTTTCAATGAAACATGGGCAATGTGCACTGGGCGTTGGTAAATCGAAGCGAACAGAATGGCAGCCGCCATGCTGCGGCTCTCGGAATGGGTTACGATGGGCAGGGAGACTGGCCATTGCGCGAAATGGGCTTGCCACAGTCTCATGTCGTCCAGTCGCAGATCCCCAAAAGTGCTGTCCAGGTACATTTTGAGTCCCGCCGCTTTTGGTGGCAGCCATGCAATTTCATTCCAACCCCCGTTGCCGGGTCCCGCTCCCAGGAACTGGGCGTAATCGCAGCGAGCTTTGGCTTTTGCTGAATTTAAGGACAATGCAAGGGAAGCGTCATCGATAATGGGCGGTGTGGTATTGGGCATGGCCAACACCAGCGTTACCCCGCCAGCTAGAGCTGCCGAGGTGCCGCTATCCCAGTCTTCCTTGTGGGTCTGACCTGGTTCGCGCAGGTGCACATGGGCATCGATCAATCCCGGGATTTTAAGCATGGCTGATCGCTTTCGCAATTAACTCGGATAAATTCATTATAGCCTTTTCTTAATCGCCAGTTCCACTTGAGTGAATTCCCTCGACCCAAATTACATATCGAACGATCGAAGATCACTGGGAACTGGTAAAAAAAAGAGAGCCAATATTGGCTCTCTAAAAAACAAAAGACGGATCCGGAAAAGTGATCTTCAATTTGAACTCATGGTCACGGTAAAGTGTGTACATATCGGGCGGAATTATAGGCCGATGGGAAAATTTGTCAAGGTTTTTCTGCAACTAATTCCAAAGAACCGCATCCAAATAAACGGTCTGATTTGATATAATCTGTCCGATTAACTTGGTTTGGAATAAGGAGTACAAGCATGGCATACAAACAACTGAAAGTTCCGGCTGGTGGAGCCAGGATCACGAATAAGGATGGGAAGCTGCAGGTCCCGGATAACCCCATCCTTCCATTTGTCGAGGGTGATGGCACCGGGCGTGATATCTGGCGCGCTTCCGTTCGTGTTTTCGATGCAGCCGTTCAAAAAGCCTATGCTGGCAAACGCCAGGTCCATTGGATGGAAGTTTTCGCCGGAGAGAAATCGTTCAAATTATTTAATTCCTGGCTGCCTGATGAGACCGTGGAAGCATTCAAAGAATTCCTGGTCGGCATTAAGGGTCCATTGACCACACCCATTGGTGGTGGTTTCCGTTCGTTGAATGTAGCCTTGCGCAAATTGCTGGACCTGTACGTCTGCCTTCGCCCGGTCCGCTACTATAAAGGTGTCCCCTCGCCGGTCAAGCATCCGGAATATGTGGATATGGTCATTTTCCGCGAGAACACCGAGGATATTTATACTGGAATTGAATTTCAATTTGGAACGGAAGAAAACAAGAAATTTAAAGATCTGTTCGAAAAGAATTTTCCAAAGGAATATGCCAAGATGCGCTTTCCGGACACTTCCGGTATTGGGATCAAGCCGGTCTCTGTCGAAGGTACCGAGCGTTTGGTGCGGGCAGCCATTCAATGGTCATTGCTTAATAAACGTCGGAGTGTAAATTTTGTCCATAAAGGCAATATCATGAAATACACAGAAGGTGCCTTCAAGGATTGGGGTTATGCCCTGGCGAAGCGCGAGTTCCGGGATCAGATAGTCACCGAGCGGGAGACCTGGATCCTCGGCAACAAGGAACAAAACCCTTCATTGACCGTTAAAGACAACGCCAGGCTGGTGGACCCTGGTTTTGATATGATGTCACCCGACCAGCAGAATGGTATCCAGCAGGAAGTGGAAGAAGCCCTTAGATTATGGGATACCCATGGCAGTGGCAAGTGGAGATCCAAGTTGTTGATCAAGGATTCGATCGCGGATGTGACCCTGCAATTCACCATCATCCGCCCGAAAGATTATGATGTGATCGCCACCCTGAATCTGAACGGAGATTACCTTTCGGACGCCTTGGCAGCCCAGGTGGGAGGTATTGGCATCGCTCCCGGGGCGAACATCAATTACGTCACCGGGCATGCCATCTTTGAAGCTACCCACGGCACCGCCCCGAAATATGCGGATCTGGACAAGGTCAACCCCGGATCGGTCATCCTGTCGGGTGAAATGATGTTCCGTTACCTGGGTTGGAACGAGGCTGCTGACCTGATCGTGAAAGGCATGGAAAATGCAATTGCTGCCAAGACCGTCACATATGATTTTGAGCGGTTGATGGAAGGTGCCACCCTGTTAAAGTGCTCCGAATTTGGAGACGCCATCATTTCACATATGAATGATTAACATCCGGAAAATGAAAGCAGGAATAGATTCAAGAGTAGCGGCTTGTACCGCTACTCTTTTTTTATGCCACAATGAGCGCTGCAATCCTCCCCGTTTGCCTTAAAGCAGTCTCCTTCCAGTGTCACTGCGACACACAAGTACTGTTTCACCGTATAGTCCCGCTGCTCTTGCGGGAGCGAAGCGCGGCAGTCTCTGATTTAATCGGGGGTCTTCAGTGTCACTGCGAGCGTAGCGCAGCAGTCTCTGACTTAATCGGGGGCGCAGTCTTTTCGTATCAACAATTATTATCCCCGCTCACCGCACCTGTTTGAAACGGATCAGTATCAGGTTCTTGGAACAATCATTGAACGTGGTTAGTTTGATCGGTTCTGTCAGGGGTATGTTTTGCTGGTCTGTCAACTGGATCGTTAAAGTTTTGGTTGAGGACAGAGGTTTATCTCCCAGGTAGAATTCGAATCCAGCCCGTCCATAATTGGGTGCCGTGCCGGTTGCACTGATGTAATCGATGTACTTGCCTCCCACTGTCCCGCTGATATGGATCGCCAGGTACAGGACCGGAGAGTTGTTGATATCCACCGCCTGTCCTGCCACTCCCATCCAGTTGCAGCCATCCTCCGGGTGATAATAGGAACTGTCAACATAATCGATGGTCACCTGGTACGGCATGCCAGCGATAACTGGAGTATTGGTGGCTGTGGTCTTGGTCCCAATAATGAAAGGGGTGAAGGATGGAATGAGTGTCCAGGTTGGGACCTGGGTGGAGGTCTCACTGGGAATGGCGATTACCGCGGTTTCACTGGCTGGTAATGGCAGTGGAGTGATGGTTTCCGTTGGAAGAGTCATCAAGGTTGGCAACGGAGCAGGAGGAAATGGATTGATGGAGCTGGAAGGATTGATGAAAATGATCGTAAAAAGAACCACCAGGCTGAGGATCACTACCGCGGTTAATATGGACAGGATGTTCCACACCAGGGCAGATCGGTTGGGTGCTGGTTCAAATTTATCCATAAAAAATTCTCCCGTTCTTTTCCTTGTTCATTGACTGGTTGAATCCTGTTAAATATTATCAGGGAGCCAGGGTAATGGTGCTTTTTTGCCGCTTGTCCTTCAGCCAGTTTTCCAGTGCCACAGTTTGCAGGGTCAGCAATGCGTCCGGTGAAAGGATATGGTTTGGCTCCCTGGCGACGACCATCAGGATGGAATACCCGGCTACCGTTTGGACCACATTGCTGTACTGCCCCGGTTGCAGGGCAAATGCGGCTTCCTCCACTTGTACGTCTGGCAGGTAATTGCGTGGGAACCATCCCAATTCACCTTTGGTCACCGGGTCATATTTGGCTGCCAGGGTGGCAAAGTCACTTCCGGAGTTCAATTCATTCCAGACAGCCTGGGCTTTCTCGGATGTGTAAAACAGGATCTGTTGAACATAAACCTGTTCGGCTGTTTTGGGTACTGCAGTGATGATTTGGTCTCTCATCCAGGCAGCCGCGATCTGACGACGCAAAGCTTGTCGCAGGGAAGTATCCGTATATCCGTTTTTCTCCTCCCAGGAGGTTAATATATCCATCCCACCGATCTTTGCCACCAGGCTGACGATGCGCGTTTGCAGGGTGGCATCATCCAGGAGGAATCCTCCCTCCTTTGCGCCTTGCTCCAATAAGATCTGGCCCACCAGGTCATCCTGGACGCGGCGGGTGGCCTCTTCAAGGGTTATGGAATTCCCAAGCTCATTCTGGGCAGATTGAAAGCGGGCGAGTTCAGCCTCGAATTCGACCTGGGTGATGCCGTTGCCATTGACCAGGATGGCCATGGGCACCTGGGTCCGGGTTGGAGGTAGTGAGGTAGTTGTTGAAGTTGGTGGAGTGAGAGAGGTGGGGGAGACATTCTGGCAGGAGGAAAGACCAGCAAAAGTCAACACCATGAGCATCACGAAAAAGTTCTTTGGCTGTAGGGTGGACATCTGGATGATTATACCTGAATTAAAAAATCAAGGCGCAGCACATGCTGCGCCTTGAAAAACGTTCTGTTCTGGTTTAGTAATCCATCCCGCCGCCGCCGGGTGGCATGGGCATTGATTTTTCTTTTTCAGGAATGTCGGTGACCAGGCATTCGGTGGTCAGGATCATGGCAGCGATGGAAGCTGCATTCTCGAGGGCACCACGGACGACCTTGAGCGGGTCAATGATGCCGGCTTTGAGCATGTCCACATATTCACCGGTGACTACGTTGTAGCCCAGGTTCTTATTACCCTGTTCCTTGGCTAGACGACGAACAGTTTCGATGATCACTGCACCATCCTGTCCAGCGTTTTCAGCCAGTCTGCGGATGGGGGCTTCCATGGCACGCCGTACGATGGAGACGCCGATGGCTTCTTCGTCGCCGGTCATTTTTACTTTGTCCAGGGAGGACATGGCATTGATGAATGTGATCTCGCCACCAGGGACGATGCCTTCTTCAATGGCTGCACGCGTTGCGGAGAGGGCGTCTTCAACGCGGTGTTTCTTTTCTTTAAGTTCGGTTTCGGTTGCAGCGCCAACACGGATGATGGCAACGCCGCCGGATAGTTTGGCCAGGCGTTCCTGTAGTTTTTCCTTGTCGTAATCGCTGGTGCTTTTGTCGATCTCAACGCGGATCTGGTCTATGCGGCCTTTGATGGCTTTCTTGTCGCCTTTGCCGCCCACCAGGGTGGTGTTGTCTTTGTCAGCCACAACTTTCTCGGCACGACCCAGGTCTTGCAGGGTGGTGGTCTCGAGCTTTCGGCCGGTCTCTTCGGAAATAACCTGACCACCGGTCAGGGTGGCAATATCCATCATCATGGCTTTGCGGCGGTCGCCAAAGCCGGGGGCTTTGATGGCCAGAACGTTTAGCATGCCACGCAATTTGTTGAGAACAAGGGTAGCCAGGGCTTCGCCATCTATATCTTCGGCGATGATGACCAGTTCGCGCTTGCCAAGCTGTACGAGTTTTTCGAGCACAGGCACGATGTCCTGGGCTGCGGAGATCTTCTTGTCGTAGATCAGGATATAGGGCTCGGGGATGACAGATTCCATGTGCTCTGAATCGGTGATAAAGTATGCGGAGATATAACCGCGATCGAACTGCATACCTTCAACGTATTCGGTCTCGAATTGCATGGATTTGGATTCTTCCACGGTAATGACACCGTCTTTGCCGACCTTGTCCATCACATCCGCGATCAAATTACCGATCTCGGCATCTGCGGCGGAGTTGGTGGCTACGGAAGCGATCTCTTCCTTGGTCTCGATCTTTTGAGCCATCTTGCGCAGGGCTGCAACGACAGTATCGGTGGCCTGTTCAATGCCCAGTTTCAGACGCATCGGGTTGGATCCCGCTGCCAGGTTTTTGAGTCCTTCGGTGACAATGGCATGTGCCAGCACGGTGGATGTAGTGGTGCCATCTCCGGCGATGTCATTGGTCTTGGTGGCTGCCTCTTTAATGAGCTGGGCACCCATATTTTCAAATGGATCTTCGAGTTCGATTTCCTTGGCTACGGTCACGCCATCATGGGTGATGGTGGGGGAACCGAATTTGCGGTCCAGGGCTACATTGCGCCCTTTGGGACCCAGGGTGGTTGCGACTGCATTTGCAACGATATCAATACCGTTCTTTAGCCGTCGACGCGCATCTTCTGAAAAAACAAGTTGTTTAGCTGCCATAGTTTATTCCTCCGTTACAGGTATTTGTGATTATTTTCCAACAACAATTGCCAGCAGGTCGCTCTCGCGAAGAACGAGCAGCTTCTTGCCATCCAATTTCATCTCGGTCCCGGAATATTTCGCAAACAGGACTTTGTCGCCGACCTTGACATCCATGGGGATGCGCTTGCCTTCTTCGTCACGGTCGCCAGGTCCGACAGACTTAACCATACCCTGTTGAGGTTTTTCTTTTGCGGTCTCGGGAAGAACGATACCGCCAGCGGTGATTTCTTCCTGTTCGAGGGGTTCAACCACGACGCGGTTACCGAGGGGTTTTAAAGTAAGTGCCATATTTGCCTCCATAAAAATTATTAGTGATTTAGCACTCGCATCGTGCGAGTGCTAATTACTATCATACTTGCCTTCAAGGGCTAAGTCAAGGGATGATTTTGAATGTTAATAAAAAACTAATATTTCTCAGGGTTTGGGCGTGGGGATGGGCGTGGCGGTTGCCATGGGTGTCGGGGTCTGGATGATGTCTTGTGCCAGCGATTGGCAGATCTGCTCCCCTGCATTCACGATCCCGAGGATAGTCGGGTCTGCTGTGAATGCTGTACGGACTTCGTTCAGCACCTGCATGGCGTCAGTACAATAATTCCGCTGAGGAATGCTCAAGGCTGCCAGCACCGACCCGTAGGTATAGTAATACACCACGGTGGTGTTGGATAAAGGCAATCCTGTGATCTGGGCACTTTGCTCATTTTGACCGCAATCCCGTCCGAACCGTGCCTGACACGATTCGGCTGCTGTGCATCCGCGTACTGCACATTTGAGCGCCGGGATGGAACCTTCATAGTTGCGGGATTTAAAATAAATGATCCCCAATTGCCCGTGGATATCCGCGTTCGATACATCGAATGAGAGGGCTTTCTTTATATTCAGGGCTGCAGCAAAAAAATCACCTTTTTGGGAATATGTTTTTGCTATGGCGATATATGGGATGGGATCCTGGATCAACAAGCCCGAATTCAGCCGGGCGGCTTTTGCAAAGTACTCAATTGCCTGGTCATAAAGCGCATTTCTTTCAGCGGTGATGTTGTTGTCAAAAGCCAGGCGGCGGTAATTGGCTCCCACCGATATATACAGAAAGGTCAGGTTGGGAGTGATCTCGATCGCTTTCTTGTATTCTTCAATAGCCTGCGTGTAATTACTGGTCGATTCGAGCACGTAGGCATACACCCGATGGACATCCATCAGGTTCGGTCCACGATCGACCGCCTGAATAATGATCTTCTCAGCCTGGCTCCACTTCTGCATGTCGACCATGATCTCGGCATAATAAGCCATCCCGAGGATGTTTTGCGCATCCAGCAACAGGGCACGTGTGGCTTCCTGTTCGGCTTCGCTAAGCAGCGTCTTTGGGTCCTGCCCCGTCAGGGTGGTCTGACTCCACAACCAGTCCAATACAAATGCGCGTGTGGCATGCACCATGCTGTCATCAGGTGCCAGCAGGATGGCTTTGTCAACCGAGGCAAGCGCTTGCTGCAGGCGCTCCAGGCGCTGGGCATCCGTCGTTAAAAGGTTGGACGAGTAAGCCTGGATCCGTGCCAATTTGACCCATACTTCGGTATCATTGGGATTGACGCTGGTCGCTTTGGTATAAGCGCTGATGGCATCGTCCAGTTGTCCGGTGACAAAAGAAGTATCCCCTTCCAAAGCATAAGATTGCACGCTGCGCGTCGGCTCAGGCGTAGCCTGGAACGGACGCTGGATCGCACCGGTCTGCACCTGGTTGATCAGCCATATTCCTCCCAGGATCAGGCAGAACCACAGGAATACTCTATAAAAATTACTATGTTTTTTTTGGTAAAAAAGATTACGTCTTCTTCTGACGATCATGGTGTCGGAGTGACCTGCGGTGTAACGAGGCCGGTTGTGGTCGGGGAGGGTGTCAGCAGGCTGTTCCCACACAGGTCCAGGGCTGCCTGAGCATTGAACGTCGCATCCGCATCATTGGGAACATTTTCAAGTATGATCTTGGCGATATTCACCACCTCTCTGCAGTGGTTGGTATGCGCCAAAACCAGCGCGTAGGTGTAATAATAGATCGTGATGTAAAGATCATCCCCTTTTAGTACCAAAGGTGTAATGGTCTTTCCATCTGCGGTGCTGCCTCCATCGATCGCCAGGGAGAATTGAGTGACGGCATCGGGCCATTGGAAGTTGCGGTAGAGCATCAATCCCAGGTTCCCGATCATGTAAGCATCCGAAGGTGCGCTGTTGACTGCCAGCTCAGCGGATTGCACCGCCTTGGCAAAATCACCTGAAGCGGCATATGCACGGGATGTGTAGAGATTTGGCAGGGGGTCGGATGGATTAAGAGTGTTCGCCAGGGTATATTCATCAATGGCGTTCGCTATGGCTCCCAGCGCTTTATATGTCCGTCCCAGAGCCAGGTGGATCTCGGAGATATTGGGGTTGATATTGATGGCTGCCAGGTAAGCTTGTACTGCCAGTTCCCGGTTATCGGTTATCTCCAGGATAAAACCACGCGCGAAATTAGCTTCGATGGAATTGGGAGCCAGGGAGGCTGCAACGCGTGATTCTTCGGATGCCAGGTCGATCGAATCAAAAGGTCCGCTATTGTTCTGGTACATAAGCCCCAACAATTCAGCGTAGTAGGCATGCGCCTGCCCATTATTGGCATCGATGGATATGGCTTTCTTGAGGGCAGTTTCGGCATCTATGTAATTACCCTTCTTTGTAAAAGCCCATCCGCGTACGGCATATGCCATGGAGTTGTTACTCGAAAGCAAGAGGGCATCCTCAGAGCTGGTCAACGCTTCATCAAATTGACCGGCAAATATCTGAACGCGTGCCATGTCGATATATGTGTTCGGGTTGGTGGGTTGTACACTGATGGCTTCCTTGTAAACAGCTATGGCTTGAAACAGTTTTCCATCTGCAAAAAGCCCTTCAGCCTCCTTCAGGTATGTCTCGGGTGCCCGGGTGGGTGTGGGTGTCGCCACAAACGGGGTCGGGATGGTCGGAACTACCACCCTGTTAAAATAGATCGCTATTGCGATCAAGATGATCAGGACCAAAACGCGGAAGAGGTTAAGTGGCTTCCTTTTTTTGGTCATGCTCCATTTTGAACCTTTTAGATACATGACTTCATCTTACCATTTCCATTCAAAGGGCGTCAAGTTGCCTCGAAATTGAATAAAAGGAACGAACCCCCGAAAAACCCGGGGGTTCTGGTTTTCTAACAATAAATGATCCTGAGATTCAGTCGCCTTGCAGAATATCTTTCTGTGCCAGGGCGATAAAATCTGCCAGCGCCATCGGCCCCGGATTCTCTCCATTGCGTAAACGCAGAGCCACCTGTCCGGCTTCGGCTTCCTGGTCACCGATCACCAGCATGTACGGGATTTTCTGCTTCTGAGCGTCCCGGATCTTGGAATTCATACGTTCGGTGCGTTCATCCACTTCCACGCGCAATCCAGCAGCTTTGAGCTGATCGCTGACTTTCCTGGCATATTCCAGGTGTCTGTCTGCAATGGGTATGACCACTGCCTGCTCGGGCGCCAACCAGACCGGGAAGGCGCCGGCAAAATGTTCTATGATCACGCCCATGAATCGTTCTGTCGTTCCCGTAACCGCTCTGTGGATGACCACGGGAGTATGTTCAGCTCCGTCTTCAGCGATATATGAGAGACCGAGTCGGGCGGGTTGGATGAAATCCACCTGTATGGTCGAGAGCTGCCATTCGCGTCCGAGCACATCTCGCGCCAGGAAATCGGCTTTTGGCCCATAGAAAGCCGCCTCGCCGCTGGCTTCAAAATATTCCACGTCGTTGGCATCCAGAGAGGCGCGCAGGGCAGTTTCTGCCTTGCTCCATTTTTCGTCATCCTGCACGTACTTACCGCCTTCGCCACGCAGGGACAGGCGCACCTTGTAATCCTTGAAGCGGTAGCGCTCGAGTACTTCCTGGATCAGTTTCAATGCCAGGGTGAATTCGGATTGGATCTGGGCTTCCGTGCAAAAGATGTGACAGTCGTCCTGGGTCAGCGCTCGCACGCGTGTCAAGCCGGTCAGCTCGCCGGTTTTTTCGTAGCGGTATAATGTGGCAAATTCACCGAAGCGCATGGGCAACTCG
>Ga0315271_10002991_pt1 | contig 10655 bp, 14 predicted proteins | sample C3_top_MG_FD_204664 | JGI IMG/M metagenome (GOLD analysis project Ga0315271, IMG submission 204664) | Sediment microbial communities from Yellowstone Lake, YNP, Wyoming, USA - C3_top | ecosystem: Environmental > Aquatic > Freshwater > Lake > Sediment | place: USA: Wyoming | collected 2017-08-01
CACCTCTAGCCGGGCATCCCGCAGCGCAGCACCGGCCCGGACGCCGACGTGGGCACGTGACGGCCTTCCGGCTGGGACGTCTCACCTACCCGTGTCCTGACTCATATGCGCGGGATGCTGGCGGACGGGGCCTTGAGCAGCGCTGGCGTGGCCGGATCAGGTCCGTTTCAGTCGTGTACTGACTCAGCGCGACGCAGGGACGACCCGATCCGCGCCTCGCCGTGCATAGCAGTCGCGTACTGGCCGAATACGAAGTCGAGCGGATAGCGGGTCCGAGGCGGAGCGACCGTCAAGTACGCCAGCCATGGGCGAGCTCCGGCAGACGATCTCGCCAGGCGACGCCGACGTGGTCCACCACGAGGATCGCGCCCTCACGGATCCCTGCTTCCGAAACGCGGATCCGGGCCACGCCATAGCGGGCCATCAGGGCATCCATGATCGCCGCGCCCGCCGGCAGGATGTGCGCTCGGGCAGGCTTGATCAGGTGGCGCTCGGCAGACACCTCGGCTGACTCGCTCTCGAGGACCCCCAGGGCCTGCGCGATCCGGGCACGGGTCAGCACGTGGTCCAGCATCGCCTCGGGGACCACCTTGAGCAGGTTCGAGGCGGTCCCACCGACCGCGATGATCTCCGCGGGAGCGATCAGCGGCGCGCTATCCAGGAGTGACGCGGCATCGGCGACCATCGCCTCGACCTCGGGACGTGTCGCCGGATCGCCCGTGACGTGGCGCGCGGTCAGGCGGGCTGAACCCAGCTTGAGACCGGACGCTCGTGGTGGGTCCGTTGGGCTCACGACACAGAATTCGGAGCTTCCACCGCCGATATCCACGATGAGCGTCTCGCGATCCACCAGGCGGCCAGCCATCACGCCGACGACCGTGAGGTAGGCCTCCTCTTCGTGGCTCAGGACGTGGAGTGGAACGCCGGTCGCGGCCTCCACCTCCCCGACGACGGCGGCGGCGTCGGCGGCCCGGCGGATAGGCTCGGTGCCGATCAAGGTGATCGCGGTCGCGCCCAGCTCGCGGGCGACGCCTGCGTAGTGAACGAGCACGTCCACCAGCTGGTAACGGGCCGCCAGGCCGAGGCGACCCTCCAGGTCGACGGCGTGCCCCAACCCAAGGAAGACCGATTCATCCGCGAGCGAGTCCAGCCGATGGTCCGCGACAGCCGCGACGAGCAGGTGGACCGAATTGGAGCCGAGGTCGACGGCGGCCCCGACAGCGGCGATCACCTCGACCCGATCTCGACCCACCCGGCGCCCTCATCGTGCTTCGTGGACCCGGCCATGCGTGTCTCCCATTCAGCGTTCCCGGCCCCGAGCAGGCCGGCCCACGTCCCGGCAAGTCTGCCACTCCACGCGGGCCCTGGAGTGGTCGCACGGGCTATGCTCGCCCGGTCATGCCCATCCTGCTTATCGGCCTCGGCGGATTCGCCGGTGCCATCGCACGCTATCTCGTGGACGGTGCCGTTGCCGAGCGAACTGGTGGCGGCTTCCCGTGGGGCACGCTCGTCGTCAACGTGAGCGGCTCATTCCTGCTGGGGCTGCTGTTCGCGCTGACCGCCGAGCGCGCGATCCTGCCGGCCGACATCCGCGGGCCGGTCATGATCGGCTTCATCGGGGCCTACACGACGTTCTCGACCTTGATGCTCGAGTCCTGGGGACTCATCGAGGGCGGGTCGTACCTGCCGGCACTGGCGAACCTGGGTGGCTCGGTCATCGTCGGCCTGTTCGCCGTCGCGGCCGGCCTCGTCATCGGGAGGGCGATCTGATGCGCATCGACGGACCGGCGCTGCTCGTCCGGATCTACATCGGCGAGGCCGACCACCACGATGGCAAGCCCCTCTACCAGGCCGTGGTCACGTTCCTGCGCACCCGCGGCATCGCCGGGGCGACCGTCTTCCGCGGTATCGAAGGCTTCGGGGCGAACGCCCGCCTCCACACCAGCCGACTGCTCCGGCTGAGTGAGGACCTGCCGATCCTCATCGAGGTCGTGGACCAGGAAGATCGCATCCGGGCTATCCTGCCCGAACTCGACCAGATGGTCGGGGATGGCCTCATCACCCTCGAGAAGGTCGAGGTCCTCGCCTATCGCGGCACCGGGCCGAACGTGAAGCCGTAGGACGGAGGCACCGGGTTGCTGGGCATGTCAACGGATCGACCCAGACTGACGGCAGACACGCTCGCACGCTGGCTGCCGGAACTCATGCGCCGGAGTCCCGACCTCCTGACAGCCTTCCTGATCCCCGGGCGCCTGCCACCGCGGGTCCGCGAGGCCGCGATGCTCGGGGTCACCTCCGTGAACCGGTGCGCGGCTTGTGCTCGCGTCCATGAGCGCTGGGGGCGGGCCGCCGGACTCCAGGTGGACGATCCGATCCAGTTCGCCCGCGACGAAGCCGATGCGTACGCCTTTGGCCAAGCCCTGGCGATCCAGGGGCACGGCGTTGCCCCTGCGCCGCCCACGTTCAGCCGCCGGCATCGGCGGGAGCTCCAGGCGACCGGCGTCTGGATGCAGCTCGCGAACCTCATGGGTAACCGGTTCCCTCCTGAACGCGGGGTGGACCGCCCGACCGACCGACCGCCGGACCGCCCAGCCCAGATCGACGGTGCCCGGGCGGCCCAGGTCTACGACATCGCCATGCGCGCCTTCGATGCCGTCGGGATCCGCCGGGCGCGCCGTCGGGTCGCCGGCGGAGCGTCCGGCGACGTACTGGAGATCGGCGTTGGCACCGGGCTCAACCTGGCGGCCTACCCGGCCGGCGCTACCCTCAACGGCATCGATCCAAGCGAGTCGGCGCTGGCCGTCGCTGCTCGCCGGGCCGACGAACTCGACCGCCCGGCCACCCTGGTGGTCGGCGACGCCGCCGTCCTGCCCTATCCGGATGGATGGTTCGATGTCGTCGTCGGCACCTTCGTCCTGTGCTCAGTGGACGATGTCGGCGCCACCCTGGCTGAGACGCGCCGCGTCCTTAGATCGGGCGGGACGGTCCGGCTGCTCGAGCATGCCCGCTCGGACAGCCCGGTCATCGCCCGGTTGCAGGGAACGTTGGCTCCAGCCTGGTCCCGCGCCTCCGGTGGCTGCCGGCTCGATCACGATGTCAGCGCGGCCGTCCGATCAGCGGGCCTGACCATCATCGAGCAGCGATCGCGCGGCAACGGGCTCCTCGTCGAGGTCGTCGCCTCGACCTGAGCGATGCGAAGCACCCTCGAGTTCGAACCAGAAGCGCGCACCACCACGCGCCACGTTCTCCGCACCGACCGATCCCCCGTGCGCGTCCACGATCGCCTTGACGATGGAGAGTCCGAGGCCTGAGCTCCCCGTCGAGCGATCGCGGGCGGGATCCGCCTGATAGAAACGCTCGAACAAGTGGGTCAGATCCGCGAGTGCGATCCCCGGCCCGCTGTCACGGATCCCGATCCGTACGTGGCGGCCCGTGGCCCGGCCCTCGATCACCACGTGTCCTCCCGAAGGCGTATGCCGGACGGCGTTGTCGAGCAGCGCACCGAGCACCTGCTTCAGCCGATCGACATCGCCACGGACGACCAAGCCGGGCACGATGTCTTGATCGAGCCCAACGGCCGCCGCATCCGCACGCGCGGCGTAAGCCTGCGCGACCTCCCCGATCAGGCTGTCAACGAGCACCGATTCGAGACGCAGCGGCAGCTCACCTGCCTCCGCGAGGCCGATCGTCCGCAGGTCGTCGACGATCCGGGTGAGGAGGCGTGACTGATCCCGGATCGTCTCCAGGTGTCGATCTTCGTGGGAGTAGACGCCGTCGATGACGGCCGTCGTCGTGGCATCGATGACCGCCAGTGGCGTCTTGAGCTCATGGACGGCGTCCTGGAAGAACCGCCGGCGCGATGCCTCGGCCCGCTCGAGTTCGCCGGCCATCGCGTCGAACGAGCGACCCAACGACCCGATCTCGTCCGGGCGATCGGCCAGCCCGGAGCGCCGCTGCAGCTCTCCGTGGGCGACGGCAGCAGCCGCGATGCCAAGCCGCCCGAGGGGTTCGGCGAGGCGGCCGGCCAGGACGATCCCGATGAGCGACGCGCCTGCAGCAGCGGCGATCGCGACGGCGATAAGGGTGATCGTCGTCTCCTGCTGGATCTGTTGGGCATGGATCCCGGCCATCGGGCCCTGGCCCATGCCCGGGCCCATGCCCAAGCCCTGGCCGGCGCCGGCGCCGGCGCCGGCGCCGCGCCCACCGGTGTCACCGGTGTCGATCTGGGCGAATCCGCGGCCGATGACGACCGGGCTGGCGAGCGCGACAGCCCCGGCCGTGAACAACGCCACTAGGGCGAAAGCCGCGGCCAGGCGGAGCCTGAGGCTCATAGCCGAGCCGCGCGATAGCCGATACCGCGGACGGTCTCGATGTACCCCTTGCCGTCCGGACGCGGCCCCAGCTTGTGGCGGAGGTTCTTGACATGACTGTCGATCGTCCGGTCGTACGCGTCGAACGCCTCACCGAACACCAGTTCGCCGAGCTGCTCACGGGTAAGCACGATCCCAGTGCGTTCCGTCAAGGCCGCAAGCAGATCGAACTCGACGCGTGTGAGACCCAGGGACCCACCGTCGCGGGTGACTTCGCGCGCCCCCGGATCCACGATGAGGTCGAAGCACGCTCGCGCGGTCGTCGGCTGGGCTGATGCGACGGCCGGCTGCACCGGTCCCGCGATGCGGCGGAGGACGGCGCCGACGCGGGCCACGAGCTCACGCGGTTCGAACGGTTTGGTGACGTAGTCGTCGGCGCCGATCTCGAGGGCAGCAACGCGGTCGATGACGTCATCGCGCGCGGTCAGCATGATCACGGCCGCCGCCGACCCGTCCGCGCGGAGCTGCCGAAGCACGTCGAAACCGGACCGCCGCGGGAGCATGACGTCCAGGATGATGAGATCGGGCTCGTCCGCCCGGGCACGCTCCAGCGCAGCCTCACCGTCGGACGCGGTGGACACCTCGTGGCCCTCTCGGACGAGGTACGCGCGGACGACGTCGAGGATGTGTGGCTCGTCGTCAACGACGAGGATCCGTGTCATGGCCTGAGCATAGGCGGACGGCCAGACCCCGGGATGGGCCCGGCCGCCGAACTGCGCCCGCCCTGGTCAGGGACGAGCGGTGCCGTCACAGTCGCCGGACCCCATCCCCATCCCAGCGGCGCCCATGCGGCCTGCACCGGCGCCCATGTGGCCGGCGCCGAAACCACCGGCACCGTCGGCGCCCATGTGGCCAGCACCGGGCCCGGCACCGACCGCGGCGCCGCGCATCCCGCCCATGGTCGTCCTGGCGACCATGGCCCGGGCCTGCTCGTCAAGCTGGGTCTTGAGCTGGGTCGCTTGCGTGGCCGTGATGACGCCGCTGGCAACCCGCGCATCGATACGCTCGGTCCACTCTGCTTTCAGGGCATCGACGAGCTTTTGCGGGTCCACCTTCTGACGTTCGGCGATCTGGGCGAGGGACAACCCGTCGCGGCGCAGGTCCATGACCTGGTCGTGGGTGAGCCCCAGGAGCAGCGGGAGCGCATCGCGGTCGCGGGCTTGATCGACGGCAGGGCTGGGACTCGGGCTCGGACCGGCTGCGGCCACCGTCCCGACGAGCATGAGGATCGCGAGGGACGCTCCCCCCAGGACGACGATGATCTTGTTCATTCCGATGTGCCTCCGGGCAGTCGTGGTGGATTCCCGGACTACCCGGTATCACCGATCGATCGGTGACGTGGATGAGTCTCGTCCTCGTCCGTGGAGTCTCGATGGAGGCACCGTGGACGTTCGGTGGACGACGGCCCACGGCAGCCTCCTCCACACGAACCGCACCGAACGTCCATCCGGGGTCCATGTGGCATCCACGCACGCTGGACAGACTCTCGAACAGATGGGTCGAACCCGCCGCCCGCTACGTGTAGCCAACCGCCGATCACCGCCAGGAGGTCCAGCCATGACCGCGATCCCGCTCACCGCCACGTCCCTGTCGCCCGCACGTCGTGCGAAGGCCAACATCTATGTCCGTGCAGTCGTGGCCATGGCGATGATCGGCACATGGGCCGTAACGGCCGCGAGCGGCCTCCTCCTCTGGCTTGCGGCAGACGGACGGGCAGCCGGCAGGCTGCCGTTGCTGTTCGGGGTGTCCAAGCACAGCTGGGTCGACATCCATAGCGCCGTCGCGTTCCTGGCGGTCATCCTGACACTGACCCATCTCGTCTTCATGCGGCGCGGCATCCTGGCCTACGCTCGACTCCTCGTTACCGGCCAGCGAAACGCCACTGGGCCATCGAAGCGACGGCCAAGGGCTATCGTCTTCGTTCGCGCCGTCGTCGTGGTGACGATGCTTGGCCTGGTGCCCGTCGTCATCGCCAGCGGCATCGTCCCGTGGCTCGCGGCGGACGGGCAGCGCTCCGCGCAGCAGGTCCTCCTGTTCGCCGTGACGAAGAGCGGCTGGACCGACATCCATACCGCCGTCGCGATCGCCGCGACCCTGCTCGCGGTCAGCCACGTCGTGGTCGTCAGGGCCGGGCTCGCGGCCGACGTGCGCCTCCTCGCGACAGGTCAGCGCAGCATGCCCCGTCGCGTCGTGCGCTGACGCCACCGACATTCGTCAGCGGCTGGACTCCGGCTCAGGTCCCACCCTGACCGCGATGATCGCCAGGCGCGTCTCCGCCTCGATCCCGCGCGACGAGCCGGCCGGGGCGATCACGGTGGCTCCCTCAGTCAACGGATAGCGCTCGCCATCGACGGTCATGAAGCCAGTGCCCTCGAGGACGTGGTACACGGCCGACCGCTCCGGGTGCGGCGGGATGCGGGCCCCGGGCTCCAGCCCGACCACGAGCGCCCGGAACGCCGGGTCGTCATGGAGGATGGCGGGATCGGGCCCCGGGCCAGAGTACCGAATGAGGTCGCGCCAGCTTTGGAAGAAGATCGTCGGATCCATCAGTCACGTGCTCCTTCTGTTCGAGTTCGATGTGACCACAGTACTCGCGCTGGAGCGGCGGTTGCGACGCGACGAGCGGCTCAGCTGCGGACGAGTTTGCGGCCGCTGCGCGCCCAGGCGCCGGTGCCACCCGTGACGGAGGCTGCGTCGGCGATGCCCCGATCGAGAAGGAACCGCGTGGCCTTGCGGCTGCGACTGCCCGAGGCGCAGATGACCGCGACGGGCCGGTCAGTCGGGACCTCCGTGACCCGACGGGACAGCTCAGAAAGTGGCATGTGGACCGCGCCAGGGACACGCCCGGATGTGAACTCGGATCGCTCGCGGACATCGATGATATGGACCCGCCGACCGTCCAGCGCGACGGCGAGATCGTCGATGCTCATCTCGGGCACGGACGGTCCGAAGAACGGGAAGCGCATGACTCTGGCTACCTTCGCGGCGGGAGGACGATGACATTCGTGAGGAACGGACGATACCCGTTCTCAGCTAGTTGCGCAAGTACGCAAGCGCTGCTATGGTGTGCGCATCCAGTCTCCATCCAGACCAGCACACGGTGATGACATGCAGGCACAGACATCCTTCACCTTCGGAACTCGCCTCGCCGGCTCCGTGTCCGCGGTCCGACCGCGCGTCGAAGCGGCGCTCAAGGCGGAAGGCTTCGGCGTCCTTACCGAGATCGACGTCCAGGCGACGCTCAAGGCAAAGCTCGGGGTGGATGGGCCGCCATTCGTGATCCTCGGCGCGTGCAACCCGCAACTCGCCCACCGGGCCCTCGAGGCCGATCCGTCGATCGGCGCGATGCTGCCCTGCAACGTGGTCCTGCGGGCCGACGGAGACGAGACGATCGTGGAGGCGATGGACCCGCTGGCAGCCCTCGGCATCGTGGACAGCACAGGGGTTCGTGTGGTCGCCGAGGAAGCGAAGGCGCGTCTCGAGCGAGCCATCTCCTGTCTCGATGAAGCGGTGCCTGCAGCGTGATAGCGGCCGTGGCGGTCGCGCGTGCCGATCGCCGGTTCGCTGTCTTGGCGGTCGCGTGGTCCGTAGCCGCACTGCTCGCGTTCGGCCTGGTCGCGGCGATCATCCCGAATCCGGTATTCGCACGCCAGATCCCGGTCGAGCCATTCGCGATCGCCGTGTGGCTGCTGTCAGCGCCGCTGATGGGGCTCATCGCCGCGACCTACATGGTCGCCCCTGCTGCGACGCCGGCCGTTGTCGCGCCGCTGAGCGCCGCACCACCGCTGCTGTCGAACGAACCGCGCTCCACCACGCTGGGCACGATCGCTGGCGTGGGCGCGTTCCTGGCCATCGGCTGTCCGGTGTGCAACAAGATCGCCCTGCTCCTGCTGGGGACGAGCGGCGCCCTGACCGTGTTCGCCCCACTCCAGCCGGTGATCGGTGCGGCGTCCCTGATCCTCCTTGCGGCCACCCTCGTCTGGCGGATCCGAATGCGGGCCCAGGCGGCCGTCTGCGTGCGACCCGGCGCGTAGAGGGTCCGAACGGCCCCTTGGTTTCGGGACTCCCGGACGTGTGATATCACACGTATCACTGATACAGTATCGGCTGTGATGATGCCCTTGAAGACGCCGATCCCGATCGAGCCGCGCCGATGACGGCCGGCCGGCTCGACGCGACCGACGCACCCGTCGCGTCCACGGAACCAGCCCTCGCCCGGCTGTCGCTGATCGACCGATTCCTGCCCGTGTGGATCCTCGGGGCGATGGCGCTGGGACTCGCACTGGGTCGGTTGCTTCCCGGCCTCAACGACGGACTTGATGCGGTCAGGATCGGCAACATCTCGCTACCGATCGCGCTCGGCCTGCTGGTCATGATGTACCCGGTCCTGGCCAAGGTCCGCTACTCGGAACTGGGCCGGGTCACCGGCGATCGGACTTTGCTGGCGAACTCCCTGTTCCTGAACTGGGTCGTCGGGCCTGCATTGATGTTCGCGCTGGCCTGGATCTTCCTGGCTGACCAGCCCGAATTCCGCACCGGCCTGATCATCATCGGCCTGGCCCGGTGCATCGCGATGGTCCTCATCTGGAACGACCTGGCTTGCGGCGATCGGGAGGCCGCTGCCGTCCTCGTGGCGATCAACTCCGTCTTCCAGATCGTCGCCTACTCGGTCCTCGGGTACTTCTACCTGGAACTGTTGCCGACATGGCTGGGCCTGCAGACCGCGTCCCTCGACGTGTCGATGTGGGACATCGCCAAGATCGTGCTGATCTTCCTCGGGATCCCGCTGGTGGCCGGCTACCTGACCCGCCGGTGGGGCGAGCGGACGCACGGTCGGGAGTGGTACGAGACCCGGTTCCTCCCGCGGATCGCGCCGTGGGCGCTGTACGGACTGCTCTTCACGGTGGTGGTCCTGTTCGCGCTCCAGGGCGAGGTCATCACGGCCCAGCCGCTGGACGTGGTCATGATCGCGCTGCCCCTGCTGGCCTACTTCCTGATCATGTGGGTCGGGTCGTTCGCCCTTGGCTTGCGGCTGCGGATGTCGTACGAGAAGAACGCGAGCATGGCGTTCACGGCGGCCAGCAACAACTTCGAACTGGCCATCGCCGTGGCGATCGGCGTGTTCGGCGTGACGTCGGGCGAGGCACTCGCCGGCGTCGTCGGGCCGCTCATCGAGGTGCCGGTACTCGTCGGCCTCGTCTATGTCTCGCTGTGGGCCAGGCGCCGGTTCTACCCGGCGACGAGCCCCGCGGCGGTCGCATCGTGACCGTCCGGGCCGAGTTGCCGATGCTGCCCGAACTCCGGCTGGACCTCGTGGCGCCGGCCGTGGCCGATGCCGCGGCGGCCGCGGCGGTCCTGGGTGATCCGGTCCGGGCCGGCATCATCGCCATCCTAGGTGCTGGCCCTCACTGTGTGTGCGAGATGGCGGCAGCCCTCGACGAACGCCAGAACAACGTCAGCAACCACCTTGCAAAGCTGCGGCGCGCCGGCCTCGTGCGTGCCAGCCGGCACATGGTGGATGCCCGCTGGGTCTACTACGAGCGGGACGAGGAGGCCTGCGCGGCCGCCCTCCAGTCACTTGAGGGCCTGCTGCGATGACCGCCCTGACCCTCCGCCGGACCTCACTCCCCTTCTGGCCGACGGTGGCGCTCGCGGTCGTGGCCTGGCTGCTCGCGTGGTTCTTGACCCTGCCCCTGGCGAACTGGGTGGCGTACGACCTGCTGGGGCTGGAGCAGGGCTCGCAGTTCGGCGATGCGGTGGCCTTCTTCCTGTACGACGTGCCCAAGGTCCTGCTGCTCCTGACCGGGATCGTCACCGTCGTTTCGTTCCTGCGCTCGTACGTGTCACCAGAGCGGGTCCGTGGCGCCCTCGCCGGCCGAGGCGTGCTGCCGGGAACCCTGGCGGCGGCCGGGTTCGGTGTCGTGACCCCGTTCTGCTCCTGCTCGGCCGTCCCGCTGTTCATCGGCTTCGTCGAGGTCGGTGTCCCGCTCGGCGTGACGTTCGCGTTCCTGATCGCCTCGCCGATGGTCAACGAGATCGCCATCGTCCTGCTGTGGGGCCTGTTCGGACCCGGGGTCGCGCTGCTGTACATGGCGGCCGGTCTCCTGGTCGCGGTCGTGGCCGGCCTGGTCATCGGGCGACTCCACCTGGAGCGCTATGTGGAGGACTACGTCTGGGCCATCAAGTCGAGCGGCGGCCAGACGATCGAGATGAAGCTGACGCTGCAGGACCGGGTCCGCGACGCCTGGGCCTCGACGCGCAGCCTGGTCTGGAAGGTCCTGCCGT
>Ga0315271_10002992_pt1 | contig 10654 bp, 8 predicted proteins | sample C3_top_MG_FD_204664 | JGI IMG/M metagenome (GOLD analysis project Ga0315271, IMG submission 204664) | Sediment microbial communities from Yellowstone Lake, YNP, Wyoming, USA - C3_top | ecosystem: Environmental > Aquatic > Freshwater > Lake > Sediment | place: USA: Wyoming | collected 2017-08-01
TGCAAAATAATAGGGTCATATGACCCTGTTGAGGGGCTTAAACGGAGGAATTTGGTCGCATACCCACAGAGTTCACTCCTACATCCAAAAGTCTTTTATGCGTTTGGGCTGTTTCCATGGCGGGATCCGGGTCAAGAGATCCCAGTGCGGTGGGGCAAAGAATAAAGGCGGGCGGCCGAAAGGGCCACCCGCCTTTGGTGGAGAGCTAACGAGGCGCTAGAAGATGTACTTCCCACGGGCCGTGTAGCCCGTGTGGAGCAGCTTGTGACTCAGGTGGCCGCAGGGGCCGTCCGTGAGGAATTCCCGGTAGATCTTGAGGACGTCCGGGTTTTCATGGGACTTGCGCACCGTGTAAGCCTCGTCCTCGGCGTAGATGGCCTTGGCCCGCGCGGCGCGGATCTCCGGGCTCGTGGGTATGGGTTGCCCGCCACCACCGAGGCAGCCTCCGGGGCATCCCATGAACTCGATGAAGTGGCACTGGGAGAACTTGCCGCCCGCCTTGATGTCGTCCAGAACGCGCTTCGCGTTGGCTGTCCCGTGCGCCACGGCCACCTTTAGGGTAGCGCCCTTGAGCCATTCCCAGTCGGAGAAAAGGCCCTTGAGGATGTCCGGCACGGGTCCCACGGCCTGGATAGGTAATTCCACATACTTGATGCCGTCGAATCCTCGGACGGGCTCTATGCGGGCGTGGTCGAAGAGGTTTTCCACCTTGACTCCGCACACGAGTTCGATGACCGTGCGCAGAGCCGCCTCCATGACGCCGCCGGTGGCGCCGAAAATGACGCCCGAGCCCGTGGCCGTGCCAAACGGGTCGTCAAACCCGCTCTTGGGCAGGCTGGTCAGATCCATGACCCCCGCTTCCTTAATCATGGCGGCGATCTCACGGGTGGTCAGGCCGTAGTCCACATCCTTGAATCCCGAATCGCACATCTCCGGCCGGTTGCACTCGAACTTCTTGGCCGAGCAGGGCATGAGGGCCACGGTGACGATGTCCTTCGGGTCGAGGTTGTACATCTTGGCGTAGTAGGTCTTGATGACGGCGCCGAACATCTGCTGCGGGCTCTTGGCGGACGAGAGGTTGGGGATCATCTCCGGGTAGAAGTGCTCCAGGTACTTGACCCAGCCTGGAGAGCAGGAGGTGAACTGGGGCAGCGTCATGGCAGGGTCCTTCTTGACGAGCGCCCCGTGAAGGCGCAGGAGAAGTTCCGTGCCCTCCTCGATGATCGTGAGGTCCGCCGTGAAGTTCGTGTCGAAGACCCGGTCGAACCCGCAGTACTTCAGGGCCGTGTTCATCTCGCCCGTGAGGGGAGTGCCAGGCTCCTGCCCGAAACACTCGCCGATGGCGGCGCGAGGGCTCGGGGCCGTCTGCAAGACCACGTGCTTGGTGGGGTCGTCGATGGCGGCCCAGACCTCGTCGGTGGGGTCGTTGGCCGCGAGGGCGCTGGTGGGACAGCGGTTGATGCACTGGCCGCAATTGATACAGACCACCTCGCTCAGAGGCTTGTCCATGAAGGTGGCGATCTTAGTCTTTTCGCCGCGCTCCACGGCCTCCAGGACACCCACTTCCTGCAGGTCGATGCAGGTGCGGACGCACCGGCGGCAGAGGATGCACTTGTTCATGTCCCGGATGAGGGCGTAGCTGGAGGTGTCCTTCTCGTATTTCGGCTTCTCGGGGTGCCCGAAGCGGAAGGAGTCCACGCCGTATTCGTCGGCCAGGGACTGGAGTTCGCAGTTCTGGTTCCGCCAACACGCGTAGCATTCGCCGTAGTGGTTGGCGAGCATCAGGTCCAGGATGTGGCGGCGGGCCTGACGGACTTTGCGCGTGTGCGTGTGGATCGTGATGGGCTGGGTGACGGGGTAGGCGCAGGAGGCTTGGAGGGTCCTCATGCCTTCCACTTCGACCACGCAGATCCGGCAGACGCCCGCGATGCAGAGGTCGTCGTGCTGGCACAGGGTAGGGATGCGGACGCCGATCTTCCGGGCCGCCTCCAGGATGGTCGTGCCGAAGGGTACCTTGAGGTCCTGGCCGTCGATCTTGAGAGAGACCTGGGAGCCGATGCCCTCGTCACCCGCGGCCACGGTATGGGGCCTCTGGCTCACGGGAGCCCGGGAAGTGTCGCTCTGCGTTTCATGAGTCTTATCTGGCATGATTTTCTCCGTCAGGCGGGCAGCGCCCGGCCCAGGATCTCGTCCGAGAAGTTCTTCACGATGGAGAGGAACGCGTTGGGGCTGCTCTGGCCCAGGCCGCACTTGGAGGAGAGCTGCATGGTCTCGCCCAGGGCCATCAATTCCTTCAGGTGCGTCATGGAGCAGCGTCCCTGTTCCAGCTTCCCGATGCCTTCTAGCAGAGCGACATTGCCGTAGCGGCACGGCGTGCACTGGCCGCAGGATTCCTCCACGAAGAACTCCATGAAATTCCGGGCCACTTTGAGCATGTCGCGCTGTTGTCCGAACACGATGATGGAGCCTCCCGTGGGGACGCCCTCGAAAGCCAGGGTCTGCGCGAACTGGGAGGCGGGTACGCACGTTCCGGACGCGCCGCCCACTTGCACCGCCTTGGCCCCCTCGCCCTTCACCTCCGTCAGGAGCTGGGCGATGGTGAGGCCCATGGGAAACTCGTACACGCCCGGGGCCAGGCAGTCACCCGAAACGGAGAAGAGCTTGGTGCCCGTGGACTTGTCCGTACCGATGGCCTTGAACCACTCGGCGCCCCTCGCCAGGACCGCGGCGGCCAGGGCAAGGGTCTCCACGTTGTTGACGATGGTGGGGCAGCCCATGTAGCCCGTGTCCACCGGGAAGGGCGGCCGGTTTCTGGGTTCTCCGCGCTGGCCCTCGAGGGATTCGATGAGGGCCGTCTCCTCACCGCAGACATAGGCACCCGATCCCATGCGGATTTCGATGTCGAACTTGAATCCTTCCCGGCCCAAGATGCCCTCGCCAAGAAGTCCGTCCAGGTGGCGCTTCGCGAGCACGGCCTCCAGGCGTGCGAGGAGGTAGCGGTACTCGCCGCGGAGGTAGAGGATGCCCTGGTGGGATCCGATGGCCAGGCCCGCGATGGTCATTCCTTCGAAGACGAGGTCTGCGTATTCGGTGAGGAGGACCCGGTCCTTGAAGGTGCCCGGTTCGCCCTCATCCGCGTTGCAGACCACGTACTTGCTCTCTACGCTTGCTGCGGCCGCGAGATTCCATTTCACCCCGGTGGGGAAGCCCGCACCGCCGCGGCCCTTGAGGCCCGAGTTGCGGACTTCGGAGATGATCTCGGAACGGCGCATGCCCACGGCCTTTTTGAGGCCCTCGCCCGTGGCCACTCCTCCGAAGAGGATGGGGCCCCTGTTCTGGATGTTCAAAACCTGGGAATCCATCTCAGTGCCCTCCCTGTGGCATGGGATGCACGCCGAAGCTTCTTCGGCAACCTTCCAGGATGTCGCTGACCTTTTCGAAGGTCACGTGCGTGAAGACTTGGTCGTTGACGAGCAGGGCGGGGCCCTGGTCGCACATGCCCAGGCAGTTGGCCCATTCCAGGGAAAACTTCCCATCCGGTGTCGTTTCGCCGAAGCGGATGCCCAACTCGTTTTCGAGCTGGCGGGCCACCTTGTCCTTGTCCTGCATGTCGCAGGAGATGGTCCTGCAGAGCCGGATCACGAACTTTCCGATCTTCTCCGCCTTCAAGAAAGCGTAGAAGGTCACGACGCTGTAAACCTCCACCGGGTGGATTCCCAAAAGGTTGGCGACCTCCTGCATGGTGAACTCCGAGATGTGGTGGTAGCGCTGCTGAACCGCCTGCAGGATAGGCATCAGGGCGCAGCGGTCCCTCCCGTAGTGGTCGGCCAACTCCACGATCTCGGTGGCGAGCCGTTGCTGTTCCGTGGCGAGCATGTCATTTCTCCTTCGCTAGGAGGCCGTTCACCTTGGCCACCAGGGTCTTAGGTTCGATGGGCTTCTCCTGGAAGTCGTCCACCGGGACCACATCGTCCTCGCGGCCGTAGGCATAGCCCACCACCTTGCTCAAGCTCGTGAGCATGAGGATGGGCTTCTTGAACCCCGCCTTGCGCAGGTCCACGGCCATGGCGATGCCGTCGTCCGGCTCTTCCATCATCACGTCCAGTATGATGAGATCGGGTTCGGCAGCTTTTACGGCGGCCATACCCTCCTTGCGGCTGTAAGCGGCGGATACTTGGTGCCCCGCGCTTCTGAGGACGATCTGCCCCGCCTCGACGATGTCCGGGTCGTCGTCTACGAACAAAATCCTAGCCATTACGGGTCTCCTTAGGGATAGCCTCGCCCGCTCGACTGCAGGCGGGGTTTTGCTCCGGACGCACATTCTCACGCTGTTCCGCCATTAGACCATCGGGCTTCGGGTGTGGAGGCGAATTATGAGCCAAACAACCCAGCCGACAGCATGTGTTTGGCTACCTGCTCCCAGGCAGGACTGATGCGTATTTCTATATTTTGCAGGGGATTTTGCAGAATGCTGGGGGGAATCACCCATATTTCCTACCCTGAACCCCCTATCCAACGATAGAGGTATGCCTAACGATTAGCGCTAGAATCCAGATTCTCGGTGTGGTTATTGCCGTCAGTGAACCGTGGATGCCTCACCTTTGCGTGCGCCGCTGGGACGAAAAAAGGCTCCCCGCCGTGGCGGGGAGCCCAGCAACCGTAAATTTCTCAGCGACTATCTACAAGCTATTGAGCATGCTGTCGACTTCGTCGCAGGTCTTTTTAACGCCGACGCACGACTTGGCGAGCGCGGCCTTCTCTTCGTCGGTGAGGTCGAGCTCGATGATCTTCTCGATTCCGTTCTTGCCCACGATGCACGGTACGCCGACGAACAGGCCCTTGACGCCGTACTCGCCCTCGAGCTTGGCGCAGACGGGGAGGATTTTGCGCTTGTCGTAGATGACCGCCTCGGCCATCTCGAGAGCGGCCCATGCCGGTGACACGAACGCCGAGCCGAAGCCGAGGAGGCCGACGACCTCGCCGCCCGCCTTGCGGGTGCGCGCCTCGATCTTCGCCAGGGTGTCGGCGTCGAGGAACTTGGTGACGGGGATGCCGGCGATCTGGCAGGAGCTGCGCACGGGTACCATGTCGTCGCCATGGCCGCCGAGGACGATGGCGTTGACGTTCTCGACTGACACATTGGCCGCCTCGGCCACGAAGTAGCAGTATCGACCTGAGTCGAGGACGCCGGCCATGCCGAAGAGCTTGTTCTTCGGAGGCGAGAGGCGCTTGTCGAGCGTGTAAACGATGGCGTCGAGCGGGTTGGCGATGGAGATGATCATCGCGTTCGGGCAGTACTGCTTGAGGCCCTTAGCAACCTCGATGGTGACCTTGAGGTTGATGGCGAGGAGCTCCTCGCGGCTGGGGAAAGTGCCGTCCGGCCTGGCCTTGCGCGGCACGCCGGCGGTGTTGATGACCATCTCGGCGCCCGCCAGCGCGGAGTAGTCCTTGGAGCCGACGAGCTTGACGTCCTTACTGATGGTCGGCAGGCCCTCGGCGATGTCGAGGCACTTTCCGATGGATACGGACTGCTTCTTGATGACCTCCTGGCGCTCGGGCGGGTCGGCCGGGTTCGGCATCGGAGCCGGGTCAATCAGGCCGATCTCCTTCGCCAGGCGACGCTGGGCGATCTCCTGGGCCAGCACGCCACCGATGTACCCACCGCCGATCAGACCAATCTTGTTCAGCATGTGTCAATCTCCTTTCATCTTTCCTCGGTTCCGCCCCCACCTCGATCCCGCAGCGCATTTGCGCCGGGGATTCGCCGAACTCTCTTTCGTTATTATACCACCATCGGGCATTAAAGTGAGGCGAGTTGCGCCTTGCCACCGGCGGGGCAGGGGGGGTATCATCTGCATCTCGGGAGGCCTGACGGATCGGACTCCCTTTCAGTCAGGGGAGGCAGATGAGGATCATTAAAGCCGAAGCCATCACGGAGGCCATCGCCAAGCTCGGCGTGGCCATGAACTACGAGATCGGCGCCGACATGCGGTGCGCCATCGCGGAGGCGCTCCAGAGAGAGCAATCCGAAACGGGGCGGGATGTTCTCAAGCAGATCCAGGAGAACTCCGACATCGCCGCGAAGGGCGAGGTGCCTTACTGCCAGGACACCGGAACCGCGGTGATATTCGCGGAAGTGGGCCAGGACTGCCACGTGGACGGCAACTTGGAAGAAGCCATCAACGCCGGTGTGAGGAAGGCCTACGGTGACGGGTTTCTCCGCAAGTCTATCCTGGCAGATCCCCTGCGCCGGAAGAACACGGGCGACAACACGCCCGCGGTCATTCACACGTTCAGCGTACCGGGCGACAGGCTCAAGCTCACCATGGGCGCCAAGGGCGGCGGTAGCGAAAACATGTCCCGGCTGGCCATGCTCAAGCCCAGCGACGGCGAGGAGGGTGTGAAGAACTTCGTGGTGGAGGCCATCTCCGCGGGAGGAGCCAATGCCTGCCCGCCCCTCGTCATAGGCGTGGGAATCGGCGGGAACTTCGAAAAGGCCGCGCTCCTGGCCAAGAAGGCGGCCCTGCGGCCCCCCGCGTCCGTGCACCCCGATCCCTTTTACGCCGCCATGGAGGAGGAACTCCTGGGACGCCTGAACAAGTTGGGCATCGGGCCCATGGGGATGGGAGGGACCGTCACGGTGCTCGGCGTGAACATCGAGGTGTTCCCCTGTCATCTCGTGGCGCTGCCCGTGGCCGTCAACGTCAATTGCCACGCCGACCGTCACGGCGAAGTAGTCCTGTAGGAGGCGCATCATGGCTGAACACAAACTCACGACACCGCTTACGGACGAGGTGGTGAGGAAGCTCCGCATCGGTGACAAGGTCCTGCTGTCCGGCGTGATCTACGGAGCGCGAGACGCGGCCCACAAACGGCTGGTGGAGGCCATGGACAAGGGGGAGAAGCTCCCCATGTCTCTGGATGGGGCGGTCATCTATTATGTGGGGCCGAGCCCGCCCAGACCGGGCAAGGTCATCGGGGCGGCGGGACCGACCACGGCCTACCGCATGGACGCTTACGCGCCCCGGCTCATGGAAGTGGGCATGAGGGGCATGATCGCCAAGGGCAAGCGTAGCGATGCTGTGAAAGACGGCATGAAAAAGCACGGCGTGGCCTATTTCGGTGCCACGGGTGGCGCCGGGGCCCTCATCAACAAGTGCATCAAGGCGGCCGAAGTTCTGGCCTATGAAGACCTGGGCCCCGAGGCGCTCCGCCGGATGGAGGTGGAGGACTTCCCGCTCATCGTCGTGGGCGACTCCGAAGGCGGCGACCTCTACATCGAAGGCCGCAAGCGGTGGGAGACGAAGTAAGTCGATCAGGCTGAAAGGATGAAAACAAAAAGGGAGAGGCGCTCGCCTCTCCCTTTTTTATGGCAGCTAAGCTTGGGATGCCGCTATCTGATCCAAGTCATCTCGGCCCAGCCCCCGTCGGGATTGACGAACCGGAAGATGGTGGCCACGCCCTTCGGCACGGCGTTCTTGAGGGAGGCCCCGCCCTTGAGGACGACCTTCGTTTCGTTCTTGTAGCTCAGATTCGGCCAGGCCGTCCCGTTGATGAAGGCCTGGACTCCCGCCTTCAAATTACCGCCTGTCACGACGAGCCGGAAAGGATCGGTATTCTTCGCCATGGAGGAAAGCGTCGGCGGTGTCGGCGGAGCGAGGATGGTCACGGTCCCTGATCGGATGCAGGTCGTCTGGCCGCCAGCGGACGCAGTCATCTTCCAGGTGTATGTCCCCGCCGAGGCGTACGCGTGCGAGGGGCTCGGGCTCGCCGAGTGAGCCATACCGTCCCCGAAATCCCAATCGTAAGTGGGCGCTCCCGAACAGAGCGATGCGGTGGCGGCACCGGTGAAGGTGAGAGTGTCTCCGGGCATGGCCGTCTCGGGTGCCGAGGCCGAGCAGGAAAGAACGCAGGAGCCTAGAGTCAGGCTGTGGTATGCCCCTGCGGCGACCAAATTGGCCGCGGTCGCTCCGGTCGGGACGGGCGAAATGCGGTTCGTGGTGGTCCCGTCGCCGAGCTGGCCCCGGGTGTTGACGCCCCAGGCCCAAACCGTACCATCGCCATGCACGGCCAGAGAGTGCGACTGGCCTGCGGCCACCGCCGTGTTGCCCGTCCCCAGAGACGATACCGAAACTGGTAATGCCTGAGAGGCCGTCGAGCCCACGCCGAGCTGGCCCGAGTCGTTCGACCCCCAGGCCCATATGGTCCCGTCGACAGCAAGGGCGAGCGTGTGATTGCCTCCCCCGGCAATTCCTGTGAAGGTTGCCGATACGCTGACGGGTACTGGCGCGAACCGGTCCGTCGTCGAACCGTCACCCAACTGTCCCGAATAATTTCGCCCCCAGGCCCAGAGGGATCCGTCCGACTTGAGCGCGAGAGCATGATAAGAGCCCGCCGCAATCTCGACCACACCCGCGAGACCGGAAACTTGAAAGGGGTCGGGCTTCGCCGTCGTGGTGCCGTCCCCGAGTTGGCCGAACTGGTTGTTGCCCCAGGCCCAGACCGTGCCATCGTCACGCAGCGCCAGGCTGAACATGGCTCCGCCCGCCACCTGGGACACGCCGGTGAGACCGGTGACCTGCACCGCCTGATTGCCGCTCGGGTATGCGTAACCCCAAATCCAAACGGTCCCGTCGTCTTTGGCCGCGAGACTGTGGTAGACCCCTGCGGCGATTTCGCGGACGCCCGATAGACCGTTGACTTGCACGGGCTCCGAACTGTCCGCGTTCGATCCCGTGCCCAGTTCACCGTAAGAGTTGTCTCCCCAGCACCAGACCGTGCCGTCCTCTTTGAGGGCCACCGTATGATAGGTCCCAGCCGCGATCCTGCTCACGGTAGTAAGGGTGCCGAGGGATGTCAACGCGTGCTGCTCTAAGACGCGGCCATCGCCCAACTGACCCCATTCATTGGAACCCCATGCCCAGACCGTCCCATCGCCGCTCCGCGCAAGTGCGGTAGAGGCGCCCGCATCGAACCGCGCCACATCGGGGAGCGCCGGGATCGCGACGGGGGTGCCCACGGGAAGATAAACGGCCGTCCCGCACTGCCCCTGGCGGTTCACCCCCCAGGACCAGAGCTGGCCGGTCGTGTCGAGCGCAAGGCTAAAGTCCCGCCCGGCGCGCACTGCGGAAATTACCGGCAGGCCTGCAACCTGCACGGGAACTCCCCCGTAACCCCGCCCCCAGGCCCAGACCGTCCCGTCCGTCTTGAGCGCCAGCATGTGCGCATCTCCCGCGGCTACCGATTTCACGCCGGTGAGCCCCGGTAAGGTTCCGGGCGTGGCGCGAGAAACGGTGGTCCCGTCGCCGAGCTGGCCGTCCGAGTTGGTCCCCCACGTCCAAACCGTGCCATCCAGTTTCAGTGCCACGGTGTCCATGAAGCCGCCGTCGGCCTCCACGACATCCGTCAGGCCAGGCACCGCGGCAGGGATAAGTTTGTCCACGGTGGTGCCGTTCCCGCACTCGCCCATGCCGTTGGAGCCCCAGGTCCACAGGGCGCCGAACGCATCCACGGCCATCGTGTGCGTGTAGCCCCCTGCCACAGAAACCGCATGGAGGATGGCGAGCGACTGCACGGGCGAGGCCGTGTCCACCGTCGTCCCGTTGCCCGCCTGGCCGTGGTTGTTGTGGCCCCAAACTCGCACGGAACCGTCCGCCGTGAGCGCCACGCCGTGCCCATCGCCGCAGGCGATCTGCTTGATGCCGGAGAGGCCAGAAACCTGCGCCCAGGTGGACCTGGAGACGAAATCACCGCTTCCCAGCTGGCCGTAGTCGTTGTAGCCTGCCGACCAGACGGTGCCGTCCTCCAGGAGAATGAGCGCGTGGTCTGCCCCTGCGGAGGCCTCCTTCGCGGGACCCGTGACAGCGGCTTGGAGGGGCACGGCGCTGTTGATTCGGGCACCGTCGCCGAGCTGGCCTCGTCCGCCCAGGCCGCAGGACATGGGAACCCCCGCGCTTTGAGCCGATGAAGAGCATGGGGCCGCCATAGCAAGGATCGCCGCAAGGACCAGGGGCAACAATCCGAGGGCCATCAATCTAAGCGGGCGACTGCCTTCGGTGCGACCGTTATACAGAAACAGAAATCTGTCCATAGGCATCATGGGCTCCTGGGGGGGCCCGGCGCCGAGCGTCGTTCCAGAGTCACGCCACGGGCCTCCGGCCAATACTTCTCTCCCCACAATTGGTTTAACGGTGATTCGGGCCGCGATTATTCCCCAAACGGGGCGGGATCTCGACCCCAGAACGATGCCAACTCGAACTCGAAAGCTCTTGTCGGGAGCGCGCCAAGGCGGGCTTCAAGATGGTCTGTCAAGGTGAATGCAGACGCTGCGCTAACTTTTCTTGGGCGGCGTCTTGAGCGCCTCCCTGATGAGGGAGGTGAATTCTTCGTTCAGGCTGTAGCCGCGGGCTCGAACGACACCTTCGGCATCGATGAAGAAGTTGGTGGGAAAGGCCTTAACACCCCAAACCGAAACCGCGCCGCCCTGGCCGTCCCACAGGTTGATGAAGGGCAGCTGCTCCTTCATCTGAAAGGTCACCACACTTTCGGGCGTCTGGTTCACGTTGGCGCTCACCGCGACGATGCGCAACCCCTTGGCGACATAGCTTTCGTTGAGCTGTTTGAGAAGGGGTATCTCCTCCTTGCAGTGAGGACA
>Ga0315271_10002993_pt1 | contig 10653 bp, 15 predicted proteins | sample C3_top_MG_FD_204664 | JGI IMG/M metagenome (GOLD analysis project Ga0315271, IMG submission 204664) | Sediment microbial communities from Yellowstone Lake, YNP, Wyoming, USA - C3_top | ecosystem: Environmental > Aquatic > Freshwater > Lake > Sediment | place: USA: Wyoming | collected 2017-08-01
ACAAGCGGCTCGTCGAGCACTACCGGGACAACCCGAACGTCAAGGTCATCATGGACCGGCGCCGCGGCGAGCGCCGCACCGGTCACGACGCCGCCCGGCAGACGGCCGGGCGCCGCCGCCGGCGCGCGCCGGGCAACTTCGACGTCTGACCTGATCCCCACCGTCAAGGCCACCGGATGACCGAACCCCTGCCGCGCGGCAGCGAGACCAGTCTGGTGCTCACGCACCTCATGCAGCCCATGGACGCCAACTACCTCGGCAACATCCACGGCGGCGTCATCATGAAGCTCATCGACGAAGCGGCCGGCGCCTGCGCCTTCCGCTTCTGCCGCACCAACATCGTCACCGCCGCCATCGACCGCATCGACTTCCACCACCCCGTGCAGGTCGGCAACCTCGTGCGCCTCCTCGCCAACGTCAACTTCGCCGGCAGGACGTCGGTGGAGGTCGGCGTGCGCGTCGAGGCGGAGGACCTCACCACGGGCGTGGTCACCCACACCAATTCCGCGTACCTCGTGTTCGTGGCGCTCAGCGGCACCGGCCGGCCCATCCCCGTACCGCAGTTCACGCCGCAGACCGAGCAGCAGAGGCTGTGGCACGACAGAGCGGCGGAGCGCCGCCGCAAGCGGCTCGCCGAGCGCGAGCCCGAAGACGACTGACACCGCCCGGAAGCAGCAGGGCGGGGGCGCCGCGCCCGGTCAGGCGGCCGGCAGCGCCTCTCCCTCCAGCCGCAGCAGCTCCTGCAGCGCCATATCGGCCACGTCGAGCTGGTCCTCCGTCGGCTCGCTCGTCGTGAACAGGCGCTGCATCTCGATGCCGGGCCGGCCCAGCGTCTTCGCGAGCGGGTGGTCCTGGTGTCTCGCCATCCAGGAGAAGAGCTCCATCGCCGTGCCGATGCTGACGAGCCCGGCCACGAACGTCGCGGCCGGCTTGCGCTCCTTGCCGGCCGCGTGCAGCACCAGGTTGGCCGCGAAGGTGGTCACCAGCATGGGCGCCACGAGATTGGACCCGCAGCGCGCGTGCTCTTTGTCCGCGGCCGCCGCGTCGCCGCCGCTCTCGTAGGCGGCCACACTCTTGTGCTCGGCGCCGTGATAGCGCGCCAGCCGGGAGTCACGGAGCGCGAGCAGCACCGGGGCGAGGCTCACGCCGGCCACGGCCAGCTCGCGCACGACCGGCGAGCCCCAGCGCGCCGAGCGCAGCGCCAGCGTGGCGACCGCGCTCGCCGCCGTCGCCGCCAGGAGCCTGGGATCCTCCTGCGGCAGCACCGGCGCGCCCGTCTTGCGGCGCACCGCCGGCAGGACGGCCAGGGCTTCGCCCAGCCTCACGACCCCGCGAAGCACCGGGACGCGCCGCAGCGACTCCCGCGCCGGCAGCATCACCTTGGCTCCGGAGACGACCTTGATCCCGCCGTCTTCCTCCCGCACCGCGGCGGCCCAGTAGCCGTCGCTCTGCAGGAGCACGCCGTCCCTCAGTGCCATGCCGCCCAGCTGCATCTCGTCTCTCCTCGCGCACGTGATGTGGAGGTCTCTTCTTCCCCTAGAGTGGCGTAAACCGCACGGCTCCTCAAGCCGGCGCGGTGCGGCAGGCTCGGGCGGACCCGGGCGGCGGGCCTCGCGGCGCAGTGACGCCGCCTGTGTTCGCGCCGGTCTCCGTGGGTAGGTTGCCTGTAGGGCGAGGATGCCGGCCCGACGCCGGCACAGGCAAGGAGGTCGAGATGGAGTCGCCGGACGCGACGAGGGACGCGACGCCGGAGGCGGGCGGCGAGCAGGTGCTCAGGGACTGGAACAAGCCGGTGCCCCACTTGCGCACCACCAGAGGCGGCGCCGGGTCCACGGCGGGCGCCACGCCGAAGAAGTCCTACCGGCCGTCGGCGTCGTCAAAGGCACGGCCGGCCGGCAAGAAGCCGGACGGCGGCTGGCGCTGATCCGCGCGGCCCGCGGCCGCCAACGTCAACTCCTCCTGCGGCGGCCCCCGTCCGGGCCTTCTGGTACCCTGTGCGGGACCAAGGAGACCTCATGACCGACCAGGCCAGCTTCCCCGGGGCCACGTCCCGCATCGCCATCATCGACCTCAAAAGCGGAGAGACCGTCGACAGCGTCTACGCCTGCTCCGAGCTCACCGCCGCCACCGACCGCAACGGCAAGAAGTACCTGCGCCTCAAGCTGCGCGACGCCAGTGGTGAGGTGGCCGCCATCCACTTCGACCCTTCGGACGAGGCGCTCGGCCTCTCCGCCGGCGACGTCGTCTGCGTCGGCGGCACCTACAGCGTCCACCCGCAGTACGGCTCGCAGATCCAGGTCCGTCGCCTGCGCGCCGCCGAGGACGGGGAGTACGACGCCGGCGACCTCGTCCAGGTTTCGCCGGTGGGCGCCGCCGAGATGGCCGAGCGTCTGCACGCGCTCATCGACTCGGTGGAGGAGCCGCACGTGCGCGAACTGCTCGAGCGGGCCTTCGACGGCTCGCGCGAGCCTGGGGCCACCTTCGCCGTCGCCCCCGCCGCCGTGCGCAACCATCACGCGTACCGGCACGGCCTGCTCGAGCACTCGCTCATCGTCGCCGAGGCCGCAGGCGGCGTGGCGTCGCGGTTCGCCTCCGTCGACCGCGACCTCGTCGTCGCCGGCGCCCTGCTGCACGACATCGGCAAGACCCAGGCGTACACGAGCGGCGGCCTCGCCCCTCAGATGACCGACGAGGGCAGGCTGCACGGCGAGATCGTCATGGGCCACGACATGGTGCGCGCCCTCATCGAGGAGGACCCGGACTTCCCGCCCGAGTCCGCCAAGCTGCTGCGCCACATCATCGTGGCCCACCACGGCATGCGCGAGAAGGGCAGCCCGGTCGTGCCGCAGACGCGCGAGGCGATCATCGTCCACTACTGCGACGACATGACCGCCCGCATCGGCGCCGTCGACGACGCCGAGGCGGCCGCGCCGGCCGGCGAGCGCTGGACCAATCGCATCTTCATGATCGACGCGCCGGCCTACCTCGGCCCGCGCGACGAGCCGGACGAGCTGTAGACACGCGGAGGGGGCGGGCGGAGCCAAGCGCCCCGCCCGCCCCCTCCGTTGTCCGTCAGCCCCAGATCTCCCTGCAGTCGGCGAGCACCGCGGCGGCGTGCCCCTTCGGCTTCACCGCCGGGTACACCTTGCGCAGCGTCCCATCCGTGTCGATGAGCCACGTGGTCCGCTTGGCCACGCCCACCATGGGCCTCGCCACACCGAACGCGCTCGCCACGGTGTGGTCGCCGTGATCGCTGAGCAACGGCATCTTGAGGTCGTACTTCTGCGCCCAGCGCTCGTTCGCCGCGGGCTTGTCTACGCTTGCGCCGACCACCTGGATGTCGAGGGCGGCGAACTCGTCCAGCAGGCCGTTGAACTCAACGGCTTCCGTCGTTCAGCCACCGGTGTTGGCCTTGGGATAGAAGAAGAGGACGGTGCGCCTGCCCGGCGCGCCGAGGTCGAAGGTCTTCCCGTCATACGAGGCGCCTGTGACGGCCGGCGACTTGTCGCCTTCTTTCAGCATGGACCCTCCAGTGGTCTGTGTCGTCACCTGCATACCCCCGCCGGTCTCGCGCCGAAACGAGCGGCGCGCATGGCCGGCGGACGGCGAGGTAGACCCCCGGCATGGCACGCAAGCTGAGAGTCAGCGTGGACTTCGCACGATGTACCAGAGTAGGCCGCGCGGACGGCGGCGTCAGCCGTCGATCTCGGCGTCTCCATCCACCGGAGGGGCCGCTACTACATAGAAGGTGAGCGGCCCGACTCCCACGTTGGTGACCCGGTGCCAAGCCTCAGCCGGGACCGCGAGAGCCTCGCGCTCCCCGACCATGAACTGCTCGCCGTCGACGTCGATCATCGCCTGCCCGTCGAGTACCAGGTAGAGCTCCTCCTGCTCGCGGTGCAGGTGGCGGGACATCGACCCCTCGGCCAGCGTGAACACGTTGGCGCGCAGATGCCGGACGCCGAGGGCGTCGCTGAGACGCTGCACGCTGAGCTTCTCGCTCAGAGCTTGGGTGGGTACGGCGCGGACGACGTTCATGACACTCCTCAGCGTTCGAGCGGCAGGATGGTGACGGGTACGCGGCAGCGGTCGCGGAACCGCTCCGCGTCGTGGATGTCGCCGATGACCTCGCCGTAGTGCATGGGCACCGCGGCCGCGGCGTCGATGAGATCGCATGCCCCGGCCGCCTCCTCCCATGTCATGGTGAACTTGCCCCCGACCGGCAGGAGCGCGACATCGCAGTGCACGCCGGACATCTCGGGCACTGCGTCCGTGTCGCCGGCGTGGTAGTAGCGCACGCCGTCCAGCGTGACGACGTAGCCGACGTGCCCGGACTCGCGCGGGTGATACGGCTGGCCCGGCGCCCGGAACTTGTCGATGTTGTAGGCGGGCAGCACGAGCAGCGGCAGGCCGCGGACGTCGACACCGTCGCCGGCGGCGACGGTGACCGTCTCGAGTCCGCTCACCTGGCCTGTGACGGAGGCCGGGCCCACGACCACGGTGTCCGGCCCGGCGATCTTCTCGATATCGTCCGGACTGAGGTGGTCGAAGTGCTCGTGTGTGACGAGGATCACACCGGCCTGGGGCTGCCCCGCCGGCAGCTTCCACGGGTCGATGTACACGGTGACGCTGCCGTCCAGGCGAAACGAGTCGTGACCGAGCCAGTGGATGTTCTCGAGCATCACGTCCTCCCGTCGTCGTCCTCACCAGGTACTACCCCGGAGGGGGAAAAGCGAACGGGCCGGCCGCCGGATCCCGAGCGATCCTCCGGCGGCCGGCCCGTCAAAGACTCAGATCCCTACTCTTCTTCGCCTTCGTCCTCAGCCTCGACCTCGACCTCGTCGATCTCGACCTCGACCTCGTCGACCTCGACCTCGGCCTCGGCAGCAGGCGCCGGCGCCGTCGCGCCGCTCGCGGGCCGGACGTTGGTGGCCTGCGGGCCCTTGCGACCCTGCTCGACCTCATACTCGACCAGCTGGTCCTTGTCGATAGCGGTCACACCGTCGGCGAGGCCGGTGATGTGAACGAAGATGTCTTTGTCGTTCTCCTGCTCGATGAAGCCGAAGGCCTTCTCGGTCGAGAACCACTTGACTTTACCCTGGGGCACTACTCTCTCCTTTGATCTTGAAGCGCGTCACGCCGGTGCTCGGTGGTGGGACGGATGCGCTCCTTCTGCCGCTCGCGCCGGTCTCTGAGACGCAGAGCGTACAGACAGTGTACCCGCGAATCGGACGGCTCGAAAACCGGGGGGCGTAGGCGCCCGGATGAGGCCACCCCTCCCCGCGCCAGGGCGATGCTCAGCAGCGCGTGACGGCGAAGATTGCGATGCGCGCGAACAGGTTGGGCGCCACCAGCCGCGGCGGCGGGTCCTTGTCCACCGAGGTCAGGTACTGCTCGTTCTCGATGCACAGCCCCTCTTCGCGGCACAGCTTGCGGAAGTCCTGGATGGTGCAGAGGTGGATGTTGGGCGTGTCCCACCACTGGTACGGAAGATCGCGCGAGACCGGCATGCGCCCGCCCAGCACGAGCTGGGAGCGGGGTACCCAGTGGGCGAAGTTCGGGAAGCTGACGATCGCGAGGCGCCCGACGCGGACCATCTCGCGGACGATCATCCGCGGCCGGCGCAACTGCTGGAGGCTGAGGCTGAGGATCACCACGTCGTGCGACTGGTCGGAGAAGTCGGCGAGGCCGGCGTCGAGGTCGCCGTGGAACACGGAGAGGCCCCGGCCGATGCACTTCTCGACCGCGGTGTGGTCGATCTCGACGCCGCTGCCGTGCACGTGCTTCCCGGCGATGAGCTCGCTGAGGAGCTCGCCGTCGCCGCAGGCCAGGTCGAGCACCGTGGCGCCCTGCGGCACCAGGTCCTCGATCAGCTTGTAGTCGATGCGGTGCATGGTCACGGGGTGTACGTCTTGGCGCCGCTCGCCAGGAACGCCGCGATGATGCCTTCCATCTTCTCGCGCTCCAGCAGGAACGCGTCGTGGCCGTAGTGGCTCTCGACCTCGTAGTAGCTGACGTGCTTGTGGGTCGCGCGCAACGCGCTGACGATCTCCTTGAGCTGGTACGGCGGGTGCAGCCCGTCGCTGCTGAACCCCATGACCAGGAACCGCGCCTTGACGTCCTCGAACGCCTTGACCAGTGTGCCGTGCTGACGGGTCAGGTCGAAGTAGTCCAGCGCGCGCGTGATGTAGAGGTACGTATTGGCGTCGAAGCGGTTGGTGAAGCTGAGCCCCTGGTGGCGCAGGTAGCTCTCGACCTCGAAGTCCGCGGAGAACGTGAACGTGTAGTCGTGGATGTCCTGCAGGCGGCGGCCGAACTTCTCCTGCATCGCCTCGTCGCTGAGGTAGGTGATGTGCCCGACCATGCGCGCCACGCTGAGGCCCTTGGCCGGCGACGTGCCGCCGTAGTAGTGCCCGCCCTTCCAGTTGGGGTCGGCCATGATGGCCTGGCGGCCGACCTCGTTGAAGGCGATGGCGAGCGTGGGCTGGCGCGCCGCGGTGGCCAGCGGCACGCAGAGGTGCGTGCGGTCGGGGTGGGAGATCGCGAGTTCGAGCACCTGCATACCGCCCATGGAGCCGCCGACGGCGGCGAGCAGCTTGCCGATGCCGAGATGATCGAGCAGCAGCATCTGCGCGTTCACCATGTCCTTGATGGTGATCATGGGGAAGTCGGTGCCGTAGGGTTTGCCGGTGGCGGGATCTTCCGAGGCCGGCCCGGTGCTGCCGCTGCAGCCACCGATGACGTTGGCGCAGATGACGAAGTACTTGTCGGTGTCCAGGCCCTTGCCGGGACCGATCATCATGTCCCACCAGCCGGGACGCTTGTCGTCGGCGCTGTGCAGCCCCGCGACGTGTGCGTCCCCCGAGAGCGCATGGGTGACGAGGACGGCGTTGTCCTTGCGTTCGTTCAGCGTGCCGTACGTCTCGTAGGCGAGCGTGAACGGCGCCAGCGTGCCGCCCCCTTCGAGGGCGAGCTCCTGGCCGGGCTGGTCGAACGTCACCTTACGGGTGCGGACGACGCCGGCGTTGCCGGCGTCGTCGTCGTACCCCATGGCGACGTCACCGATCTCTTTGCGCGCTGCGGTCTTGTCCTCGGTCATGGTCCGGCGATTCTATCGGGTTCACAGACGAAGGGGGGCGGAGCGCCTCTCCGGCGCTCCGCCCCCTTTCGAGCCTCAGACTTTGGCCAGCGCCTGGTCGAGGTCGGCGATGATGTCGTCGATCGTCTCGATGCCGATCGAGAGGCGCACGAAGTCCTCGGTGGCGCCGGAGAGCACCAGCTCCTCGGGCGTGAGCTGCGAGTGCGTCGTCGTCGCCGGGTGGATGGCGAGCGACTTGGCGTCGCCGATGTTGGCGAGGTGCGAGAAGAGCTCGGTGCTCTCCACGAAGCTCCGGCCCGCAGCGCGACCGCCCTTGACACCGAACCCGACGATCCCGCCGAAGAGCCCGCGGTAGTGGTACTCGCAGGCGGTCCCGTGCGTGAGGTGGCACTCCAGGCCCGGGTAGAGCACCCACTCGACCTTCGGGTGGGTCTCCAGGTGCTGGGCCACAGCCAAGGCGTTGGCGCTGTGGCGCTCCATGCGCAGCGGCAGCGTCTCCAGCCCCTGCAGGAGCAGGAACGCGTTGAACGGCGAGAGAGCCGCCCCGATGTCGCGAAGCAAACTCACGCGCAGCTTGGTGATGTAGGTGACAGGCCCGAGCGCGTCGTAGAACCGCAGGCCGTGGTAGCTCGCATCCGGCTCGACGAGGCCGGGGAACTTGTCGTTCTGGCTCCAGTCGAACGCGCCGCCGTCCACGACCACGCCGCCGATGGACGTGCCGTGGCCGCCGATGAACTTGGTCGCCGAGTGCACCACCACGTCGGCGCCATGGTCGAGCGGTCGGATGAGGTATGGCGTCGCCATCGTGTTGTCCACGATCAGCGGGATGCCGGCCTCGTGGGCGATGTCGGCGACCGCCCGGATGTCGAGCGTGTCGAGCTTGGGGTTGCCGACCGTCTCGGCGTACAGCAGCTTGGTGCCGGGTTTGATGGCGCGGCGGAAGTTCTCCGGGTCGTTGGGCTCGACGAGCTCGACGTCCACACCGAACCGCGGCAGCGTGTGCGCGAACAGGTTGTGGGTGCCGCCGTAGAGGCTGTTGGCGCTGACGACGTGGTCGCCCGCGCCGGCGATGTTGAGGATGCTGAAGGTCACCGCCGCGGAGCCCGAACTGAAGGCCAGACCGCCTACGCCGCCCTCGAGCGCGGCCACGCGCTTCTCGAACACGTCGGTGGTCGGGTTCATGATGCGCGTGTAGATGTTGCCGGGCTCCTTGAGCTCGAAGAGGTTCGCGGCGTGGTCGGCGCTGTCGAACGTGTACGAGGTCGTCTGGTAGATCGGCACGGCGCGCGCGTTGGTGGTCGGGTCGGGCTCCTGGCCGCCGTGGAGGGCGAGGGTCTCGAAGCCCTGCGCCCTGGTCTCGGTGTCGGTCATGGCTGCTGTTCTCCTGTCAGATGTAGTACATGGGGGCCTCGGCGGCCCGGGCTGCGGCCTCGGCGACGGTCGCCGAGCCGAGGATGGCGCGCGTGCGCTCCCGCACCTCGCGCCATACGGGGGCGACCAAGGCCTCTGCCTGGTCGCCGCCGCGCATTCGTCCCTTGCCGCCGTTGGAGCCGGCCGCTTCCGCGGGGCCGGTGACGGTCCCGGGGGGTGGACCGTCGATGAGGTCGATCACGTCCGCGAAGCTCACCGTCGCCGGGTCGCGGGCGAGGACGTACCCACCGCCCTTGCCGCGCTGGCTCTCCACGAGCCCCGCGCGGCGCAGGTCGTGCATCACCTGCTCGAGGAACTTGGGCGGCACGCCCGTGAACGCGACGATGTCGCGGGCGGACACCGGTGCGGTGCCGTCCGCCAGCGCCAGGCGCACCAGCGCCTTGATGGCGTACTCGCTTCTTGTCGATATCCTACTACTCACTAGGGTTATGGAGTTTATGAACGTACCTACCCGCTGTCAACGTGTGGAAACACGCGGCGCGGGGACTGGTAGCATGGCCGCATGATGACGCCCGCGGATCAGACTCCCACCGACCCCCAGCTGCGCGAGGTGCTGCGGCGCGAGCTGCCCGGCCTCGAAGAGGCCGTCCCTCTCGCGTCCCTCACCGCGTACGGTGTCGGCGGTCCCGCCGAGTTCCTGGTGCGCGCCGGGACGACCGGCGTGCTGGTGCACGCCGTGCTCACGGCGCGCGAGCTCGGCCTGCCGGTGACCGTGCTCGGCCGCTGCACCAACGTGCTCGTCGGCGACGCCGGCGTGCGCGGCCTCACCGTGCTGGCGCGCAACGAGGGCACGACGCTGCACGGGCACATACTGCGCGCGGAGGCCGGCGTGGAGCTGCCCGGGCTGGTGGCCGACGTCGCCGGACAGGGCCTCGCCGGCCTCACCTTCGCCGGCAACATCCCCGGCTCCGTGGGTGGCGCCGTGGTCGGCAACGCCGGCGCCTACGGGGAGTCGGTCAGCGACTCGCTGCTCGAGGTCCACCTCCTCGAGGAGGGCAAGGAGCACGTGGTCCAGCCCGACCACCTCGGCTTCGGCTACCGCACCTCGATGCTCAAGTCACGGCCGGACATCGTGGTGCTCTCTGCGGCCTTCCAGCTCCGTCACAGCCACCGTAACCAGCTGGTGCGGCGCATCGCCGACGACGCGGCCCTGCGGCGCAGCAAGCACCCGCTCGAGTACGCGAGCTGCGGCAGCTACTTCAAGAACCCCTCGCGCGAATTGCCGGCGGCCCGCCTCATCGAGGACGCCGGCCTCAAGGGCCTGCGCGTCGGGAGCGCCCACGTGAGCGAGAAGCACGCCAACTTCCTGGTCGCCGAGCCCGGTGCGACGGCGGCCGACATCACCGCCCTGTCGACGGAGGTCGTCCGCAGGGTCAAGGAGACCAGCGGCTACGAGCTGCAGGAAGAGGTACGCCGGCTCGGCTTCGCCTGAGGCCGGCCGCTCCGGCCCGGCCGGCGCCCCGCGCTATACTTCTCGCGTCCGATCCGACGAACCCGCCCGGCGTCACGGGCGTCTCTCACGCTGGAGGAAGGCAATAGAGGAACTGCCGCACGGTCTCGTCGACCGCTTGCGTAGGGGGCAGCCCGAGGCGCGCGCCGAGCTCTTTCGCCGGTACGCGCCCCAGGTGCGGCGCATCCTTTACCTCCAGGGGTTCTGTGAGGAGGTTGACGACGCCGTGCAAGAAGTGTTCATCAAGGTCTATCGGGCCAAAGAGATACCACGCGAAGAGGCGTTCCTCGCCTGGTTCTACCGCGTCATCCTCAACACCGGGCGCGACCACGGGCGGCGTCGCAAAACGCGCTACGGGCTGATGGACAAGCTCCAGCAGGTCTCGCCCGAGACGATGGTGGAGGGGCCGGCCGAGCCGGCCGACGAGGCGCTCCGCACCGCCATGGCCACGCTCCCCGACGACCTGCGCGAGTGCGTGGCGTTGCGGTTCTTCGCCGACCTGCCCCTGGACGACATCGCCAAGGCGCAGGAGATCCCTGTAGGCACCGTCAAATCGCGCCTCCACGGCGCCGTGAAGAAGCTGCGCGCGGCTCTCGACGACAGCGGCTACGTGCGCGAGACCTGAACCACCGACGTGACGAGAGACCTGACGACTGAAGATGACTGACGAACT
>Ga0315271_10002995_pt1 | contig 10649 bp, 7 predicted proteins | sample C3_top_MG_FD_204664 | JGI IMG/M metagenome (GOLD analysis project Ga0315271, IMG submission 204664) | Sediment microbial communities from Yellowstone Lake, YNP, Wyoming, USA - C3_top | ecosystem: Environmental > Aquatic > Freshwater > Lake > Sediment | place: USA: Wyoming | collected 2017-08-01
CCTTATCGCACTGTGGAGTTTGGGGTTGAGCATCCTCATGCTCGGTCACTTTAAACTCAGCCTGAATCAACTCAAGTGAGCGACTGTAAGTCCCTGCATTTTTATTTTTTCCTTTGCGATTGAGATAGCCACGAAGGAAATTGGAGTGTATGTCGTAAAGATTTTCAGGTTGTTCGAGCATTTTGGCAGCTATGGCAGCCTGTTTGGAATCAAGTGATTTCAGGAAGTGGATCAACCCCTTGGTTGCGACTATCCATTCTGAACGTGACATCAATCTGCATTGATCGATCCACCGACGCGCAATTCTTGGCAAACTCAGATCACCGATATTCCGTTCTGTGTTGCAAATGAGCTGCCCCATCGCCATCCGCATTGCGCTCAGTTCAGCGTGGAGTTCCTTGTTCATTTCATGGCTATCCATATTACCTCCAATGTTGACAATCATCACACTTGCATCATATGCGCAACAATGATGATTGTCAACACTTCCAAGGGGAATTATTGAATAGGCTCGTTGGGAGAGCTCAAGTGAAATTACTGATCAGCTTTTTGAGGAAGAATTAGGCTGAAGGGACAGGATCAATTTTTCAACCACCTCGTGCCTCTCCTGGTTAAATAAGGTGCACTGTGCATCGAGCACTTTAATCGCATGCTCGGAGAGGAAGATGTTGACTTGATGGCGGGAGCCGGAAGAAAGTTTTTCTCGTCGGCGCCGTTGACTCTCGCGCAACTGGGCGCGGCGTTTTTCCGAGATTGTGCTATTGGATGACATCTAAACAGGTTGACGCACTAGCTGATTATTGTCAACAGCAGGATTTTCTAACTTGTGCCCCTTAGTGCTGCAGGATTAACCGGGAAAATCCTACACCAACCCTACATGCACAAAAATAACTAGGGGATAAAAAAGGCCTGCATCGCTGCAAGCCTTGATACTACTGGGGTGATCGAAGGGGCTCGAACCCTCGACAACCGGAATCACAATCCGGGGCTCTACCAGCTGAGCTACGACCACCATTGAACTGAATCAAGCCTTACTTCTGGCGTGCCCGACAGGAATCGAACCTGTAACCCCCAGCTTAGAAGGCTGGTGCTCTATCCGGTTGAGCTACGGGCACAATTCTTTCGGCAGCCAAAATTTGACTTATAAAACCTGGTCGGGGTGGAGAGATTCGAACTCCCGACATCCTGCTCCCAAAGCAGGCGCGCTACCAGGCTACGCTACACCCCGAGAAGCCCAGCATCATACAGGCCATGCGTATAAAAATCAATTTTACTTTTGAGTTTTTTGCAAAATTTGCGGCATGGCCAGCATGAGGTAGTAAACCATCGACCATAAAGTAAGCAGCGCAGCGACGTATACCAGCAACGTTCCCACGACTTGTGCGGAAAAATTCAGCACCGGCTCTTGGTACAGCAGCAAGGAAATGGCAACCATTTGAAATGTTGTTTTGATTTTGCCCAACATGGAAACTGCCACACTCTTGCTGCTGCCCAGCTGCGCCATCCACTCGCGCAATGCGGAGATGGTGATTTCACGCCCGATGATGATGAAGGCAATGATCGCATCGACATAGGCCAGATTGACGAGCAGGATCAGCGCAGCTGCCACCATCAGCTTGTCCGCCACCGGGTCGAGAAATGCACCGAACGCCGAGGTCTGATTCCATGTGCGCGCCAGATAGCCGTCAAGCCAGTCGGTCACAGCGGCGAACACAAACAGCAGCGAACTGAACAAGTGCTTGTTGTGCAGACTGAGTGTGTCGTCCGATACATAAAAAACCGCGAAAAACACCGGAATCATTACGATACGGAACCAGGTCAGCAGGATGGGAATATTGAGCGGCATGAATTAGGTGGCAATGAAACAGCGGTTCCTCAATGCAACTGTTGATAAATTCTTAATGCAAGCGCAGGACTGATACCTTCGACCTGTGCCAACTCATCTGCGCTGGCCTGGCGCACGCCTTGCAGCCCGCCGAAGCGCGCCAGCAAATTGCGCCTGCGCCGCTCTCCTACCCCGCTGATTTCTTCCAGCACCGAGGCCGTGCGTGCTTTGCCGCGTTTTGCACGGTGACCGCTGATCGCGAATCGATGCGCTTCATCGCGCACTTGCTGGATCAGGTGTAACGCCGGGCTATCCGGTGATAATTGTAGCGGCTTTTCCTGATGCGGTAGCAACAATTGCTCCAACCCGGGCTTTCGCTCCTCGCCTTTGGCCACGCCCATCAATGCAATGTCGATCAGATTCAACTCTGCCATCACGGCACAGGCCACACCCAGCTGCCCAGCCCCACCGTCGATCAACACCAAGTCGGGACGCTTACCCTCCCCGTCGCGTAATTTTTGATAACGGCGCAGCAATGCCTGCCGCATCGCGGCGTAATCGTCGCCTCCGGTAATGCCGGTAATGTTGTAGCGCCGATATTCTGTATTGCGCATCGACAACTGGTCGTACACGACGCAGGAAGCGACGGTGGCTTCGCCCATTGTGTGGCTGATGTCGAAGCATTCGATGCGCGCCAGCTGCGGCAGCTCCAGTACGCTGCGCAATGCTTCCAGCCGTGCCAATTGCCCAGCTTGCTGCCCGACCTGCTGGCGCAATGCCAGCAGTGCATTATTCATCGCCATATCCAGCCACTGGCGGCGCTCGCCGCTGACATTGTGGCGTATCTGCACCTTGTGCCCGGATTGCTCGCTTAGCAAGGCTTCAAACTCGGCTGCAGCGGAAATTTCAAGGCTGGTGAGTATCAGCGGCGGCACGCTGCGATCGAGATAATGCTGCGCCAGAAAAGCCTCCAGCACCTCGCCCGGAGCCTGCCCCTCAGCATTTTGAGGGAACAGGCTCTTGTCGCCCAGATGCCTGCCGCCGCGCACCATGGCCAAATTCACACATACTGCACCGTTCAGCTCGGCCACGGCGACTATATCTGCATCGGTTGCTCGGCCGCTGTCCATAAACTGTTTTTGCTGCACCGTGTGCAGCGCGTGCAGCTGGTCGCGCAGCGCTGCTGCCTGTTCGTAGCGCTGATCCTCTGCCGCCTGCTCCATCGCTTGCCGCAGCCGCCCTTCCACCTCGTTCTGTTTGCCCTGCAGCAGCAGCGTTGCGTTATGCATATCGATCGCGTAATCCTGCTCGCTGATCAAGCCGACGCAGGGCGCGGTGCAGCGATGAATCTGGTGCAACAGACAGGGGCGCGTGCGGTTGCTGAAGACACTGTCCTCGCAGGTACGAATACGAAAAATCTTCTGCAGCAGCTGCATGCTTTCCTTTGCCGCATACGAATTGGGGTACGGGCCGAAATATTGATGCTGCTTGCTGAGCGCGCCTCGATAATATGCCAGACGCGGAAACTGGTGCCCGGTCAGTACGATATACGGATAGGACTTATCGTCCCTGAACAGGATGTTGTAGCGTGGTTTTAGTGACTTTATCAGGTTGTTTTCGAGCAGCAGCGCCTCTGCTTCGGAGCGCGTCACGGTGATTTCGATGCGCGCGATATGCGACACCATCAGACGGATGCGTGGCGAGATATTGGTTTTTTGAAAATACGAGGAGACGCGTTTTTTCAGCTGCCCCGCCTTGCCGACATACAGCACCTGCCCCTCTTTATCCAGCATGCGATACACGCCTGGCAACAGCGGCAGGCTGGCAACGAAAGCGCTAATGTTAAATTCGCGCAGCGAGTCCTTGTCCCCCACTGTGGGAGAGCTGGAGTGAGGGAAACGGGCATGGCCGGTTTCATCCTCAGGCGCGGATTTGCCGTGCCCGTTAGGATCGAATGTTTGCGTCAAGGCTCTGCAGATACCCGGTGATTGCACTGAATACGGCGTGGAACATCGCTTCGTTCAGGCGCTTGGTCTGGGTATTGTAGCGGCTGCAATGATAGCTGTCATACAGCATCAAACCGCCAGGCAGCAGATGCGCGGCACCATGCGCAAACGGATAATCCTTGGCACGCAAATTCTGCGCACGCAACACCGCCTGATGGGCAACCGTACCCAGCACCAGCACCGCTGCACCTTGCGGCAATCCGGCCAGCTCATCCGTCAAATAACCATTGCACTGTTTCACTTCGGCCGGTTCCGGCTTGTTCTGCGGCGGCAGGCAGCGCACGGCATTGGTGATGCGGCAGTTGTTCAAATGCAATGCAAGATTGGCATTTTCCATCGCATCGAGCGGCTCAGCGCTGCTGGCAAAGCCAAATTTATGCAGCGTGGAATAGAGCAGCTTGCCCGCATAATCGCCGGTGAACGGCCGACCGGTGCGATTAGCGCCATGCATGCCGGGGGCCAATCCGACAATCAGCAATTGGCTGCCTGCAGCGCCAAACGAACTCACCGGCAACGCATGATAGTCGGGATGATCGCTGCGCACCTGGTCGAGGAATTGCGCCAGGCGCGGACAGCGACGGCATTCCAAGGAGAACGTCATATATCAGTGACGCCCAAAAACGCCTGCGTACCACAGGCCAAACAGCACGCAAAAAATGGCTAGCAGCAGAGCAACATAGTATGGCCACACGGTTCTCTTGTCGGCGAAAGGATCAACCAGCGAGCGATGGGCGCCTTCGGGCAACGTGGCCAGACTTGTGAGCGAAGTACCGAAGGGAATGTTGATGCGCGCCCGTGCGTTGATCGCCCAGCCATTGGCATCCAGAATAGGGGCCAGGCTGCGCTTCTTCAGCTTGAACCACGCCAGCACCATGGACGGGCCGGAAATCAGCAACATCAAGCCGATCATGGCCAATGGCATCTGCCACAATTTCAATCCCAGCAGGCCACCAACGACAGAAGCGAGGATGCCGCCTATGGCACCGATCGCCAGGCCGATCGCCGCAAAAATACCGGCAAACTTGCCCACATCGAAGGGCGGCTTGAGGGGAGCAGGCGGAGCTGCTACTGCCTTACTGTTATCCACTGCAGCCTTTAGCATCTTGTCTTCCACCGCAGCGGATTTTGATGCAGCCAGCTTTTGCAACTGCTCGCTGATATTTTTGATCAGTTTCTTGTATGGCGACCAGAATGCCTGACGTATGCTGATCGGATGATCGATGATACGCACGATAGAGGCATCCCAGTCCTGGCCCTTGCGATCATAAAAAATACCGTTGCGGCCGACCATCAAATAATCCGAATCCCCGGCGGTAAAGGCGGCGGCGATGCTCATTTTTTCCGTGCCGCCGTTACGCACGCAATCGCAATACACGAGGCACACGCCGCTCATGCTGGCGAAGCCGGCGTGCTTGGCAACGTCCTCTACCCTGACGCTTAACTCGCAACTGCGACCATCCAGAAACAGCGTACCAACCTGGAATATCGCCTTGTCCCTGCGGGTATAAAAATTTCGGAACGACACGAAGTTGTTCACCAGAGTGAACAAGTCGCGCTTGTAGCGCAGCAATTTTTCCACCGAGCGTATCGCATTGACCTCGGTTTCAACAGCCTTGTCCTGCTTGATCAAATCATCGATTGCAGCCTTGTCCTGACTGGTGAGAATCTCGCGCACGCGCACGATGCCGAGCTGCTCGACGCAGTTGGCTGGCTTGTCCGCTTGCCAGGCTTCAAACGGCACAAATCTGGCACACAGCGCCAGCCAATTCTGCAAGCTCAAACTTTCCTGTTGACCGAGCAATGGCACGATAACTTTCTCACGCAAATTTTGCACTTGCGCCTGCCAGCCTGGATTGATGCCAGAAACCAAGGGCAGCGCTTTATCAGCGGCCACCGTTGCCAACGGAAAATTAGCCATCTCCAGATTTTGCGCCGACAAATTTTGTGCCGCGAGCTGCTGATAGTCTTCTGCAGAACGACTTAGCGGAACGGCCGCACGCACATCGTAGGCGGCCAGCTGGCAACGTGTAAAATAGTCGTTTATCTTACCCTTGGCTGCATAAAAAGCTTCCGCCGCAGCCTGCGGTTGATCGCCCAGAGCAGTGATCGCCGCATCGTTTTCGCCACTGCCCTGCCAATCCGCATAGGCGGCAGCCTCACTAAAAAAGCGATCCGTGATCTCCTGATTGATACCGATTTCACCGCTCATATCCGGCACTGAGCCGCAGCATTTCACGATGTCTTCAACAGTCGTCCGCAGCGTACCTTGCTCAAGTTGATTGGGCGCGATGACCCCGTCGCCGTTGAATTCCAGGCCCGCCACAAACTTTCCGATATCGGCCATTTCCGCCATGGTGATTTCCATCGCATCGGCCTTGCCCAGACTTTTCAGGATGTGCCGCGCAGACGCTAGTAGTTGCTTGCCTTCTTCGCTACTGTCGTCAATATCAGCCAGCAGCAGACTGTCCGAACCATGCACCAGCAAATCCGCATTCCGCAGCAAACCGCCCGCCCATGCGATCGCAGCCAGCACATCATTGGCGCGCACACGCGCATCCGCATCGCTGTCGATCATATCGAGCGTGCTGGTATCAAATTCAATGCCCCGTGTCGGGCAACTCAACGCCACCCACAGCTTTTGGTCCAGCTCTTTCAGCGCCAGCAAGTCCGCACCGTTTTCCAGCAGCACCTGATCAAAACCGCCCGCCCGAAAAAAACGCCACTTGTGGCGTATCTGCCCATTGTTGGCATGGCCTGAATTTGAACCGTTCGAATAGTCTGTGTTCATGATTTTCCCAATGCTTAAATAAAATAGTGCGCGTTCATCATAAGAAAAACAACATCGAACAGGCAGCGCTCAATGACAAACATAAACATGCCCAGTGTAGGATGGGTAAAGGCCAAGGGCCGCAAACCCATCGAAGCCGAAACGATGGGTTACGCTACGCTCTACCCATCCTACTGACTGATAATTATTAAAGTAGCACCATGACAAATGATCGCCGCATAAACAAACAGCCCCGCGAGCGGGGCTGTTTGTTTATCAGCATTACGAACCGTTACTCGGCGGCAACTGGAACTGGAGCTGCAACCTCTTCTACGATCAGAGCCTTCATGCTCAGACGCAAGCGGCCTTTTTCATCAGCCTCCAGCACCTTGACCTTGACGATCTGGCCTTCCTTCAATACGTCGGCCACGGCGTTGATACGCTCATTGGAAATCTGCGAAATGTGCAACAGGCCATCCTTGCCCGGCATGATGTTCACAATCGCGCCGAAATCCAGCATCTTGACCACTGGGCCTTCGTACGTCTTGCCCACTTCCACTTCCGCCACGATGTCCTCGATGCGCTTCTTGGCCATTTCACCGCCTTCGCTGCTGACGCTGGAGATGGTCACATTGCCTTCTTCGTCGATGTCGATCGTGGTGCCGGTTTCTTCGGTCAATGCACGAATCACCGCTCCGCCCTTGCCGATCACGTCACGGATTTTCTCAGGATTGATCTTGATCTTGATCATGCGCGGTGCATGGGCCGAAACCTCTGCGCGCACTCCGGGCATGGACGCCTTCATGATGCCAAGGATATGCATGCGGCCTTCGCGTGCCTGGCTCAATGCAGCCTGCATGATGTCGCGCGTAATGCCGTTGATCTTGATGTCCATCTGCAGCGCGGTGATGCCTTGCTCGGAGCCGGCCACCTTGAAATCCATGTCGCCCAGATGATCTTCGTCGCCGAGGATGTCGGTCAGCACAGCGAAGCGGTTGCCTTCCTTGATCAGGCCCATCGCAATACCAGCCACATGCGACTTGAATGGCACACCTGCGTCCATCATTGCCAAGCAGCCGCCGCACACCGAAGCCATCGAGCTGGAACCGTTCGATTCAGTGATTTCGGAAACTACACGGATCGAATAGCCGAAGTCTTCTGCACTGGGCAAGCCTGCCAGCAGCGCACGCTTGGCCAGACGGCCGTGACCGATTTCGCGGCGCTTGGGTGTGCCGACACGGCCGGTCTCGCCCGTTGCATACGGCGGGAAATTGTAATTCAGCATGAAACGATCGGTGTACTCGCCTTGCAGTGCGTCGATCTTCTGCGCATCGCGCGCCGTTCCCAGCGTTGCCACCACCAGCGCTTGAGTCTCGCCACGCGTGAACAATACCGAGCCATGCGTACGCGGCAATACGCCGGTGCGGATGGTGATCGGACGCACGGTGCGTGTGTCGCGCCCGTCAATGCGCGGATCGCCGCTCAGAATCTGGCCGCGCACGATCTTGGCTTCCAGCGCGCTGAACAGATCGTTCACGTGATTCTTTTGCAGCGATGCATCCTCAGCCAACAGCGCATCCACAACGCGACTGCGCAGACCATCCACTTGCGCGGTGCGGGCTTGCTTCTCGCGCACGGCGTAGGCAGCTTGCAGATCGTTCTCTGCCAGAGCGGCAATCTTGGCGATCAGCGCCTCATCCTTGGCTGCAGGCGTCCAATCCCATGCGTCAGCGCCGACAGCATCGGCCATTTCATTGATGGCCTGAATCACCGCTTGCATCTGCTGGTGGCCAAACATCACCGCGCCCAGCATGATCTCTTCAGACAATTCCTGCGCTTCCGATTCCACCATCAGCACTGCCTGCACGGTACCGGCCACAACCAGATCCATCTTGGATTGAGCGAGCTGTTCGACGGTCGGGTTCAGCACATACTCATCGTTCACGTAGCCCACGCGCGCAGCGCCTATCGGGCCGTCAAACGGAATGCCCGAAATCGCCAGCGCGGCGGAGGCACCGATCATCGAAGGGATATCGGAATCGATCTCGCTGTCGGATGAAATTACCGTAGCGACAATCTGCACTTCGTTGTAGAAGCTTTCCGGAAACAGCGGGCGTAGCGGACGATCGATCAGGCGCGAAGTCAGAATTTCCTTCTCGCTGGGGCGACCTTCGCGACGGAAAAATCCGCCGGGGATTTTGCCGGCAGCGTAGGTGCGCTCCTGGTAATCAACGGTCAATGGGAAAAAGTCCTGATCCGGCTTGGCATCTTTTCTGCCCACCACGGTGACCAGCACAACCGTATCACCCAGACTGACCATGACCGCACCGCTCGCCTGGCGCGCAATTTCGCCTGTTTCAATCGTGAGTTGATGATTGCCGTATGTAATTGTTTTCTTGTAGTGACTCAAGGTAACCTCTCTGTGCATGATATGGCGCGCTCACACGCCATGAGTGGGGGATGACACCAAAACAATGTGGGCCGCATCTGCGACCCACTTGAAAATCTTATTTGCGCAATTCCAGGCGCTGAATCAACGCGCGGTAGCTATCTGCATTCTTACCCTTGAGGTAATCCAGCAGCTTACGACGACGGCTCACCAGACGCAGCAGGCCGCGACGGGAGTGGTGATCCTTATTGTGCTCTTTGAAATGGCCAGTCAGGTAATTGATGCGTGCGGTCATCAGTGCAACCTGCACTTCGGGGGAACCTGTGTCACCCTTGACGCGTTGGTAATCGGTAACAATTTGCGCTTTTTGCGCTGCCGTAATAGTCATGTCTTGAACTCCCCACTGAAAAAAGTGCCGTATTCTACCCTCGAATGCGGTATTTGCTCAAGGTCTTCCAGCAACTTGTGCGGAGAGTCCGCTTCTGTAGCGCATGAATATCTTTTGTTAGTGCGCCATAGCACAGATGCCTGCTGACCAATCAGGGTAAATTTGTTCTCTACAAAATCGTAGCCCACGCGGCTTGGAATCAGCGTGGGCACAAAGGCGTGCCCACCCTACATTTGTTGATTTTAAAAATAATTTCTGTGAGAACAAATTAGCCCTAGCTGACCAATCCACTAGCCTGTTCAATAGCTACAGCAGTGCGTTACCCTATTTGTTTACCCTTAAAATTTAACTGCATTAAGAAAGCATTAAGGAAATCGGCATAAAATGGCAACGCTCCTCATCAAGACACAAAAAAATAACAAATCGCTTCTTTTCAAGTAATTTGTCAGAGGCTACTAAATTCAGGTTCCCCATGAAAAATTCATCTCACGCTTTCGCCATCATCATGCTGTCCATCACACAACTTGCCTGGGCGAGTGATGACATCCTATTGAGTGCCAAGCAAGCACAATCCCTGGGCATCACGACAGCCGCATTGCCCAGCAAACAATCCGGGGAAGTATCAGGTCTGCCTGCGCAGGTGGCCATTCCCGCCAATCAAATGTTTGTTATCAGCTCCCCGCTTCCGGCGATAGTTGAACAAATTTTCGTTGGCGTGGGCGACAGCGTCAATAAAGGCCAGCCGATTGCCCGATTACAGAGTCCTGCCTTGGCCGAGGCACAGCGTGGCTTGTTGCAGGCCAATGTGCAAGCCCAACTCGCCAGGGAGAATCTCGTCCGCGATGAAGCGTTATGGCATGACGGCATCATCGCCGAGAGCCGCTATCGCGCTACCAAGGGTATGTCACTCGAAGCGCAGGCTGTCTTGTCAGAACGCAAACAACAACTGCGTCTGTCCGGCATGTCGGAAAATGCCATCGCACAATTGCAATCCTCAAACAACTTGAACAGCCTGCTCACCATAAATTCACCGATTTCTGGAGTGGTACTGGAAAAATCTGTCAGCCCAGGGCAACGCCTAGAAGCGGCCGTACCCATGTTCAAGATTGCAAAACTCAGCTCGCTCACTTTGGAGATTCAGGCACCGCTGTCCCACACCCGCAATCTGAAGATTGGAGCAGCCGTTACTATTCCTGCATATGCGGCCAGCGGCAGGCTTAGCGCAATTGGCGGAAGTCTGTCCGGCACCAATCAGACCATCCTGTTGCGCGCCA
>Ga0315271_10002996_pt1 | contig 10648 bp, 8 predicted proteins | sample C3_top_MG_FD_204664 | JGI IMG/M metagenome (GOLD analysis project Ga0315271, IMG submission 204664) | Sediment microbial communities from Yellowstone Lake, YNP, Wyoming, USA - C3_top | ecosystem: Environmental > Aquatic > Freshwater > Lake > Sediment | place: USA: Wyoming | collected 2017-08-01
CAATCCCTCATCCATGATTCGCCATCACTTCGTGGGAGCGGGCTCCGGGCCGCGAACCCCCGAAGATTTGCATTCAGCGCCCTTCGCATTCCACATTCACCATTCCCTATTCGACATCCGGTTCTCGCGTCTAGCGGTTCGCGTCGCGCGTCTCGCCCAATCGCGTCTCGCGTCCACCCCCGGTTTCCTCGGGACGGGACAATGGCGTAAGCTGACAGAGATGCGTAGGAGGATCAGGCTTGAAATCGACCTCGAAGGACATGCCGGAATACACGCTGGGCGAGGCGGAGACCCAGAAGTTGCGCGAAACCGAGCGGGCCTTTCTTGCTCGGCCCATGCTGAGTATCCGGCTGCGCATCGTGGCTGGCTTCCTCATGTGCTTCTTCCTGGCCGGGCTTACGGCGCTGGTCACGCTCGCGCTCCTCTACCAGGCCCGGGGCAAACTCCAGTTCTTGCGGACCTCCCAGGACATCACCTTCGAGATACTCCAGGCGCGGCGGTTCGAAAAGGACTACTTCCTGTACGGGACCAACCTGAAAACCGCCAAGGAGCACGCGGACAAGGCATTGGCGCTGCTCCAGTCGAGCACGGTGAACATTCTGGATGTGGCGGGGGAGAAGAGCCTAGCGGCCATGATCGGGGACCTGGGCCAGTACGATGCCTTGCTCGGCCAGTGCGTGGCCCTGGAGAACGCGGGCCTGGATCCGAGCCTGGAGCCGGGGCGGAAGAGGGCGCTGGAGGAGGAGCTTCGCGGCCCTGGCTCCAGGGTCACGGAGCTGGCCTGGGCGCTGAACGGGAGGGAGTCGGCGGCGGTGGACCGCATGCTCACGCTGTCCCAGGCCGTCCCCTTCGCCTTCCTGGCCCTCCTGTTGCTCCTCATCTTCTGGGTGGCCCACCTGCTGGCCAAGACCATCACCAAATCCCTGGAACGGTTCCAGGGCTACACTCGCAGGATTGCCGGGGGGAACTTCGGACCCATCCAGCCGGCCAAGCCTTACCGCGACGAGTTCTCGGACATGGCCATGGCGGTCAACCGGATGCTGTTCGAGCTGCGGGCCCGGGAGGCCCAGGTCCTTCAGGCGGGCAAACTCGCCGCCGTGGGGACCTTCACCATGGGCGTCGCGCACGAACTCTGCAACCCTCTCAACAACATCTCCATCACCACCGAGGCTCTTCTGGACGAGTGCGAGGAGCGCCAGGACGCGCGCGGACACATGCTCCTGAACGACATCTACCAGGAGACGGAGCGCGCGAACCGGATCATCTTCGGCCTCCTGGACTTCATCCGCCAAAAGGCGCCCGAAACCGTCCCGGTGGACCTCGCCGAAGTGATAGAGGCGGCCCGGGGCCTCGTGGATAACGAGATAGAGATCCGCCACATCCTCTTCGTGCGCGAGATTGCCCCGGGGTTGCCCCGCGTCCAGGCCACGCCGCACGAGATGCGTCAAGTGCTCTTGAACCTCTTCCTCAACGCCATCGAGGCCATGCCGGACGGCGGTACTCTCGCCATGAGGGCGAAGTGCCAAGGGGAGGGTATCGTATGCCTGGAAGTGTCCGATGAAGGAGTGGGGATCCCGGTGGAGAACCTGACCCGGATCTTCGACCCATTCTTCACGACCAAACCCCGGGGGAAGGGTACGGGGCTAGGGCTTTCCATCAGCAATGGGATCGTGAAGCGCTTCGGAGGAAATATCCAGGTGGAGAGCGTCCAAGGCCGAGGCACCACCGTCAGGATTTGCCTGCGCGAGGCCGTGCAGGAGGGTTGATTTAGGGGCTGGCAAGACTGAATGCACCACGGAGCACACGGAGGACACGGAGGAAGATTTTTAGAGAAAACGAAAGAAATAGCTATGGATTGGTCATCTTGAGCATTACTATGGTTTCTTCTGTCTCATAAAATTGCTTTTCTCCGTGCTCTCCGTGCTCTCCGTGGTGAACTGTTTACAGGTTTTCATAAGAGTCGACTCACAGGCGGTGGAGTTCTGCGGCTTTACTTGGCGCGGCCGAGCCTTCCGAAGAGGGCACCGGCGGCGAGACCGGTGAGCAGGGCCACGAGCACAGCCAGGAGGCCGTAAGTGGGACCGTGGGTGGCGGCCAGGTGGCTTATCCAGGCCTCCGCGCCCACCTTCTGCACGAGGATCTCCCGGGAGGCGGAGCCGGTAACCGCCCCCCCGCTGATCGCGAAGGCGTCCATGCGGTAGGCTCCCGAAGGTCCCCGCGACGGCCACCGGAACTCGGCCTGGTAGGTCCCATCCGCTCCTCGGGTCACGCCTCCTCCCTCCGTGTCGTAAAACCCCTTGTCAATCTTGAGCCGGATGAGTTCGGAGGCAAACAGCCCTGCATCCACCCCGGGCTGCACGCGAAGCGAGGCCTTGAGGCCCTGGGCGCCCAAGGTTTCCCTCACCTGCTCCTCGGGGGACAGTATTTCTTCTACGGGCCTGGTGGACCGCAGCTTATAAATGCGCGGGGCGGATTCGAATTGCACCCTCCCGACCGTGAGCCACAGGGGTCCGCGTTTGCCTTTGATGTCGAGGGTCTCCTCTCTCGGAGGAGAACTCAGGCGAAGAACCACGTCGGAGTTCCGAGGGGCGGTGCCCGTGACATGCAGGAGGTCGCCGTGGAAGCCCGCCGTGATCCGGATCTCGGCCTTGCTCACTGCCACGGTGATGGGGGACACCGACAAATTGGCCGCGGGCGGTGTTGAGTCGGCCGCATGCGACGGGGCGGCGGCAGCCTGAAACGGCGAGGCGCAAAGAACCGCTGCCAGGAGTAGGAGGGCGCGCATCACCGTCCTCCCGGGATAGTGAGAAAGTGCCTCGGCAGGACCAGGAGATCGTCGAACATCTTCAAGGAGAGCGCGAGGAGCAGGAGGGCCAGGACAACCTTCAACTGGTTGCCCTTGACGGCCCTGGCCGCCCGCGCGCCCGCCTGGGCGCCCAAGGTGGCCCCGAGCAGGAGGCCCACGGCAAGGAAAGCATCCACGGTGTGGTTCACGCTCGCCTGCATGACCGTCACGGCCGCGGAGGTGAAGAGCATCTGAAAGAGGCTCGTGCCGATGACCACGCGAATGGGCATGGCGAGGAAGTAGGACATGGCAGGAATCAGAAAAAAGCCGCCGCCCACGCCCAGGAAAGCCGCGAGCATGCCCACCAATGCGCCCAGGATAAAGGGGGCGATGGCGCTGGTCCTCACTCCGGAAGCTGGAAAGTCGGTGGAAAGAGGGAGGCGCTGGAGCAGGCGGTAGCCCGGCGTCTCAGACTGGAGATCGTCTTCTCCCTTGACCTGGCTCGTGAGCCCTTCCACGAACAGGACAGCGCCCATGACGGCCAGCAGGGCCACATAACCCAGGACGATAACCACGTCTGCATTGCCCTCGCCCCGAAGGGCCTTCACAAGAAGCGTTCCGGCTCCGCCTCCGAGCACGCCGCCCGCGAGCATGAGGGTGCCCATTTTCACATCCACATTCCGGGCCCTGAGGTGGGCCATGGTCCCGGATGCGCTGGCCCCGACTATCGCGTTGGTCCCCGAGGCCGCCGCCACGAGCGGATCAATACCGAGCATGATGAGGAGAGGCGTGAGGAGGAATCCTCCGCCCACGCCCAGGAGCCCCGACATGAAGCCAACCAAGGCGCCTAGGCCCAGGAGGATCGCCGCGTTGATATTCGAGCCCGCCACGGGCAGAAAGATGTCCATGCGCCTCCGCTCCGTCGTCCCGTTGGCTGCAAGGACCAGCCCTTGCCGAATTGTATTCCCTTGCGGGTCAGGGTTGCAAAAGGCGCGGTCGAAACGGATAAATCGTCATGTTGACCGGGGCGCTGGCGAAGGGAAGAGGGAGACGCGAGAGGGCGAGAGGGAAAAGGGAGTGGGGGCCTCGGGAAGAAAGAGGAGGTTGGCGCTTATCCGGAGCTGGCACTCTCTCGGATCTGCTGTGCCAGCTGCATGACGAGATCCGTGAGTTGGCTCAGGCGGAAGGGCTTGGCGATGAAGTCCGCGGCGCCGCTCTTCATGGCCTCGCGCGCCGTCTCCGCCGTGGCGAACCCGGTGATGATGATGACGCGGATCGAGGGCGAGTGAACCTTGGCGTACCGGAGCAATTCGATGCCGTCGGGCTGACCCATCTTGATGTCCGTGATGAGGATATCGAAGGTCGTCTCGGAAAGCCTCTTGAGCGCGAGGGCGCTCTCGATGTAGGTCTCCACGCTGAAGCCGCCCTTCTCCAGGATCGGTTTCAGTCGTTCGCAGACGATCTTCTCGTCGTCGACCACGCAAATCCTCAAGGGTTCCGCCATGGCGCTCTCCTCATGTTGGGCTTGATTGAATATAGAAGCTGTTTAAGAAATCTTCAACTCCCTCATCGATCATGGTGTCCCGTCTCATCTTCACATCCAACTGGCGGGTGTATCCGATGAGGCAGCCGATCATTCTGAGGCGCTCGAGCAGGATCGGCCTCTCGAATTTCTTGAGCCTCGCCACGAGGAAGTCGCCCAGCAGGTCAACGGCGAAATCCTGCTTCTCCAGGATGATCGAGATCATCTTGGCCCTCCTGGACCTCCTCGCGATGTTGGTCATCCCGCCCATGAACCGGAAGTAGATGTAGTTGTCGTTCCGCACATCGGAGACGTAGGCGTCCACCTGGTTGTAGTGGTAGCCGAGGAAGAGGTTCAGATTGAGGTAGCGATCGGAGAAGATGGCCAGGTTCGGGGGCGGCGCTCCGGAGGGCGCGGTCTCGAGCGCTGACCGGCCGGTCACGCTGGACATGAAGCTCTTGAAATCCATGTTCGTGGGTTCGCTGGACCACGCGCCGGGCGCGATGATCCCCTCGAGAAGGCTCCGGAGCGGCTCGCTTCCGATCTGGCCGACCTCGCACTCGGTCCCGCCGGATGGGAGGAGCGATACGTCGCCGATGTTGATCACCATGAGGTCCAAGGGAAAGTGCAGGTTCATGTTCCTGCAGTAGGCGCTGCCCGTCTCCGGCCCCAGGTCGTGCCCGCCCACCAGGTACTCCACCGCCTTCTCGTGGGCGAAGCGGATCACATCGTGATAGCTCTCGCAGTTGTCGGCAGTGAAGTTCCTGTCCCGGGGATTTCGCAGGTGCAGGGGTGCCAGGACCCTCAAGAGCCTCCTGAGGAGCCGGAATTCGGCGCTGTCCTGATAGGAGGATCGCCTCAGAAGCTGGTAGAGCAGCAGTTCGTCCACCTTGCCCTGGTAGATCGTGTTTTCTTCGGCGTCCACGGTCACTTCCACCCCTCCTGCCAGGACTTGGGTGGCGATGCCCGTGTCCATGATCGAAGGGACCCGAAGCTCCCGGGTGATGGTCGCCAGGTGGCCTGTGGGCGAGCCGATGTCCGTGATCACGGCGCTTGCCTTGGACACGAGTTCGGCCAGGTGGGGCGAGGAAAAGCGGGCCACGAGCACGGCCCCTTCCGGGATATCTTCAAGCTTCTCCCTGCCGTTGACGAGGACGACTTGACCGTAAGCGATTCCACGAGAGGTCACCGTGCCGTGCCCCGAGAGGAGCACCGGATGGTTTGCAACCGCAGTGCGAAGGTTGACCGCGGTGTGTTCCGCCTCAGGCCGCACGTGGAGAGGCCGCGACTGGAGAAAGACGGGCTCGGCGCCGGCGTCTTTGGCCCACTCGATGTCCTGGGGTGACTTGGAGTACTGCTCGATGCGGAGCGCGGCGCTTGCGAGCGCCGCCAGAAAGTCGTCGGAAACGCAGGGCGTTTTTCGCCGCGCCTCGGGAACCTGCACGAGATGGATCCCGCCCTCCGGAGCGATTTCGTACATCGTCTCTTTGTCCGCGATCTCCCGCGAGACGATCCGGTGAGGAGGGACGCGGGAAACGAGGAAACGGTCGACGCTCGCGGTGCCCTCCACCACGATTTTCCCCAGGCCAGGCGTGGCCGTCACGACCAGGACATCGCGCTCCGGGGCGTTGGGATCGAGCGTGTAGAGGACGCCGCTGCAGGTCGCCGCGACCATCTGAACGCATCCCACCGCCATGACGGCGGGTTCCAGCGGCTCCCCGCGCGTGCGGCGGTACGAGATCGCGCGCGCGTTGAACAGGCTGGCGACGACCTCCTTGTAAGCCGCGGGGACCCCGTCGGGCTTCACGGCGAGCACCGAGTCGTGAAGACCAGCGAAGCTGAGTTCACCGTCCTCGCCGAGGGCGCTGCTCCTCACGGCGAAGGAGACCCCTTTCCCTGCCCGTTTCGTCTGAACGGAGACGGCGCGGACGATGGCCTTTCTGAGGTCCTCGGGCAGACGCGTGCTGGAAATGGTTTTCCCGAGGCTGGACTCCACCTCCGAGGGAGTCGGCATCCCGCCCGGATCCCGCGCATAGAGCAGGCGGATTTTTTCCTCCAGTCTGGCCCTCTCCGAGAAGCGTTTGAAGGCCTGGCTGGTGATGATGAAGCCGGGGGGGATTCTGAAATGGAGCCTTCGGCCGATTTCCCCGAGGCAAGCCATCTTCTCGCCCACCGAGTCGGCCGAATCGCAGTCCACGGACTCGATGGGAAGGATGTAGGGGGCGTTGGGTACGGCGATGCGGGCGGCCATGAGGTCGCCGACCCTGACCCTTATCTTGTCGTAGGCCGACGACAGGGCGAGGTGTCGGTTCTCGGTAATGAAGTTGAGGTCCCGAACCACCCTGCTTGCCGAATCCTCGAGATCGTGGGCCAGATCGGTGATGAACGCCGTGTCGAAGAGAAAGTCACCGCCGAGCTTCTCGTCGGCATCCGCGATGAGGTCCAGCACGCGGTTGTTCTCTCGCAGAAGTTCCCTGAAACGCTCGATCTTGAGGCGGAGCGATGCGACGCTCTGAGTCTTCCGGGTTTTGCGGAAGCGCCTCAACCAGCTCAGCATTCAGAGCCTATCCTAAAATAGTACACGGTCGCGCGCGTGGCGCCGGGCGAGCAGGACAAGGCGGCCGACCGACGTAAGGCTGGCGGCCTTTCTAGGGAGGCCAACACAGTCATGCGAAGCCCGCCGCCCGCGCCCGGAGGGACGGGGCTGGCCGGGCGCCTAGCTTTGTCATCTCGCTTGTCCGATGGACACCGCATCGCCCTGCACTCGCTTCCTCGCTATGCATCCCGGCCAGCCTCCGTCGCGGCCATGTCCTAGTTCTAGGATAGGCTCTTAGTGCGCCTCGCCCTTGCCCCCGAAAACGAATCCCGTGGCTAGACCGGCGAGGATGGCGATGACCGCCGCCATGCACCCGTACAGGAGGCCGCGCTCCCTGGCCATGTCGGACACGAACGCCGTTGCGGGGCTGAATTCGAGAGCGAAGGAACCGCTTCCCAACAGGGTCCCCTGGCCGTTTTTGAAGGCGAAGAGGTCCACGCTGTATTCTCCCGGCGGAGCCTTAGGCGGCAGGAAAAAGGTCGCGGAGGCCTCCTGCAATCCCTGCCCGAGAGGACTGAACTGGATGCCGCCCTTCTTGATGGAGAAGAGCCCCTCCCTCTCCTTGAGCTTGACCATCTCGCCGAAGAGGCATCGGGCTTCCTGGTCGTTTGGGGCGACGGCCTGCGACTCCAACGCCTCGTAGTCCAGGCCGAGGTCCCGCAGAGCCTTGACGGAACCGAGGGATTGGAGGGGCTGGGAACTCCTGACGATCAGGAGTGAGGGGACGTCGCTGTAGGCGACCTCACCCACGTTCATCCAGAGGAGTCCGCCCTTCTTTCCTTTCTTCTTGAGCACGAGTTCTCGGGTGCTTCCCAGGATTCGCACAGCCACGGCGCCGCCGTCCGGGACGGCTGCGCGCACGGAGATCTGCTGTCCTCCGTAAAAGAGCCCGATCTGCACGCGTTCTGGGGAGACGGTGATTCCGGCCGACTCCCGGGGGGAGGTGGCGGAGCTGGCCCAGACGCAGAATAAGACAGCAGCCGCGAGAGCGATGCGCCTGGCCATCAGTGTCCTCCTCCATAGGAGACCATGACATCCGGTGTGACCAGGAGACCCACGAGCATCTTGATCATGACCGCCAGGACGATGACCGACATGAGGATCTTGAGTTGGTCCGCCTTGAGCTTCCGGCTCACGCGTGCCCCGATCTGGGCCCCCACGACCGAGCCGATGAGGAGCACCAGGGCGAGAAGAAAGTCCACGGTGTGGTTCATCCAGGACTGCATGACCGTGACGTTCAGGCAGGTGAAGAGAATCTGGAAGAGGCTGGTACCTACCACTACATGCATGGGCATGCGCAACAGGTAAACCATGACGGGGACCATGATGAAACCGCCGCCCACCCCCATGATCGCCGCCAACACGCCGACGAGAGCACCCAGGAAGAGGGGAACGAGGGCCGACAGGGTGATGCGGGAGCGTTCGAACTCCATCTTGAAGGGAAGGGCTCCGACGATGCGGGCGTAGATGGAGGGACCACCGGATGCCGCCACGCCGTCGCTCTCGTTCTTCCCGCGCAGGCCCTGCACGCTGTCGTAGAGCATGTAGGAGCCGATACCGCCCAGCATGACCACGTAGAACATGGTGATGACGAAGTCCGCCTCGCCGACGGCTCGAAGGAGCTTGACCAGGCGGACGCCCAAAGTGCCTCCGGCCATGCCTCCGAGCAGGAGCAGGATCCCCATCTTGAAATCCACCGTCCCGCTCCGGGCGTGGGCGTATGTTCCCGAGGCGGAGGCCGCCACGATCTGGTTCGAATCGGACGCCGCGGCCACCGTCGGCGGAATGCCGACCATCATGAGCAGCGGCGTCAGGAGGAACCCGCCCCCTACCCCGAACAGGCCCGAAAGGAACCCGCAGAGCCCACCCAGTCCCAGCAGCAGAAAGATGCTGACGCTGTTGTGAGCGATCGGCAAGTAAATGTGAGCATCCATTCCATACGCCCCCTCTTCTCCATCGGTCCGCGACTTCCCCCGCCGGAGGCAAAAGCCCTCCAGCTCTTAAATCGGATCACTCCGTTTCGGAGGCCTTCGCCAGGTGGAGGTGGAAGGTCGTCCCCTTTCCCACCTCGCTCTCCACGCTGATCTCGCCGCCCATCTTCTGAACGATCCCGTAGCTGACGGACAAGCCCAGCCCCGTTCCCTTGCCCTCCTCCTTGGTCGTGAAGAAGGGGTCGAAGATCTTGGGCAGGTTCTCCGGAGCGATGCCGCAACCCGTGTCCACCACGTCCACCACCACCCAAGGGCCGGAGCGATCCGCTCGGGCGCTGATCCTCAATGTCCCTCCGCCTGGCATGGCCTGGATGCTGTTCAGGAAGAGGTTCAGGAAGACCTGCTGGAGATTCCGGAGGTTCGCCCGGATGGGCGGCAAACGGCTTTCGAAGGCGCTTTCCACCGCTACGTGGTTGATCGTGAGCTCGTTGTTCACCAGGTGGAGGGTCGTGCGCACCAGGTCTTCGACGTCGATGGAATCCAGCTTGGGCCGCTCCACCCGGGTGAAATCCAGGAGGTTTCGCACCGTCCCGCTCGCCCGTTCGACCTCGATGAAAATGTCCTGCAGCATCTTCCGCTTCTGTTCCTCCGAGTAGTCATCCAGGCCGTGCAGGAGCGCCTCGCTGGTGATGCCGATGTTGTTGAGGGGGTTATTTAGCTCGTGCGCGATCCCCGAGGTCAACGTCCCGATGGCGGCCATCTTTCTCGACTGGACGAGCTGTTCCTGCTTCTCCCGCAGTTCGCAGATCATCCTGTTGATCGCGATGGCGAGGGTCGAGAACTCATCCCTGTAGGAGCGCCTGGGCGTGATCAAAGAAAAGTCTCCGGCGGCGATCCGTTTGGTGTACTCCACCGCCCTGCCCAGCGGTTGGAGAATCTGCCGGGTCAGCGCGCTGGCGAGCCAGATCATTACGATGAGGTCCAGCGCCAGCGAGAAGATCGCCACGAGGGTAAACGTGTGGGCGGTGGCGCGCATTTTGTCGCGCTCCTTGCTCTCCAGGTTCGTGGCCAGGAGTAAGACCTGGTGCCCGCTCGACCGGAGCCGGTCTTCGAGCTCCGGATCCCGCTGCGCCCCGTCAGGCCCCGGCCCCAAGTTCTTGGAGGCCAGCTCGCGCAGGATATCCCTGTAGGCGTTCAGGTTCTTAATGAGGGCCTCGAAATCACTCTTCTTGAGGACCGCGCCCATCTCGCTCGCCGCGCCCTGCAAGATGTTCGACGCGGCGTTGATGTTGTTCTGGGCCTCGTAAAGGTCGCTCTTCGCGCCGTACAGAAAGAAGTTCTTTTCGTACCTGCGCGCCTCCTGGATCTCGTACGTGAAGTTCCTCGCCTGGCCCAGGAACATCTGCCGGTTGTCAAGCCTGAGGATGAACAGCATGGAAGTGCCCGCGATGCCGAGAGAGAAGAGGAAGGAGAGCACGAAGGCGACGACGATGCGGGAACGGATGCTCAGGCTGGGCCGCTCGGCCAGGAGCTTTTCCGCCGAGTGATCGCCTTCTTCCGGTGGGACCATGGGATCGCCTCCCTTCCTCGAGAGCGCCGCCCGGGCTTGGCGAAAATGGTCAGGGCGTCATGGACTTGATGTCGATCTCGATGGACTTAACCCCGGGCAACCCTGTCGCCGCCTTGCTGATCTGCTGGGAGAGGCTCGCCCTCTGGGACACCAGGGCCCTGGTCTTGACGAAGACATGGCCGTCGTTGGCGGAAACCTCGATGTCGGGCTTCAGGGAGATCAGCGCGGCATTCACGGCTGAGGA
>Ga0315271_10002997_pt1 | contig 10648 bp, 9 predicted proteins | sample C3_top_MG_FD_204664 | JGI IMG/M metagenome (GOLD analysis project Ga0315271, IMG submission 204664) | Sediment microbial communities from Yellowstone Lake, YNP, Wyoming, USA - C3_top | ecosystem: Environmental > Aquatic > Freshwater > Lake > Sediment | place: USA: Wyoming | collected 2017-08-01
AGGGGGTAGTTCTAAGTTCTAAGTGGTAAGTAGTCACTAGTGTCCCAACGTTGATTTGCGAAATACTCGAAAAGCCAATAATCACAGGCACCAAGATGGAGAAAGCCTCGTAAACGATTTGAACTGCGAAAATCCTTTTGGACGGCTTTTAGGCCCCAAAAGGAGTCCCGATGAATACTGGCAGGACTGTCTTCTCTCAGATTATGGATTTCCTTCCGCTCCATGAATTTCACAAATGCGTTAATCGCTACCATGGCGAGCGCAAGGTCAAATCTTTTTCCTGTCTGGACCAGTTCCTCTGCCTGGCATTTGCCCAGCTGACATACCGGGAAAGCCTGCGTGACATCGAAGCGTGCCTCCGGGCCATTGGGCCGAAGCTTTACCACATGGGATTCCGGGGAACGGTATCCCGAAACACGCTGGCCAATGCAAACGCAGTTCGCGACAGTCGCATTTACCAGGATTTCGCCATGCTCCTGATTGCCCAGGCCAGAGCCCTTTATGCCGACGAGAATATCGGAATGCATCTATCCAGTACTGTGTATGCCTTTGATGCCACCACCATCGATCTGTGCCTGTCCATATTTCCCTGGGCCAAGTTTAAAAGCACCAAGGGCGGCATCAAGTTGAACACTCTGCTGGACCTGCGTGGGCCCATCCCTGCATTTATCCATGTCTGCAAAGCGAATATTCACGAGATCAACGCATTGGCGCTACTGAATTTCGAGGCGGGCGCTTTTTATCTTCTCGACCGGGGGTTCCTGGATTTCGGCGAATTACACCGCATCCACCGGTCGCGGGCATTTTTCATTATTCGAGCCAGGAAAGACTTCAGTTTCACTCGGCGCTATTCATCAGATGTTCCGGACAAATTGGGCCTTCGATTTGATCAGACCATCATGCTGAACAGCTTCTATCCCTCGGTGGCATATCCCGACCCACTGAGGAGAATCGGCCTGGTTGATCCAGAAGAATCGAAAAAGATCGTATTTCTCACCAACAACTTTGATCTGGCGGCATCCACCATTGCTAACCTGTACAAGTCCCGCTGGCGGGTGGAGCTGTTCTTCAAGTGGATCAAGCAGCACCTGCGCATCAAGGTCTTTTATGGAACCACCGAGAACGCCGTGAAGACCCAGATTTGGACTGCCATCTCCATTTATGTCCTTGTGGCGCTAATCAGGAAGAAGGTCAATGCAGACAAGACACTTTACGAAATATTACAGATTTTGAGCGTGTCCCTCTTGGAGAAAATCCCTATTTCCCAAGCACTTTCGGATTTTGATTACACAAAGCTTGATGCTGAATCTCAAAACCAGTTGTCTTTATTCACTTAACGTTGGGACACTAGTGACTACTTACCACTTACAACTTTCACATTCCTTCCTCCCCTACCCCGCTATCACCGTGCAATTTCGCCCCGTCCTCTTCGCCTCATACAATGCCTCATCGGCCCGGCGGAGCACCTTCTCCGGCTCATCTTTTCCCGAAACCGGAACAGCCACACCGGCACTGATTGTTACACCCACCGCCACGCCCAGGGCGGAATCCGGGGGCGTCGAACCACCCTCATTGCGCGGAGCCCGGACATGGAATACCCGCTTTTCCAGTGATATCCGCGCTTTTTCCATTACCGAGAATGCCCCGTCAATGGAATTCCTCCGCCACAGCGCACAGAACTCCTCACCGCCATATCGGTAAACCCGGGACGCCAATTCATTCTCCAAATGGCTGGCGACCATCCTCAAAACATTGTCGCCTTCCTCGTGCCCAAAACGGTCGTTGTATTCCTTGAAGTGGTCGATATCAATCATGGCCAGGGCATAATTGCCTCCCACATTCTGCAATTCCTCCTCCAATGCCCGCCGGTTAGGAACTCCCGTCAGGTCATCCAAATAGACCCGATGCCAATACATGGAGAAGACCGCATGAAACAGGATTATGGATACCGCAAGAAATGCCGTTGTGATGTGCGCCTCTGGAATGCCCTTTAACGCCGCCCCATTGGGTCCAGTCAATTCCCTTATTGCCACCATAATCGGGATGAGTGCCAGCCCCAAGGCAAATACATACCACCTGATGCGCCGGTCATGCGACAACCACACTGATATGCCATACAGGGCAATCGTGCCTACGGAAATCCATGGGATTCCAAATGGCCTGTTCCAACCTCCCGGAGCCCACCTTACAATTTCCTGAAAACTGGAGGGGAATAGTGCCACCGATCCGCCCAAAACCAGCAGTGGCAGGCCGGCAAGAAGCAGGCGCCGCACAAACCGGCGGTCCATCAACGGACTCTCATGACCGCCTACTGTCAATGAAAATATCAGGGGAACACTGATAAATAGGACATCCTGAACCGCCGCCAGATTACCCGGGGCAAATAACGAAAAGGACTGATGCAGAATAAAATATAAAGCCAGACAGATAAAGGAGCTCAGCAATACCCTCGTCTGGTTCAGCTTGAATCCCATTACCCCCGCCCCCGCCAGCACAAGGACCGGAACATAGCGCAGAAAATCACCCAGAGCCTTGTTGCCGTTTACAAGATATTGCAGGGGCCAATGCCAGAACCACAGCAGGACCGGTATGCATCCAATGACAAAATACGCCGATAAAACTCCCCGATTCTTCACGCTCCTCCCCCGTCTCCTTCTTCCATCACCTGCCCAATATTCCCCGCATCTTTACTGCTGCATCCCGGGCCAATGCCATATCCGGAAGAACCAGATCGGGCAGGCGGGAGAATGGAATCATTTCCGCTGTTACCGGGCCGGCATATTTAATCTTCGCCAGGGCGGAAACTACCGCCGGCCAGTTAACCGCCCCGCCGGTCAGGTCGTCGCCGAATCCGTGCAGTCCCCCGCCACAATCCGTCCGGGTATAGTTCTTGAAATGCACCGCCTTGATGCGTTTGCCCAGTATTTCGATCCAGTGTTCGGCATAGCCGTTAATCGCCATGTTGCCTACATCCAGATAGGACCCGACCAAAGGGGTTTTGAACTGGTCGATAAAGGCCCGCATGGCAATGGGGTCGGCCAGGAACCAGTTCCAGACATTCTCGAAAGCCATCGTAACGCCGGTCTTCTTCGCCACGGGTAGAAGTTTTTTAACGCTGTCAGAGGCCAATTTCCAGGCTGTAGCATACGGCACAACCGGCTTGGAATCGTCCCAGGGCACCGCCACAGCCCCGGGAACCACCAGGACGGTTTTTACGCCCATCCATCTGGCCACCTGGAGATATTCCTTTGTAAACGCCACCGCCTTGGCGCGCACTCCCGCATCAGGCGAGGAAAGGGAATTACCCCAGTAAGAGCCGGTAGCCATGGTGGCCACCTTCACACCGGTTTTCACGGATGCCGCTTTAATCTCCAATACCCTTTCCCGGGATATGCCGGGGGCAAACTCCCCCGCTTCGAAGGCCAACTCCACACCCTCAAATCCCATTTCCTTGGCTTCTACAAATGCCTGTTCCGGCTTCTTCTTGCCATCGAACCCACCGATGGTCCAATAATTAATCTGCATCAGGTTTTTCATCTTGTTTCCCCCTTAGAACGAAACTCTTACCGGTTTTCCGCTCCGGGCTGACTGCACCTCGGCTTCAACGAGGCGAACGCTGTCAGCCGCCGATGCCGGGGTAACTAACGTGGACCTTTTGTTCCTCTTTATGCAGTCAACAAAATGCGCCAATTCGAGGGAGTAACCGTCACCAGCAGGGACGCTCACCGCCTTCATCCCCCCTTTTTTGGGGAATAGTTTCAGGGAAAGGTCCGGGGTCAGGCTCAGCGTCGCCCTTTCCATCACCACCACAAAGGACATCCCAAAGGGATACTGCGGGGCAAATTCCCAGCCGCCCTCCGCGGTTATCATCTGGCCGGCGGAATATCCATAGGATGAATGGATATGGTCCATCCGCCCCTTCTTAAATCCCGCATATGAGCTGGTCACCGTGCGGGGCTTTCCAAAGCAGTTGAGCACGAAATCCGCGTCATGAATATGCAGGTCCAAAGCCGCCAGTCCGCTCTTCTTTGGGTCATTCTGCCAGTCCTGCCAGGACCAGGTGGGATTGTGGGAGAAACGGCGGAAGCATGCCGATATTACCCGGCCATATTTGCGTCCCCTGATAATATCGCGGGTTACCGCATAGTGGGGCCAGAACCGGATGCACTGGGCGATGAACAGCATCCGGCTGGCTTTTCCCGCCGCCGCTACCAGCTTCCCCGCCTCTTTTGAATTAATGGCGATCGGCTTCTCGCAGATGACATGCTTTCCTGATTGCAGTGCCATCAGGGCATGCTCGACATGGAGGTAAGTCGGCAGGGTTATGTCGATGACATCCAAATCGGGGTCGGCAAATAAATCCCTCGTGTCCTGATAGATCTTTATCCCGCTTAGGTTGACTTTGCGCCCGGCTCCGCCGATGTTCCCGACGATACCCGACCAGTCCCCGGAGCGCTTCTTCTCGTCGATGTCGCACATCGCCGCCACTTTCACACCATTCATTTTGCTCCAGGTGTCGAAGTGCATCTTTCCCATAAACCCGAGACCCGCGATACCAATCCTTAGCGCCATTTAGCCCTCCTTATCTCCTGCTTCTGTCCCATATTGTCATCCCAAGGATGGAGGTGTGCAACTAAAAAGCAAAAAGCCGGAAGACCCCTATTGGCCTTCCGGCTTATGCAAATCTCCGCTGATTTTAGTGCGCTCCGCCGCGTTCCTCCTGCTCCTGGCACGAAATGCAGTGCCGCGCCTGGGGAACAACCTCTAAACGGGGCATATCGATCGGCTTGGCACAGGTTTCACATATGCCGAATGTCCCCTCATCAACTTTACGGAGGGCTTCATCAATTTCCTCAAGTGTCTTGCGTCCCGCCTCGGAAATCGCGAACCAGAACTCCTGGTCATATGAATCGGTGGCGGCGTCATAAGGGTCTTTGCCACCCTGAGAGACGGCTTCGCGACCCTCAGCCTCTTCCTTATCAACGCTGGAGACTATCTCGCCCTTCTTGGCGAGGAGGATCTGCTTGAACTGCTTCAACTGCTCCTTTTTCATGTGGCCTTTATCCCCCATTTTCTTTTATTCCTTTGTTCTTCATGTCTTCAGGAACTCCCCCGCTTGCCGGGCTCTGTTCCCGGGGCGTTTTCATTTAGCACGAAGGCCAACATCTTGTCAAAATCAACTCCACGGGAGATTGACGAGAGGGGCGCTTCAACGATACGGACAAACCGGCCGGAGGCGTCAGCCTGGCCATTGAGTCGCCCACCGGACCTGACCAGCGAAGCCAGATACTCAACAACTTCCTTGGTAATAAATTCGCCGGGCGCCAGAAGGGGAATGCCGGGAGGATAGGGACAAAGAAGTTCGGCTGACACCTCACCTGAAGCCTCGGAAAGCGGAACCCGGCGCGTCCGGCCAAACAGGGCTTCGCGGGGAGTCAGGACATTCTTGGTCTGCTGTAGTGAAGGCAGGGGAAGGGCGAGGCGGTTGTTGTGCAAACCGCGGTAGGCCTTCTCCAGCTTCCTGATTGCCGTGGATAGGCGCTTCATCTGACCCCAGGTGTTCCCCGTTCCAACGAGGAACAGGACATTCTGGACATCCGCCATTTCCGCCTGCAGTTTGAATTCCACCCTCAGCCGGTGCGCCACTTCAAACCCCGTTACCGCCCAGTCAAAATGGACCAGCAAACGGGTCTGGTCAAACTGATAGGCACCGGGAGCGCCACAATGCTCGGGACCAAAGCACTTAACTCCGGGAATTTTATTGATGACTGCCGCCGTTTCCCGCGCCATCTCGATGACCCGGGACATTAATTTGTGCCCGGACACCGCCATCTGGAGGCGCGCCACATCCAGAGAAGCCATGAGTATGTAGGAAGGGCTGGTGGTCTGCAGCATCTGCAGGGCCATCCGCAGGCGCGACTTGTCGATCCGGCCCGCCTTCATATGAAGCATCGATGCCTGGGTCATCGCCCCGAGTATCTTGTGCGTGCTCTGGGCCGCGAGGTCGGCTCCGCAGGACATGGCTGACGAAGGCAGGGCTTCATGGAAGGCGAAATGCGGACCGTGCGCCTCGTCCACCAGCATCACCGCGCCGGCGCGGTGCGCCATCGCCACTATGCGGGACAAATCTGAGGCCTGCCCATAATAGGTCGGGTTCATTACCAGGACGGATTGCGCGCCGGGATTGGCCTTCAGCGCTTCCATCACCTGATTAACCTCGACATTCCCGTAAATTCCCCAGTCCTCCAGAATAGGCGGAGTTATGTAAACCGGCTGGGCGCCCGTCAATATCAGCCCGGCGAAGGCGGAACGATGGGCATTCCTCGGCATGATGACCTTGTCGCCCTCCCGCAGGGTTGACCAGAACATCGCCTGGTTGCCTACTGAAGTGCCGTTGACCAGGAAATACGACTCGTCCCCGCCAAATGCCCGCGCCGCGAGGCGGTGGGCATCACGGATTACACTCTTGGGGTTGTGGAGGGAATCGACTTCTTCGAGAAGGGTAAGGTCAATGGCAAATACTTTGCTGCCAAGGAAACGGCGCATCGGGCCATACATCCCCCGGCCATGTTTGTGGCCGGGGGTGTGGAACGATACCTTGCGCGAACGGGCATAGGCGAGAAGCGCCTCAAAAAGCGGCGCGCGCCTCTGTTCCGGATCTATTTTAGTATCAGCGTTCTTGCCCATTCCCCTCTATATAGCGGTGAACATCGGGTGGTTATCCTCGATGACATCGCCTTTTTTCTCGAGGGCTTCACGCATATACTTCGGGGTATTGAAGATTCCCAGATGCGTGATTCCATCGTAGTATCCGAGTTTTCCCAGACCGCGCGCCTTTATGCGCTTGTCCACCTCTCCCACCGACAGCTTCATCGGGTCCAGCTTCTTGGACGCGACACCGATTGACCAGGGCAGGTCAAAGGACGGAATCTCGATTGAGAATGAGCGGGTCATCGGGAACTGGGTCTTCATGGTCCGCATAATCATCGCGTGAAGCGCCAGGTCGGCATTGGCGGTCGTACCAGCCTGCAGGGACACCACCCCGTTGGGGGTCAGCTTGTCGCTGACGATTTCATAGAATTCCTTCGTGAAGAGGAGGTAGGAAGGTCCGCCCGGGACCGGCTCGGACAGGTCCAGGATAATCACATCGAAGGAGCCGTCCTTGGCATCGGCCAGATACTTGCGGCCGTCGGCGGTCAGCATCCGCGCGCGCTTGTCCTTGAAGGCTCCGGCATTCCACTCCGGGAGGTATTTCTCGGACATCTTCATGACATCCTCATCGATGTCGATCTGGATGGCTTCCTTGACGGACTTATGCTTGAGCACCTCACGGAGAGTGGCGCCCTCGCCACCACCGATAATGGCCACCCGCTTGGGGTCCGGATGGGTGATCATGGCCGGATGCACCAGGGCCTCGTGATATATGAACTCGTCCTTTTCCGATGACTGCATCTTTCCGTCCAGCATCAGGCACTTGCCGTAGGCATAGGTCTGCGCCACTTCCATGGTCTGGAACTTCGACTCAGAAGTTACCAGGAACTTCTTGATACCGTGCATATGAGCCTCATGGGGTGTAGTGAATTCTATAAACCAACGGCTATTGCGTACATCAACTCCGGGCGTGGAACGGTCATCGGACATATTGGGGGGCTCCTTCCTTCTTGATTAGTTTAGTTTTGTTGGACTGCTCGCGCTTCAGGCCGCGACCTTGGCAGACAAGGGTTTGTGCCTCAGCATATCGATGTTGAGGATACCCCTCTTTAATTCAATGGGGCTGCAGGATTTTGACTTCAACTTCTCCTGGATGTAGTTAAAGCAGTTCCAGGGATCGACTTCTTCACCACAGGTAAAGACATCGACTGCCGCATAGCCATATTCGGGCCAGGTATGGATGGTCAGGTGGGACTCGGAAATAACGACCACTCCGCTGACTCCAAACGGATTGAAGTGATGGATGAAGGACTCGATTACGGTGGCCCGGGCGTTCCGGGCTGCATCCTCGAGCATCTGCTTCACCTCGTGGGGGTTGTTAAGCATGTTTACATCACAGCCGTAGAATTCAATCAGTATGTGTCTGCCAAGGCTATCCAATCCTAGATTCCCTCCTGTTAAAGACAAAGGAGACAACGGGCAATCCATTGTCTCCAGTGCCTGTCCCGCTCCGTTTTATTTCCCAACCGACGGCGAATCGTGAACGAGACCCGTTCACATGCGAAACCGCTTCATCCGTCATGTTTTTATTCATTCTGCTTGCGCTGAAATGAAAATAACATTTACACCATGTCGTGTCAAGTTTTTTCACTGATTTTTCCCGGATTTTCCGCGGACTGGAGACCCGAACCGGCCGCGGCCGGTTCCAGATTTTGGCGCCATGAAGAACATCCAGCGGTGAACGATTCAACCGGCATAATCCGGCAGCAAAATCGGTTGAAGGGCAAAAATCTTTCCAAAAACCGGCGGGAGAAAATATTTTCGCTCATATTTGCCGTTTATTTCTTGTTTTTCTGGTGCTCCGCCGGAATAAACGTTTTAAGGCTGGTTTCCCTGCTCCGCATATTCGGAAAGCATTTTGACGCTTTGAATGGCCGAAATATCCTTCGGATCCTCGGCAACGACCCTTTTAAAGGTCCGAAGGGCGTCCTGATACCTCTTCAGCTCCACATAATAGGAGCCAAGAGCCTTTAAACCAGGTACCCAACCCGGCTGAAACTTAACTGCAGCCTCAAATTCCTTCAACGCCTCGTCTTTTCTCCCTTTTTTCCTCAAAATCTGGGCAACCGACGCGTGAGACGCCGCCGGTCCCAATCCATAGAAGTCCGGCCATGCCAGCGCCTGCCGGAACATCGCCAGTGCGTCGTCAACCCGCCCCTGCTCCTCCAGCACCAGCGCCCGCCGGTAATCCAGGTAGGCATAGTAGGTAAGCGTCGAACGGGTGTTGGTATCCCGGTAAATATTCGTGTCAAAGAAGCCCCGAAGGGTTCTCCAGCGTGAAAAACGCCTCCGCTCACCCGCAATGTCGGCGCTTAAAAGGTCGGCTTTGCCCCAAGCTGGCCGGTAAGCGGCGCCGACCGGGAGGACATCGTAGCCTTCCACCGCCGCAAAGATGACAGAGAGGTATACCGGATGCTCTGATTTCTCCTTAAGTAAATCCTCCGCAAAGGCCATGTTCTTTCCCGAATCCTTACCCTTGCCCGGATAGAGTATCTGGATCCGGTGCCTTTCATCCTTGGCCCAATCGGCCGGCAGGAAATTGGCGTTAACAACGACAACATTCGGCTTCACCCCCGCCACATCATGGGTATACCAGAGGGGGAACAGGTCATAATCACCGTAGGCGATCAGAAGGGAGTCCGGCTCAATCGAATTAAGAATCGACCTGGAAAAGTCCCAGGCAAAATAATGCCTCGACCGGTCAGACTCGAACCGGTGCGCCAGAGCCTCCCACCCGGTCCATATGCCCAGGATAGCCAGTGCGGGTATGGCCATTTTCTTCCACCGCCCGCCCACCAGGGATGCCACCTGGGCCATACCGGCTGACACCATCACGCTGAAAAACAGGAATGTCGGGATGTAGTAGGTGCGAACGGCTATGCCGCTGAGGCTGAAATTGATGCAGTAAAAAACGCCGGCACACCATGCCGATATCAGCGCCAGGGCGAGCCATATATTAAACCGCCCTATCGAGATAATGCCCCAGATGCCCAGGGCCAGGCCCACCCATCCAACCTGGGCCGGCAGTATGTTGGACAGGTATTCCCATGTCCGCATAACTAAATCCGACATTCCCCAAAAGAACATCCGATGCTGATAGGGCTGGCCGGAGAAATAATCCATCCACCTGATCAGGGTCGAAGGATCGTTCCAATTATGCAGTGGATGCGCCGCCGCACGCACGGGCGGATAAATGAACTTGATGGAAAGGCCCAGCACCAATGCCGTCGCCATGTATCCCGCAATCCGGCCCCGGGCCCGCTCGGGAATCCGCTTCAAGCCCAGGAAGGCGGCCATAGCCAGGGCCGGGGCCAGAAAGATGGTCTGACCATGGTGGCTGATGGAGGCGCCAAAAGCCAGCGAGACCAGCATCAGCATACCCACCCGCCCCGTCGTATCGGAGCGGTTCCGGGAAGAACGCGGCTTGGCCATGAATATTGCGGCCAGAGCGGCCAGCACCAGCGAATTCATTAATATATTGAAGGCGTATTTCTCGGCGATTACAGCCTGCCACCACACGCCCGGACAGGTTCCCAGCAGGACCGCACCGAACAAAGCCGACCACCAGGCGGGAACGGGCCTGACCCCGCCATTAACCAGTACCCGGTTAACCGTTACCGCCACAACTGCACAGCCACAGGACGCCGCCACGGCGGAAAGCAGGTTAATCCGGAATGCCACATCACCAATCGGCAGATGCGTTGCCAGCGCTGCTACGAGAGTATACAGCGGATATCCGGGCGGATGCGTAACACCCAGACAAAATGCCGCCCGGATCATCTCGCCCCCGTCCTCCAACGGAACAGTGGGCGAAAGAGTCAGCAGGTAATTAATGAATAGAAAGAAAAATGTGGAAAGAAAAAGGATGATATTCATTGGCATCAGGATAATCCGGCGGCAGGCACATTAAGTGAAAAGGACATCAACCCGGAGGGAA
>Ga0315271_10002998_pt1 | contig 10647 bp, 9 predicted proteins | sample C3_top_MG_FD_204664 | JGI IMG/M metagenome (GOLD analysis project Ga0315271, IMG submission 204664) | Sediment microbial communities from Yellowstone Lake, YNP, Wyoming, USA - C3_top | ecosystem: Environmental > Aquatic > Freshwater > Lake > Sediment | place: USA: Wyoming | collected 2017-08-01
GGGAGGACGCACACCTGCGCAACGGGCTCAACGTGGCGATGGGCAAGGTCACGTGCCAGCCGGTGGCCGAAGCGCTGGGTTACAAGTACGTGCCGCCCGAGACCGTGATGCAGTGACGGTCGATTCCGTGTCCGTCGCCACGTTCGACTACATAATCGTCGGCGGCGGCACCGCCGGCTGCGTGCTCGCCAATCGGCTGACGGCCGACGGCCGGTCGCGCGTGCTGATGCTCGAAGCGGGTCCCCGCGACAACTACCTGTGGATCCACATCCCGATCGGCTACGGCAAGACGATGTTCCACCCGGTGTACAACTGGGGATTCCACACCGAGCCGGAGCCGGAGATGAAAGGCCGCAGGATCTACTGGCCGCGTGGCCGGGGATTGGGTGGATCGTCGTCGATCAACGGCCTCATCTACGTCCGCGGCCAGCCGCAGGACTACGACGCGTGGGCGGAAGCGGGCAACCGCGGCTGGGGCTGGCGCGACGTGCTTCCCTATTTCATCCGCAGCGAAGCCAACCAGCGAGGCGCCAGTGCCGCCCACGGCGCCGACGGCCCGCTTGCGTGCTCGGACATCGGCGCCAAGCATGAGTTGATCGAGGCGATCATCAATGGCGCCGGCGAGCTTGGCGTGCCGCGCACCGACGACTTCAACGCCGGCGTGCAGGAAGGCGCGGGGTACTACCAGCTGTTCACCAGGAACGGCCTGCGCTGCAGTTCGGCCGTCGGCTATCTGCGCCCCGCGAAATCGCGCGCCAACCTCGCGGTCGAAACGGACGCGCATGCGACGCGCGTGCTGTTCGATGGCGCGCGCGCGACCGGCGTCGAATACCGGCAGGGCGGCGAGCTGAAGCGCGTGACCGCGGCACGCGAGGTGATCCTCGCGGCGGGGTCGCTGCAAAGCCCGCAGCTGTTGCAGTTGTCGGGCATCGGACCAGCGCCGCTGCTGCAGAAATTCGGCATTCCGGTGCTGCACGACCTTCCCGGCGTTGGCGAGAACCTGCAGGACCACCTGCAGCTGCGGCTCATATTCAAGTGCACGAAGCCGATCACGACCAACGACGACCTCGCGTCGACATGGCGCTCCGCGAAGATCGGATTGCAATGGCTGCTGCGGCGGTCGGGTCCGCTGGCGGTCGGAATCAATCAGGGCGGACTCTTCACGCGCGCTTGCCCCAAGTCGACCCGACCCGACATCCAGTTTCATTTCGCGACGCTGTCGGCGGACCTGGCGGGTGCAAAGCCACACCCATTTTCCGGATTCACGATGAGCGTATGCCAGTTGCGGCCGACGTCGCGCGGGCAGGTGCGCATCCAGTCGGCGGACCCGCTGGCTGCACCCGCGATGCAGCCCAATTACCTCGCCACCGAACTGGACCGGCATTGCGCGGTGGAGGGCGTGAAGTTCGCGCGCCGGCTCGCGGCGACGAAGGCGATGCAGCCCTATGTGCTCGCCGAATACCGTCCCGGCGCCGCAGCGACGAGCGACGCCGACCTGCTCGACTTCGCGCGCGAATTCGGCGCGACGATCTTCCATCCGTCGGGAACGTGCCGGATGGGGTCGGACCCGCGTGCCGTCGTCGACGACGGTTTGCGCGTTCATGGCGTTGCATCGTTGCGCGTGGTCGACTGCTCGATCATGCCCACGCTTGTGTCCGGCAACACCAACGCGCCGGTGGTGATGATCGCGGAAAAGGCGAGCGACCTGATCCTGGCCGACCGCTGATCGCGCGAGCCAGGCCCCGGCCGCCGCGGCAAAACCGCAAGTAATTGAAAAACAAGACGAATAATAAAACTCTCCGCCGGCAACCGGGACTGTCATCGACTGACTCGAGTTTGTCATCGGGATGTCATGCGGTCATATGACAATCGGTTTCCAGGCAATCCACCAAAGGCAGGAAATGAACACGAACAATGCGATCAAGAGCTTTCTCGCTGCGGCGGCGCTGACGTTCGGCGTGGCCGCGCATGCGGTCGACATCACCGGCGCCGGCGCCACGTTTCCCTACCCGATCTATGCGAAGTGGGCCGAAGCCTACAAGCAGAAGACCGGTGTCGGCATGAACTACCAGTCGATCGGCTCGGGCGGCGGCATCGCCCAGATCAAGGCGAAGACCGTCGACTTCGGCGCGTCCGACATGCCGCTGAAGCCGGAGGACCTGCAGGCCGCCGGACTGACGCAGTTCCCGGCGATCATCGGCGGTGTCGTGCCGGTGGTGAACATCGACGGCATCGCGTCGGGCTCGCTCAAATTTACCGGCCCCGTGCTCGCCGACATCTACCTGGGCAAGATCAAGAAATGGAACGACAAGGCGATCGCCGACCTGAATCCCGGCATCAAGCTGCCCGATGATCCGATCACGGTCGTGCGCCGCTCCGATGGCTCCGGCACGTCGTTCATCTGGACCGACTACCTGTCCAAGGTAAGCCCCGAGTGGAAGGAAAAGGTCGGTGCCAGCACGGCCGTGGCCTGGCCGGAAGGCGTGGGCGGCAAGGGCAACGAAGGCGTTTCGGCCTACGTGCAGCGGATCAAGGGCTCGATCGGCTACGTCGAATACGCCTATGCGAAGAAGAACAAGATGAACGTCGGCTCGGTCCAGAACAAGGAAGGCGTGTTCGTGAAGCCGGAGGACGACACGTTCCAGGCCGCCGCCGCCTATGCCGACTGGAAGGCTCCGGGGATGTACCAGATCCTGACCAATCAGCCTGGCAAGAACAGCTGGCCGATCACCGGCGCATCGTTCATCCTGATGCACACCAAGCAGGACAAGCCGCAGAACGCCGCCGAAGTGCTCAGGTTCTTCGATTGGGCGTACAAGAACGGCGGCAAGCTCGCCGAGGACCTCGACTACGTGCCGATGCCCGAGAGCGTTTCGAAGCTCGTCGAGGCTGCCTGGAAGACCGACATCAAGGACGCGTCCGGCAAAGCAATCTGGAACTGACGTTTGATGCCTCCCGGGTTGCGGGAGGCCTTCGGCAGCGATTGTTCGATTGGCGCCGGGCGCGGACACAAGGTTCGCGACCGGCGGCGTTCCGTGAGGACTATCATGACGGCCTCGGCCGCAACCGCTGCAATTTCCCTGCCCATGAACGCGCAAAGCGAATCGAGGTCCCTGCGCGAGCCCAATCCGCCGACGCGGCATCAGGCCGCGGGGCAATGGCAGGACTGGCTGTTCGAGAGGACGACGCTGTTCTTCGCGGTGTCCGTGCTGGCGATGCTGTTGTTCATCCTGCTGGCACTCGGCTATTCGGCCATCCCCGCCTTCGAGAAGTTCGGACTGGGCTTCTTCACGACGAACGTCTGGAATCCGGTCAAGAGCGAATTCGGTGCGCTCGCACCGATTTACGGAACGCTGGCGACGTCGCTGATCGCGCTGCTGATCGGCGTGCCGGTGAGCTTCGGCATTGCGCTGTTCCTGACGGAAATGTGTCCGGCGGCCTTGAGGCGGCCGCTGGGAACGGCGGTGGAGCTGCTTGCCGCCATTCCATCGATCATCTACGGCATGTGGGGGCTCTTCGTCTTCGCCCCGATCTTCGGCGATTACATCCAGCCCGCGCTGACCAAGGTCTTCGGCAACCTCTGGATCCTGGGACCATTGTTCCAGGGCGCGCCCAACGGCATCGGGATGCTGTCAGCCGGGGTCATCCTCTCGATCATGATCATTCCGTTCGTAGCGTCCGTGATGCGCGACGTCTTCGAGATCGTCCCGCCCGTGTTGAAGGAGTCCGCCTACGGCATCGGCTGCACCACGTGGGAAGTGGTCTGGAACGTTGTGCTGCCGTACACGAGGGTCGGCGTGATCGGCGGCATCATGCTGGGCCTGGGACGCGCGCTGGGCGAGACGATGGCCGTGACCTTCGTCATCGGCAATGCGTACCGGATCAACGCATCGCTGTTCGCCCCGGGCAATTCGATCGCGTCCGCCCTCGCCAACGAATTCAACGAGGCGGCCGATCCGGTGCACCGCGCGTCGCTCATCGCGCTGGGCCTCGTCCTGTTCGTCCTCACGACGATCGTCCTCGCCTGCTCGCGCCTGCTCATCGCGCAGCTTGCCAAGGGCGAAGGGAGGAAGACATGAGCAACCTCTATCGTCGCCGGCTCTTCTTCAATCGATTCAATCTCGTGATGTCGCTGGGGGCGATGGGCTTCGGCATGTTCTTCCTGCTGTGGATCCTGGGCGTCCTCCTCTATCAAGGGTTCACCTCGCTGTCCCCGACGCTGTTCACGCAGATGACGCCGCCCCCCGGGTCGGCCGGCGGGCTTGCGAACGCCATCTACGGCAGCGTGATCATCGTGCTCGTGGCGACGTTCATCAGCACGCCGATCGGCATCCTCGCCGGCATCTACCTCGCGGAATTCGGCAGGGGCAAGTGGGTGGCGAGCGCGACGCGCTTCATCAACGACATACTGCTGTCCGCGCCGTCGATCGTGATCGGTCTCTTCGTGTATACGGTGTACGTGGCGCAGGTCAATCATTTTTCGGGCTGGGCGGGTTCGTTCGCGCTTGCGCTGATTGCCATTCCCGTCGTCGTGCGCACCACCGAGAACATGCTGCTGCTCGTGCCGAACAGCCTGCGCGAAGCGGCGGTGGCGCTCGGCGCCCCGATGTGGAAGGTGATCCTGATGGTGACGCTCAAAGCCGTGCGCGGCGGCGTCATCACCGGCGTGCTGCTGGCCGTCGCGCGCATGTCCGGCGAGACGGCGCCACTCCTGTTCACGGCGCTCAACAACCAGTTCTGGAGCTCGGACATGAACGCGCCGATGGCCAATCTGCCAGTCGTGATCTTCCAGTTCGCGCTCAGTCCCTACGACGACTGGAAGTCCCTTGCATGGGCCGGCGCGCTGCTGATCACGCTGACGGTCCTCGTCATCAACATCCTGGCCCGCTCGGTTTTCAAGCAGGCATCGGTTCGCTGAAGGGTTCGCGAGATGAACATGGAAACAACACTGATCTCCCGTCCCGAGGTCACGACTGCGGCGCTGCCGCCGTCGCCGCCCAAGATGACGATCCGGAAACTCGACTTCCACTACGGCAAGTTCCATGCGCTGAAGGACGTCAGTCTCGAGGTCGCCGAGCGTCGCGTCACGGCGTTCATCGGCCCTTCGGGCTGCGGCAAGTCGACGCTGCTGCGGACGTTCAACCGGATGTATTCGCTGTATCCGGGCCAGACGGCGACCGGCGAAATCCTGTTCAACGGGCACAACATCCTCGAGGCCGGCACCGATCTCAACATGCTGCGGGCCAAGGTCGGCATGGTGTTCCAGAAGCCCACGCCGTTCCCGATGTCGATCCACGACAACATCGCCTTCGGCGTCAGCCTGTACGAGAACCTGGGGCAGCGCGAAATGGACGAGCGGGTGGAGTGGGCGCTGACCAAGGCCGCGATGTGGGTCGAGGCCAAGGACAAGCTGAAGCAAAGCGGCATGGCGCTGTCCGGGGGCCAGCAGCAGCGGCTGTGCATTGCCCGCGCCGTCGCCGTCAAGCCGGACGTTCTGCTGCTGGACGAGCCGACGTCGGCGCTGGATCCCATCTCGACGGCCAAGATCGAGGAACTGATCACGGAGTTGAAGGAGGATTACACGATCGCGATCGTGACGCACAATATGCAGCAGGCCGCGCGCGTGTCGGACTTCACGGCCTACATGTACCTTGGCGAATTGATCGAATTCAGCGAGACCGACCAGCTGTTCCTGAAGCCGAAGCGCAAGGAAACCGAGGACTACATCACCGGCCGCTTCGGCTGACGCGCCGCTTCCGGCCTGGAGAACGAGACGATGGAACACACCAACAAGCAATTCGACGCCGAGATGGAATCGATCCGCAGCGGCGTGCTGACGATGGGCGGCCTGGTCGAGACGCAGATGGCGCGCGCGATCGAGTCGCTGGAGCAGGAAAAGGAGTCCGCGGTCCTGGACATCATCGGCGCCAACGAGCAGCAGATCAACCAGATGCAGGTCGACATGGACCAGCTGTGCAGCCAGATCATCGCCCGGCGGCAGCCCACGGCGATCGACCTGCGGATGATCCTGACCGTCACCAAGATCGTCAACGACCTGGAGCGCATCGGCGACGAGACCAAGAAGGTCGCGTACAAGGCGTCGGAGGCCACCGGCCACCATCGGCTGACGCGCGTGCGGCACTACGACATCGCGCGGTCGGCCGAGCGCGCCAAGGAAATGCTGCAGCTGGCGCTCGACGCGTTCGCGCGTATGGACGTCAACGCCGCGGCGGACGTCATCGCGATCGACGAGGAAATCGACGCTGCGTTCTCCAGCGTCATGCGGCAGCTGATCAGCTACATGATGGAGGACCCGCGCACGATCACCCCGGCGATCGAGATCGTGTTCATCGCCAAGTCGGTCGAGCGCATCGGCGATCACGCCAAGAACATCGCCGAGGCGGTGGTCCAGCTCGTGATGGGCAAGGACGTCCGCCACGCGTCCGCCGAGCAGATTCGCGCCGAGGTCGCGGAGGAATGAATTCGCCGGACACATTTCTCCTGGCCGCAAGCGTGAGAGGAACATGATGCCGTCCATCCTCGTCGTCGAGGACGAGCCCGCAATCCTCGAGCTCCTGAAGGTCAACCTCGTCGACGCCGGCTACGAAGTGCGCGAGGCGCCCGACGCGGAAACGGCGCAGGCGCTGCTGCGGGAGTCGCTGCCGGACCTGGTGCTGCTCGACTGGATGCTACCCGGCCTGTCCGGGCTCGCCTTCGCGAAGCAGCTGCGCGCGAACGCGCGGACGAAGGAGCTGCCGGTGATCATGGTCACGGCGCGCACCGACGAAGCGGACCGCGTCGCGGGACTCGAGGCCTGGGTCGACGACTACGTCACCAAGCCGTTTTCACCGCGCGAGCTCAAGGCCCGGATCAAATCGGTGCTGCGCCGTCGCGCGCCGGAAGCGGCGCTGGAGACACTGGCCGCGGGATCGCTCAACCTCGACCCAGTCACGCATCGTGTCTCGGTCGACGGGCGGCCGGTCCCGATCGGCCCCACGGAGTTCAGGCTGCTGCGGTTCTTCCTGGCGCGGCCGGAGCGCGTGCATTCACGCACGCAGCTCTTGGATCAGGTCTGGGGCGATCACGTCTACATCGAGGAGCGGACGATCGACGTGCACATTCGCAGGCTGCGCCTTGCACTCGAGCCCTTCGGTCAGGACGGGCTCATCGAAACCGTACGCGGCAGCGGGTACCGGCTGGCGGTTCCGCGCTGACCGCGATGAGCCCGTCCCTGCTATCGGCGCTGTTCGCGCCCGCCGCGGTGGCCGTGGCGGCCTGTGTGGTGTGGGCCGTCGGCGGTCCGGCCGGCGCCCTGGCCGTGCTCGGCATCGGTTGGGGCGCGCTCCTCGTCATCCACGTTCGCAACCTCGATCGCCTGACCCGCTGGGCCGAGTCGCCGACTGAAATGCCGGTGCCCGAAGGAGCGGGTCCGTGGCGCGCCGCGTTTTCCGGGCTGTATCGGCGCGTGCGCCTGCGCGAAGCGCACCGGCGCGATCTCGGTCGGACCATCGAGAGGTTCCAGAGCGCCGCCGAGGCCATTCCCGACGGCATGGTGGTGCTGGACATGCAGAACCGCGTTAAGTGGGCCAACATCCGCGCGCGCGCGCACCTGGGGCTCGACGACCGGCAGGATATCGGCTCGCCGCTTCTGAACATCGTGCGCCAGCCGGAGTTCGTCCGCTTCCTGGAATCCGGCGATTACGCCGAGCCGATCACGATCGAATCGCAGCGCGAGGCCGGTCTCACGCTCGCCGTCCAGATCGTGCCCTTCGGCATGGAGGAGCGCCTGCTGATCAGCCGCGACATCACGCGGCTCGAGGCGGTGGCGCGCATGCGCCGCGACTTCATCGCCAACGTCTCGCACGAACTGAAGACGCCGCTGACGGTCATCGCCGGGTTCCTGGAGACGCTGCAGGAGCTCCACCTCGACGAGAAGCAGCGCGCGCGCTTCATGCAGCTGATGCAGGAGCAGGCGATCAGCATGCAGCGGCTGGTCGAGGACCTGCTGACGCTCTCCGCTCTGGAAAGCGAACAGAACCCGATGATCGACGAGAAATTCGCCGTCGTGGGGTTGCTGCTCCAGGTCTCCGCCGACGCCAAGAGCCTTTCCCAGGGTCGGCACACGGTCGAGCTCGACCTGGGCGACGCGGCCACCGTTTCCGGCAGTCGCGACGAACTCGCCAGCGCTTTCGGCAACCTCGTCTCGAATGCGATCCGCTACACGCCGGCGGGCGGCACGATCACGCTGTCCTGGCGCGTGGACGACAACGGAACCGGCGTGTTCGCCGTGACGGACACCGGCATCGGCATTGCGCCGGAGCATCTGCCGCGGCTGACCGAGCGCTTCTACCGCATCGATCGCAGCAGGTCGCGCGCAACCGGCGGCACCGGGCTGGGCCTGGCGATCGTCAAGCACGTCCTGCTGCGGCACCAGGCGACGCTCGAAATCGCCAGCGAGCCCGGCAAGGGGAGCACGTTTGCCGTGCGGATGCCGGCCCGCCGCGTTGAGCGCGCGGAGGTCGCGCCGGAAATGCCGGCGAAGGCTACCAGTAGCGAAGCGCCGAGCGGAACAGTGTCTTGAGCTCGTCGCGCCCGACGTCCACGGGCGCGTTGCGGATCACCCGGTACTGCGGTTCCGCGCCGCTCGCCAGCGCGTCGATCTGATCTTCCCCGAAGCCCAGCGCCGACAGGCCATTGGGCATGCCGGTCACCTTCATCATCTCGATCACGCGATTGGCCAGCACTTCGCCGGCGTCTTCCGGCCCAGCGCCTCGTGTGTCCGCTCCCAGGCACGCTGCGCAGTGCAGGTGCCGCGGCGGATGCTTGGGCGCCGTGAACCGCCACACCGACGGATTGTTGAGCACCACCGCCATGCCATGCGGCACCAGCGACTTTCCCTCGGGGTAGCCGGGGACATGCCAATCCTTCGCGAGCCCGGAGACCGCGTAGGACAGGCCGTGCGGCAGGTGGCAGCCGGAAGCGTTGAAGGCGATGCCGGCCAGCGTCGCCGCATACATCATCTCCGTGCGGGCTTCGGTGTCGGAGGCGTCCGCGACGGCGCGCGGCAGGAACCGGCCCACCAGGCCCAGGGCTTCGCCGGCGAGCAGGTCGGAAAAGGGGTTGGCGCCCTGTGAGACGGGGCGGTTGACGCCTTTCGCCGGATTCAGGCGGCGCGGATAGGCACGCGCGGTGATCGCTTCCAGCGCGTGGCTCATGCAGTCGAAGCCGGTGGCGGCGACCATTTTCGAAGGCAGCGTCTTCGTGACGTCGGGGTCGATCAGCGCGATGGTGGGGATCAGTCGCCGCGAAATGATCCCGGTCTTCGCATTCATCGACTGCAGGTTGAAGATGGCGATGCCCGTGGTCTCGGAACCGGTTCCCGACGTGGTCGGGCAGGCGATATGCGGCTTGACCGGCCCCGGGACCTTCTGCCCGGCGCCGATCGGCGCGTTCACGTACGTCATGAAATCAGCCGGGTGGCAGGCATACAGGTTCGCCGCCTTGCACGTGTCCATGACCGAACCGCCGCCCACGGAAACGTAGCCGTCGACCTGTGCCTCCCGGGCGAACGCCGCGGCGGCCTGGAACGAGGCATCGGTGGGCTCGATCGAGATCGCGTCGAACACGACGGCGTCGACGCCGGCGGCGGCCAGCGACGCCCGGACGGTCGCAAACGGCTCGCTGGCGGCCACGTACTTGTCGGTGAAGAGCGCCACACGCTTGAGTCCCAGTTCCTGCGCCTGCGGACCGGCTTCGCGCAAGGCCCCGGCGCCGAAGGTGAAGGTCGGCATGCCGACCGTGAATCCGGTGTCGGAGCCCTCGACCAGGGCGAAATCGGCGTGGCAGCAATTCATGGGAATCCTTGGGGTTTTGGGCGTCGCAGCGCCAGGCATTGTCGCAAACACCCGGCGCACCGGGGAAGTGCTCGCTAACATATTGAATTGAAAGCAGTTGAATCCTTTGCTGCAGGGCACAGCATCGGCGCCCCGTCGTTTGACCGGCCGTACCCTAAGCTGCTACAATCGCGCGTTTCGGCGGTGGAAAATCTTGGGAGGGGTTCCCGAGCGGTCAAAGGGAACAGACTGTAAATCTGTCGGCTCTGCCTTCGAAGGTTCGAATCCTTCCCCCTCCACCAATCCTGAACCGCGGGTGTAGCTCAATGGTAGAGCAGAAGCCTTCCAAGCTTATGACGAGGGTTCGATTCCCTTCACCCGCTCCAGGCTTGGCAGGCATCAAGTAGAAAATGTGGGCATTTCGGGCGCTCGGCGCCATGGGAGTTGAAGGCTACCGGTTGCAGTAAGGCGGATTGCAAGACCGCGCCCATGTAGCTCAGTGGCAGAGCACTCCCTTGGTAAGGGAGAGGTCGAGCGTTCGATCCGCTCCATGGGCACCAGTTCAGCGGACCAAAGTGAAACCCTACTTTGGTCCGGATTCGTCAGACTCGAATCCCGGGCAAAGCCCGTTGATTCGAGTTAGGAAAAACTAGGAAAAAGGCTGGAGATCGCATCATGGCAAAAGGCAAATTCAATCGTACGAAGCCGCACGTGAACGTGGGGACGATTGGGCACGTTGATCACGGCAAGACGACGCTGACGGCGGCGCTGACGCTGGTGCTGTCGAAGCTGTTTGGTGGGGAGGCGAAGGCGT
>Ga0315271_10002999_pt1 | contig 10646 bp, 8 predicted proteins | sample C3_top_MG_FD_204664 | JGI IMG/M metagenome (GOLD analysis project Ga0315271, IMG submission 204664) | Sediment microbial communities from Yellowstone Lake, YNP, Wyoming, USA - C3_top | ecosystem: Environmental > Aquatic > Freshwater > Lake > Sediment | place: USA: Wyoming | collected 2017-08-01
CGCCCCAGTGCCAGCGCGGCAGTTTGCTCTGTGCCAGTTCCGCTGTCTCGGCCATGTCTTCGCTCAGGGCGCCGCCCAGATGCGTCACCTGCGTCTGCGAATGCTCGGGCAAATAGGTCGTGGCCAGCGCGACCCGGAAAGGATCTTTTTCCGTGCGCAGGTGGCCAATGACCAGCACCTCGAAGGTGTGGGGAGGCGAGGGCAGGCGGGCAATGTCGGGCGACGATTGATAAATCACCCGCGTTTTGGCGGCCAGGTGCGGCGCCAGTTCGTCCACCCCGTGATCCTGCAACACGATGATCCGGTGCGCGAGTTCCAGCGCCTGCTGGGCGTTGGCGTCCTGGTGGATATCGCGATACAGGTCGGTGCCGGTCAAGGTGACGATCAGGGGGCGGGTAGGGAAGCGCTCGGCGAAGGCGTGGATCGAAGCAAAGCTGCGTCGCGCATGCAGCGCCAGCATCAAATCGGCCGGGCGGCCATCCCATTCCACCTGCACCCGCACCGTGTGCCCGGCCTCGCGCAGAAAGCGCGTCCAGCGCGCGGCGGTGTGCCAGTTGCCGTTGCGATGCTCGTGGCCATACGGTGTGATGAGGGCGATGCGCATGGCGTGAGTCTACGCCTGGCGCGGCGAATCGCGGATAATCCGGGCATGACCGAAACCGCCATTTCCTCGCGCGACAACCCCATTTTCAAGCGGCTTAAAAAGCTCGCTGATTCTGCCCGTGCGCGGCGCGAGGCGCAGATGACTGTGCTCGACGGCGAGCATTTGCTGGCCGCCTATCTGGACGCGGGTGGTCAGCCGCATACGCTGGTGCGTGCAGCTTCATTTGAGACTGGCAGGCTTGAACACCTGAGCGTGCGTTGTTCGCACGCCAAAGTCATCGTGCTGCCCGATGCGCTGTTCGCCGAACTCGCGCCCGTCGCCACCCCAACCGGCCTGCTCGCCGAGGCCGCCTGGCTCACCCCGCCCGCCATCGACACCACGCCGCTGGTCATCGTGCTGGAAGACATTCAGGATCCCGGCAATCTCGGCTCCATGCTGCGCACTGGCGCGGCGGCGGGGGCGACACTGGCGGTGCTGTCCAAGGGCTGTCACGACCCGTGGTCGCCCAAGGCGCTGCGCGGCGGGCAGGGTGCGCAGTTTGTGTTGCCGCTGCAAAGTGGGGCGGATTTGTCTGCGTGGCTGGCCGGTTTTGACGGGCAGAGTGTTGCCCTCACCCTGTCTGACGAGCATCGTTTTTACGCGCTCGACCTGACCGGGTCGCTGGCGCTTATCGTAGGCAATGAAGGCGCGGGCGTGTCGGAAGCAGTGCGCCAGGTGGCAAGCGTAAAGGCCCAGATTCCGATGCCGGGAAAAATCGAGTCGCTGAATGCTTCTGCGGCACTGGCGGTGGCCGTGTTCGAGGCGGTGCGGCAGCGTAGCTAAGCCTGTCGCAAGCGTGCCGCAATTTCCTCTACCGACATGCGGGTGGTGTCGATGACAGGAAGGGCGTGGTGTTTGAACAGCCGCTCGGCAGCGGCGAGTTCTTCGCGGCATTGCGCCAGGCTGGCGTAACGGCTGTCGGGATAGCGTGCCTGGCGGATGGCTGCGAGGCGATCCGGCGCCAGGGTCAGCGCCCGCAGCCGGGGTTGGTGGGCGAGCAGGATGTCGGGCAGAGTGCTGCGCACAAAATCGTCCGGGGTGAGCGGATAGTTGGCGGCGAAGAGGCCGTATTGCAGGGCGAGGTAGAGCGCGGTGGGGGTTTTGCCGACGCGCGAGACGCCGACCAGAATCAGGTTGGCCTGATCGAGCCGTTGCGGCTGCAGGCCGTCGTCCAGTGCCAGGCTGAAATTGACCGCGTCCATGCGCGATTCGTAGTTGTGGGCCATGCCGTGGGTGCGGCCGCCGCTGGGGGTGGCGACTTGCCCCAGTGCAGTTTCCACGGCGGGGGCGATGAGATCGAAAACATCGAACAGGCTGGCGCCGCTTTCGCGCAGCACGGCGCGCGAAGCAGAATCGGTCAAGGTCGAGAACACCAGGGCGTCAGGTGTGGCGGCAATCCGCGCAGCGGCCGCTCGCGCCTTCTCCGGGCTATCGATGAAAGGCAGCGCGATCAGACTAAACTCAAGGGCAGGAAACTGCGACAGCACGCTCTTCGCCACCGCTTCGACGGTGACGCCGGTGTGATCGGATACGCAGAATACGAGTCGTGGATTCATGGAGTGGATGATGCCGAAGCTGACTGACTATATCGTTTCCCTGGATGAACTGTCGATGGCCGACGTGCCGCGCGTGGGCGGCAAGAATGCGTCGCTGGGCGAGATGATCGGCAATCTGGCGCACAGCGGCGTCAAGGTGCCGGGCGGTTTTGCCACCACGGCGCAGGCGTTCTGGGATTTTCTCGATCACAACGATTTGCGCGCGCGCATCAACGCGCGGCTGGCGGCGCTGGATGTGGCCGATGTGACGGCACTGGCTCAGGCGGGGGCGGAGATTCGCGGCTGGGTGGAGGCGGCCGCCTTGCCTGCTGCGCTTGAAACGGGATTGCGCGACGCGTATGCCGCACTCGGCGATACGGTGTCGGTTGCGGTGCGCTCGTCGGCCACGGCGGAGGACTTGCCCGACGCCTCGTTCGCCGGGCAGCAGGAAACCTATTTGCATGTGCAGGGCGAGGACGCGTTGCTGCTGTATGTGAGAAAGGTATTTGCCTCGCTCTACAACGACCGTGCGATTGCCTATCGCGTGCACCACGGTTTCGATCATGCGCTGGTCGCACTGTCGGCCGGGGTGCAACGCATGGTGCGCTCCGATATCGCGTGTTCGGGCGTGCTGTTCACGCTCGACACCGAATCGGGTTTTCGCGACGTGGTGTTCATCACCGCCGCCTATGGCCTGGGCGAAACCGTGGTGCAGGGTTCGGTCAACCCGGACGAATTCTATGTGCACAAGCCGATGCTGGCGCAAGGTTTCCCCGCCGTGGTGCGGCGTGAGCTGGGCGAAAAAGCCATCCGCATGGTGTGGCGCGACGGCGCCACCGTGATTGAGGACACCCCGCTCGAACTGCGCCGGCGTTTTGCCCTGACCGACGCCGACGTGCTGGAGCTGGCGCGTCAGGCCATGGCAATCGAAGCCCACTATGGCCGCCCGATGGACATCGAGTGGGCGAAGGACGGCGAGAGCGGCGAACTGTTCATCGTGCAGGCGCGGCCGGAAACGGTGAAGGCGCGCGCCCAGGGCGGCGGCGAGCGCTATGTGCTGGAGACTACCGGCGAGATACGCATCAGCGGTCGCGCCATCGGCCAGAGAATCGGCAGCGGTGTCGTGCGGCTGATTGCCAGCCCGGCGGAAATGAACCGCGTGCAAGCGGGCGACGTGCTGGTGACCGACATGACCGATCCCGACTGGGAGCCGGTGATGAAGCGCGCGGCGGCAATTGTCACCAATCGTGGCGGGCGCACCTGCCACGCCGCCATCGTCGCGCGCGAACTGGGCATCCCCGCGGTGGTGGGCACCGGCGAGGCGACCACGGTGTTGCGGGATGGCGAGACGGTGACGGTGTCGTGCGCCGAGGGCGACACCGGCACGGTGTATGCGGGCAAACTGGCGTTCACGGTGGAGACGCTGGCCAGCGTTGCCCTGCCCGAACCACCGGTGAAACTGATGATGAACGTCGGCAATCCCGAGCGCGCCTTCGAGTTCGCGCAGATTCCGAATCACGGCGTGGGTCTGGCGCGGCTGGAATTCATCATCGCGCGCATGATCGCCATGCACCCGCTGGCCTTGCTGAACCTGGCCGACCAATCGCCGCCGGTGCGCGACGAAATCGAATTGCGTAGCGCGGGCTATGCCGACCCGGTGTCCTTCTATGTCGACAAGCTGAGTGAGGGCATCGCCACCCTGGCGGCCGCGTTCTGGCCGCAGCCGGTGATCGTGCGGCTGTCCGATTTCAAGTCCAACGAATACGCCAACCTGCTCGGCGGCGAGCGCTACGAGCCGAAGGAAGAAAATCCCATGCTCGGGCTGCGCGGCGCGGCGCGTTATGTGTCGCCGTTGTTCCGCCCGGCATTCGAACTGGAATGCCGCGCGCTGAAGAAAGTGCGTGAGACGCTGGGCTTCGACAACGTCGAAGTGATGATTCCCTTCGTGCGCACGGTGGAAGAATGCGCGACGGTGGTCGAGCTGCTGGCGGCCAATGGCCTCGCGCGCGGCGAGCGCGGCCTGCGCCTGATCATGATGTGCGAGATTCCATCCAACGTGCTGCTGGCGGACGACTTCCTGCAATACGTCGACGGCTTTTCCATCGGCAGTAACGACCTCACCCAGTTGACCCTGGGGATCGACCGCGATTCCGGCCTGGTTGCGGGCGGTTTCGACGAGCGCAATCCGGCGGTGAAGAAACTGCTGGCCGAGGCCATCGCCGCCTGCAACCGGCATGGTAAATACATCGGCATCTGCGGCCAGGGGCCGAGCGATCATCCCGATCTGGCCGACTGGCTGGTGGCGCAGGGGATCGGCTCGATCTCGCTCAACCCCGATACAGTGGTGGCGACCTGGCGGCGGCTGGCTCAGGCATGATATTTTGTCGGCTCCATTGCAAGACTTCCCCTATGTTCCCGAACCACCCTCGCAAATCTCAACCAAGGAGTGAAACTTAATGGAAGAAGAAAACACCACCCTGAAACAGAAAATCATCGCTGTCCTGATGCAACGGGGTGAGCCGATGAGATACCGAGAGTTGACGGATACGATTTGGGAGACCTACCCGGAGTTCCGCGAGCACATGATGTCCAAGTACGAGACTGAGAAGGAAGCTCGCATCACACAACGGATACGCATGGGTTTGATAGTGAAGGACACCCCAGGCATTTTCACGGCATCGAAGAGTGATGGCCTTGTGCTAGTTGGCCTGACGGCTAGCGAAGCCGATGTAGTCGTGGAGGACGAGGCTGAGGATATCGGTGAAGAAACCCTCGTCACGCCCTCTGTGTACTGGTACACATTCCCCGCCTACCGCAAGGCGGACGGTGCCTATCCAATCAAGGTTGGCCGCGGCAACAATCCGCAGATGCGAATCGGCCAGCAGGTCACGGCCATGCCGGAACAGCCCGTCATCCTCGGCGTATTCGAACACATTGACAATTCGAACCTTGAGCGCGCACTGCACAGCGTATTGACCCTGCGGGGAAAGAAAAAGAAGGACTCACCTGGGTCAGAGTGGTTCATCACTACACCGGAAGAGATCAGCGAGCTCATCCAGACGATGCTAGGGACATAAGGGTGTATGTCCATCGGAGGCGGGGATCGCGGGAGCGCCACCCATCAGTCACGCATTGCCGGTACTTGTATGAAACATATCACTCGACCAGTGTCTTCATCCATCCATTCTGCAATCCAAGAAAGTTAATAACCGGCCATGAGCATCAACACCGATTTGAACCAATCGTTTTATGGCATTGTTGATTTGGCGCTTCATGGACGGCTGCTCAAGGCTCTGGAAGAGGGATCGGCCAGATATCCAATTTATCGTTCAATTCGCATAGCAGCAGCGGCCGACCTCCAGTCTCTTTTTGATGACTTCGCGCTCAAGTTGGGGTGGCATGCGAATCGTCCATCCAGTGAACTGCTAATGCTCGATGGACCTGATATTTTTGTTTGTATCAGAGGGGGGGCGAATAAAAAGTACAGCTTCTGCTTCTTCAAAATCTGGGCACAAAGTATTGAGGCTGCAGACGCTGCCCAACAAGCGATTCTCAGTGTAGTTGGGGAGCGCAGGATCACGTCACCCATGTTCACGCTTAAATGGCAAAGCATCGACTCGAATGGAAGCTTGAGCAATGTGAGCATCCAGGAACTGGCCAATGACGTGCTGCTGGATCAGGCCTATCCGGAAATTCCGGAAGGTGTGCAGCCGTTTGTTGCAGACTATCTGAATTCTGATGAGGCTGTCCTGATCCTCTACGGCCCTCCCGGAACCGGCAAGACTCGCCTGATCCGGGCAATCCTGGGGGAGATGTCACGCCGCAAGGGTGACAACGCCCTCGTGCTCTATGCCGCTGACAAGGCGACTATGAAGTCAGATCAAGTCTTCATCGAATTCATCACGGGCTCAAACGAAGCATTTGTCATTGAGGATGCCGATCACTTACTGCGATCCAGAACGGATGGCAACGATGATTTGTTTCGCTTCTTGACAATAGCTGACGGCGTGGCCCGCGCGCAGGGCCGCAAGATTATTTTTTCAACCAACTTACCGCATGTTCGCGACATGGATGATGCACTGGTTCGCCCGGGCCGATGTTTCGCACAGCTGCATGTTCGCCACCTCACTACTGAGGAGTCGCTTCGCGTGATCGAGGTGCTGTGTGAACGGCAATCCAGGAGCGTGTCTGATGCGGTTGATTTGCTTGGGAAGCACTCAAGCAAGTCACATTCCCTGGCCGAAGTTTACAAATCGGTAGCGGGGGCCGGGAGTGACAAGGGGGCAGCTTCACAATAACAATGACCGGGAGTGAGTGGTTCAGGATACCGTTTGAGCGGATGGCGCGGCGGCAGATCGCATCGAAAGAGCGGCTGGCTGGGGATGGGTTCTTCCTAAATCCACAAAATCCTGCTCCTTAAAAAGTCAGCGTGTGGCAAACAGGCCCCTCGACAGGCTCGGGGCGAACGGCAATTTGTAGGATGGCTCGGAGGTAATAATCGTGGCCCCACGTGGCCCCATTGTTACCTGGCGCCGTCTGGCTCAGGCATGATATTTTGTCGGCCTTTCAGGGAGACAAGATGCAAACGTCAACAATACCGCCGCGCAAAAGCGGGCTGAAATGGATCATCTGGCTGGTAGCACTGCCGCTGCTGATGTTTGCCGCTTATCTGGTTTTTGTATTCAACTGGTCGTATTCAGAGGGCGAGCGCGCCGGTTATCTGCAACGGTTTTCGCACAAGGGCTGGCTCTGCAAGACCTACGAAGGCGAGCTGGCGATGACGACCGTGCCGGGGGTGGCGCCGATTTTGTGGAATTTCACCGTGCGCGACGCGGCGGTGGCCGATCAGCTGAATGCCATGGCGGGCAAGCGAGTGGTCGTGTATTACCAGGAGCATCGCGGTATTCCCACCACCTGTTTCGGCGAGACCGGCCACTTTGTGAGCCGCGTGCGCGAGATCGAGGATATCGGTTCGCTGCGAACCAACCCCATCAAGCCGCTTAGCCCCATGCAATAGCGAACGATGGCTCGCGTCATTGAGCCATCACCGGGGATAGAGTAAAATCCGTCATCACCCGCCCCCGCTTATAAAATGACGAAGTATGTGTTTGTCACTGGTGGAGTGGTTTCTTCCCTCGGGAAAGGGATCGCCTCCGCTTCGCTCGCCGCGCTGCTCGAATCGCGCGGCATCCGTGTCACCCTGCTAAAGCTCGATCCGTACATCAACGTCGACCCCGGCACCATGAGCCCGTTTCAGCATGGCGAGGTGTTCGTCACCGACGATGGCGCGGAAACCGACCTTGACCTGGGTCATTACGAGCGCTTTTCCAGCGCGAAGATGGCCAAGCGCAACAATTTCACTACCGGGCAAATCTACAAGTCGGTGATCGACAAGGAGCGGCGCGGCGATTACCTCGGCGGCACGGTGCAGGTGATTCCGCACATCACCGACGAGATCAAGCTGTCGATCCGCGAAGGGGCGGCGGGCGCCGACGTGGCGCTGGTGGAAATCGGCGGCACGGTGGGCGATATCGAGTCGCTGCCGTTCCTGGAAGCGATCCGCCAGATGGGTTTTGAAGACGGCCCGGACAACACCTGCTTCATCCACCTGACGCTATTGCCCTACATTCCGACCGCGGGCGAGCTGAAAACCAAGCCGACCCAGCACAGCGTCAAGGAACTGCGCGAAATCGGTATCCAGCCCGACATCCTGCTGTGCCGCGCCGACCGCGAAATCCCCGCCGAAGAGCGGCGCAAGATTGCGCTGTTCACCAATGTGCGTCACGAAGCGGTGATCCAGATGCTGGACGCCGATTCGATCTACAAGATTCCGGCGATGCTGCACGACCAGATGCTCGACGAGATCGTTTGCCACAAGCTGAAAATTCTGGCGCGCGCGGCTGACCTCACCGTATGGAAAAGTCTGGTGCATGCGCTGGAGCACCCCAGGCACACGGTCAATATCGCTTTTGTCGGCAAATACGTCGACCTCACCGAATCCTACAAGTCGCTGTCGGAATCGATGATCCACGCCGGCATGCACACCCTGAGCAAGGTGAAAATCCACTACATCGATTCCGAACAGATCGAGAAATCCGGCATCGATGGCCTGAAGGGGATGGACGCGATTCTGGTACCTGGCGGCTTCGGCAAGCGCGGGGTCGAAGGCAAGATCGCCGCCATCCGCTACGCGCGCGAAAACAAGGTGCCGTATCTGGGCATCTGCCTGGGCATGCAGCTCGCGGTGGTCGAATTCGCACGCGATGTCGCGGGCATGGCGGACGCGCAATCGACCGAGTTCGACCCCGCCACCACGCATCCGGTGATCGGCCTCATCACCGAGTGGCTGGATCGCGGCGGCCAGGTTGAAAAGCGCAGCGAGCAGTCGGATCTGGGCGGCACCATGCGTCTGGGCGGGCAGCCATGCAACCTGAAAGACGGCACGCTGGCGCGCGAGGTGTATGGCGCGGCCAGTATCACCGAACGCCACCGCCACCGGTATGAAGTCAACAACACGCTGCTGGCCAAGCTCGAAGCCAAAGGCCTGGTGGTGGCCGGACGCGCGCCGGGCACCGATCTGTGCGAAATGGTCGAGCTGCCGACAACGGTGCATCCCTGGTTCGTCGGCTGCCAGTTCCATCCCGAATTCACCAGCAATCCGCGCAACGGCCATCCGCTGTTCATTGCCTTTGTCAACGCGGCGCTGGCGTACCAGACCACGGCTAAAGCTGCGCCAGCGCAGCAAAAGGATCACGCATGAAGCTTTGCCACTTTGAAGCAGGCATCGATCAGCCGCTGTTCCTGATTGCCGGCCCCTGCGTGATCGAATCCGAGCAACTGGCGATGGATACTGCCGGTCAGCTGAAGGAAATGTGCGCGGCGCTGGCTATCCCGTTCATCTACAAGTCATCGTTCGACAAGGCCAACCGTTCGTCCACCCAGTCGTTCCGCGGGCTGGGGATCGAAGAAGGCCTGCGCATCCTGTCCGAAGTGAAGGCAAAGATCGGTGTGCCGGTGTTGACCGACGTGCACGAAGATACGCCCTTGAATGAAGTCGCGGCAGTGGTCGATGTGTTGCAGACGCCCGCTTTCCTGTGTCGCCAGACCAACTTCATCCAGAACGTCGCGCGTGCCGGGCGGCCGGTCAATATCAAGAAGGGTCAGTTTCTCGCGCCGTGGGACATGCAGAACGTGGTCGACAAGGCGCGTGCGGTCGGCAACGATCAGATCATGGTGTGCGAGCGTGGCGTGAGCTTCGGCTACAACACGCTGGTGTCCGATATGCGTGGCCTGGCGATCATGCGCGGCACCGGCTGTCCGGTGGTGTTCGACGCCACCCACTCGGTGCAGCAGCCGGGCGGGCAGGGCACCACCAGCGGCGGCCAGCGCGAATTCGTGCCGGTGCTGGCGCGCGCAGCGGTGGCCACGGGCGTAGCGGGCGTGTTTGCGGAAACGCATCCCGATCCTGCCGCCGCATTGTCCGACGGCCCTAACGCGTGGCCGCTCGGCATGATGAAAGAATTGCTGGAAACGCTGAAAGAAATCGATGCGCTGGTGAAACAGCGCGGGTTTATTGAACACAAAATAATGAAAGTTTGAACGGAGGGACGGGCGGATATCCGCCATCGTTCTTGTATCTGAATCTAAGGAAATAAATTGAGCGCCATTATTGATGTCATCGCCCGGGAAATTCTCGACTCCCGTGGCAACCCCACTGTTGAAGCCGACGTGCTGCTGGAATCCGGCGTGCTGGGCCGCGCCGCCGTGCCGTCGGGCGCATCCACCGGCAGCCGCGAAGCGATCGAGCTGCGCGACGGCGACAAGTCGCGCTACCTCGGCAAGGGCGTGTTGAAAGCGGTCGAGCACGTCAACACTGAAATCTGCGAAGCGATCATCGGCCTCGATGTCGAAGATCAGGCCTTCATCGACCAGACCATGATCGACCTCGACGGTACCGAGAACAAATCACGCCTCGGCGCCAACGCCATGCTGGCGGTATCGATGGCGTGCGCGCGCGCCGCTGCCGAGCAGGCCGGGCTGCCGCTCTACCGTTATCTTGGCGGCGCGGCGCCGATGGCGCTGCCGGTGCCGATGATGAACATCATCAACGGCGGCGCGCATGCCAACAACAACATCGACATGCAGGAATTCATGATCATTCCAGTCGGCGCGCCGAGCTTCCGCGAAGCGCTGCGTTACGGTGCCGAAGTGTTCCACGCGCTGAAAAAGCTGCTCGACGACGCCGGCATGGCGACGACCGTGGGCGACGAAGGCGGCTTTGCACCCAACCTGGAATCGCACGAAGCGGCGCTCAAACTGATTGTGCAGGCGATTGAAAAAGCCGGCCTGCAACCCGGCATCGATGTTGCCATCGGCGTCGATTGCGCCGCTTCCGAGTTCTACAAGGATGGCCTATACCATCTTGAATCCGAAGGCCTGAAACTGAGTTCCGCCCAGTTCACCGATTA
>Ga0315271_10003001_pt1 | contig 10640 bp, 7 predicted proteins | sample C3_top_MG_FD_204664 | JGI IMG/M metagenome (GOLD analysis project Ga0315271, IMG submission 204664) | Sediment microbial communities from Yellowstone Lake, YNP, Wyoming, USA - C3_top | ecosystem: Environmental > Aquatic > Freshwater > Lake > Sediment | place: USA: Wyoming | collected 2017-08-01
CACATGTGGAAGAAATTGGAGGCGCGGGCCGGAATTGAACCGGCGCATAGAGGTTTTGCAGACCTCGGCCTTACCACTTGGCTACCGCGCCTTACCAGCTGACTTTCTTCTACTTACGCGACTCGTTTTCGTGCGAGTTTGCTTTTTCTACACCGCCTTTCTACACTTTGATCATGAAATCGAGCAAAGGAGAGAAGACGTGGGAAAGAACAAACGTCACGAACCTGCTTCGCAACGGACAGAGTGGAACCTACTACGCCCGCGTCAAAGTCAACGGCAAGGAAAAATGGCGCACCCTTAAGACCAAGGTCTTCTCCGTCGCCAAATTGAAGCTCGGCGACGTGGAACGTGACGAACGTTCCAAGGGCGTGGTCGCGGCGGCGGCGGCGTTGCCGGACGGTGGCGAAACCGTCGTCGAGCGCTTCATCAACGCCTACCTCACCCGTACCAAGAACGACCCGGCGTTGAAAGCAGCCACGAAGTCGCGCCGGGAGATCGCCGTGAAAGCGATCCTCAAGACCTGGCGCGAACTTCCCGCTCGCGATGCCCGCCGGGTTACTCCGACCGACTGCCAGGAGTGGGCCGCCTCCGCCTTGCGGGAAGGGACCGGATTTGTCGCCCCCAAGGCCAGGACCGTTCGCAAGGGAATGTCGGCATCGGCCTTCAACAAATGCGTCGATACGCTGCGGGCGATCTTCGAAATCGCACGGGAGCACGGCATCGCCTACCAGAACCCGGCCGAGGGCCTCTCGAAGGCCAGAATGCGGCAAAAGCGGCTGGAGTTGCCCTCGGTCGCGCAATTCCACGCCATCGTCAAAAACGTCAGCGAAGCGGGTGCCCGTCAGTCCAAGGACTGTGCGGACTTGGTGCGGTTTCTCGCGTACTCCGGGGCGCGCATCAGCGAAGCGGCGGCTCTTCGCTGGCACCATGTCGACCCAGAAAGAAAACAACTCGCGCTCCCCGGCACAAAGTCGGCGTCCAGCGATCGCAGGGTCCCGCTCTTTCCGCCCTTGGCGGAGCTGCTGCAGGAGATCCGCGCCCGACGCGGCGACGAGCCCGCCGACGCTCCGATCCTGCGCGTGCGCGAGTGCAAGGGCGCCCTGCGTTCGGCTTGCGCCATGGCCGGGGCGAAGCCGATCACCCACCATGACCTCCGGCACCTGTTCGCGACGCGCTGCATCGAATCCGGGGTGGACATCCCAACGGTCTCCCGCTGGCTGGGCCACGCCGATGGTGGTGCGTTGGCGATGAAAACTTACGGCCATCTTCGCCAGGAACACAGCGCCGCTCAGGCCACAAAGGTGCACTTCTGACTCGCAACTTCTGACTCGCGATACCCTGAAGGATGGTGCCCCCGCCTATGTTCACGGGCGCCGATTGCCGGCCGCAGTGACGCATTCACTGGCGCCGGGCTCTGCCGCGCCCAGGAATCGCCACGCTGCCCATGGACGAAAACGCCGAGATCCTCCGCAAGGACCTCCGCAACCTGCGCGAAGCGGAACGTACCTTGCGCTCCCTCGCGACGAACTCGCCGTCATCTGCGGTTGGGTCAGCGACGCCACCACCGAACTCGAGGCCGCCACCGCTACCCGCGACCCCATTGCCCGCTCTCATGCGCCTCCAAGTGCTCGCCGACGACGACGCCCGGCGCCCGCCAGGTTATCCGCGCCACCCCTCACCTCGCCGCGTCCGTTGAATCGCGCGGCCACACACGGCACCCCGGGCCCGCCAACCCGGCGACCAAATCACACCGCGCAAGTTAAACACATACCTTGAATCCCGAGACACCGGAAAAGCACCCTGCGATTGGCGATCGACCGCTACCAAGCGCAGCCCACGCCCATGTTGTCTTTTCCTTCGTGCACCGTCCAGCGGCGAAGTTCCGTTTGGGGGAGCAGTTGCCGCCTAAAAAGTAAAACGGCCTTTTTGCCGATTTTGTCTCACCTGCTCCCACGCCTCCTAACCTCGGCATCACAATCACTTGGGTCAGAATCGCGTGTTTTCCACTTTCGCCGAAATTCGCCCATTTTCGGCCTCCACTGTAGAAAACACCTGTAGAAAGAATCGGTATTCGGATTCTAGGTACACGCAGTAAAAACTACCGCCTTGTTCCGTTCCCTGCGACGCGAGCCAGATGGTGAACGTGACAAGATGGGCAATCCGCTCTACCCCACCGCGAGGTTCCGCTGATCCCTGCCGCCAGAGCGCTCCTGGAAAAACTCCACGCCGGCTGCCAGAACGCCGCCAGCGTGGCCGTTGACGGTGTTCCGCACGTTGACCCCAAGGGCAGGGTCTTGGCGGTAGGCGAGGCGAGAAAGTCCCTCGCCCGGGCCTGCGAGAAGCTCGGCGTCGAGCTGCTGACGCATCATGATTTACGCGATGCGTTCGCTACGTCCGCCATCGAGGCCGGCGTGGATATTCCGACCGTCGCGGCGTGGCTCGGGCACGCGGACGGAGGCGCGCTCCTCATGCGGGTGTATGCCCACCATCGCAGAGCGCACAGCGTGAGCCAGGCGGCAAAGGTGGTTTTCTGAGGGACACGCCAACAACGAATGCGTCCGCACGGTTGGCCTGAACTCTCACCCTTGCGCCGTGCCTTATCCTGGCAGCAACGCGGCCAAATCTTCATGGGGACGCGCGATGACGTGGGCGGCGATGATTTTTCCCAGCGGGGCTCCGGCGCGCTGGCCGGCTTCGATCGCTGCCTTCACCGCGGCGACATCGCCGCGGACGATCACCGTGACGTAGGCGGCGCCGATCTTCTCCTTGCCGACGAGTTTGACGTTGGCGGCCTTGAGCATGGCATCGGTGGCCTTGAGAATGGCGGTCAGTCCCTGGGTTTCGAGAATGCCAAGAGCTTCGGAGGTGTTCTTCGTGGTGGTGGCAAGATTCGGTTGACGGTCGGTGGGGCGGAGTTCGTCGCGGCCGCCGTAGAGTTTGTTGTGGGTGAGTGGTCCCGCGTTGAGCGAAGGAATCGCTTCGTCGGGATTGGCCAGCAGCGTGGTGGTCACGGTGCTGCCGAGCCGCGACGCGGTCTCCTCCGCGGTTTCGAGGGCGGCCTGGATGTCCGCCGGAGCATCGGCGACGATCCGAATGAGGATGCGCTCCGACCCGGACGGCTCCAGTCCCAGCAGCCGGACGTTGGCCACCTTTTCTTAGCAGAGAGGTTTCGAGTCTTGGAGTTGTAGGGGCCGACGGAGTCGTAATTCAAGTCATTGTCGATCCTGAGATCTTACACTTAATATTTGCGCTGGAGATGGATGCACTGGCCAATGTTTTGAAAAATACGCATATTTTCCTCGCTGGTGCCTGGTGTGATTTCGCAGCCGGCGGAAATGATGCAGCGCCCCGCCGCCTCCCGAAAATTCCGGCGTACGGTTTCGGCGATCATCTCCGGTGAGCCGTTCTGCAGCACGGCCACCGGATCCGCTTGGCCGGAGAAGATCTGGTGCGGCGCCAGCAGGGGAACGAACGGCGCCATCGACGCCACGAGGTGATCGACGTCGATGATGTCCGCCCCCGTGGCGATCATGTCCGGCAGAATCGCCGTGGTGTTGCCGCAAATGTGGAGTTTCGCCTTGGCCCCCAGGCGGTGAATGTGCGCCACGAGATCCGTTTCCCGCCGGCCGGCCAGCTCCCGGAAGAGCGTGGGGCCGATCTGCGAACAGAACGCATCCCCAATTCCGATACAGTCCGCCCCGGCCTCGACCTGCCGGGTGATGAACTCTTTCGCCGCGGCGACGATCATGTCCATCACCGCGCCCACCTGTTCCGGTTCATCCATGAAATCGATCGCCGCCTCGGTGAGTCCGCGAAGATCGGCGTACTCGGCCACCGGGCCCTCCACCCAGCCGACGATGAAATAACGGTTTCCGGCAAGTTCGCGAAACCGGCGGATCTCCGCCAGGCGGCCTGCCGTGCGCGGATGGGCGTCGACTGCGTAGGGGGGCAGCGCCCGCAACTCAGCCACGCTGCCGAAGTGCCCCCGATCGAGCGGCAGACTGTCCTCCGGGTACTCGACCTTGATGCCAAACGCGGAGGCCTCCGCATAGGGGTCCGACATGACGGTGACCCAATCGAGCCCGAAGTCCTCGGCGGCCTTGAGCATCGCGTGGCACTTGCTCGGAGGATGCTGACAGAAGTCGCGGTACTTCACTCCGGCATGGCGTGCGGCCCAGCGCATGATGATGGGATGAAAAGGAGGCCGGTCAGTCGGCCGGCCGGCCAGAAAGTCTAGGGTGCGCTGCCGCCCCGTGAGGGATGAAGGGTGTTTTCCCGCTGTCATATTCGAAATCTACGGCTTACCGGGAGGACTCCGGGCTTCCCCTGTGAGAGGCCTTTCCGGCCCTCCCGTCGAAGCGATACTCGTGCACCGCGTCGCGCAGCGCGTAGATGTTCTCAAGTGGCAGCAGTTGGTGCAGGTCGTGACTCGACCCCACGATGTAGCCTCCGCCGGTGGCCAGGCGCGTGATGTGCTCGTGCACATCCCGCTTCACGTCTTCGGGCGTTCCTTTGTATAGCACGCCATCAACGTCGATGTTGCCGCAAAGCGCCAGCTTGTCGCCGTAGAGCCGCTTGATTTCGTAGATGCTCTGGCGGCCGGCCGAGGGGTCAATGGGGTGCAGGACGTCCACGCCCATTTCGATGAACATCGGCAGCAGGGAAGCAACGACCCCGTCGACGTGCATCAGCACCATGCAGCCGGCGTCCTTGGCGCGGCGAATGAGCTGGCGGAGGTGGTCGAACTCGAAGGTTTCCATCATCGCGGGGGAAAGCATCGGACCGCTGTTGGTCACCAAGCCGATGCCCACCTTGACGACGTCGATCGGGAATTCCAGGAAAGCCTCCAACTCGCGCATGGCATAATCCTGCACGTGTTTTTGAAGCTCGAGAATGAAGCCGGGGTCGTCGATCGCATTCACACAAAAATCCTCGTACCCGATGGCGGTGTTGGCCGTGTGCCCGGCCGTCTGCGTGCCGTAGACGACACCGAAGCCTTCCCTTTCCGCGAGGGCGCAGAGCCGGTCCAGCCGGCGCCGCAAGGCGCCGAGATCGGGATAGGTGATTCCCGGCAGGTCGCCGCGAGTCTTGATCCTACCGCCGGCGTAGTGCAAGCGGCCCTCTGCGTCCGCCCATTCCTTCCGACCCAAGTGCCAGACATGGCTGAAATAGACCATGTCGGTGCCGAGAAGACGATGCAGGGCCATGACGTCGTCCACGGGGAGTTCGAACGAGTGGAGCCGCATGTCGAGGTTCCGCCCCAGCATGCGCTGCACGAGGGCGGTGTCCGTTTCGATTTCGAAATAGGGAATCTCCGACTGCTCGATGTGCTGGGCGGCGTTCAGGAATCGGTGTTTGTCGGGCGCTCTCATTATTTCGGAAATTAGATTCTCTGGCGAAGGGTATCGGCTGAGCCTACCGGCCGTTCGGAGAGCGGTATCACCTGATTTGCAGCAGGAACGTGGAGGCCGGCAGGCCCTCGCCGTTGACCAGATTCGCTGTGGTGTACGGCTTCCAGCCGTAGCGAACTTGTCGGGGGGACGAGACGCCCTTGGCGGTGACCACCACCGTCTCCCCCTCGACGTGCACCTCGGCGGGGATAAACCGGCCGTCCGGGCCGGCGAGTTCGAAATCCGTGATCTCGGTGCCAGCACGCGCCCTCATCCCCTGGCCGGAGACGAAGCTGACGACGGGCGCTGTACCCCGGCCCGCGGCAGCCTCCGCGAGCGGGCCAGTCACAACGATATCTTTTCTCCCGTAGCAATCCCGCAGAGCCCAGCGGGCAAAGCGCTCACCCACGGTCTTCTTGTCGCGCGGATGGACATTTTTTTCCGCACCAACATCGGAGGTGACGACCATGCCGACGGGGCCGCCAATCACCGCCAGCGTTCGGCGTTGGTCATCGCGGAATTCCGGCCAGAACTTGCGAATCGGGCTTTCGTCGCAGGAGGACAACTGCGCGTAGTAGAAGGGCATGGCGGGCTGCCTCCAGTTCTTCCGCCAGTCATCGACCAGCAGCCTAAAAAGCTCCGGATATTCCTCAACGCGCTCTTTTTCGATGGCGTTGGATTCGCCCTGGTACCAGAGGACACCTTTGACGGGAATGCCGGCGATGCGTCCCGGGCCGGCTTCGAAGGCGAATCCAGGTTTGAATCCGTGGTTGATGCCCAGGCTGTCGCGCGGGGCACCTTCAAGCTCGGCGACTTGCTCCGCGGCCCGCATTTTCACCCAACCGTCTATTGCCGAATTATTCAACCAGTCTCCCCTCGTCTTGGCAGCAAAGCGGGGATCGCCGGTAAGCGCTGCGCGGGAGATAAATGTCTCGATGGGCGCACCGCCGATGGCATAGCCGACGATACCGATGGGAATACCGGTTTTCGTCCGTAGTTTATTGGCGAAATAATATGCGATCGCCGAAGCGTTCCTGGCCGTCTGCGGCGACGCCACAGCCCAGGTGCCGTCGTAGAACCTCTCGGGCGCGAGCCGCGCAATGGCAGTCGCCGGAAGCGTCTTGCGGACAGCGCTCTGACCCGGGAAGTCATGCGTGAGCAAACGCAGGCCTGCGTCTGCGGCCAGGGGCAGTTCGGTCTTCGCGTGCTCCTCCTTCCAAAGCGCGAACTCCATGTTCGACTGGCCCGCAGTGATCCACACGTCGCCGACCAAGACGTCACGGAGAGAGACCTCATCGCTGGATCCCTTGGCACTGAGCGAGGCGCCCTTGAAGTTGGCCGACTGTGGCGCAAGCACCACTTCCCAGCGTCCCTTCCCATCGGCCGTGGTTGCCGCAGTCGCCCCGGCAAAGGTAAGGGTGATCGCCTCGCCACTGCCGGCGGTGCCGCGCACCACCAGGGGCGCGTCCCGTTGCACGACCATATGGTCGCCGTAGTACCGATCGAACCTCACCTCGCCAAAGAGAGACGGCGCCGCCAGCGCGCTCACGGCCCAGAGGGTGGCTTGGATCATTCTCATGCCGGCGATCATCGCAGGCGCCGCAGCGTATGAAGCGTAAGGCCATCAAGGTTCCTGGCGGCTCCTGGCCAACAGGTGCTGATCAGCCAGCCGAGCACGACACATGTGATAATTCCGATCGGCGCGTAGGCAAAAACGTTGAGGGGCTGGATCGAGCGTACGCCAAAAACGACCGCCGCGCTCAACACCGCTCCGACCAATGCCCCCCGGCCATTGGCCCGCCGGCTGAAGATTCCGAGGAGAAAGAGCCCCGAGAGCGTCCCGCCGAGCAGCCCGATGATCTCAAGGAAGGCCACGTAGACCGACCGGATATCCGTGCCCGCCATCAGGAGGGCGATTGCCGTACCCGCGACGCCCACCACGATGGTTGCGACACGCGCGACATGCAGATAGTCTCGATCGCCGAGCCCAGGTCGCAGCTTTCGGTGAAAATCGGTGACGTATGTCGTCGCGATGGAGTTCATGCTGCTGGCGAGCGTCGATTGCGCTGCCGCGAAGATACCCGCCACCATCAAACCGGCCGCGCCCGCCGGGAGTTCTGCCATCATGAAAAACGGGAAGATCGCATCGTTCTGCAGCGTGGGCGCCAACCGATCGGGCTGCTGTTTGTAGAAGACATAAAGCGCGGTACCGATGGCAAAGAATACCGCCGAGGCCGGCAGGCAGACGAGCGCGTTGAGCCAAATGCCGCGGGCCGCTGTCCGCTGATCCCGTGTCGCGATGTAGCGCTGCACCACATCCTGGCTGGCCGTGTAGGGAAACAGATTGTGAAACAGGCTGCCGATGAGGATCACCCAACCGGAGGCCACCGTGAGATCCCACGACCAGTTGACCGTTTCGAAGAAGTGCCGACCCTCTGCCGCGATGCGCACCGCTCCCGTCAGACCGCCATCGACCCGCAGGAGAATGAACCCGAGGCTGAAAAGGGCCCCGCCCATAAAGATGAACGCCTGCACGACATCGGTCCAAATCACCGCCTCGATCCCGCCGGCAACGGTATAGACAACGCACAGCACGCCCATCACGACGATGCAGGTCTGGATGTTGAAATCGCTCACGGTGGCGAGCGCCAGTGCCGGTAGATAGAGCACGATGGCGATGCGCCCGCATTGGTAGAGCATGAACAGGGCGCTGCCGGCCAGGCGCGTGCCAAGATTGAAACGCAGTTCAAGATACTCGTAAGCGGACGTGACGTTGAGCGTCCGGTAGAACGGCAGGAAAACGAAAACGACCACCGGTGTGATCAGGATGTAGGAATTCGCGAGGAAGAGGTTCCAGCCGTCCGTGTAGGCCGCGGCGGGGATCGCCATGAAGGTAATCGAACTGAGCATCGTCGCGAAGATGCTCAGCCCCGCCGCCCACCAGGGAATCCTCTGGCCGCCGCGGAAGAAGTCGTCGGTGCTCTTGTTGCGCTTGGAACAGATGGCGCCGATCCAGACCATCCCCAGCAGATACGCGCCGAGCATGCCATAGTTCAGCCAGCCGAACACCGCCTTGGGCGCCGTCGCCCGCAGCGCCCAGACGGCAGGAGAACGCACGCCGGGCCGGACCTCGCCGCTGGGCATCACAAAATCCTCGCCCCATCGCACCAGCGGAGTCGTGACATGCGCCGCCGGCATCTCGCCGAGTGTTTTCCACGTGTCGGTGATCGTGTGGTACGCGAGAATGGTCTTGGGGAAGCCCGGGTGGAGCGCCACCGGCTGAAACGACGCCTTTGAGCCATCATCACCCCCGAGAACGAGGAAGGTCGATTGTCCCAGTGCCGGTGCGGGTGTAGGCGCGGCAACCACGGGCTGAGGAAGATCGGCCACGCGCCGCCAGCCGCGCTCCGGCTGGTAGCGATAGGCGTCGTTGAGGTAGGTCCGGGCCGCCTTGCCCTGCGCGTCCGCGGCCAACGCGACCCCGCTCACGAGAAAGAACGCCTTGTCCTGTACTGCCGCCACCGCGAGCATTCGGCCCGGTCCCGGCCACGGGTCGAGTTCCTGCCACTGCGGTTGTGCGCAGTTGAGATCGAGCGCCCAGAAGCTCTTCAAGGCCACGGTGGAGTCGGGCGTTTCGGTTCCGCCCGCCACGTAGATCGTGTTACCCACGAGCGCCCCGCAGAAATTGGCGCGGGGTTTCGGCAACGGAGGCAGCGGCGACGTCTCGAGGCGGCCCGCGATCCAGCGCAAGAGGAACACGTCCGCATAGTGCCGCTGGGCGTCGCTGCCGCCGAGGCACACCACGCCATCGTTCGCGGTAATCGAGACACCGTAGGCGAGCGGGCGTGGCAAGCGGCCCGCCGTCTGCCAGGCGCCGTCTGGTTTCTCCAGCACGAACACGTTGTCGTACCAGACCTTGGTCCCTCCCTCCCAGGGGCGTTTGTCTGGGAAATTGGCTCCGCCCGCGACGAGCAGTGCACCGTCATGACCGCCTGCAAAGGGCGAGGCGAAGCCTTCGCGATCGGGCAGCAATGGTAGCTTGGACCAGTGCAGGACATCCGCATCGCCCGCGAACGTTCGGCCGGAAAGCAGGAGTGCCGCTGCGAGCAAGGCGAGTTTCAGCCGTGTGACCTTCATTTGACCCTCGCATCCAGTTCCGGCAATTTGAAGCTCACACTCACCACGTAGGCCAGTTCGCCCTCAGTCCAGTGCCCATAAGTGGTAGTGACAAAGGTGCCATCGGGCAGGAGCTCAACCCCTGGGTAGCAACAATCGGCGCCCTTGGTGTTGTCCATAATGCGAACGCGGTACTGGCCCTCACGCCCTTTCACGATGTCGTCGTAGGTGCCCACCCAGCCGACCCAGTCGCCTTTGGTCGGGCTTACGTGGGTCGTGTCGCGAAAGCTGATGAAGAGGCGTCCATCAGGTGCATATCTGGCCGCATGGCGATCTCCCGTGAGGGCAGCGGGGAGTTCACGCGGCTGGGTCCAGGTGAGGCCCTCGTCGTCCGAAAAAATGACGAAAGAATTGAACTTGCGGGAATTTTCCCGCAGCAGCACGGCGATCTGCCGTCCGTCCGGCGACCGCAGCGCACCCGGCTCGCACAGGTTCGCCTCCGGCAGCATCGCGATTGGCACCGGTACGGTCCAAGTTAACCCACCGTCCTTCGAGAGTGTGGTATACACCCAGAAGCGCCACGGCTTCGCGGCGATCGAAGTGTGGTCGGTGTGCGCACCTTTCATGCGGAAGCGCTCCTCATTGCCACCACGAATAAACCGCCCATCATCGTGGAAAAAGGCAAGGTAGTGCCCAGGACCGGTATAAAGTTCGATCACGGTCGCCATCGTAACCACGCCGCCAAAGTTGCCTATTGGCTTCAATTCGCTCCACGTGAGACCGTCGTCCTCCGTAACCGCCATGCGAATCGGATAGAGTCCGCTAAACATGATGAGGCGCTTCTTCCCGGTCGCATCTACCATGCGGTGCAGCGTGGGGACTTCGAGGGAGGTCTCCCAAGACTTCGGGGTGGGCAGCCTGGCACTCCACGTCTTGCCGCCATCGGTGCTGCGCTTGTAAACGATGGCGCCACGTCCGTGGCCCTTCGGATAGACGATCAGCATGGTCCGGCCATCCTCTAGCAGCACCGTAGTTGGATGCCCGAGATACTGTCCGGGCTCGCGGTCCACGACTACCTGACGATTCTTCTCGGCGCTGATGTCCACCGTTGGAATCGTGTAGCCGGGCGCCAGC
>Ga0315271_10003002_pt1 | contig 10638 bp, 9 predicted proteins | sample C3_top_MG_FD_204664 | JGI IMG/M metagenome (GOLD analysis project Ga0315271, IMG submission 204664) | Sediment microbial communities from Yellowstone Lake, YNP, Wyoming, USA - C3_top | ecosystem: Environmental > Aquatic > Freshwater > Lake > Sediment | place: USA: Wyoming | collected 2017-08-01
AGAACTACGGCAGCGACCCCGCTGTCCGGGCCCGCTACACTGACTCGCACCGCACGCTCGCCCTGCTCTCGGGACCGCCCAAGGAGGCCGGAACGTGACTGTCGCCCAATTCCGCAAGATCGCGACCCGCCTCCCCGAGGCGATCGAGTCCGCGCACATGGGCCGCCCCGACTTCCGCGTGCGCGGGAAGGTTTTCGCTTCGCTCGGCTACCCGGACGCGGGCTGGGGCATGGTCAAGCTCACGCCCGAGCAGCAGGCCCTTTGCCTCGAGGCCGAGCCCGCGATGTTCGCGCCCGCGAAGGGCGCGTGGGGCAAGGCCGGCTCCACGTGCGTCGCCGCTCGGGGCGGCGCAGGCGAAGCCGCTCGCGGCCGTGCTTACGGCGGCCTGGCGCAACACCGCGCCCAAGGCACTGGTCAGGGCATACGACGAGGAGAACCCATGAGCGTCGAACCGGTCCCGACCATGCGCTCGACCATCACGGACGAGGCCGAGGGTCGGATTCTCGTGCAGCGCATCAGGGACCGCGGCGCGGTCCCGAACCCCGGGGACGGATCGCCATGAGCCGCGCGTTCACCAAGGAAGACTCCTGGGAGGAGCCGGTCGTCCCGCCGCGCGCCTCGCTCCCGCCCGGCGTCCCGAACTACGTCACGCCGCGCGGCCTCGCCCTCCTCAACGAGGAAGCTGCCGCGCTCGAAGCGCAAAGGAGCCGCCTCGAACCGGACTTCCAGGACGAGGCCGAGCGCCGCAAGCGCCGCGCCGTGCTGACGCGCCGCATGAGCGACCTGGCCGACCGCATCGCCACCGCCGAGGTCGTCGAGCCCGGCAAGCAGCCACGCGGGAAGGCGCACTTCGGCGCGTGCATCACGCTGCGCACCGCGACCGGCGAGACCCGCACGCTCCAGATCGTCGGCGTGGACGAAGCCGACCCGGACGCCGGCTTGATCGCCTTCCTCGCGCCGATCGCGCGCGCGATCCTCGGCCACGCCGTCGGCGAGACCATCCCGTTCCAGGCGGATCGACTGACGATCATTGCCATCGACTACGAGGAGACCGCCTCTTGAACACGATCGCCCGCACCGGCGCGGTCTACTTCGTGTTCCGGGGATGACCATCCGCGCTTTCGAACCGGGCGACATCCCCGCCGTGCGCGCGTTGTGGGCGGCGTGCGAGGGCCTGGGCGATGGCCCCGGCGACGCGCCCGAGGCGCTCGCACGCTTCCTCACGCGCAATCCCGGGCTCTCCCGGGTTGCCGAGTCGGAGGGCGCGATCGTCGGCGCAGTTCTGTGCGGCCACGATGGGCGTCGCGGATTCATCTACCGCCTCGGGGTCGCAAAGGCGCACCGCCGCCACGGCGTCGCACGCGCCCTCGTCGCGCAATGCGTGAGCGGACTCGCGGGCGAAGGCATCGATCGCGCGATGCTGTTCGTACTCAAGGAGAATGCAGGGGCGCGGGCGTTCTGGGAGAGCGTCGGCGGGAAGTGGCGGGAGAAGCTGCTGCTGTACTCGACCGATCTGTAGCCCCTAGAACAGCACCCCGCGCGTCGACTGCTTGTACGCCTCGTACTCCGGGTAGCGCGCGCTCAGGAGCTTCTCCTCGTAGCGCGCCTTGACGAGCAGGAACAAGGCCGCGACCGCCGCCGCCACGGTCGCCGCCGGCGTCGCTCCCCGCGCCAGGAGTCCGACCAGGATCAGCATGATCGCCGTGTAGATCGGATGCCGGCGCTTGCCGTAGATCCCGTGGGTGATGAGCACCGCGTCCGCTTTCGGCTCCGGCGCGATCTGGATCGACTTGCCGAGCGTGCGCAGCGCGACGAACAGCAGCCCGACGCCCGCCAGGCACAGCACGTCACCGGCGACGGTCATCACCGGCTCCCCGCCGACGACGCGAGGCGAAGGATCGAGGAAGTACAGAGCGGCGAACAGGACGAACAACCCCGACTGCGTCACGCCGTAAACGTGGGATTTCGTGGTCATGGCTTGCCCTCCGTCTCGCGCACCGGGAACCGCCCGGCCAGCGCGTTGCGCACCGCGGTCTTGATCTCGTCCGAGAAGTCCGAGCGCAGGATCCATTCCAGCAGCCCGCGGTCGCCGCCCGACAGTTCGCGCAGCGACTTGCCCCGCGCCTTGCCGAAGTTGAGCACGACGTCGTCCCCGATCCACTTGAGCTTGCCCTCGGGATCGAACGCGTCCGGGTCGGCGGCGGGCACGCCCACGGTCGCGAGCGTCGCGACGTCGGTCGGCAGATCCTCGTAGCGCTCGAGCTGCGCCAGGATCACGTCGCGCGAGGCCAGCATGTCGGCCTCGGCCGAGTGCGCGCTCTTGAGCTCGCCGCCGCAGTACAGTGCGTACGCCGCCGACAGCGTGCGCGGTTCCTTGAAGTGGTAGATGTCCTTGCCGTCGATCACGTGTCTGGTCTTGTAGTCGAACTCGAGCCCGGCGCGCCTGAACTCGGCGGCCAGCAGCGGCAGGTCGAAGCGCCGCACCCCGAAGCCCGCAAAGTCGCAATCCTGGAGCAGGTCGAACAGGCTGTGGGCGATCTTCTCGAACGGCGGCTCGTCGGCCACGTCGGCGTCGGTGATGTGGTGGATCGCGGTCGCGCCGGGCGGAATCGGCATCCCTGGGTTGACGCGGCGCGTGCGCACCAGCGGCTCGGGAATGCCGCCCTGGGCATCGGGCGGGAACGCCTTGAGCAGCGAGACCTCGACAATCCGATCATTGCGCGGATCGACCCCGGTGGTCTCGAGGTCGAAGAACACCAGCGGGCGCGTGATCACGAGACGCCGCATGTCACCGCCCTGGTTCATGGCGCTACTTCCTGCGCGGCCGGGCCGGCTTGCGGGCCCGCTTTACCGCCGCCTTGCGTGGTGGCTTGCCTGCCGGCTTCTTCACCTTGAATTCCTTGAGCGCCTTCTGCGCGGCGTCGACCAGGTGGTCCCACGCCTCCTCGCGCACCAGCCGCTTGAGCGGCGCGAGCAATGCCCGGTCCTTCAGCTTGCCGGCGGCGCCCGCAGCCGCGAGCTGGGCGAAGACCGACGGGTCCTTCATCAGCTCGGCAATCGTCGGCACGACGTGCCGCGCCTGCTCGGGCCGGGCCTTTTTTGCAGCCTTGTCCAGCGCCAGCGCGACCAGCAGCCGCACCGCGGCCTCGCGCACCTCCTGCGTCTCTCCGTAGCGCACCGAGGCGTACGCCAGGTCGAATGCCTGGGGCGGCTTCGCGATCGCGAGCGCGTCGAGCGCGGCCATCGGGACGAGGTCGCGCCAGCCACGATCCTGCATCGCCTCCGTCGCGGCCGCGATCAGCTGCGGCGAGCCTCCGAATGCCAGGGCCTTGAGCGCGGTGGCTTTCACCAGGTACGAGCGCTCGCGGTCGAGCGCCTCGAGCAGCGCCGTCTCGCCGTCCTCGCCGAAGTGTCCGAGCGCGAACGCCGCCGCGCGCCGCGCGTGCGGGTCCCTGTCCTCGAGCAGCGCCCGCTCGAGCGCCTTGCGCGCCGCGCCGCTCGAGGCGTTGCGCACGCGCTTCTTGCCGTGCGTCCCGAAACCCTCCGCCAGCGCCACCGCCGCGGCCATCCGCACCTCGGGCCAGCGATCCTTCGCCAGCGCGTCCGCGAGCGCCGAGAAGGTCGCGCGATCCGGCCACGCCACCAGCGTGCGCGCGGCACGCATGCGCTCGGGGAACTGTGTCGCCTTCGCCAGCGCGCGTCGCCAGGCCACGGCCGGCTGGACGAGATCGAGCCGCTTGAGCAGGCGGAACGACGGGTCGATCGCGATCCTGAGCGGCTTGCCCGCGCAGGCGAGGCGGAACGACTGCCGCGCCTTCGTCATCTCGATGCGGTGCCTGCGCACGCCGCGCGTCCCGTCGACCTCGACGTCGACGCTGAAGCGAAACACCGGCGTTTGCTCGAGATCCTTCAGGCCGGTGTCCTGGTCCTGCTTCAGGTCGAGCACGATCCCGCCCGCCCGCCCGTCCGCCCGCCACGTGGCGTGGAGCTCCGGGTACCCGGCCGCGAACACCCACTGGTCGAAAAACCAGTTCAGGTCGCGACCACATGCGGTCTCGAGCGCACGACGAAACTCGTGGGTGTCGGCGAACCCGCCGGCGAACCGTTCGAGATAGAGCCGCGCGCCACGGAAGAACGGCTCGTCGCCGAGTTCATCGCGCAGCATGGTGAGGACCAGCGAACCCTTCTCGTAGGCGTGGCGGTCGAACAGGTCGGTCGCGATGCCGTAGCGGTCGGTCACGATCGGCCGGCGATACTGGCCGAGGTCCTGTGCGACATATTGCGAGTACTTCTGCATGCGGTCCCACGCCGCGGAGTCCGTTCCGTGCGCCGCCTCGTCGTAGAGGTTCTCGCTGAACGTTGCCCAGGCTTCGTTGAGCCAGTTGTGGTGCCAGCCCCGGCAGGTCACGAGGTCGCCCCACCACTGGTGGGCCAGTTCGTGCGAGACCAGGCCCTCGTACGACACATCCAGCGCCGCGCGCTCGTCGAGCAATGCCTTCTCCGTGAGCGTGGTCGCGCCGGTGTTCTCCATGCCGCCCCAGGTGTACTCGCCGACCACGACCTGGCTGTACTCGCGCCAGGGATACGGCCCGAACAGCGTGGAGAAAACGCGCATCATGTCGCCGGTCTTGCCGTACAGCCGGCGCGCGGCGCGCTCCTGCCCCTTGAATGCGTAGAAGCGCAGTGGGACGCCCGCGGCCTTCGCGCGCGTCTCGACGTACGGCGCGACCACGAGCGACACCAGGTACGCCGGCTGCGGCGAATCATGCCGCCAGTGCCACGTCGTCTTCGTGCCCTTGACGCGCTTGCCGATCAGCCGGCCGTTCGACACGGTGCGGAACGTGGAATCGGCGGTGACCTTGATCTCGCTCGGGAACTTGTCGTTCGGGTGATCGTGCACCGGGAACCAGAACGCGCTGTCCTCGGCCTGTCCCTGGGACCACGCCTGCGCGCGCCGCGCCGGGTACGCCCGGTCGGGCCGCACGAACCAGAAGCCCGTCCGCGGCTGCGCCCTGTAGTCGATCGCGAGCGCGAATGTCTCGCCCGGATCGTACGCGCGATCGAGCGTGATCGTCAGGCGCCCGTTCTCGTGGCGGGCGCGCAGGCGACGACTGCGCCCGAGCGTGACGCGCCCGATGCGCAGCTCGCGCGCGTCGAGCTCGACCGTCCGGAGCCCGGGCGCGAGCGGCGCCAGCGTGAGCGTCGCGGTCCCGGCGATCCGGCCGCGCGCGACGTCGACGTCGAGTTCGAGGGCGAGGTGCTCGAGGTGGAACGCACGGTCGCGCACGGGCCGACGGGGTCCGTCGAACGGGCCGCTGCGGCGCGCGGGGGCGGGTTCATACGGATTGACGTCGAGACCGCGGCGCGGACTCAGGTAGAGCGGATGGAACAGCGCGTCGGGGCGGCGATGGGCCACACGGTCCTCCAGGTTCAGAAGCGCGCGCCCAGCGCGAGTTCGTGCTGGGCATCCAGACTTCCGTCCTTGTCGGACCGGAAGGTGTAGTCGAGCTTGATGTGCTGGATCGTGAAACCGGCGCCCGCCGAGGGAACCACGCGCGTGCCGCCGAGCAACTCGCGCGCGACACCTCCGCGGAGGTCGAACACGCCCGGCACGACGTGGATCTCGACACCGCCCGAGACGGCCGATGTGGTGTTGTGCTGGAACGTGTAGTCGAGTTCGGCCTGCCAGCGCTTGTGCGCGCGCGCCGCGAGGCCGATCGTCACCTCGGCCGAGCGGTCCTCGTCGTCGCCACCGTCGAACGTCGCCCGGCCGAAGGCGTTCTTGATCGCGAACGCCATTGCCCAGTGGTCGGAGAGGTCCATCGAGCCGCCGAGGTCGACGCCCCAGGCATGGGCCGCGATCGCGTCGAGATCCGAACTGGCGCGCTCGTAGCTGCCGGCGATCCCGAATCCCAGGAATGCGGTCGGCGCCGCCGCGAAGCCGAGCGAGGCCGCCGCCTCGCGGTAGCCGGAGCCCTCGATCAGCGTCAGGCCGGTCACGTCGAGCGCGGCGCCGAGCGCCCGGCGATACGCGCGCGAAGTCTGGAGCGGCTCGGTGATCTCCTGCCCAAGCGGCAAGGCCACGCCGACGCGCCCGCGCCACAGGTCGACCGCGGGATCGATGCGGTCGTACTGCGCCGACACACTGCGCTCGGCGAACACCAGCCGGCCCGGGTTCGAGCCGACCGCGTAATCATCGTCGACCAGCACGACCGAGTGGCCGCCGAGCGCCCCCGAGCGCGGGCCGCCGCCCGAGCGCTCGAACGCATTGGTCGCCGCGACCGCCGGGCCGGCCCCAAGCACGGCGAGCAGGGCAAGGGGCGCGAAGAGCGCGCCCGGATACCGGCGGGCGCTCACTTGACCACCACCACGGCGCCCTTCGTCTCCTGCACACTCCCGTCCGCGAAGGTGACCGTGAGCCGCGCGAGGTACGGCCCGTCGCCGACGACGTTGCCGGATTCGTCGTTGAGATCCCACGGCAGTTCGTAGTGCGTAAGGCTCGAGCTCGCGGACAGGCGCCGGACCGGCTGCCCCCTGAGCGTGAACAGGTCGACCACGATCGAACGCGGCGGCAACTCGAGATTGATCAGGAACGCGTCCCCGCGCCCGAAGCGCTCCGGCGCGTGGAATCCAATCGGGGCCTCGTAGCGGATCACGAAGGGTCCGCCGACGGGTGAGTCGTTGCCGGCGAGGTCCTTGGCCCTGAACGTCAGCCCGTTGTCCCCCAGCACCAGCGGCACGGTCAGCGTGGTCGTGTGGATGCCCGGGAGGGTCGAATTGCGCGCGAACAGCGTTCCATTGCGCCAGCTGAGCAGAGAGTCAGCGGACTCGGTCTTCACCTCGACCACGACCGTGCTGCGCACGGAGCGATCGGGCAGTGGGCTCGCGAGAACGGGCGCCGGCGGCGGCGTGTTGTCGAGCGTGAACGGCGCCGTTCGCGGGGCCAGCGGCGGAATCGGCACGCCCTGGATCGAGAGACTCTCGGCGCGCACCCGGAAGAAGTAGACCCCGTCGACCACGATCGCGCCAACGCTGTCGCGTCCGTCCCAGACGAAGCCCTGCGGTCCCGCCGCGGCCGGACCGTCGAAGAGAACCGCAACCGGACGCGACGTGTCGTTTGCGACGCCCGGTACGGCGCCCTGGCGAAGTTCGACCAGCAGGCGCGTCGTCGGGGCATCGAGCACAACGGAACAGCGTGTCGAATCCAGCGCGCCATCGCCGTTCGGGGAGAAGAAACCCGGGAGCGCCCGGGCCGGGCCGAGGCCGGGCGTATTCAGGTAGTGCACGTCGATCGCGGTCGTCTGCGGCGAAAGGTTGTAGGCACGGTCGTAAGCCTGCACCGAGAACAGGTTGTCGCCCTCGGCCAACGCGACCTTCCAGCTGAACGTCGCGGGATCATCGGGGGTCGCGAGCGTGTCGAACGGCACGCCGCCGCGAAAGACGATCGCGGTGTCGGCTCCCGCGGCAAGCCCGGAGACGACGTACACCGTGTCGGCCACCGTCGTGTCGGCCGGGCCGTCAATGACAGGGACGATCGGCGCCGTGGTGTCGAGCTCCAGCGCGATCGCCGCCTCGGCGACGGTGTCGCCGACCGCGTCCTTCTCGATCAGGCGCGCGGCGTAGAGCGTGTCGGGCAACACGACACCGAAGTCATCGCGCCCGTCCCACACGACGGAATCGCGTCCAACCGGCCGCGCCACCAGCGTGATCGTCCGGCGCGGCGTGGAGGTCGTGGGGGCGATGAAATTCCGGATCGCGATCACGATCGTGTCTGCGGGCGCCGCGGTCAGGTTCCACTTGAGGATCGTGAGATCCCGCCGCCCGTCGGCGTTGGGCGAGAACGAGGAGGGCGATGCGCGGAAACTGTCCACATCCGCCGCCGCCGGCCGCGCGAGGGCCAGAGCGACCAGGACGAGAACGACAAGGGCTGGAATGAAACGGCGCGGCAGGTGCCATCGAAGCATGGGGCGCAGTCTGTCACATCGAGAGGCGACGGGGCCAGCAGGCAAGTCAAAGGGCCTCTCTCGAAGGAAAGAGGCCCCTGAACACCCCGCCGAGGAATCCCTCGGGCCGGTCAACCTCCGCCACGCCGAGTGAACGAACGAGAACCATCTTCGATGTCGGGCGCGGAGGTCTTTTCGGTTCTCGAGATGCACACGAATCATAAGCGGGTCGGATTTCGGCGTCCAGCCTCGAGCACGAAAAATCGCGAACGGGGGGCCAAAACGATGAAGGGGACCCGATGGGGTCCCCTTGCACCGTGCGTTGCCCGAATGGAGGTGATCCGCCTTGCTGCTGGTACTGCTCCCTGGCCATTCATACCCGGGTTCCCGGACCGGGTTCCCGGCTTTGCCGGGCTCCCGGATCCTTTGCATCGGCTTGACCCCGACGCTGGCCCGGCGGCCCTAGCGCAGCCAGATCAGGGGCTGGGTGGCCTGCCCCCGGGCGGTCCTCAACCGGGCGAAATAGAGCCCGGGGGCCACCTGGAAGCCCGCCCCATCGCGCCCGTCCCAGCTCAGGACCGTGGCCCCGCCCGGGAGCGCCCCGTCGAACAGGCGCCGAACGGTCCGCCCCCGGACGTCGTGGATGGTGAGCTGGACCTGCCCCTCGGCCGACACCAGGTCGCACCGCAGGTGGATGGTCGACCCCGCACGGGCCGGGGACGGCCACGGGGTGGCAAGCGCGACCCGGGTTCCGGGGGGTGGTCCGGGGGGTGCGCCGACCAGAGAGGTCGGGAAGAAGTGCAGGTCCCCGATCACGCCCTGGGCTCGCTTCTGGTAGGCGTAGAGCAGGTACTCGCCGGTCAGGTCGGGGGTGACGAAGAAGGTCTCGATGCCATCGCCCGCGCTCCAACCCGTGGCGCTCTCCCCGAACACGTCGGACCCCGCGATCGAGTCCGCCCGCGTGCCGTAGGTGAACACGGGCTTGCCGAGGCGCGGCCCGTAGAGGCCGAGTGCGGCGTCGCCCCGCGAACCGTCCTCGGGGTCGAACACGAACTGGTACTGGACGCCGGCGAGCAGGCTCACGACCCGCCCGCTGCCGACATGGCCCAACGTGCCCAGGTCGAGCGTGTCATTGACGCCCGAGAGCAGCGTCTCGGGGTGCTCGGTCCACTCGAGCTTGTAGGTGCCGAGCGGCCCGAGCGAGATCATCAGCGCCGCCCCCGTGTCCTGCGGCGCGGTCGCGTAGTTCGCGATCACGAAGTCGACAACACCCGGCTCCGCGCTCGACTTGCCGAGCAGGCCCAGGTAGTCGGGCGAGTCGTACAGGCGGAGGTCGGCGTCCGGCGGCGACGCAATCGGGGAGGGGCGCAGCGACAGCACGGTCCAGCTGCGCGGCGCCGAGGGCACGGTGAAAAAGTCCTTCTGCGCCGTGCCGCCGTAGTTGACGGGATCGTTCGGCTGGATGCGCGTCGCGGTGCGGACCTCGATGCGGAAGCTCGCGGTCGTCGCCGCGTTGTTGGCCCACAGCACGAGCCCCACCGTGTCGTCGCCGGCGGCCTGGAAGTAGACGCCCTCGCCCTGGCCGTTGCCCCTCCTGTCCGCGAGCGCGATGGCCGAGGTTCGGCCGGCCGCATAGTTCGCCTGGCTCTGCGAGTCGAACACCGCCAGCCCGAGGTCGGCAGTGCCGCTCGTGACCACGATGTCGGCGCGATACGCCTGCCCGCCGGACACCGGGACATTGAACACGCGCACCAGGTTGCCCGTGGTCCAGGACAGCGTCACGGGCGGCGCGTTGGTCACAATGGTGGTCGCGCCGCAGTCGAGCTGCGTGCAAACCTCGCCACTGCCTGTGATGCGATCGGTGCGCGCGTAGTTCGTCACCGCGGGGCTGTGGTGGAAGTCCATGACCGCGAACTCGACTCCGCCGAACAGGGAGGTGGCATCCGAGCACGCGCGCTGCTGCGTGTAGGCCGCGTCGGCGTAGAGGCAAAGGCGCGCGTCGCCGTTCGTGGCGGTCGAGCGGGCGGCCACGACGGCCCAGCTGTTCGCAGGCGGGGAATACGAGAAGTCCTGCGTCGCGCCGGTGCCGCACGACGGGGTGCCGCAAGTGAGAGTCGTCGCCGCATCGGCGTCCGAGACTGCGAGCGTTGGGAAGTCGCCGCTCACGGTCGTCAGCGTTGCGGACAGGATGATTGCCAGCCAGATCACGAGTACGCCCGCCACCAGAAAGAGGAAAATGCGCGGCAAATGCGACGCGTGTCGATGGCGGGACCGCGTGCGCTTACGCCAACTCTCGAGTTCTTCGGGAGGCAGGGAATAGCTGATCCTGCCGCCTCGACCCTCCGGATATTGCATTCGAATGGCGTTCCGGGCGTCGCCGCCCGGCTCCAGGGCCCCTGTCGAGGTGCAAACAGTTTATCAGAAGAGATATCGGCAGGGCGAACAGATGCCTGAACTCCGGGCCGCGGAGCCCCGGAAGTCCCGGGGCGGGGCGCCCCGGGGTCGGAAAACCGGCTAGAACACGCTGAAGCTGAAGTACTTCTTCGGGTTGCGCTGGATGTCGGCCATCAGTTCGTTGAGGTGGGCGAGCGACTCTTCGAGGTTCTTGTAGAGCTTCTCGTCCTTCGACAGCTGGCCGAGGTTGCCCTCCCCCCGCTCGACCCGGGACAGCGCCGAGTCGATCCGCGAGGTCGCG
>Ga0315271_10003003_pt1 | contig 10637 bp, 12 predicted proteins | sample C3_top_MG_FD_204664 | JGI IMG/M metagenome (GOLD analysis project Ga0315271, IMG submission 204664) | Sediment microbial communities from Yellowstone Lake, YNP, Wyoming, USA - C3_top | ecosystem: Environmental > Aquatic > Freshwater > Lake > Sediment | place: USA: Wyoming | collected 2017-08-01
TCGACCAACAAGATGTTCTACAAGACTGTCAGTGATCATCTTCCCATCGTGGGGCGATTTTCTCGAAACAGAACCGATGATGACTAGCCCGGTGACATGCTCTTCCGCATCTGGAAATGTAGTTGGTAAATGACCAAGTTCGTCTCTGAAGAAGCGATCGTGGCTTGTTCACAGAATGCCCATTTAGTGTGACCTAGGTTTTCCCTTCTTCGCGCGCAATCAGACGATCCCTCCCGGCCCGGCGCATTCGACCCTGGCAAAGAGCCTCACCTCGTAATAATTGGAATCGGGCCAGTCCAGGAAAGGCGCGGCCACAATAAAAGTCGACTCTTCACCAGCTGTCTTCTTGCACATCGACAACAAGTGGTGCACATGCCGCACGGCCAGCTTGTTCTGGCTGCACAGAATCGATACCTGTAGCCCCAGGATGGAACGCCCGGACGCGTGTTTCCGTAATCGCGTTACCACAGCCTCGATGACCGCTTCACGCTTACTACCAGATGCTTCTTCCATCACAATTTGTCCGTCCATGACCAGAACATGGCGCGTATCGGCCCAGTCGACGCAAACCAAGCCCTGCGGAATGATGGGCGCAAACACTGCCCGGGTCAGGTAGGAAAAACCGGCGGGTAGTTGCAAACGGGGGAGAATCAGCCCTGGTATTTTCTCAGCTGACACAACTTCATCGTCCTGCAGATAGATGAGGATGGTTGTCAGATTCAGCTGCCTGTACGCTGATAATCGATCAATCGCTAGCTGCAGGCTAGCTCGGTCGGTCATGAGCAGCACCAATTCAGCATCACTGATCAACTTTTCCGGCTTAGGTGTGCAGGGGATGCCCCAAACAATGGCGCTATTGAAACTAGGTTGCTGGTTCAGAGCGTCCCGAACTAGATCCAACCCACTGTAGCACTCGCTGGCAACCGTAATCGTAAATTCGCTTACCTCAACATCATCAGAGATGAACACACCGCTATCTGGCATTTTCGAACCCTTGTTTAAATGAAGACATCGGAACGATAGCTCATGTATACGACAGGACGCGTCGCTAAAATCTATAGCTTGTTACACGGCAGACATTCGAACGGAATACTCAGGTGTCCACTTCTGGCCGAACTGAAAAGGTCAGCCAAGGTTTGGTGCCAAGAGGGATCCATTGGGGGGAATAATTCAGTGCTTCCCTAAAGCTTTCCCGAAGCAGGTCCGATAAGGTCTCCAGTTGAAAATAGTATTGATTGTCTATTTTCGCTCGACTCCCAGTAGTGACTTTACGAGCAGCACGTAGAGCCTTAGCTCCAAACGGATCAATCTTAAAAAAACAGGAAAGAAAATAGGTTTGATTCCTTCAACCCGAAGTTACAAGCGAAATTGGCTACGACAGTTGGTGTTGTTGTCGACGCTGCTTTTTTCATACGCACATGTTGGGAGGGCGTTAGCGGCTTTTAATGAAGCCCCTGTCATTTACGCCGGTTTTGCTTTTGCGGGGGATGAGCATAATCGCGAGAAACTTTATCCCTACAGTATTGAGATTTCTAGCGACGTAGACCTTGACAAGATCCTTCGAGAAAAACTTCTTTCTCGTCCGGAATTAGCGCAAAAAGTGTCGTTCGAGATGTCCGATGGAAAACTGGACCAATCCTCAGTGGCGTTCTCACTTGTTCAGGAAACCATCGAAACGCAAATTGTCGACGGAAAGTTTCTTGTCATAGTGACACTGCAGGCAAACGTTCTTGCTTTTAATCGGGCGTCTAAATCGGTTGTGGCTACCTACCCCGTGAGAATGAGAGCTACCCGCGCACTGGACGCTGAACCAAACAGGGCCGAACTCAAAGAGATGGTTCGGGAGATGTATACAGCGAGTCTCGCCAAGGACAACATCTTTGATCAATGGCTGAGCCGTTTTGAGAAGACACGGATTCGTGAGGGCGCCATCAAGCGCCTTCGAGTAACCAACATAACAGTTACCCCTGAGGCGGACCGCGTTATTGTCGATGCCGGAAAAAACGTTGCGTCAATCCAGGATCAAACAGCCAAATTTCTTGAATCGGCTGTCGCTGAAAACTTTGGGATTCCTATGATTCCGAGTTCAGTCGGCGAGGCCATAGGGAAAAAGATGCGGCTCAGGTTTTCTGATGAGAGCACGCTAGATTTAAGTCTTCCGGAACCTGATTTAGCACTCTCATTCACCATCCGGGATTTTGTAACCAAGAAGCTAGAAACGACCGAGACAACCCAAGATATCTACCGTGTTAAAGCCAACATCAGCATGAAGAATTTGGGTAGTGAGCGAATCATTTTAAACGAAGGCGTGTACGACACGAATATCGTCGTTCTTCCAAAATCAGCGGGCTCTAAATTATCTGATTGGGATCAATATTTCAAATTGATGCAAGCCCTGATCTCTAAGCTTGGGAAACAGATGGCTAACGTTTCCGATGAGTGGCTAGAGGAAAGTGCGTCACGTGCGATGGATGCCAAGCCGGCATTTTTGAATTTAAAACAAGAATTACTGGGACTGCGATGAAATCATTGATAAAGCTGTTGTTTTTGTTGGTGCTATTTGACGTCAGCATCAGTCAGGCCATGGCTGATCGCGTCGAAATGAAAGGTGTTGGCATCTATTCTTATGATGGAAAATTTTTCTCGTCATCGGAGCCAACTGATGGAGAAAAAGCTATAGCTGTAGCAATGGCAAAAGCCAGCGCATGGAAAAACTATGTTGCAAGCCTGAATCAGGCGAAACAGCAGGCGATCTCCCAGCATGAAAAAGAAGTTAATGACAACGTCGAAAAATTCATCATCGAATATGTTGTTATCGACCAATATAAGGACAACGATAGTAAAACGCTAAGGGCGGCAGTTCGGGTTGCCTTTAATGATGAAGCGGTCAATCAGTTTGTTCAAAAGCTGACGGTTGGCAATGGTCAGCAAGGAGCGCGCAGCAGCGATTCGACATTCTCCTTTCTGTTCACTTCCCGTAAGGCAACATCGGTTACGCAATTCGATGCACGAAAAACAGAGGTTCGCCAGACTGAATCAGGCACGTCTGTCGCAGCCGACGGTGCGATCTCGTCAACTACCAAAGATTCCAGCGGTGGCAGCACACTCCGGAAGGAAGATGCTGTGACATATTCCATATCTAGCTCCCAAGATCTTGATTCGGCCATGGGTGAGGTTATTACGACGGCCGGCATCGAACCAGCCGCGTATGACGACGTGGTCGCAAGCTGCAATGGTGTTCCGGTCAAGAAATTCCAAACAGAGTTCGTTGATTCTGACGATCTGACTCCCGCAACACGCGCGGCAGTTATCAAGTCCATGCGGGCATGCGAGGTGCGATATTTCGCTTACGGAACCATTGATGCGGGTGTGCCAGGCGTTGATCCGGTATCTGGGAACAAAAGGGTATTTGTGTCGGTTCGTTCCCAGCTTTGGGATATCAAACCCGCGCTACCAAGGAAGGTGGGGTCCGTTGGGCCAATACAATATTCGGGCTTAGGCCCTGACGAAAGTGTCGCGAGCCGTAATGCACTTCGCACTGCGGCGCGTGACATAGCAAAGATCTTGGTGGATCAATTGAACGCCAAGGGAATCCGGTAGCAACTTAAACCACACTAAACCAAAGGAACCAGTCAAATGAAATCCACGAAAATTGCCGCGTCACTACTTGTCATGTCACTTGCGCTGACCGCCGGCGCTGCCCATGCGTGGGGTCTGGCCAATGTCCTCCCTTCCGCTTCAGGCGGCGGTGGTGGTTCTACTGCGAATGCGGGTGACGTTGCCAAGAACGCGAGAAACGCCCTTTATTCCTTCGTAAAGTCCGATTTGGGTTTGCTAGCCGCACTGGGAGGCTATGAGAACCTGGCCGCAAATCAGAAATTGCTGGACGGGATGAAGACAGGCGATGCGGCGGCCAGTAAGGAAGATACCGAAACACTGGTCACATTGCACAACTCCATGAATCCGGTAATCGAGGCAAAAACAAAGGAGAACATGAAGCTGGATGCCAACAATAAGGCTCTGGCGGGTAAATCGATGGTCGAGTATGTCAAGGGCTTGGTGTCCAGCAAGCAGCTCCTTTCATCTGTTCAGGATTTGGCCAAAAATCCAATGGCCCTCGGGACCGATGCAAGCAACATTCTTTATGTCGCCAAGGAACTCCCCGGCATTGTTTCTGGTGGGGTATCGACCACCTCGACCTTGTTCAAGTACTTAGGCGCAAACGGTGTTGATCTTTCTGAAGCCAAGAATGTTGCAAAAGGAATGGGCACTTAAAGTTACTGGGTCGGTGTCAGATTATGCGTAAAGCGACGTGGTTAGCCGTCCTCCTGTTGCTTTGCGCATCAATCGGACATGCAGCGAGTGACGTTCTTCTGGTTACAGCAACTGGCCAAGGTGGCACTCGAGCTGAGGCAATAAAGGCGGCCCAGATTCAAGCAATTTCCGAAGCGGAGACGGATTTTCAAGTGACATGCCCCGACTCCGATCTGGATAGTAGGATCTGGTGTGCGATTAAGGGTATCCGTGTAAAAACGGTCAATATCTCCGCAACTGGCTTATACGAAGCGGAAATCGAGGCGGCCGTCATTAGGAATCCGATCGGCCAAAGCATGCGGCCACAGCGAATAGCGATTCTTTATACAAATGATGTCGATGATGCTGACTTCGTAATGTCCACCATCCTTGGCGCCGAGACAGCTTTATCAGCATCGAGACAGATGACCGTTCTCGATCGCAATGACGCTTCCGTTAAAGAATTGGGTGTGCGACTCCGACAGCTGAGCCTAACGCAACAGAGTCAAATCCTGAAAAGTGCGAAGCTTCCGCAAGCGGAATTGCTTGGCCTGCTGTCGATTGAATCGCTTACTGAGCGTAAGGACTCTTTCGATCAGACCTTCTTTGAGGTTCGAACGAGGATTTCCCTAATGGACACTGCGTCGCGCGACGTTAGGTTTGTTAAGAGCATCACAACCTTGTATCCAGCGTCCAAGGCAAACGCTCGTGGCACGTTAGCCACCGCGGCTGGCCAGCGGGTTGCCAAGGCCATTATTGATGACATCTATCCAATCACAGTCATATCTGAAATGTCCGGAGTCGTAACCGTATCAGCAACGGCATCCACGCTTAAGGTGGGTCAATCCGTCATTCTTTACCGTGTGGGACCTGTAACGCACAACAAGGTGACGGGCGAACGTATGGGGCGCGAGGAAACACCGGTTGGAGCCGGTGAAGTAATTAGTGTCGGGGCTTCGTACGCAAACATCGTGACGGATGGATTTGTCAAAATGAAAGCTGACTATATTGCCAAGCCTGTTGGCCCCATGAGCGCAAGCCAAATCGCCACCGAGGCTGACTGGTAATAATCACATATTTACGTTTTTTCAACTAAAGGTCGCTGTCATGAGCCAACCATCGGATCCAGTACAGAAAAAGGGAATCATCAATAAGTGCCCAAGTTGCGGGGCTCAGATTGGCGCTTTTGTTTCATCGTGCGAGTCATGCGGTCACGAATTTACTGAGATCGAAGCAAATCGCACCATTACGGCATTAGTCAGTCGCTTCGATGAGATCGAACGCGAAGTTGAAGAAAAAGGGCTTGGGAATAAGGGGCGCCAGCAGGCGATTCTCGAGAAAAAAGCGCGAGTGATTCGTGATTTTCCGATTCCGAATTCACGGGAAGATCTTCAGCAACTTATTTACTTCATTCAGCCGAAAGTGATGGATACGATCAAGCCCGATCCAAACATTGAGGACTGGAGGGCTAAGTTTACCGAGGTGCTAAATCGGGCAAAGAACGCCTACAAGAATGATTCCAGTGCGCTGGCAGAATTTGAGCGTATTGAGCGGAGCATGAGCACCACGTTGTCAGCTAACTTGCAGATCAAGGCTAAGAGAAATCCGCTTTTTGTTGCGCTCCTCGCGGGAATTGTCGTGCTGGCATCGATTGGTTTTGTGAACTCGCAAATGGAGAAGTCGAATCTGCAGCAATGTGAGGAAAAGTATATGCAAGGTGCCCAGGCGGAAAGGTCTCGCCTAGACAAGATTTTTTCTTCTGTTGATCAGGACTACAAGAACAAGAAATATTCTGAGGCCCTTGCAACCGCCAATCAGATTCGGTGGGATTACGCTGAATCAGAATGCAAGATTGAAGAAAACCAGAAAGCAATATCCTCATGGAATGAGAAGCGCACCCAGATGACCGCTTTGATCCAGAAGAGTGTTGATACGGATGCTTCCGACAAGCAAGCCGAAGCTGATCGCTTAGCCGCCGAAAAGCAAGCCGAAGCTGATCGCTTAGCCGCCGAAACGCAGAAAGAATCGCAAAAAGCTGAGGCCGTGGTTCGCCTTGTGGCCGAGAAAGAAAAGGCTCAGGCCGCGAAAGCGGCAACTGAAGTACGAAAGGCGACTACGGAAACGCAGTGGTAAGGCGGTTTCCAGGGCTTTGATGAGCACCAACCGCTAACGGGATTAGCTGGCAGGCACAATTAACGCAGGGAAGGATTGGAAAATGGCTTTGTTTGGCAAGAAAAGCGAAGGCGGCGCGATGGATGTTATTCGCTGCGACGAAGAAGACTACCTGATATGGAAGTGGCGTCCCAATGGTCAAGCGAATAGCACCAACAAAGAAAATTCGATACGGTGGGGAAGTAGCCTTCGCGTAAAAGATGGAGAGGTAGCTGTCTTCGTTTACAAACAGCAAGAGGGAGAGACTCAGGAATTTATTGAGGGCCCCTTTGATGAGACCATCAAAACTGCCAATTTCCCGATTCTCTCGAGCATCATAGGCCTTTCCTACGCGGGGCAATCGCCATTTCAGGCGGAGGTGTATTTCATCAACCTCGCTGGAAACCAAACACTGAAGTTTGGCGTTCCGTTTTTCAACGTCTTCGATAGTCGTTTTCTTGATTTCCCTGTGCAAATGTCGGCGCGCGGGTCAATCATTTACAACATCACGGACTACCGGGCATTTATAAAGCTTCATCGGCTAGTTAATTATGACAATGAAAAATTCAAGAACTTAGTCAAAGACTCGGTTACGAAGTATGTGAAGTCAGGAATCACAAACGCCCCTGCCGATCACGGCATTCCTGTTTTACATATTGAAAACAAACTGCTGGAGATCAATGAGCTTATAACGCCCAGGATCACCAAAGCTTTTCAGGAAGATTTTGGTGTAAATATAGTCCGCGTTGACCTTGCAACGATCGAGGTTGACAAAGATACCAAGGAGTACGCTCAGCTCCGGAGCATTACGGCTGACCTCGAAATCGCGATGCGGGAAAAGCAGAACGAGATCAACATGAGGAATCTCGACGAGACTCAAGTAATTAACTCAGAGAACATGAGCGAGTCACTTCGTATCCAGCGGGACGAGATGGCGCGATTCCAGAGATTGCAAACAGAGTCGCAGCATCTGGCCGCGCATCAAGTTAATCAGCAGGCAGACGTGTTGAAAGCAGCTGCAAATAACCTTGGCAGCATGAGTTCAATGAACTTGGGCGGTGGCGGTTCTGGCGGCGGAGGGTTCAATCCTGTCGGCATGATGACTGGAATGGCTGTAGGTGGCGCTATGGGTGGCCAGATGGCCAACATGATGAACATGACCGGTCAGAACATTCAGCAACAGGTGAATGCGCCACCACCGCCCCCTCAGATTCAATATAACGTCAGCGTGAACGGACAAACTACCGGGCCGTTCAATTTAGGGCAACTACAGGAGATGGTTCGGAACGGCCTGTTGACGGCAATGTTGTATGTCTGGAAGCCTGGAATGACCAATTGGGAAGTTGCCGGAAATGTGCCTGAACTGGCCGCCCTCTTTACCGCCTTCTCGCCACCACCCCCACCACCTCCACCAGCACCTTAACGCGCCAGAGGGCTTATAAGCCATGAACGACGACAATTTCTTTGCAATCAACCGCCTCGTTGAGTTTGGCGTGGAGATGGCAGTTGCTCAACAGATGGTGAGCTCAATGAACCATGCCTTGAAGAATACACATATCCCCGGCCCACAAACAGCTCCACTTGGGGCGACATCCAAGAATTATCATGTGATGCTCGATGGAAAGCAGGCTGGCCCCTTTTCGGAAAACGAGTTGTCGCGCCTCATAACAGAAGGAAAGGTTAAAAAGGACACCTACGTTTGGTGCCCTGGGATGGCTAAGTGGGAACTCGTTGAAAACGTTGCCGATGTACTGAGGTTGGTTGCGCTGACCCCTCCGCCATTTAACCCAGAAGGATGATCATGAGAATACATGCTATTAATTTTTTAATTGCAGCTGTAGTGAGCGCCCTACTGACATACGGAATTGTGAGTATTGATTCAAATTCAATGAAGGGCCTAATCGGTATAGGATCATTCATCTTCCTCGCGAGCACACTTGCGATCGCGATAGGTGTGTCTTTTGAAAATGCTCGTACGGAAGTGAACGTAAAAATTGTCGCCGGTATTTTTTTCGCGGCTGCGTTTTTTCTGAACTTGGCCTTTGCGTTCATCCCTTTTTCGCAGACCAGTTACATCATCACATACGGGATCATTTTCCTTCTATATGTGCTGATCGCTAACGGCATTTATGCGGCCAAACAGTAGGCTCTAGCCTGAGGCCTGTCATAGCCAGAGTTTATAAATGGTGAATGCTAGCAGCCCTTTCAATGTCATTCATCGAACCGGTAATGATTAGCTATCTAAACAGCTTCCAGTAAGTTTGAAACTCTTCGGGGTTCGTGTTCATCCGATTCATTTTGGTGATGATACTCAGATTGTGTGGTGCAATCGTAAGGTCAATGGCCGCTTTCGAGTTACCCACGAATCCAATGGCAGCAAGCAAATCGCCGGCCAACTCATGTTGGCCGTACTACGACGGCCTGCACTAATATCTCAACCTGGGTGGCAAGTGACGAGGGTGAACAAACTGAGAACCTGAAATCCTGGCGTCCTGAAGTCCCTCTCTAGGTTTTCAGAATTTCAGGTTTCCAGTTTTCCTACGTCCTAACTGCGTCAGTCTATTGCCCCCAGAATGCCCCGCGCCTCCGGATGCTCCAACATGTAGTCCCGCAGCAAGTGATACTGCTGGGCACACGTCTCGACAAAGGCATCGTCTCCTCCGAACGACAGATGGCTATAGGCGTAGAGGCAGGCTGCAATACCCAAGGCATCCGCTGACAGATGACCCTCGTAGCCATTCTCGCAGCTCACCCTGAAGAATTGGTCTACATTGGGTGCCATATAGAACCCACCATTGCTTAACGTGTAGAACTGCCAGTAACCACCGTGATATTCGCTGGCCAACTCTGACGTGACCGAATAGACGTAGGGCTCTAACTGCATCGGGAAGTGAACCCCAAATAGCGCAGCGGTATGGCTGACGCGTCGATCAATTTCCAGTTGGTGCCGGGTAATGGTTGTATTCATTTATTACTCCTAAAAAGAATGAGCCGCACATCGCTGCACGGCCCCGGTTAATTCCCTTTCCACCAGACGCACGAATCCCTCCGCACGATGACGGATCAACGAATCGGTTCTGAGGAGATTGGGAGAGTGGGTAGGAAGGGGTGGGAAAAAACAGTGGACGGGGTGAACGGTGTCAATCAGACACGCATCCATCCTCTGGGTTGAACCCGGCCATCAGACTGGCTTGGGTGTTGAGTGCATCGGCAAATGCCTCATCGGGAAGATCCCAGGCGAGTACTGTTTCAATCGCGTCGAGACAAATGCTTTGGTAGTTCATGCTTGGTTCTCCTTGAGTGGATGAAATAAATGACCACACCCCCAACAAGCAGGAGCAGTCCGGTGAAAAACAGTGGGTTAATGCACAGCAGGACAAACACTCCGATGACACCCATCCCACGGGTGCGCTCGAATACAAAGAAAAGGGCCGTGGCCACGACGAAGGCAAAAGTGATGGTGAGCATCCGGTCTCCTGGTTGCGTTGCAGGGCTTGGGTTTGAGGCAGATTTGGTGCAGATTTGAATCAGGGTCGGTATTGGGCCGGTATTGGAACGGCGCTTCATTGCGAAGCAGAAAACCCTTTGTGTTTCTTGGACTTACAGACGTTAAATTCGAGGGGCCTGCGGACTAGTACTACAGGGGAGAACTCAACCTTTCTTTTGTGGCATTGCCTTGGTGGTGGTCCTTCTGCTCAGTTTTTCTGGCTTGGGTATGGCCTCGACCTTCTGCGGTTTGTCATCGGCCTGCTGTGGCTTGTCCGCGACCTTCTGCGGTTTGGCCTTCGGTGGTTTGTCATCGGGATTCAGGGAGACAGTCGATCCAATCAGCGCCTTCACCTCGGCCATGAAAGCTTTGGGGTCAGCGCGGTCATAGCACCGCTTCACGATTTCAGAAGGCCGCACCAGTCCCTCGCTTAGAAGTGCAGCAAAGAGGAAATACGGCGTGTTCAGCGATTTGCCCTGAAACAATGGATAGAGAATGAACGCCGTGATGGGCGTACCGCTCGGGCTCGTGTCGAACAATTTCTGGATGGCGCTCAGGGCAATCCATTCCTGACTGAAGAAGCCAGCGTTGGTATTGGCATAGACACTGAATTGAATTTCGGATTTGGCCGTGCATCCGACGTGATAGGTCAGTGTCGATTTGCCTGAGAGAGAAGGGCAGGATGCAACTTTCAGGATGCGGATTG
>Ga0315271_10003004_pt1 | contig 10634 bp, 6 predicted proteins | sample C3_top_MG_FD_204664 | JGI IMG/M metagenome (GOLD analysis project Ga0315271, IMG submission 204664) | Sediment microbial communities from Yellowstone Lake, YNP, Wyoming, USA - C3_top | ecosystem: Environmental > Aquatic > Freshwater > Lake > Sediment | place: USA: Wyoming | collected 2017-08-01
GGTTCATCCACGCCAGGAACGGCAGGATCTTGTACAGCACCCCCACCACCATCAGCACCGCCCATCCCGTGATGGCGAGCAGGCCGTACGCGGTCCAGGCCCGGACGGATGCGTTGCCGGCCAGGATGCTGATCCCGAGTCCCACGGCCGCCGCGAAGTGCAGCACCGCCGCGGCCACGTGGGCCAGCGCCGGATCGATGGGCCGGCGCTCCGCGTGGCGGAAGTAGAGCAGGAGCTGCACGAGGTAGAGGAGCGCGCTGGCGAGCACCAGGACGCCGCCACACCTGGCCAGGATGGGCCAGCCGCCGAGCGCCCCGGTCGTGAGCGCGGCCAGGCCCGAGAGCCCCACGGGCCCGATCCAGCGGAGCGGCCAGGTGGGCGCGCGCGCCGCGAGCAGGAACATCGGCAGCATCCAGCTCCCCACGCCGACCGCGGTGAACGCCACGAAGCCGAAGACGGCAAGATGGAAGTGACTCGCGATCACGGCCATGCGGTCGACCGGCCACCAGCCGAGGCTGTTGCCGATTCGCGCCAGCGCCACGAGCATGGCCGTGCCGAGCGCGATGTGCCCCGCGGAGACGTAGAGTCCGACGAGGCGGCCGTGCGGCGCGCGGCGGCGCTGGGGAAGGAGGTTCCAGCTGGAGCCGAAGACACCGGCGAAAAGGAGGCACCAGCCGATGGCGAGCAGCGCCGGGCGCCAGGTCCAGAACCCGGTCACCAGGGCCAGCGTGCCCGTGGTGTGGAGCGCCCAGGTTGCGTGCGCCACCCGGACGCTCCGGAGCTCGATCCCGAGCGCGCCCGGGAAGAACTGGTAGAGCGCGCCGTAGATCGTGGTCGCCAGGACGCCGAGGGTGAAGGCGTGGGTGACGGCGAGGAGGTGCGGCGCCAGAAAGTTGCCCGCCGCGAGGTCTCCGGCCGAGGCCGCCAGCCCCGCAGACGCGGCGAGGAGCCAGAGGAGGGCCGCCGCGAAGTGCTCGGCCGGAAGCCGGAACGGGGGAGGATGGGCCGGCCCCGCGATCGGGAGGCGGCGAGGCGCCGTGGATGTCTTCATCCGCGAATTCTAGTCACCCCGCCTTGAGAATTGCCCCGCTTCCAGCGATGTTAACCGTCCCGGCGCCGTAGCCAAGTGGTAAGGCAGAGGTCTGCAAAACCTCTATTCGTGAGTTCGATTCTCACCGGCGCCTCTTGCCGCACAACGACTTAGGCCCTCCGCTTGGAGGGCCTTTCGTTTGCTGCCGTAGTTTCTGCCGTAATCTCTCTGGTCATTCGGCTCCCTCGGCTGCGGGTCCTCGGGTGGGTTCCAACCAACCCTCAATGATGTGGCGGGCAGAGAGATGTCCCTTCCAAGTTGACAGTTTCGGTGCTTCAGACTCGACTCCCCTGCCGGTCCGACGTACTCTTCCACATCCGACATCGCATCTCGGGACGGCCGAGATCATGGCTGCCCCGCTGGTAGTTGGCGAGCTGGTCCTCGATTCGGCGGACCTCAGGATCGGTCTACGGCGTCCGAGTGCAAGGAAGCCCAGCCCCGAGACGAGTTCCCGGCTCCGTGCCTCCCGGCATTGGGACCGGGTGTGGCCAATCACATGGGCGATTCCAAAGCCCATGGTGGCGTGAAGATTCCTGACCCACTGAGCCCCTGACGGGGGAGCTTACGCCGTGAATCCTCTTGTCATGGTCGCAGGAGCCGCAATTCTCCTGCTTCTCTTTCTCGTCCTGCGCTTCAGCCTCCTCATCCCGGCTACACGCGGCCTTCCAGTACTCATGTATCACAGGTTCGCCGAGACGTCGACCGACAATCTGACGGTCACGACCAGGGACTTTGAGAAGCATCTTCGGTATCTGAATGACGAGGGATACCGCACCATTTCCATCGCCCAGCTTCTAGCGTTCCTGGACGGGACGGAAGCCCTTCCGGACAAACCAGTCCTCATCACGCTCGACGATGCCTATCTGAGCCACCTTGAACTTGCCGCGCCCATCCTTGCGGCCTGCGCGTGCAAGGCGGTCGTGTTCGTTCCTGCCGGACTGATCGGGAGGAGCAATCCCCTGCATCGAGGGCCGGAACCGCTCCTGGACGCAGAGCAGCTGAAGAGTCTTGACGGGAAGGTCCTCGACATCGGCCTGCATTCGTTCAGTCACAAGAACTACGGATCCCTGACGGCGGAAGAAATCGAGCGCGACATTCGCGCCTGCATCGATTCGGCCACGGAGAACGGCATCCCGTTCACCCCGGTCTTCGCGTACCCCTACGGCGGCAGGCCCGTAGACAAGGCGGTCTACCGGAGCATGATAGCGTCGCTGACTCGCGGCGGCATTCGGCTCGCGTTTCGCATAGGAAACCGGGTGAACCGGCTGCCGCTGAAGAACCTCTTCGAAATCAAGCGCATCAATATCCAGGGGGGCGACTCGATGTGGACCTTCCGCACCAAGCTCGCGAAAGGCAGGGTGAAGCAGGTGTAGAGCGGTCCGCATCCGGTTGCACCACGGACGCCGGCCTGCCGGGAAATCGTGCGCCGGCGAAGGTACCTGCTGGCGGGCAGCCAATCTGCCTGACCGCCGACCCGCGCCGTGTCCGGAGCATGCCTCAGGGTCCAGAAGAAGTCGTCGCCCCGATCCCGTACACCACCGCAACCCGTGCCTGATTGTGGCCGGGGTTCGCCTCATGGGCGAGCCAATCACCGAGGCTGGGGGACACCGTCGCCAACCGGACCAGGGGGGCGGCGAGGGCCGAGGTGAGCGCGGCGCTGTCTCCGGGGACGTCGGTGCTGTACAGGACGAGGTAATTGGGGCGGGGGGCGCTACCACGAACGCGCCTGGCGTCTGAGAGCAGGCTGTCGCGCTGCGAAAAGACCATCAGCGTCGGTCGCGGCCAGCCCAGGTAATACACCGGCACCACGAAGCGGTACGCATACTGGGCCACGATGACGCCGGTGGCGTCGTGGCGCCGTTCAATGGCCACGAGCGGCGCCACCCGGTCCTTCTTCCCGTAGGTGAAGACCGAGACCAGGAGCAGCAGCGCATTGACGCCGGCGGCCCACGCCCACAGGCCACGGTACGCCCCGGACCATCCGCGCCCGTCAAACCACGCACGCACGCCGGCGAACCCCGCACCGGCCAGGAGGGCGAGGACCGGCAGGATCGGGAGGAGGAACCGCTCCTGCTTGTTGGCGATGAGGCTGTGGGCGATGAGGAAGGCAAGGGCCGGCAGGCCGAAGAGCGGCAGCCGTCGGCCGCCGCGGACCATCGCGGCGATCGCCACCAGCGAGAAGGGCGGGACGAACATCCAGAGCAGCGTCAGCAGGTACTGCCACGGCGGCCCGGAGGGATATCCGCCGGCGTCGGTCGCAAGGACGTCGGGCGCGGCCACGACCGGCCCGTAGTAGCGCCGCAGGGAAAACCAGGGATCACCGTTGATCTGCCAGTTGCTGGCGCACTGGATCCCGAGCATCAGCAGGAGCCCCACAGTCAGCGCGAGCGCGAGGTCGCGGGGGCGCCGATACCAGACCAGCACCAGGAGCGGCAGGAGGAAGGACAGGAGCTGGAACCGCAGGATCAGCGCGGTTCCGGCGGCCAGTCCGGCGAGCAGGCCCCAGGCCGCCGCGTGCGCCGGGTCGTCCTCGGCGCGCACCAGCCACCAGCACCCGGCCAGCAGAGGCACCTGGCAGGCCACCTCCTCGAACTGGTGGACGGAAGTGATCGGGAAGACGAACAGTGCGCTGATCAGCAGGCCGCCGAGGATGGCGCTCTCCCGGTCGGCTCGGCGTTCGAGGATGCGGAACACCAGCACGATCGCGAGGAGCGACACCGCCGCCTGCAGGAGACGAACTATCAGCATCTCCGTGGCGGGTGCCGAGACGCCGGCGGCACGTGCCGCGGTCATCACCAGCGAGACGGCCCACGGATAGAGAAACGAGCGCTGGTAGGTGGGCGGCAGGGGGATCCCGGCCGCGAGTTGCGCGGCGCGCACCACCAGCACGTGGTGGTCGTCCGACGCCAGAAATCCCGGACTGAAGAGCGCCGCCAGAAGGCGGAGGATGGCTCCAAAGACGAGGAGCGCCGCGAGCGGGTTCGCCGCAAGCCATCCACGGATGCTGGCTTCTCTGGATTGATCCGGATGTTCAGGCATCGTTCCGACGTGTCCTTCCCGTTCCGCTTCCATCCCCCCTGGCCTCGCGCTCTCGGCCTGCAATATGGCGTTGAACTCGCCCAGACGTGAGTCCGTTCGTCGCCCGCTTGCGGCGCGCCCTGGCCGCGTGACGGATATGGCGGACATCCAGCCCCGAGTGTCGGTCTGGAGGAGTTCCAGGCCGAGTTGCTGCTCGCATGGGGTACGTCTGGAAGGCCGGCGGCCGGAGCCGGCACGTGCATCGTCGCTGGCTCGCGGTATTTCTGCGTGCCCTCATCCTGCCGCACTTCTGCCGAGACTGGACGCGTTGCGGGACGATTCTCGGAAGGGCTCTGCCGAGGGTCACGAGAACGCCCCATCTGATGCCGTGATGCTCCCGGCGGCGAGCGCGGGGCCGCCGTTAGGGATCGCAGGAAGGGGTGGGGTACTGCACACGCTCGATTCGTGATTTCGATTCTCGCCGGCGCCTCTTGCCCCATAATGACTGAGGCCCTCCACTCGGAGGGCCTTTGTCGTTGTGCAGTCGTCGCTGTCGAAATCTGCCTGGTCCGTCAACGCACGTCAGGGTTGCTCCACCGGCGTCCACGTCGAGTCCGGATTGTAGAGCTCCATCGTGCGGAAGGTCTCGAGCGTCTGGCCGCCCAGGTCCTTCTGGTACACCACGCCCTCCCAGCTCACGATGAAGGTCTGGATGCCGGTCACCCCGTACTCCGCCGGCGCGGCGACGAGGGCGAAGCCGCCGAGCATCGCACCCTCCACCATGAAGTCCATCGCGCCCAGCGGCGCCGCTGGGCCCTGGCCCTTGAGGACCTTGTAGTAGTAGCCGTGAAACGGCTGGCTCCGGTCGGTATACCCCTCCGTGATGAAGCGGGCGATGCTCTCGCCCACCGGCCCCTCCCACGTGCCGTCAGCGGCTTGCCATGCGAGGCCGTCCTGCTTCCCGGGGGTGCTGATGACGCGCTGGGCATACTGGTTGACGAGCGCCCCGTCGCGCCGCACGCTCGCGTACTCGCGCTCGGCCTCGACGAACCCCCGACACATCGTGATCGCGTCGAGTTCATTCTGGCCGACGCGCCGGCGGAGGACCTCTTCCTTCCCCGCCGCGGCATCGAAGTGCCACCTGCCGCCCTGCTCGACGATCGGGATCGGCATCGGCCAGTCCTCGGCACCGACGTTGAGCACCGCGGAGGTCCTGGTGGAGTCGAACTCGAGCCTCTGGTGAACCCGCGCTTCGGCCGCGAAGGCGATGGCCTGGTTGCGATCCGCCACGCTATCAGCGGCCGCCACCAGGGGCTCACCCTCCGGGCCGAGGATCGCCTTCAATTCCGGAACGTCGAACCGCTCCGCGGCGGCGACCAGCGCGGTCACCGCTTCTTCCGGCGTGGCAAACGTCCTCTCGGGCATCGACGACGCCGGGCTCTTCCGGTCGCCGCACCCAGCGAGCAGGCCGCACAGCGCGGCGGCCACGCCGAGGCGAAATGGGAATCGCATCATCATGGTCCTCATCATCGGCGCCCTCCGCCGCCGCGTCCGCCGCCGCCACCACCCCGGCTGCCGCCCCCTCCACTCCGTCCGCCCCCGCCCATGCTCGACGCGCCGCGGGAACTGCTGGCCTTGGCGCTCGCGCCACTGTAGCCACCCTGGCCGCCGCTGAATCCGCTCTGGCCTCCGCGGGAACTCGGGACATCGCGACCGCCGATCTGGTCCCCGCGGGTGCCACCGGACGGCTGAACGTTGGCGGTTGGAGGCTGCCTGCCCGCGCCACCCGCCGGCTGGGTTCCGGCACTCGGGGCGCGTCCGCCCGCGCCACCCGCCGGCTGGGTTCCGGCACTCGGGGCGCGTCCGCCTGCGCCACCCGCCGGCTGGGTCCCAGCGCTCGGCGCGCGTCCGCCTGCGCCACCGGCCGGCTGGGTACCGGCCGTCGGGCTGCGTCCCCCCGTGGCGCCCGCGCCGCCGCCAGGTCGCTGGCCCTGCCCGCCACCGCCGTACTTGTTGGAGACATTCTGGTTGGGGTAGGGGGCCCCGCCGCGGTGCTGCGGGTTGTGCTGCCAGTTATTGTTGCCGCCGCCACCGTAGTGGTTGATCTGGTTGTAGTGATTGTTGTTGTTGATGATGATCGTGTTGCTGTGCCCCCAGCCGGCATAGCAGCACGAGCCACCCCAGTAGGCCGATCTCCACATCACGCCCACCGTGAATGCGACGAGGTACGCTCCCGGGGGCGGCGGCGGGGGGTAGTAGATCGGGGGATAGGGGTAGACCGGCGGGCCGTAGACGACGGTCGGGGTGTACACCGGGACGTAGATGACCTCGGGATTGGTCGGCTGGACGACGATCACCGTCTGCTTCTCGACGACCTGGGTGTCGACCTTCTGCTGCTCGTTCGAGGTGAGGGCGCCCTTGTCCACCGCCTTCTTGCGCATCACCTGCACCGCGTTCATCACGTCGGTCTGCTGCGCCAGGAAGGCATTGCCCAACTCCGTGGTCCACTGGATGTCGTCGGCGAGCCGCTTGACGACGTCGGGCACCACGGCCATCGACTGGATGCTCGGGTCCCACGGCTGCTTGGCCACGGAATCGGCGAGCGCCTTGTCCTTAAGCCCGGGGTGCTTGGCCAGCCATTGCTGCAGCTGGATGATCTCGAGCGGGTAGGTGGACGCGACGAGGGTCTGCGCCAGGAGGGGATCGGGATACAGCGCGATCGGGGCGACGAGCGCCTCGAGTTGCGCCATGGGGAGCTTCGCCGTATCCGCGGCGGCGGCGGCGGCCGGCGCGGCCGCCGCCGTGGCCGGAGCCTTTGCCTGCGCCACGGCCGGCCCGGCACCCGGCCCGAGCAGGATCGCGCTGGTGATTGCCAGGAGCCATCGCCGGCCCTGTCGCCACGATCGGAATCGAATGGTCGTCGAATTCATCGCGCTGCGCTCCCACGCCGTCCAACGGGTCGGGGTATTTCGCCGCAAGCCGTCGGCGCCCGAATGCTGCTGTACCTTAACCCACGTTCAGGCAATAGTGAAGAAGCAGCGGCAGGCCCGGCGCGTTCGCTATCATTCCCTCCGTGCCCTTCCTGCTTCCTCCCGACACGCCCCGCCGTCCGCTCACGCGCTTTGCGCCGGCGCCGACCGGTCTCCTGCACCTGGGCCATGCCGCCAGCGCGATCTGGGTCTGGGGAGTCGCCCGGGCGCTCGGCGGCCAGGTGCTGCTCCGCATCGAGGATCACGACCGGGGGCGTTCCCGGCCGGAGTACGAGCAGGCGCTGTTGGAAGACCTGGAGTGGTTGGGCCTGGAACCCGACCTTGGCCTCCCGGCGCACTATCGAGACGGCCGGTGCGAGTACCGACAGAGTGAGCGCGGTGCGGTGTATGGCCGAGAACTGGCGGCCCTTGCGGACGCCGGACGCGTCTACGCCTGCGACTGCTCCCGCCGCCGGCTCCGGGAGTCGGTGGGCGACGTCCCGAACGCGGAGACGCCGTACGATGGGCAGTGCCGGGACCGCGGCCTTGCCCCGGTGGCCGGACGCGGCCTCCGCCTGCGGATGGAGCGGGGGACGGAACGATTCGTGGATCTGCGGCTCGGCGCCCTGGCGCAGGATCCCTCGGAACAGTGCGGCGATCTCCTCGTCCGCGACCGCCTCGGTCAGTGGACCTATCAATTCGCCGTCACGGTGGATGACTGGCGCCAGGGGGTGGACCTGATCGTCCGCGGCGCCGATCTCCTCGACTCCACCGGGCGGCAGCTCCGCCTGGCCCGCCTGCTGGGTCGCGCTTCCGTGCCGCGGTTCCTGCATCACCCGCTCATCCTGTCCGCCAGCGGCGCCAAGCTCAGCAAGGCGAAGCAGGACACGGGGCTTCGGGAGTTGCGGGCCGCCGGGGTCGCGCCGGGGGAGGTCCTCGGCGCCGCCGCGGCGGCCACCGGCCTCCTGCCCGCGCCGGTCTCGCTCGGTGCTGCCGATCTCGCGGAACTGTTCACGCCCGGCTGACCGTGGCTTCGCTTCCCCGCTTCCCCGCTTCCCCGCCTAGGTCCTGAACTCCGCCTCCCCCTCCCACCTGGCCATCGCGGCGGAGGCCAGGCAATTGCCCAGCAGGTTGACCGACGTCCGCGCCATGTCCATGAAGGCGTCCACACCGAGGATGACCGCCACGCCCTCGAGCGGGAGCCCGAAGGTGGCCAGCGCGCCCGAGAGGATGACGAGGGACGCGCGCGGGACCGCGGCCACGCCCTTGCTCGTGAGCATCAGGGTGAGGAGGATGACCAGTTGCTGGCCGAATGTGAGCGGGATGCCCGCCGCCTGCGCCACGAAGAGCGCGGCCACCGACAGATAGAGCGTCGAGCCGTCGAGGTTGAACGAGTAGCCGGTCGGCAGCACGAAGGCGACGATGCGGCGCGGCACCCCGAACTTTTCCATGTTCTCCATGGCGAGGGGAAGCGCCGCCTCGGAGGAGGCCGTGGTGAACGCGATCAGCCACGGCTCGCGCGCCCAGCGCCAGAACGAGCGGATCGGGATCCGGAAGATCAGCGCCACCGGCACCAGGGCCACCAGGACGAACACGACCAGTGCCCCGTACAGCGTCAGCACGAGCTTGCCCAGGTTCCAGAGCATGTCGAGGCCATTCGCGCCGATCGTGCTCGCCATGGCGGCGAAGATGCCGATCGGCGCGAAGTGCATCACGATCTCGGTGAACTTGAACATCGTGTCGTTCAGCGACTCGAAGAACTTGAGCAGCGGCTCACGGCGCGGCGCCGGTACCCGGGCCAGGGCGATCGCGAACAGGATCGTGAAGAACACCACCTGCAGGACTTCGTTCTTGGCGGCGGCGTCGAAGAAGCTGGTGGGGACGGTGTGCTCCAGCACCCCGGACAGGGTGGTGGGGTTGCTGGCGAAGGCCTGCCCGGCCTCGGCCGAGCCGGCGAGCACCACGCCGACGCCCGGCTTGACCAGGTTTACGGCGGCCAGCCCGATGAAGAGCGCCACCGTCGTGACGAGCTCGAAATACACGAAGGACTTCAGCGCCAGGCGCCCGACCCGCTTGAGGTCGTCGCCGTGGCCCGCGATGCCCACCACCAGGCTCGCCATGATGAGGGGGACCACGATCGACTTGATCATCCGGAGGAAAATCGACGAAAGCGGCTTGAGCGCCGCGCCGACGTCCACCGTCGTCCACACCGTGTTGTCGAGGTAGCCGACCACCGCGCCCAGCACCGTCGCCACCACGATCCACTGGGCGAGCGTGATCCGGCGAATGAAGGCCCACATGGGCAGGACCCCTCTCAGGATTGGCGGGAGACGACGCGCCGGACGGTGTCCGCCACGTGTGCCACCGTGAAGCCGAACTCCTCGAAGAGCCTTTCGCCGGGCGCGGACGCGCCGAAGTGGTCGAGGCTGACGGCCTCGCCGCCGTCACCCAGCCACCGGTGCCAGCCGAAGGAAGTGGCCGCCTCCACGCTCACCCGGGCGCGCACCGACGCCGGCAGCACCGACTCGCGGTAGGCGGCCGGCTGCGCCGCGAAGAGCTCCCACGACGGCAGGCTCACGACGCGCACCCGCCTCCCTTCGCCGCCCAGCAGTTGCGCCGCGTCGAGCGCCACGTTCAGCTCCGAGCCCGTAGCCAGGAGGATCGCCTCGGGGCCGCCGGGCGGCTCGTAGAGCACGTAGCCGCCGCGCTGGACGCCGGCCGCCGCCCCCAGGTTCGAGCGGTCGAGCACCGGGAGCTTCTGCCGCGTCAGCGCGAGGAGCGTGGGGCCCTCGCGGCGGAGGATCGCCGCCCGCCACGCTTCCACCGTCTCGTTGGCATCGCCCGGCCGGAGCACGACGAGGTTCGGGATGGCGCGCAGCATCGCGAGGTGCTCGATGGGCTGGTGCGTCGGGCCGTCCTCGCCGACGCCGATCGAGTCGTGCGTGCCGATGTAGATGACCGGGAGCCCCATCAACGCCGCCAGGCGGATCGAGGGCTTCATGTAGTCGCTGAACACCAGGAAGGTGCTGCCGAAGGGACGGAGGCCCCCATGGGCCGCCATCCCGTTCATCGCCGCCGCCATGGCGTGCTCCCGGATGCCCCAGTGCACCGTCTGGCCCGTCGTGCCGGGGCCGAACTCTCCGCCCGCGGCGAGTTGCGTGCCGGTGCTGCCGGCCAGGTCCGCCGAGCCGCCCACCAGGTTCGGCAGCGTCGTCGCCAGCGCCTTGAGCGCCGCGGCCGAGGCCTTCCGGGTCTCGACCGCCTTGGCCTCGACCCCGAACACCGGAAGGCCGGCGTCCCACCCGGCCGGCAGCTGGCCGGCCATCATCTGGCCGAACCGCTCCGCGTCTGCCGGATGCAGCGCGGCGTACTTTGCGCGAGCCGATTCCCAGGCCGCCTCGGCCTCCGCGCCGCGCCCCACCGCGCGGCTCATGTCCAGCCGCGCCGCCTCGGGCACGAAGAACGGTTCCTCCGGCCAGCCGATGATGGCCTTCGTCTTCCGGATTTCGTCGGCGCCGAGCGGCGCGCCGTGCGCCCCGGGGGTGTCCCGCTTGGTG
>Ga0315271_10003006_pt1 | contig 10634 bp, 8 predicted proteins | sample C3_top_MG_FD_204664 | JGI IMG/M metagenome (GOLD analysis project Ga0315271, IMG submission 204664) | Sediment microbial communities from Yellowstone Lake, YNP, Wyoming, USA - C3_top | ecosystem: Environmental > Aquatic > Freshwater > Lake > Sediment | place: USA: Wyoming | collected 2017-08-01
ATCCTGCTGGCCCACAAGCTGGCCAAGCGCCTCTCCGACTGCCGCCGCAACGACCTGATCCGCTATCTGCGCCCCGACGGCAAGACCCAGGTCACCGTCGAGTACGTGAACGACAAGCCGGTGCGCGTCGACACCATCGTCATCTCCACCCAGCACGACCCGGACGTCACGCTGAAGAAGATCCGCGAGGACCTCATCGAGCACGTGATCCTGCCGGTGATCCCGCGCGAGCTGCTGGACGAGGAGCGGATCACCTACCACGTGAACCCCACCGGTCGCTTCGTGATCGGCGGGCCGCACGGCGACACGGGCCTCACGGGCCGCAAGATCATCGTCGACACCTACGGCGGCTGTGGCAGCCACGGCGGCGGCTGTTTCTCGGGCAAGGACCCGAGCAAGGTCGACCGCTCGGCCTCCTACATGGGCCGCTACATCGCCAAGAATATCGTGGCCGCGGGCATCTGCGACAAGATCGAAGTCCAGCTCGCCTACGCCATCGGCGTCGCCGACCCGATCTCGGTTTTCGTCGACTGCTTCGGCACCGAGAAGATCGCCCTCGCGAAGATCCGCGACCTGATCCGTCAGGTCTTCCCGCTCAAGCCGAAGGGGATCATCAAGCACCTCGATCTGCTGCGGCCGATCTACCGGAAGACGGCCGCCTTCGGGCACTTCGGGCGCCAGGAGCCGGAGTTCACCTGGGAGTTCACCGACAAGGCCGCGGAGCTGAAGAAGGCCGCCGGCCTGTAGTCTGATTCGTGCCGATCGGCGGGGTCCTGTCGTGAACGGGACCCCGCTCGTCTCCCTTCACGGCGTCTCCTTTTCCCACCCACTTCCCGTCGGCGGCAGCCGGCCCGCCCTTCTCGGCGTCTCGCTGGAAATCCGACGAGGGGAGTCGCTCGTCGTCCTCGGGGCGAACGGCGCCGGCAAGAGCACCCTCGCCGCCCTGCTCGCCGGCGTCGAGATGCCGACAGAGGGGACGGTCGTCCGCGCACCCCCGGCGGGGGACGACGAATGCCCGGTGCTTCCCGCCGGCCTCGTCACCCAGAATCCCGAAGACTGCTTCTCCTCGGCCGTGGTGCACGAGGAGATGGGCGTCGTTCTCGAGAACCTCGAGCGCGACCCCGTCGAGATCGAGCGCGCGGTCGACGCCATGCTCACCGAGATCGGGCTTGCCGGCCACGCCCAGGCGCACCCCGGGCAGCTCTCCGGCGGCCAGAAGCAGCTGCTTGCCATCGCCTCTGTCCTCATCGCCGAGCCGCCGCTGCTCATACTCGACGAGCCGCTCACGCTGCTTGACGGGCCGGGGCGGGCGGAGGTGGAGAAACTCCTGGCGCGTTCGCGCGCGGACGGCGGCGCGACGGCCTTCTTCTCGAGCGAAGTCGAGGACGCCGCGCGTGGCGAGCGCGTGCTGGTGCTGCACCGCGGCTCGGTCGTCTGGGAGGGCCTGCCGGCCGACCTGCCGCAGGACGAGGCGTCGCTTGCGCCCTGGGGCCTCCTGCCCCCGGACCTCGACGTGACGGTTGAGGCGAAGGGGTGGCGCGCAGCGGGGGCCCCCGGCGGCGCGGAGCGTCCAGCGAGCACCGACGGGGGTGCGCAGCGAGGGGACCCCGCAGCCTGCACGGGAACTGCCCCGGCTTCGATCAGGGTCGAGAACCTCCACTTCGCCTACGACCCCGGCACCGCGGCGGAGCGGCCCGTCCTCCGCGGCGTCGATCTCGCGGCGCGTCCCGGCGAGATTCTCGGCATCGTCGGCGCCATCGGTTCGGGCAAGACCACGCTCATCCAGCACCTCAACGGTCTGCTGCCGCCCCAGCGCGGGCGGATCGCCGTCGGCGGGCATGTGCTCGAGCCCGGCGCGAAGATCGGGCGGCTGCTGCACCGCGAGGTCGGCCTCGTCTTCCAGTTCCCCGAAAAGCAGCTCTTCGCGGAAACCGTGACGGAGGACGTCGCGGCCGGGCTGGAATTCGCCGAGGCGGACGAAGTGTCGATTCCCGGGCGCGTGCGCGCCGCTCTCGAACGCGTCGGTCTCGACGCCGCCGAGTACGGCCCGCGAGCGCCCTTCGCCCTGACCTGGGGCGAGAAGCGGCTGGTCGCGATCGCCGGGGTCGTCGTGCTCGACACCCCCTGCGTCGCTTTCGACGAGCCGGGCGCCGGCCTCGACCCGGTCGGGCGCCGCCGCATCGGGGCGCTGCTCGGCGATCTTGCCCACCGGGAGGGGAAGACGATCGTCGTCGTGTCGCATCACCTCGCCGATCTCTTCCGGATGGCGGATCGGGTGGCGGTGTTGCACGAGGGGCGGATCGGGTTCTGCGGCACGCCAACGGAACTCCTGGCCGCGGGCGATCTCGGTCGGTGGGGGCTTCTCGAGCGGGGGCGAAGTTGACTTTCCGCTGGCGCTGACCTAGAAGAGAACGCAGCCAACCTCTGCAAAGGAGCTGCCGGCATGCTCGGATTGCGATTCATCAAGATTGAGCCGACCGATTTTGTCCTGCAGTATAACAATGGCGCGGTGGTGCGCGAGGGCACCGGGTTGTCGTTCTTTTATTTCGCGCCGACGACGTCCCTGGTCCTGGTTCCCGTCGGCAGTGTCGACGCCCCCTTCATCTTCGAGGAGGTGACCGCCGATTTCCAGCAGGTCACGGTCCAGGGGCAGATCACGTACCGGGTGGCCGACCCGAAGAAGCTCTCGCGGCTGATAAACCTCACCCTCGCCTCGAACGGCAGGGACTACACCTCCGACGATCTGGAGAGACTGCCCCAGCGGCTGATCAACCACACGCAGGTCCTGACGCGCGCGTCCCTCAAGTCCTTGCCGCTCCGGGAGGCGCTGGGGCGGTCGGACACGCTCGTCGATTCCCTCCGGGAGGGGCTGCGCAGCGCGGAGACCATCGCGTCCCTGGGGATCGAGGTGCTCGGTCTGTCCATCCTGGCGATCAAGCCGACGCCGGAGACGGTGCGCGCTCTGGAGGCGGAGGCGCGGGAACAGATCCTGCGCGAGGCGGACGCGGCGGTCTACGCGCGGCGCAATGCGGCCGTCGAGCAGGAGCGCGCGATCAAGGAGAACGAGCTCAACACCGAAATCGCCGTGGAGAACAAGAAGCGCCAGATCAAAGAAACCCAGATGGAAACCGAAAAATCCATCCAGGGCAAGAAACGCGAGCTCCGGGAGGCCGAAATGGCCACGCAGGTCGCGCTGGAGGAAAAGAACAAGGCCCTGGTCGCGCTCGTTGCGGCGAACGCCCGCGAGCAGTCGGATGCGAAAGCCTACGGCATCGCGGCCCTGATGAAGGCCCTGTCGCACACGGATCCCAAGTCGCTCCAGGCGATCGCCAGCATCGGGATGGAGCCCGGGAAGCTGCTGGCGCTCGCGTTCAAGGATCTCGCGGAGGGGGCCGACAGGATCGGTCAGCTCAACGTCTCCCCCGATCTGCTGCGCGAACTGATCACACCGCCGCCCCCGCGTGCCTGACCGGCTGACGGAAAACAAGATCGTTCTGGTCGTCCGCCGCACGCGGCTGGACGAGCTTGTGGCGCGTTTCAACACCGTGGACCAGGCGCGCTTCTACGTCGAGCACCTCGGGGCGGATTTCTCCGATTACCAGCGTGAGGACCGGACGTACAAGACGACCGTGCGCGACGCGGAGCGCGCGCTTTCGCGTCTCGGGCGTCTTCAGGCGGTCGACCGGGTCTACGTCCCCAGTTTCGTGTTCGGGGAGCGGGACACCGTTGTCGTCCTTGGGCAGGACGGTCTGGTCGCCAACGTGCTCAAGTATCTCGGGCAGCAGTTGCTGGTCGGCGTCAATCCGGATCCGGCGCGATGGGAAGGCGTGCTGCTCCCCTTCACCGTCGCTGATCTCGATGCGCTCCTGCCGGAGGTGTTTTCCCGCAAACGCCCCGTCCGCGACGTCACGATGGCGCAGGTCACGCTGAACACGGGGGAGACGCTGTACGGCGTGAACGACCTGTTCCTCGGCCCGCGCAGCCACACCTCCGCGCGCTACAGCATCGGGCTCGGCTCCCGGTCCGAGAACCACTCCTCGAGCGGGGTCATCGTCTCGACTGGACTGGGGTCGACCGGCTGGTTCCGCAGTATCGTCGCCGGCGCGACGGGCATTGCGGCCTCGCTCGCTGGGCGGCCGCTTGAGGATGCCCAGGAGCGCTCGTTCGCGTGGGACGCGGACTACCTGTACTTCTCGGTGCGCGAGCCCTGGCCGAGCACGACCTCCGCGGCGGAGATCACCTTCGGCAGGATCACCCCCAACGAACCGCTGACCATGGTGTCGCAGATGCCGGAAAACGGCGTGATCTTCAGCGACGGTATCGAAGCGGATTTCCTGCAGTTCAACGCCGGGACCCGCGCAACCGTCGCCGTGGCGGAAAAGAAGGGCCACCTGGTCACGTAGCAGGCCTTACTCCCCGAACACCTCCGCCTCGAAGCTGAGGATCTTCGCGCCTTCCTGCCAGGCGTTTTTCTGCAGGCCCGCCTTGCGGCAGGTCTGCTCGAGGAAGGTCGTGCGGTCCCAGCCGTACTCCGTGGCCACCTGCGGCAGCAGCACGCCGGAGTTGAAGCCCTTGGTGATGTACAGGCCGTGGCGGCCGACCTCGATTTCGCTCACGTCCGCGACGGGCTTCATCGGCGTCAGCGCGGAGATCTCCAGGTGGATCTTCGGCAGTTCGGCCGCCGTCAGCGCCGGGAAACGCGGATCCTCGCTCGCCGCGGCCACGGCCATCTGCGCGACGGTGCGGTACAGCGGCGTGTCCTCGCGGAACGTCCCGATGCACCCGCGCAGCTCGCCCCCGATGGTGATCGTCACGAACGCCCCCTGCGGCGTCTGCAGTGCCGGGTTCGCGGTTTTCGCCTCCGTGCGCTGGCTGCCGCGCACCGTCTCCGCGATGGCCCGCCGCGCGATGCCGAGCAGCTCCGCGCGCGCCGCGCCGTCGAGCCGGCCGATCGACACGGTCTTGTCCTCCCCGGCGGCGTTTTTCTTCCCGGAAGCCTTCTGCCCCGCCGCGTCCCTGTCGCGCCAGAATGCCAGGGCCGCGTAGCCGACGACCTGGTCCTTCGGGCCCGCGGTGTCGCCCGAGTTCGCGTGCTTGAGCAACACGCCCTCGCGCGCGCCCATCCGCTTCACGTACTCCATGGTGATGAGCACCGGCAGGATCCCGCAGGCCTCGCAGCGTTCGGCGCCGATGTCCCTGATCAGCGAAGCGGTGTCGAGTGCCGCGATCGACTTGACCGCGATCGCGTCGAGCTTGTTCGCCTCCGCGTAGCCGTGGTAGTGCGAGAGGTCGGAGCTGGCGACCACCAGCACGCGCTGGTGCTTCGCGTACTCGGCGAGGACGTCGACGAGCGTCAGCTCGGCCTCGGGGTCGCGCCCGCCGGCGACTATCATCACGAGCTTGAAATCGGTGAGCGCACGCTGCAGGAAGGGGACCTGTACCTCGAGCGAGTGTTCGTCGCGGTGCGCGGAGGGGCGGTAGACGATGTTCGGGTGGGCGCCGAGGAGCCGCCCGATCAGCTCGCGGTCGCAGGGGATTTTACCGAGGGGCGTGTCGAAGCGCGTTGTGTCGTACACCGAAAGGCCGGTGAAGGCGTCGCGGTGGCTGGGGCCGATCACGACGACGGTGTCGTAGGTCCGACCCTGCACGGCGCGGTAGGCGTTGGCGGCGATCGGCCCGGAGTAGACGTAGCCGGCGTGCGGGGAGACAAGCGCGAGCGGCGCCTCGTCGCGCGCCGGGGCCGCCGCGGCGGCGAGCATCGTGTCGATGCGCCGCGCTAGCTCCGCGGCGTCGCCCTTGAAGTCCGCGAACTGAAGGCTGATCCCGTTCATGGTGCTGACTCCTTCCGCTCTGTCGGTCCCGGACGGACCGCTGGTTTGTGCAGCTGCTCCCGGCACGGATCCAAGCAGGACGAGCGCAAGGAGCCCGCCGGCGACGGAGCCGTTCATCTCAGGAAATACCGCCGGACCACGTCCAGATCCGGGTCCTCGAGCCCGCGCACGAAGGCGAGGCTCACGCCGGGGGCCGCGGCGCCGAGGGCGCGGGCGAACTCAGGCGCCGGGATCAGCGCGTGCGTCTCCCAGTCGAGCGACTGCACCTTGACGATGACCCGCGCGGGGTTCCCGGCAGCGGCCGCCGCCTGGCGGCTGAGCACCCCGACCGCCGCGATGGCGTCGTCCGGGGAGTACGAGAGCTCGCGCCCGATCTGCCGGTGGTAGCTCATGAGGGAAAAATAGTCGAACGGGCGGTTTCGCGCCACCCCGAGGTCCTGCGCGTACCAGGCGAGCGCCATGCGCGGGTTGAGGACCGTCTCGTAGTACAGGTTCAGCGCGAACCGCAGCCCGGGGTGTACCTCGCGCGCCGCCGCCATCAACTCCTGCGCCAGGTCGAGGAGCGCCCGGTTCTTCCAGGCTGCCCACGGCCAGAACGTATCGCGATAGAAATCCGGCGAAAAGATCGTGGCCGCGTCGGCGCCGGCGGGGCGATCGAAGAGCAGCGCGGGGGAGACCGCGGGCCCGCCTGCTTCCAGGTAGGCCTCGATCGCCTCGGGGGAGAACCCCTCGCCGGCCTTGAGCACCAGGTCGTCCTGGAAGAGCACGCCGTCGATGTCGGCGCGCGCCAGGTCGCGAAAGACCGCGACGAGGCGGCGGCGCACGACGGGGTGGAAGATGTTCAGCCGCCCCGCGGGCAGCACCGCGTCGGCGGCGCTGTCGTAGCGCAGGTCGGCCAGGTCGGGACGCTCCTCGAGGAGCCAGTCGCAGGCGCGCGTCGTCATCCAGGCGTAGACCGAGAGGCCGAGTCGGCGGCAGGCGGCGCTGACGACGGCGAGGTTGTCGGCGACCACGGGTGCGGCGGCGGTCGGGAAGTAGACGCCGACCGCGGCGGAGGGATGTCCGTCGTAGAACAGCGGCCGGTCGCCGCGATTCTGAAAGACGCGGACGAAGACGGTGGTGACCCCGGCGTCCTTGAGGCGCGAAAGGTTCGCCTCGATCTCGGCAGGGGTTGTGCCGCGGAAGAGCAGCACCTGGGCGACTCTCAGCGGGGTCGGCCCTGTGGCCTCGGGAGTTCCCGGCGGCCCGGCGGCCGCGGCAGGGGGCGCGACGGGCAGAAAGGCGAGAAGACAGGAGAAAAGGGTCGAGAACGCTACGCAGGAGAAGCGGACGGCGGCGGCTCGTGCCGGGGGATTCAGCGTCGCTTCCCCGCGCGCGCCAATTGCAGCAACTCGCCGTAGACGCGCTCGGCGTCGGCCCGGCAGGCAGCCTGGTCGCCGCTGTTGTCGACGACGAACTGTGCGCGGCCGCGCTTTTCGGCCAGCGGCATCTGCGCGTCGAGCCGGCGCCCTGCATCCTCCGCCGAGAGGCCGTCGCGCTGCATCATCCGGCGCCGCTGCTGTTGCTCGTCCGCCCAGACGACGACGAGCGTGTCGAACTCCGCCTGGCGGCCCATCTCGAGGATCAGGGCGGCCTCGACGATCACCACCCCCTGCGGGTCGCTGCGCTCCAGTTCGTCAACGCGCCGGTCGATTTCGTCGAGGATCAGCGGGTGCAGGATCCCCTCGAGGACCCGGCGCTTTCCCGCATCCGCGAAGACGACCGCGCCGAGCGCCGCCCGGTCCAGGGTCCCGTCGGGGCGGATCAGCTCCTTGCCGAACGCGCGGGCGATCCGGGCGAGGGCCGGCGAGCCGGGGGGGACGATCTCGCGCGCGATGCGGTCGGCGTCCAGCACGTGGGCGCCCAGCTCGCGGAAAGTTCGCGCTACGGTGGATTTGCCGCTCGCGATGCCGCCGGTGAGTCCGACCCTCAGCACGGGAACTCCCTCATGTCGCAATCTCCGACGGCTCGACATCCCGCAGGACAGCTGCAGCATCCTCCGGTTTCAGCGAGTTGATGTAAATCCCCGTGCTGAGCTCGAAGCCCGCGGGGGTGGCCAGTTTCGGGACGATCAGGATGTACCAGTGGTAGTGCCGGTTCGCCCGCGACTCCAGCGGGTGCGAACGCACGATCAGGTTGTAGTCCGGGTTGTCCAGGTGCCGGTGCAGCTTGCCGAGGACCGTGCGCAGGACCTCCCCGAGATCGAGCACCTCCTCGGGCGTGACCGACCCGTAGAAACAGGAGTGCCGCCGCGGGAAGATCCGGACCTCGTAAGGCGAGCGCGACGCGAACGGGCAGAAGACCGTGAAGTGCTCGGTCTCCAGCACGATCCGCACTTTTTCGCAGCGCTCCTCCTCGAGCATCGCGCAGAAGAGGCAGCTGCCGTAGGTGTCGAAGGAGCGCACCGCCTGGTCGATCTGGTTGCGGACGTTCGGTGGCACCACGGGCGTCACGATGATCTGGGAATGCGGGTGCTCGAGCGACGTGCCGGCCTTCGGCCCGTGGTTGCGGAAGATCGTAATCAGCGCGTGGCGCGGGTCGTCCATCAGCGCCAGGTAGCGCAGTCGCCAGGCCTCGAGGATCTGCGCCACGTGGCGCGGGGGCAGCAGCGCGGGTGAGAGGTCGTGGCGGGGGGTCTCGATCACAACGTCCCCCGATCCGTAGCCGCCGACGCGCAGAAACTTCCCGGTCCAGACGTGGCAGCACTCCTCGTCGTGGTTGAGCGCGGCGAACTTGTTCGGGACCACGCGCGTCTCCCACGGGCCGTCGGCGGGGAACGAGAGCAGCGACGGGGGGGTCTGCTCCTCGTTGCCACGGCAGAACGGGCAGTCCGCCCGGTGCTGCGGGATCGGGGGGCGGGTCTCCGCCGGCTGGTGGTTCTGGTTGGGGCGCTTCGCCCGTCCGGGGGCGATGACCACCCACTCCTTCGAAATCATGTCCTGGCGCATCTCGGACACGGGGTGCTCCTCTCTGTTAATAGGTGCGTGAAGCAGTATACCCTCCTCGAGGAGAGTTGACAGATCGGGGTTCGGGTCGCAGATTAGAGTTGTCACCACAAGGAGATGCGATCATGAGACGTTCATCGGGCAGGGGCCTTCTGCAAGTGCTGTGCGGTGTGTTCTTCTTCCTTCTCTTGGGGGGGTCGGCGCGGGCCCAGGTCGCCCAGCCGGAGGCCGAGAAGGTGCAGCCGTCTGCCGAGGTTGTGCGGCCGAGGGCGGTCGAAAGCGGCCTCGTGATCGTGACCGCGGAGAGCGCCGAGGTGCGGACAGGCCCCTCGACGAATGCCGAGGTCATCGCAGTCGTGGACAAGGGCGAGATTTTCGAAAAGCTGGGCAGGACCATGCGGTGGTACCTCGTCAAGGTCGACGACGAAATCACCGGCTATATCAGCGGGCGGTACATCAGGCGCTATCAGGAGGGGGGGCAGTCCACGTATCCGTCCGGGGGCGCCTACGACGGCAGGAATTACCCGTCGTACTATCCTGGCGATTACTACAACTATCCCTATTACAATCCCTTCTTTTACAACTATGGGTGGCCCTATTTCTCCGGGGAATGGTATTTCTACGGCGGCGAGCCGTACCGGGGCTACGATCGACATCCGGGTGGCGGTTGGCACGGGCCGAATGGTTATCCCGGTGGCGGCGGTGGCGGGCCGAATGGTCCTCCCGGGGGTGGCGGTGGCGGGCCAAGCGGTTATCCCGGGGGTGGCGGTGGCGGGCCGAGTGGTCCTCCCGGGGGTGGCGGTGGCGGGCCCCATTTCAGCCCGATGCCGATGCCCCACATGGGGGGTGGGGGTTTCCCGCACAGGTAGGCGCTGGAAGGTCGTCGAAAGCCGCTGGGTTCGATCTCTCCGGCCGGTTTTCCTTGACTTTGCCGCCGAGCAGGACTATCTTCCATCCTGCGACGCGGGGTGGAGCAGTCCGGTAGCTCGTTGGGCTCATAACCCAAAGGTCGCTGGTTCGAATCCAGCCCCCGCTACCAAGCCAAGCACAACTGGCTCTGGAATTCGGAAGGTGATTTCAACCTGCCGACGTTCTGGAGCCAGTTTCATTTTCCGCACACATTGCCGGATCAGCTGCTTCACCAGCCGTGGATCGCCCGTGGCGAGAATCTTCTCGAACTCGCGCACATAGCCGTGGATCGCCGCAGTATCCACGGCCGGGATTGCGACCGGGGCGGGGGCAATCTCGCGCTGGAGCTCATCCCGCTCAGCAATCAGCTCGTTGAGGCGTGTATTGGCCCAGCCGGCGTCCTGCAGGCCGTCTTCGAGGGCTCGGCGGACGTTGTCGATCTTGGCCTCGACCAATCTGAGCTTCTCTGAGGAATCCTTGCGAACGCGAGCCCCGGTGTGTTTGGTTTCATAAATCTCACCAGTGACAAGTTTCTTCAATACATCCAACGAGTTAAGAGACGTGACGAGGCCTGATACGATATCGAGGACGGCTTTCTCCAAATCCTTCTGCGGGACATGAACCCCGACGCCGCACCCCTTGCCGCGCCGGTAGGGCCGGCTACCGCACTGGTAATAGCGACGCCCACCCGAGGCAAAGAAACCGGCCATGTTGCTGCCGCAGCGGCCGCACGTGAACACGCCACCACTAAGAAGATATGCGGTGCTCCGGCTCCGGAACGGCGCGCCGCCGAAGGCCCTCGGGTTGGACAGGGACTTCCTGACAGCGAGAATTCTCGAAGCCTCATCCTCGGTGATGATGGCGGGGTGGGCGTTCTCGACGACCTCCCACTCCGACGCCGGCCGCTCCG
>Ga0315271_10003007_pt1 | contig 10633 bp, 9 predicted proteins | sample C3_top_MG_FD_204664 | JGI IMG/M metagenome (GOLD analysis project Ga0315271, IMG submission 204664) | Sediment microbial communities from Yellowstone Lake, YNP, Wyoming, USA - C3_top | ecosystem: Environmental > Aquatic > Freshwater > Lake > Sediment | place: USA: Wyoming | collected 2017-08-01
AGGCAGAAAACGAGCAGGAGCGAAGCGCCGTAGGGCCGGAGAACCAGTGGCAGCGTGATGCCTCTCAGGACCTTCCACCGCCCGGCGCAGAGCAGGCCCGCCTCCTCGAGACGGCGTTCCGTCTTGCTGAGGGCCGTGGCAGTGAAGAGGACGACTACAGGCATCAGGGCCATCCCCATGACCAAGACGAAGCCCGCCGGGCCGAAGAGAATCGGCCTCGCCACGCCGAGGACGGTCCCGTAGACCACAAGCTCCGACCAACCATAAGCGAGGATCACGGGTGGCATCAGAAGGGGCAACACGAAGGCCGCGAGGAGTACCCCGCGGCCCGGCAGGTCGGTGCGTGCCAAGAGCACGGACAAGGGCAGACCGAGAAGCCCGGATATAAGCGCGGTCAGAGCCGCCAGAAGGATCGTGCCTCCGAGAAGCGTCCAAGCTCTGGGCTCTGAGAAGATTGTAGAGTAGGCCCCGAGCCCCAGCTTGCCGCCGGGAGTGAGACTCTTCCAAAGCATGGCCAGGAGGGGCATCACGGCCACGGCCGCCCACAGGGCAAATGCGCCTCGGGGGATGGCCGTCCTGGTCTTCATTACTGGGCCCAGGCTTTGAGGTAGGGCTGTATGGCCTGAAGTTCAGCCGCGACGCGTGGTACGTCTACCTTCATGGGCCTGAGCCTCTCGATGCGAGGAACCTGGGGCGGGGTCTCCACCCCGGCGTGGAGTGGGATCTGGGCGCAGTCCGCGAAGGCCAGTTTGCGCTCCGTCTCCTTGGAAAGCAGATAGTCCACCAGCTTCTTCCCGTTCTCGGCGTGGGGTCCGCCCTTGATGAGCACGGCGGCGTTTGGCACCAGAAAGACGCCGGGCTGGCCCTCACCCTGGTCGGGCACCACCATGACCACCGTCTTGCCCTGCTTCTCGCGGCTGACGGCGTCGTCGCTGTCCACCAGCGCGAAGGAGCATTCGCCGGAAGCCACCAGGTCGGCGCTGTCGCCGTTGCTCGCCGTGACGCGAACGCCGTTGGCCTTCATCCCATCGAACAGGGCCTTCGCACGGTCTTCGCCCCAGAGCACGAAGAGGGCGGCCGCGTAAGCCGTCGTGGTTCCGAAGAGAGGATTGGCGACAGCTGTCTTGCCCTTGAAGGCGGGATCAAGGTAGGCCTGCACCGAGGAGGGGTGCGGTTCGATGCTTTCCTGGACGATCAGGACCCTGGCTCGGGCCGAAAAGCCGGTCCAGCCGTGGTCGGGATCTCGAAACTCCTGCGGGATGCCCTCCGCGCTGGGCGAATCGTAGGGCTGGGCGAGGCCCTTCTGCTTCAGGACCTCTGCGCGGACGAGTTCATTGGCCCAGTAGACGTCCGCCTGGGGGGCCTCCTTCTCGGCCAGGAGGCGGTTCATGACCCCCGTGCTCTTGGCCTCCTCGGTGTCGAAGACGGCGCGGACGGTGATCCCCGTCACCTTCTCGAAGTCCTTGAGGATGGGCTCGGAAAAGACCTGGTCCTCGCTCACATAGACCACCACCTCGCGGCTTCCGCCTCGACATCCGAGGGTCAGGGTTAGCAGGACAGTCAGGATTATCCCCGCGAGGGCCTGCATCCATCTGCGCATGCCGATCTCACTTTTCCGAAGGGCCATAGGTGAAGTCATCGAAGTAGGTCACGCTGTCGGCCTTGGTCCACACGCCGACGGCTCCTGCGCCGGCGAAGGTCGTGTCATAGGCGTCGAGGGCCTTCTGGCCGTCGAAGGTCACCACGAAGTGGCTCCCCTTGAAGTCCACGCGGAGGGTGTGCCACATGCCGCCCGCCACCTTCATGTTGACATTCTTAAACGCGCCGCGTTTGCCCTTCACAGTGTGGTAGATGATCACATTGTCCTCTAGGGCGTTGGCCCGGGTGACATAGTAATTGTCCCCATCCTGGAAGCGCCAGACGATGCCTGCCGCCTGGTCCTCTTTGCCGGAGATGGCCTTGAACTTCACTTCGACGAACCCGTTCTCCAGCGAGGCGCTCTTGTTCACGCAGTATGGGTAGGTGCCCTCGCCGGTCTGCGCAAAGACATTGGGCCTGGAGGGGGCATCCTCCGCTTTCATGACGGCCCACTTGGGCGTCCCGTGCCCGGTGACTCCGGCCTCCCAACCACCGGGCAGACTTTCCGCAGGGGTGTCGTCGAAGTTAACCACGATGGAAGACCCCGCGGCTACGACATACCCGGCCGCGAGGATGAGCACCGCCAACAGTACGATCAGCTTGGGCATCGGAACCTCCTTGGGCCTATTCGGACAGGCCCTCAATAGAACCATTATCAGCGGAAGGTCCAGCGGACCTTCAGGGCCAACTGGTCGGACCGATAGCTGAGAGAGAAGGGGCTGGCATCCAATGGGTGCTGCCAATTTCGGTCCCAGACCAGGAAGATGTCGTTGCCAGGCTTGACTGTCCAGACAAAGCGGGCATCCATCCCCATCTGGTGAGAGTCCGTGTCGTACTGGAAGTAGGCCGACAGGTACATGTTCGGGTTGAATGCGTACAGGACCTTGTACTGCCAGGCCCGCTGAATGAAGTCTCCCTGGGGCAAGTAGCCGTAGTCGTTCTCCAGATCCAGGGTTTGCTGGAGGCGCCCCGAGAAGTTCGTGAGGGTAACGAAGGTCTCCACCTGAGTGAGCCGTCCCGAGTAGTACCCGCCGACCCAGACGGTGGCCCCCACCCGCCAGGGATTCGTGGACGGGCTTTGGAATTCACCGCGATAGCGGTTGAACCTGTAGGCCCCCGTGGGAATGGTGACGCCGGGGACCACCTCGAAGGGCTGAGAGAGGAACTCGTACCGCGGCGCGAAGTTGCACTCCAGGTGCCATCCGGACTCGGTTGTCGCGTTGAAGGGTGCCGTGAACACCTCCCAGGACTGGACCATTCCATCCAACCCCTCCACCCGGTAGTACTCCAACTCGAAGTAAAACTGGCGCACCCACGAGAATGCCCCGCCCTGGGGCCTTGGCTGGTAGGCTCCGTACATGTCGTATTGCCGGGTGCCGGGCCGCGGCAGGAATCCGAGACCCGGTTGGAGGGCGTCCCCAAAGGTGTTCATCTGGGCGTACACGTCCCACAAGTCGTTCGGGTAGTCCACCTTGAACCCCCACCCCGTGCGCGAGCCTGGGCGCACATCGCCTCCGCTTCGCGCTCCCCAGAGCCCAGCCTGGAAGTTCTTGTCGCCGAAGAGGGTGCTCGTGCGCCAAACCGCATCCACACCGGCCAATGTGTTTTTAGAAAGGCCGTCCGGGCTCCCGTTCGTTCCTATTGCACCCAGCCTGAGGTGTTGGTCCACATCGTAGGTGAATCGGGCAACCTCCAGGTTCGTAGCCTGGGCGCCACCTCCTTCCCCCATGCGCGTCGCCAGCACCCCGATGCCCCATGGCCCCGCCTGTCCGATGGCCTTCAGCCCAGCGTCGATGGGGACCTGGGCACCTTGATAGAGCCCGACCTGCCTGGAGTAGAAGGGGATGAAGTTGGTGCCAAGCCCCAGCCCGAAGTCAAACTGGTTCGAGCCCTCCAGGAAAAAGGCCCGCTTTTCGGGGTAGTAAAGCGGGAACCGGGTGAGGTTGATCTGGCGGGTGTCCACCTCGGTCTCGGCGAAGTCGGTGTTCAGGGTGAGGATAGCGGCCAGGTTGGATGTCATGTTGAACAGGACATCCGCCCCGGCCTTTCCTGCGAGGGTTTGCTTGGGGTAGTCCGCACCGCTCGTGAGGTCCCCCTTCCAGTAGGGACTCACGGAGAGGCCGAGTCCCTGCTGCAGCCCTGAAGGTATCTGGAGAATCCCGTCCCGCCGCAGGTCCCACAGCGAGGCGTCCAGCGAAGGGTCGGCCCAGCGAAGCGTGAGCCGCTCCCTGGCCACGTATCGCTCTACATTGAAGCCCCACGCTTCTTTCCCGCTTGCAAACCGCAGCGTCTTGGAAGGCAGGACGACCTCCGCCGTCCACCCGTGGGCGAACCGTTTCGTTTTCGCGTCCCAGATGCCGTCCCAATCTTTCGAAACGTCGTCAGGCCCAGCGATGAGGCCGTCCCGCCTGGCTCCCGCCGCATTGATCTGGAAGTAATACCCCTTCCGGCCGTCTCCGAAGGTGTCGAACACCAGGGTGACGTTGTCGTCACTGCTCAAATTCGCGTCCCGCTGTAGCGTATGAATCGAGATGCTCTCCGGGCGAGGGTCTTCGCAGGTGATCCCGAAGTAGAGGGTGTCCGCGTCCTTCAAGACGCGGACCTCCGTCCTGTAAGGAGTCGGCTGTCCCGGCTTGGGGCTTTGCTGGGTCAGGTCGAGGATAATCCCGGCATTGGCCCAGGCGGGCTCCGAGAGGTCTCCATCTACCAAGATCGCCGAGGTGGTCGCACCGGCGGTCACGACCGGACGGGGTGGCGGACCACTTGCCGGGAGGGCTAAGGCCGCCCCTCCTAGACCAATCGCCAAGATTTTCTCCGCCCAGCGCCCTGCCAGTTCGGCGGGGCGACGGGCTCCTGCTATCGCCACGGGGTCAAGGTCCCTTCTTCGAGAAGTGGGCAAAGAGGTCGTCCAGGAGGGCACATCCCCGGAGCAATCGCTCCTCGTCGCCCCGGTGGGCCAGGGTGATGCCTCGGATGAGACCTGCGAGCCCCGCCGCCTCGGGCCTGGAGAATTTTCCGTCCTTCAGGTCGATGTCGTGGATGAGTTGGGCGATCTCCTTCAGAGCCATGTGCCTTGGCCTAAACTGGCGTACGAGGACCTCGAAGGTGCAGAGGTCCCCATCGTGAGTGAACTCGGCCTCGAACATGTCGAAGCAAACTTCGTCGGTCTTTGGTTGATACACCTTGGGGGGCACGAACTTGAATCGCGCCCCATCATCGATGAACCGACGGACGAGCCAGGCGCTCGCAATCCGGTCCACGTGGATGTCCTTCCGGGTAACCCAGGTGAGTCCCTTATAGGAGGGCCGGCGAGGAGCACGGCTCGGCGCGGGCACGGGGCTTTGGGCCTCTTTGAGCTTTCTCCCGAGTTTGGACAGGACACTCTTGGTCCGGTCACGCGCCGGTGAACTGAAAAAGTCGATCTCCTCCACTTCCTCTAGGCGGCGGTTCAGGCGAACCAGCTCCAGGGAGGTCTCAGCTAGCTTGGCCGCGTCCGCTTGGCTCCGCCCCGGGCCTATGCGCGGCAGTTTCTTGGCTTCGGCGGCGATGCTCTCGTAGTCCGCCTGCCGTGCTGAACGGAACAACTGTTCTATTTGCTTGTCCGTAAGTCCTTCAATAAAGCGCGCCTCACACACGGTCGCCTCACCCCCTGCGGCGACGATTTCGCGCAGGATCCATTGGAAGTCCTCGCGGCTTTCATTGGTGGCGGGCAGAATGTAGACGGAGTTCTTGATGGCCACGCTGCCTAACTTCTGGAGCCTTCTCCAGATTTTGACGCGAAAATAGGAGGGTTTGGGGGGAATCTGGTGGACCAGAAGAAGCCACTTCGCTTCGCTCACGGGGTCCTCCTACGGAGGCAAGGTGCGCTCCAAGGTCAGTATATAGCAAGTGTTACTTAAGTTCTAATCCAAAGGGGAATATTCGTATGGAGGCTTCGGTCTAATGGTCTTGCAGGAGGCGGGGTATCGCCGCCGCGGCGATGGCGCCCCGACATGCTCCCGGCAACATCAAGAGAAGGAAAACCGATGAAGACCAAGTGGTTAGCTGTCAGCACTATCGGCTTTGCCGCGTTGGCACTGTGCGTCCGCAGTGAGGCGATAACCCCAGCGGCCGGACCCAAAGCGGTCCGCGCCTATGTCACCAATTTCGGGGGCGACGGCATTTCGGTCATCGATCCCGAGGCGGGACGGCTGCTGGCCACGATCAAGACGGGGGCCAAGCCTCACGGTGTGGCCATTGCACCCGACGGCACGGCGGTTTATGTCTCGAACGAAGGCGACGGCACGGTGTCGTTCATCGATCCCGCGAAGAACATGGTCGTGGCCACACTGGAAGTCGGCAAGAACCCTAACCAACTGGAAGTCAGTGCCGATGGACGATTCGTGTTTGTAACGCTCAATGGCGCAGACAGTCTTGCGGTGGTGGATGTCGCCGCGCGTAAAGTGACAAAGTTCATACCCGTGGGCCGCGCACCGCACATTGCCTTGCGCAGCCCCGATGGCCGGATGATCTATGTGACCTGCGAAGGCGATATGAAGTTGGTCGTGGTGGATGCGGTGAGCTTCGAAATCGTCGGCAGTATTCCCGTGCTCGCGTGGCCTAGAACCCCAGCGTTTTCACCGGACGGCGCGCGCCTTTACCAGACGATCCGCTGGATGAACGGTTCGTTGGTCATCGACACGGCCAAGCGGCAGGTAGTGGATCGGATCTCGTTGGGCGAACCAAAATTCGCTAGCGAGGGCAAGGATGCCCACGGGCTAGCGGTCACACCGAACGGCACGAAACTGTGGCTCACAACACAAACCACCGACGATGTGACCGTTATCGACACCCTGGACAACAAGATTGAGGGCCGCGTCTTTGTGGGCCGTGATCCCAACTGGGTCGCCTTCACACCGGATGGGAAGCTGGCGGTGGTGGGCAACACCGGCTCGAACGATGTGAGCATTATCGATGTGACGCAGCGCAAGGTGGTTGCCACGGTCAAAGTCGGCGCCGCCCCAAAGCGGCTTGCGGTCGGAGTGGTTGCCACACCGACAGGACTGAAGAACTAGCCACTTTGAGGGTCACTACTGCACCGCCAAGAAGTTGGTGATGTACGAGCGAAAGGATGATGGCAGGCGGCAAGGCATGGACCTCTCACAACCGACCGGTTCCTACGCCACAGATCAACCTTCGAAGGCCACTCTCGGTGGGATGGCTCTGTATTTCTTGAAGCTCGGTGCGCTCGGCTTTGGCGGCCCCGTGGTCCTGGCGCACCACATGCGGGGCGACCTCGTCGAGAGCCGCGGCTGGATAACCGAGGAGGAGTACGACGAGGGGCTGGCCATCGCCACCGCCTGCCCCGGACCGCTGGCCTACCAGCTCGCGATCTATTGCGGCTATATCCGTTTCCGCCTAGCGGGAGCCCTGGCGGTTGCTTTCACATTCGCCCTCCCGCCCTTCGTGCTTGTGACGATCGCGGCCGCGCTCTATGTGAAGTATTCCGCCACCTGGCAGCTGCGGGCACTCTTTTACGGTGTCGGGCCAGTCGTCGTCGCCCTCATCCTGAAGGCGTGTTGGAAGCTGGGTGGCAAAACTCTTAAGCGGAAGGAATGGGCCTGGGTTCTGGCCTCTGCATGCGCTCGTCACGGTCATATTCCGCCAGGAGTTCGCGGTGATGTTCTTGGTGTCCGGTCTTCTAGGCGTTCTTCTATTCAAGCAGAAGCTAATTCCTCGTGAGCCTTCAGCAGCGACGCCCCACGGAGCATCAAGTGTGGCTGGGGGCCTGGCCTTCCTTGGCGGCATCGCCGCTGGTCCGGCGCAGTACCACTGGTTGAACGACCGACAATTCTTGGACTCGGTGGCCATCGGCATGATCTCCCCCGGGCCGGTGGTCATCACCGCGACATTTGTAGGCTACTTACTGCAAGGGCTTAAAGGCGCCATGGCCGCGACGGCGGGCATATTCACCCCGCCCATCCTTTTCACCGTAGTGGCGACACCGGTCCTCCGACGCTACCGCAAGAACCCCCAAGTCCAAGGTTTCATCCAGGGAATCACCTCGGCGATCGTGGGAGCGCTCGTCGGCACCAGCCTCCTCGTGGCGCAGTCTGCGGTGGGAGACCTCTTCACGATCATCGTGGCCCTGTGCAGCCTGACCGTGGTCATTCTGTTGGAGAAGATCCCCGAGCCCCTGCTAGTCCTCGCGGGTGCCATCGCGGGGCTCGCCGAATTCCACTGGCTCCACCCGGTTTTGGGAATGAACTGACGGCCAATCAGGGGCATGCTGTGTAACCGAAGGCAAACTCGGTGGACAGAGTAACTCGTGTTTACACGGCTTACCGCTCTCGCTTGGCTTTGCTGGGTTACCAGGAGGATCAAAATTAAGGCGCCTTTGTGGGGCCCCAGGTCGGTAGACGACGATTCAGTCCAGGGGCTGCTGCGTCAGTGTTTGAGGATGTACCGCCCGCTCTTGAGCGTCCCGACTCGCTTCACGAGGCCGGCCTCGATGAGGGGATTGAGGAGGTCCAACGCGCCTTGCTTGGAGATTCCTAGGGCATCCCAGATCTCTCGCGGACTCAATCCCCCTTTCGAGCGCAGTAGTTGCAGCAATTGCTCCTGCTTGGGGCGAAGAACGAGCTTGGCCATTCGCTCGGAAGCGGAAAGCCGCTGGATGCGCTGCCAGACGCGGTCCAGCGTCGCGTGGAGCCCTTCGGCGCAGTACTCCAGCCAGGAGGTCATGTCCTCCCCGTGCTGCCGGACGGCCTGGAGGGCGGCGTAGTAGCGGGGCCTGTCCTCCCAGTAGAACTCGTCCACGGAGAAGATGTGGTGCGAGTCGAAACCTCTGCGGTAAAGCTCCCAGAGAGCCAGGGCTCTGCCCACCCGTCCGTTCCCATCGGCCAGGGGATGGATCGCCTCGAAGCGGTAATGGACGATGGCCGAACTCAGGACGGGGGACAGGGCCTTCGACTCTCCGTTCCACCAGTCCAGCAGCTCGAACATGAGGCCCGACACTTCATTCGGCGGCGGGGGCACGTAGCCCCCCACGTGGACCCGGATGGTCCGGTAGCGCCCCGCTTCTCCCTGGTCCATGACTCCGCTGGCCATGATCGTGTGGAGGCGCAGAACATCCTCGTGGGTCATGCGCTGCTTGCCAGCGTGCTTAGCGATGTGCCTGAGGGCGGCGAAGTAGTTGACCACCTCCCGTCTTGACCGATCAAGAACCGGCAGGGGCTCTCCGCCCTCGATGGCGCGCACCTGCTCCAGTGTGAGGGGATTGCCCTCGATTGCGGTGGAAGAGTGCGCGTTACGCGAGAGAGTGTCCTGTTGGAGCACTGGAATCCACGGAACCTGGATCGTGGCGCTCTGAATGCGCTCCCTTACAGCGGAGATGGCCTCAACCTGGCTCAGGAGCTTCGAAGTGATCGTGAACTGCGGATGGTAGCTCATGAACTAAACATACACCTTGGTCAAGTATGGGTCAAGTGATGGGTCAAGCCTGACCAAGATTGGACGGAAAGATATTGCGAGTGAACATCTTGAGGACAGCCTGTCCCGGGTCTCTTCCCAACGGTGTCCTAACAGGACTTGAATGCGTTAACAAAAAGACATAGTATTGTTAATGTGAAAGTGAGCCATTAAATGCAAATATCTATTGATAATAAGGTACTTAGATTCGTTTACGGTCATGGGAGGGGTTGGGTATTTACCCCAAAAGCCCTATCAGGTCTCGGGGATAAATACGCCGTAGGAATGGCCTTGACACGGCTCTCCCGTAAAGGCACCATTCGCCGACTCGCCAGGGGCCTTTACGACTATCCCGCTCACCACCCGAAGATAGGCATACTCTCGCCATCTGTGGATGCCCTGGCGACGGCCCTGGCCGGACGCGATGCCATTCGGCTCCAACCATCGGGTGCCTATGCGGCGAATCTTCTCGGTCTATCGGACCAGGTTCCCATGAAGGTGGTCTTTCTAACCGATGGGCCCAATCGGCATGTCCGCATTGGGAAGCAGGAGATTCACCTCAAGCGGACCACTCCCAGGAACATGGCCACCGCCGGCAAAACCAGCGGGCTGGTGATCCAAGCGCTCCGCTATCTGGGGCAACGGGGAACAGACTCGGCGGTCGTTCAAACGCTCCGGCGACGCCTGAGCGACCAGGACAAGGCGGGGCTGGTGAAGGACATCCGCCTCGCGCCCGCATGGATTGCGGCCGTGATTCGCCAGATCACCGCCGAGAGCGAGTAGCCCATGGACAATATTCTCAGCCTGACGGAACAGGAACAGAGACAATTTTTCGAGGAAGCAGGCAATAGGCTGGGCTTGCCCCGCACCAGTATTGAAAAGGACTTCTGGGTCTGCTGGACGCTGCGCGAGCTCTTTCGCCTTCCCGGCTGGGGAGAACACCTGACTTTCAAGGGTGGGACTTCCCTGTCGAAAGGTTGGAAGCTCATCCAGCGCTTCTCGGAGGACATTGATATCGTTATCGATCGGGGCCCGCTGGGGTTCGGCGGAGAGAACAGCCCCGAGGCCGCAAGGAGCTCAAAGGGGCGCCGAAATCGCCTTGAGGGCCTCCGGGCGGCTTGCCGGCGTGCCGTCCAGGATTCGATCGAGCCCGCCTTCAAAGGACTGTGCGGGGAGCGCATGCCAGCAGGGATGTCCTGGGCCATCGGGGAGGATGCCACGGACCCCGATGGCCAGACTCTCCTGTTCCACTATCCTCAATTGTTCGCCCCTGGTACCGGGTATCTTCGGCCCCAGGTCAAAGTAGAACTAGGCGCTCGATCCGACACGGAACCGGCAGCCGATGTTCTGTTGGTCCCCTATCTCGCTGAGGTTTTCACTGATTTCAAGACTGAGAGCGAGTTTTCGGTCCGTGCCGTAAGGCCAGAGCGCACCTTCTGGGAGAAGGCCATGCTGCTCCACGAAGAGACCTTCAGACCTCTGGGAAAACCACGAAAAGCCCGGTTGGCGCGTCATTACTACGATCTGTCGTGCCTGATCGATTCGG
>Ga0315271_10003008_pt1 | contig 10632 bp, 10 predicted proteins | sample C3_top_MG_FD_204664 | JGI IMG/M metagenome (GOLD analysis project Ga0315271, IMG submission 204664) | Sediment microbial communities from Yellowstone Lake, YNP, Wyoming, USA - C3_top | ecosystem: Environmental > Aquatic > Freshwater > Lake > Sediment | place: USA: Wyoming | collected 2017-08-01
CCACCATCAGGCGTCCTTGAGGCTTCAGGCAGGCCGGCACATCCAGAGCCAGGCGACGGTAGAAATCAAGGCCATCGATCCCGCCATCCAGCGCCTGGCGCGGGTCATGGTCGCGGACTTCGGGCTGTAACCCCGGGATTTCTTCGGTGGCAATGTAGGGCGGGTTGCTGATCACAAGGTCAAAACGCAGCCCGCGTGGAAGTGCTGTCAAATCCTGCCCCAGGCAAAAACGAATACGGTCGCTAAGTCCGAGGCGCTGAGCGTTCGAGGCGGCGGTTTCCAGCGCTGCCGGCGAGATCTCCAGCGCGTGTATGATGGCGGCGGGGCATTTTGCCGCCAACGCCAGGGCCAGGCAACCGCTCCCGGTCCCGAAATCGAGCGCGATCGGCCCCTCCGGAGGCAGGGCGGCTTCGGCAAGGGTGTTGCCCGCTGGAGTCCGGCCGCAGAGGAATTGCCAGCCTTGCTCCGCGAGGAGTTCGGTTTCCGGGCGAGGGATGAGCACATGCCGGTTTACGACGACTTCAAGGCCGCAGAACGAGGTGGAGCCAACAATATGCTGGAGCGGTTCGCGAAGCGCCCGGCGTTTGATCAACTCGCGGTAGGCATCCAGTTCGTCCGGCTGGAGCGGCCGCTCGAAACTCAAATACAACTGCATCCGGCGCATTTTCAACAAATGGGCCAGCAGGAGCTCGGCTTGCAGCCGCGATTCCTCGACCCCTTTCTTCCCCAGAAACTCAGCGCTGCGTTGGATGACTTCCAGTACGGTCACCCGCCAAATCTAGGGTAAACTGTGCCGCAAAGCACCAAACACTTTCCCTTGCGCTGCCGCGCGGCGCTTTCTATGTTCGATTCATGAAATGGATGATTTCTCTGGTGATGGCGTGGTTGATGTTGACCGCATCGACGGTCCGCGCCCAGGACGCCGCCACCCAGGAACGGCTGGACAAACTTTCCGGGCAAATCAACGATCTGATCGAGGTGCAGCGCTCGCTGCAAAAGCATATCGCGGAGGTTTCGCGCGAGGTGGATTCATTGCGGTCCCAGTTGAACCGGCCGAACGAAAACAACGTCACTCACAACGACCTGAAACCATTGATCAAGGCGATCGAAGAAGTGGACCGGAAGCGGATCGATGACGCCAAGGCCGTGCAAAGCCAGTTGGCGGGGATCGCCAAGAGCGTGGACGCGCTGATCCGCAAGCCGGAGCGGCCCGCTCCGCGGGAAAAGGAAGCCGGAACTGTCCCCAGTCAATCGAAGCCGGAGCGGGGCTATGAATACGAAGTCAAATCCGGCGACACGCTGTCCAGCATCCTGCAGGGCTGCCGTGATCAGGGGGTGAAGGTGACGCAAGATCAGATACTCAAGGCGAATCCTGGTCTGAAGCCGGAAAAAATGAGGGTCGGCCAGAAGATTTTTATTCCGGCTCCGGAGAAATAGCAGGCAGGCGTTACCTCAGCGCAAACAGGATCAGGATCGCAGCCAATGCGATCCGATACCATCCAAAGGCGACGAAGGTGTGGGTCTGCACGTAGCGTAGAAGCCAGCGCACTGCGATGAAGGAAACCACGGCGGAGACCGCGAAACCCAGTAACAGCAATCCCCAGTTCTCACCGGCGGCGCCGTCGTGCTTGAGCAATTGCTTGGCGATTTTAAGTCCCCCCGCGGCCATCATGGTGGGAATGCCGACCAGGAAAGTGAATTCCGTGGCGGCCACGCGGCTGATCCCCAGAATCAGGGCGATCAGGATAGTTGCCCCGGATCGGGAGGTGCCCGGGAACACTGCGGCGACCAATTGAGCCAGGCCCACCGCGATCGCCACCGACCAGGTGATGTTCTCCTGAAAAGTCCGGCCTTTGATCAACCGCTCAACCAGGACGAATGCCACGCCGCCGATGAGCAGCGCGATCGCTACCGGCAGGATCTTCTCCTCCAGCTTCAGTCCCGCGTGGTCCATCACGTAGCCGGGGATGCCTGTGATCGCACAAGCGACGAAAATCTTGAGCAGATAATCCTGTGTGGCCGGCTTGCGCCAATCGAAGAGGAACTGCCGGAGGCGTTCCGGGAAAAGCGGGAGCACGGCCAGCACGGCGCCGGTTTGAATGACGATGTTAAAGAGATCCGATTGCCTTGGCAGAAATGTCTCAGCAAGCAGCAAGTGGCCGGTGGATGAAACCGGCAGGAACTCGGTGATCCCTTCGATGATCCCGAGCAGAACGATGGAAATCCAGTCTGGCATTCGTCGTTTAGACGAAAAAGGGCGCTCAATGACAAGTCTGAACTGGCGATTCGGCCGTTATTTCTTCTTCTTGGCGAACATGGACGACAGCCCCGAGGGGTTGTCGTCCTGCCGTTCCCGGACTTTCAATTGGCCAAGAATGGCGTGCCAGCCGATGTAGATCTTATGCCATTGCGTCTCCAGGTTGCGCAGGTTGGCTTCGTTCATATCCGCCAGAAATCGCAAGGAGGGCGCACTGCCGATCAGTGTGTGAACTTCATCGCGCGTGGGAGAGGTGACCTCCAGCGCCGAGAGAATCAATTCCAACTCCTGGACGATGACACTTTTCACCTCCAGAAACTGCAAATCGTCTTCGGGACTGTACTTTTTGGCCCGGGCGAGATTCATGAAGTTGTTGAACTGTTTCCAACATTCCAGGTAGTTTTCCATCTGGTGGATCAGTTGATCGACTTTTGGGTTTTGCATAGGCTTGGGCTTAGCTTTTATTGACCGAGGCGAACGGGGTGCAAGGCGAAAGAAAAACAATCGCGCCGCCGCGCAGCTCGCGCGCGGTGATCTTCAGGCTGGGGTACTGAATCACGATCTGGGAAAGCGGCAGTTGGGCCGCGGTCGCTTCCTGGAACACGGCCAGCACCTGGTTGGAGATCTGGCACAGGAGTTCGGCCGGGAAAGCGGAGGACACAGTGCTGACCAGCACGGAGCCTTTGCGATCAATCGTGAAACTGCCGCTGGGCAGGCGCAACAGGCCGGGGGCTGGTTTGCTGAAAAGATCTAGGAGGCCCATAGCGCTGTCACCTTCTTCATTGTATCCCGAATCTGCGCCGAGGACACGTCAGGCTTCCAGCCGACGCAGAGGTCATAGTCGCCCTGCCGCGTCAGCGAAACTTGGCGTTGCGGGCCCGTGCCTTCGATTTGGTCCAAAGGGCCGGCATGAATCATTTCGCCCAGCTCCACGAAACCCTGCAGGCAATTCTGCATCCAGGCGGCAAGACGCTCCGGATTCTCCAGGCCGCGCGCATCCGCTTTGGCGGTGCCCGTGTGCTTGCGCGCGAGCGCGAACTCCACGCCCTCCATCTGCGACACGCGCGTCAGGGGCGTTGATCCCGCGACGGTGGCTTCGCCGCTTGTGCCCGCGCTCAGCGCTTCATCGAGGGCCTGGGCGGATTCGAGCAACAGCGCGTTGTAAGACTTGTAAATGACCCGTTCCCGGTTCAGTTCGGGGGCCATGCTCTCGAAGGAGCCGGTTCGCCACGCCAGGATCCGGTAAAATGCTTCCTCCCCTTTGAAATCCGTGGTCTCCGAATCGATTACCTCGCCGTCCTGGATCCAAATTTTGCCAACGACCGACCCGTTCGTGATGCGGAGCAGAGAGGAACTCTGGGAGAGACACTCCAATTGGATGATATCCATCAGGCTCTTGCTCTGAACCCCGCGAAAGCCGGTGTCGTTCTCCTGGTCGAGCAACGACTCCAGGCACTCCAGGAACATTTGCACTTCCTGCTCCGTGGTCGGCTTGTGCCAGAAAAGATCCACTCCCAGGGCGTAGGCTCGGGAGCGAAACTGCTCGTCGAGAATCGCGGTCAATGCCACTGTCCGCAGCATCGGATACTTGCGGCGCACGATCGAGAGCACTTGCAGGCCGTCCATCTTCGGCATCTTCAGGTCGCAGACCAGGAGACGAAAACTGTCGTTCTCCAGCAGCGCCATCGCGCGGGCCCCGGAGGAGGTCGCCACGATTTCGGGCGAGCTGGGCAGCTTCTTCAGCAACTCTTGATAGAGTTCCAGCACCGCCGGATCATCGTCGACCAGCAAGATTTTCGTCCGCGTTTCCATTTTGAAAGACTCGTATCCCGATCTGATGCTCCAAGCCGTTATCAGCTCGCAAGCCTATGCATCTGCGCTCAAATACAGCAAACCCCATTCCGAGAGCGCAGTTTTTCATCAAATTTCCCCTTAAGCGAGGATTTTTCTCGGCTGGCGCCGTCCTTGGGTTCGCCCGCACACCGCCCCGAAGCACGGCCTGGCAACAACTCGCCACTCCGCCATATTGGCCCAGAAATGGGGGGCCGGAGGCTGCCCCCCCTTTCGGAAGTGCCTCCACATAGTGCCCAATACTCATTTGCGGTGTTCGGTGACGCCTCTGGCTCAATCCAATAATGCGGCTCGCCAGTCCCCGGAATATGTTGGCGGGCGCCTCTTTGGGTGCGAACTGCCAACATTGAGGGCAGGGGGCATCCGCGCAGTCTAATCCTGGGACAGCGCCTGGCCACTTCCCACCCGCGCGGTGCCTTTGCCGCAATGAATTAATGGCTTCCCGCCGGCTATCTCAGCCCCGAAACGCCGAAAGTCGCTGGTGTCGCGGGAGATGTTGAGCTCCATTTACGGGGTCTTGGCATGCTTCGTGCATCAACTGCCCACAGAAGTAGTTTAACCATAAACGAGACCAAACATGTTTGGCTTTTTCAAAAACCTATTGCGCCGGCCGGTGGAAAACCCGGGGATGATCGATGTTGAGGAAACCGCCGCGTCGGTCGCTGCCGAGCCGGAGCCCTCAGCGGTTCCGCCTCCGCTCCCGGTTTCAGCCTCAGTTCCGGTGGCTCGCCCGGTGGCTCGTCTGGTCCCGCGGCAGAATCCAAGACCCTCAGGTGGATCGACCGTGGAGATCTCGCTGCAACAAATCCTCAAGTGCCTGCCGCTGGAGCTCCAGCCGCGCATCCGCGTCAACGACGTGGCGGAAACCACCGTCACTGTTCCCTTGGAGAAAATCCTGTCCCAGCTCTCGCGTGGTTCGGTGAAGATTGCTTTTGGTGAATTGCGGTCGGCAGCCCCGGAAGTGTTCACTTCCGCAAATGACCGCGACCGTGTCATGGTCGCGTTGCCCCTGGGTGAAATCCTCCCGCGTCTGAATCCGGCATTGATCCAGCGTCGTCGCATTCAAAAGACGGTCGAGATTCCCGAGGACGTTCGCAGCCCATTTGATGAAACCGGCTTGATTTTTGCAGCTGGCCCGCAGGCCGCCACCAGTGACACTACTCGTAAACCTCGCACGCCCGCTCCACAAGCTCCCGGCAACGGCATCCCCGGCCGCCAAATGACGCCAACGGCTCCCAAGCCGGCTCCTGCCCCCGTCGCTCCCCAGGCTCCGAGTCGCATCTCGTTAACGTCGGCTCCCACGCCGCCGGCTCCGACATTTGGCACGACGCCACCCATCGCTCCTGTGTCCAGTCCGGGTGCCCTGAAGAAACCGTTTATCACTCCGGCGGCCCCGTCCGCACCTCCTTCCATTCCGTTCAATAGGCCTGCCGCTGCCCCGGCTCCCGCGCCCGCTCCATCTCCGGCCGTCCAACGACCGATGGATCCTGTCGGTGGCAATGGCCACCACGGCAATGGCAATGGCAATGGCAATGGCAATGGCAATCGTCAGGGCCAGCCCCAGGTTCCGGCACCCGAAGCCAAACCAGTTTCAAGGCCTCGTCAAGCCGACAGTGGAGCCAACCACGATTCAATTATGGTGACCCTGGTTGCCGTGGCGGAAGCCTGGCCCGAGGTTGTTCGGCGGGAAATCGTTGATTGGGGTTTGGTGGAAGCCCGTGTGGCGCTGCCGTTTGACGCGGTGGAGCAGGCGTTGAGACAGGGGCGTATCGCGTTCCCCTGGAAAACCCTGCGGTCCTGGACTAAGCCGGCTCCCCGCCAGGGAGATTCTCCCAACGATGGGATGGTGATGGAACTGCCGCTGAGGCTGATCGCCCCCCTTTATCTGGCGCGCCAACAGGAAAACACCAAGCATCAGCATCGAGTTACGGTGGACGACGAGATTCCCAACCTGTTCTTTGGCTTCCCCCAACCGGAACAGGAAGCGGCAGTCGCACGGCCGACGGACAGCAATTTCTACGTCTGGGATGACGGCGCGGAAATGCTTCGTGATGATGATTACGATACCAAGCGGCATTCGTCTCCGGGCACGAAGTTCGTCGAAAAATTCGCGACGCCGAACGAAATAGTGTCACGCGCAAGTTCCCTGGACGGAGTCGTGGGCTCTGTCATCGCCCTGCCGGACGGGTTGATGGTGGCCAACCAGCTGCCGCCCGAGCTGAACGGCGAGACCATCGCGGCTTTCCTGCCTCAAATTTTTGGCAAGATGAGCATTTGCACCAAAGAACTTCGCATGGGCGAACTGAACAATCTGAACTTCACCGTGGGCAACATTCCATGGAAGATCTACAGGGTGAACGCGATCTTTTTTGCCGCGTTTGGCCGCGCCGGCGAGTCTTTGCCGACTGCGCAACTGGCCGCGCTCGCTGCTGAACTCGACCACAAACCGAAATAAATTCATATGGCAATCATCAACCAAGCAACTAAAGAGCTGCAGGTCAAAATAGTTTACTACGGCCCGGCGATGGGCGGTAAGACCACGAACCTGGTCCAGGTGCATGACCACGTGCAGACCATTGCCGGGAATAAAGGCAAACTTGTCTCGCTGGCGACCAGCTCCGACCGAACCCTGTTTTTCGACTTCCTGCCGATCGAGGCAATGTCGATCAAGGGCTTCAAAACCAAGTTCCAGCTTTACACCGTTCCCGGTCAGGTGATCTACAACACCACCCGCCAGCTCGTGTTGCGCGGTGTCGACGGGATTGTGTTCGTGGCGGACTCCCAATATGAGAAGATGTCCGAAAACGTGGAGAGCTTCAACAACATGGAGGAAAACCTCAAAACACTGAAGCTGAACCCGGGGGATATTCCCTACGTTCTGCAATACAACAAGCGAGACCTGCCCAATGTCGCGCCCGTGGAGTACTTGGAGTTTCTCCTCAACAACCGCGAAGTTCAGGTGCCGTCGTTCATCTCGACTGCCCACCGCTGTGAAGGGGTCTTTGAGACCCTGAACATGATTACCCGGATGCTGCTGAACAAGTTCATCCGCCAGGGAACGCCGCAGTACGCATGACATGTCCACGCTCCCCCAACTCATTGAGGAGGACGTCGGGCGGCTGGACTACGAGCTGCGCGAGTTACTCGAGAAGACCGATGCTTCCACGGCGATGATCATCGACAAGGGCGGGTTCCTCATCACCAGCCAGGGTGATTCCCGCCAGTTTGATCTCACCACGATCGCCGCCCTGGCCTCGGGTGCCTACATGGCCAACCAGACGATTGCCAATCTTGTCCACGAGACCAATTTCAACAGCGTCTATCAGCAGGGCGAGAAATTCAGCATGTTCGTGCTCTGTGTCGATGATTGCTGCATGTTGACCGTGATTTTCAAAGCCACTGTCAGCGTGGGGGCGGTGAAGTATTTCGCCGTGCCGACCGCTCAGCATGTGGCGCTGCAACTCAAGATTGCCCAAGAGCGTGATCCCGGCGCCGGCCTTGACCTCTCCGTTCTGAACATGGCCGATACCAGTGACCTGTTCAAACGCAAATCGTAAGCCTCCGGGTCCCGTCGGCCGCGTTTGAGTGCAAGGTCGATCTTGCTGGCGTCCCTCCCCGTGGTCATACTGCGTCCGCGCTGCAACCAGCGCGTTAAATCAATCGCACATGACTCAAATTTATCTGGTCCGCCACGGCGCCAATGATTCTCTGGGGCGCGAACTCACCGGTCGTTCCTCCGGCGTGCATCTCAACGAAACCGGCCGCGCGCAGGCGGTTCGCGTGGCCGAGGCGTTGGCCGCGGTCCCCGTCACCCACGTTCTCTCCAGTCCGCTTGAGCGCTGCCGCGAAACGGCTCAACCTCTGGCTGACCGTCTCAAATTGCCGGTCACCATTTGCGACGCGGTCACGGAGGTGGATTTCGGGGACTGGACGCGGAAGAGTTTCCAGGATTTAGACGGCATGGAAGCGTGGCGGCAGTGGAACGCGTTTCGCAGTGGCGGCCAAATTCCCAACGGCGAATCGATGATCCAGGTCCAAACACGCATGGTTGGGGAACTGGAGCGTCTCCGGCGGCAGCACCCCAAAGGCACGCTCGTCATTTTCTCGCATGGCGATCCCATCCGCGCGGCGCTGACCTGGTACCTGGGCATGCCGCTGGACCTGCTTTCGCGGTTGGAGGTGTTCCCGGCATCCATCAACCTGCTCGCGGTGAATGACTGGGACGCCAGAATCCGTGCCCTCAATTTGACTGTGTGATCGCCGCACGGCTCGCGGGGCGTTTGCATTTGACAAGCGCTGTCGGCGCGCGCATCTACACCACATGAATCGTCACCCGCCGGCTGACTGTGCCTCGCTCAGTGTTCACCTGGGCCTTCTGGTGGTGTTCCTGGTGTCCGGGATGGGAACCGGTTGTCGGACCGCGCCTCGACCGGGAACCATCGCTGAGCGCAAAGGGGACGAGATTGTCATCGCCGGACAGTTTGCGCACACGGGCACCCGCGTGGTGCTATGGCTGGATCCCGGCGGCTACGATGCCTATCGCGTGGAGCGCCGGTTCAGCCCGCTTGCCAATGCCAGCTTTCAGGCGAGCCAGGCAGAAGTGAAGGACCTCAACAGCCCGAATCGTTTCAACCTGCGCCGCGAGGGATTGTCCCCCGAGGAATTGGAAAGGGTCCGGGGCGGAGGCTGGGATTTGCAGACGTTGCAGCGGGTGGTCAATCAGTTCGTGATCCACTACGACGCCTGCGGCACGAGTCGGCAGTGTTTCAGAGTTTTGCATGATCTGCGCGATTTGAGCGTCCATTTCATGCTCGGTCTGGACGGAACCATTTACCAGACGCTGGACGTGAAAGAACGTGCCTGGCATGCGGGCAGCGCCAACTCGAGGTCGGTCGGCATCGAAATTGCCAACCCGGGCGCCTATTCCGATGAAGAGCCGAATCCTTTTGCCCAATGGTACGCGCGGGACGTCAACGGAACTGTTCGCATCACTATTCCCGAACGATTCGGCGACGGAGGCATTCGCACAAGAAACTTTGTTGGCCACCCGGCGCTTTCCCAGCCGGTCAATGGGGTGGTCCAGGGGCGCGAGCTCACCCAGTACGATTACACTCCGCAGCAATATGAGGCGCTGGCCCGGCTCACCGCGGCGTTGTGCCGTGTGCTGCCGGGGATCAGGTGCGACTATCCGCGCGACGCCGCGGGCCGTCTCGTGACGGAAAAACTTGCGGACGAAGAACTGCAAAATTTCAGCGGCGTGCTGGGGCATTTTCATATCACCACAAGCAAAGTCGATCCCGGCCCCGCGCTGCAATGGGATCGCCTGGTGTCGCGGGCGCGGAGGTTGATGCGCGGAGGTTTCACCGCCGCGGCGCACCAAACGAGCAAAGGCCATCTTGCGCCGTGAATACATAAAATCGCGCGGGAAGATTGCCGAACCGTTTCATTTTCGCGTTCGCATTTCAAAAAATGCGGCGTCATCGCGGCGCATTCATTTTTTGTTTTTTGATTTTTTTGTTTGCGTAATCGTCGCGCCGCATTAATCTTGCGCGCGTAGCCACAGATGACCGATCAAATGCACAGGTAATGCGCACGCGTTTTCAGTCAGACAGTCAGGTTGACTCCTCATGGGAAGGAGGTGATATGCATGGCCAAAGCAAAGAAAGCTCCCGCTAAGAAAAAAGTTGCCAAGAAGAAAGCGAAAAAGTAGTCGCTCAGGCATCGCCGTGATGAAAGTTTCTGGCGCGTTTTTCGCAGCCTGAATTTTCATCCGGCGCTTTCGGTTTTACCGCGCGCGGTTGACTTGTCATTCCGCGCGCGTTTTGTTTCCGCGCACCCTGCGCTGTTCCGCGGCGCCCCGCAATAAGACTTCCCGAGATCCCCTGATGCCGGGGCGAGTCGTTTTCCCGGAGATTATTTTGCTGCCGTGACCGCGTCCCGAATTGTCTGCCGGAATTTTACCATGCCTTCGTCGAACGCCGCTGAGATTGGCAGCACCGGGGTCTTGGGAATGCGCCGCTTGAATTTTTTCAGGTTTTCCGCCGCCGCAGGTTCGTCCATCTTGTTGGCCACCACCAATCGGGGCTTGGCCAGCAGCGCCGGGTCGTAGAGTTCCAGTTCGCGCAGCAGGTTGTGGTGATCATCCCAGGGGTGCCGTCCGTCCGTGCCGGCCATGTCAATCAGGAGCACCAAAATCTTGCAGCGCTCAATATGGCGCAGGAACTCGTGCCCCAGGCCGACGTTTTGGTGCGCGCCTTCAATCAGCCCGGGCACATCGCATACCGTCAACCGCAGGAAATCCGGATACTCCACAATGCCGATTTGGGGATGCAACGTGGTGAAAGGGTAAGGAGCCACTTTGGGGCGTGCCCGCGAAATCGCGGTCAGCAGGGTGGATTTGCCGGCGTTGGGATAGCCGACCAGCCCGATTTCGGCGATGATTCGCAACTCGAAAAGAAATTCGCCCTCGCCGCCTTCTTCGCCCGGTTGGGCGAAACGCGGCGTCTGGCGCACTGAGGTGGCGA
>Ga0315271_10003009_pt1 | contig 10630 bp, 7 predicted proteins | sample C3_top_MG_FD_204664 | JGI IMG/M metagenome (GOLD analysis project Ga0315271, IMG submission 204664) | Sediment microbial communities from Yellowstone Lake, YNP, Wyoming, USA - C3_top | ecosystem: Environmental > Aquatic > Freshwater > Lake > Sediment | place: USA: Wyoming | collected 2017-08-01
CGCCTACAGCCCCGGCTATTGCGGGTGGCCCGTGACCGGGCAGAAGGCGCTCTTTGCCCGCCTCGACCCCGGCGAGATCGGGATCTCGCTCGGCGAGAGCGCGCTCATGTCCCCGGTGAAGTCGGTTTCGGGAGTCCTCGTCGTCGCGCCGCCGAAGGCCCACCGGTTCCGTCCCGACTTCGAGTTCTGCCAGGCCTGCACGGAGCGGACCTGCCTGGAGAGGATGGCCTCGCTCCGCTCGCCCTCCGATCTCTTCGCGACGGAAGGAGGCTCTTCGTGGACCTCCTGAAGGAGCTGGCCGAGAACCTCCGCCTGGGAGAGGACGAGGCCGTCCGAGCCGGAACGCAGGCCGCGCTCGCCGCGGGCCTCGCGCCCGGCGACATCCTCCGCAGCGGCTTCCTCGCCGGGATGGCCGTCGTCGGCGAGGAGTTCGGACGGCGCGAGATCTTCCTTCCCGACGTCCTCCTCGCGGCCCGCGCGATGCAGGCGGGGATGGAGATCCTCCGGCCGCACCTGGCCCGGGACGGAGCGCCCGAGGCCGGCCGGGTCGTCCTCGGGACGGTCCAGGGGGACCTCCACGACATCGGGAAGAACCTCGTCGGGATCCTCCTGCGCGGAGCCGGCTACGAGGTGATCGACCTCGGGACCGACGTCCCTGCCGCGCGGTTCCTCGAGGCCGCGGAGTCGTCCGGGGCGCGGGTCATCGGTCTCTCGGCGCTCCTGACGACGACGATGCCGCGGATGGCCGAGGTCGTTTCCCTCGTCCGGGAACGGGGCCTTGCCGGGCAGGTGAAGGTGATCGTCGGGGGAGCGCCCGTGACACAGGGCTTTGCAGACGAGATCGGGGCCGACGGCTGGGGATTCGACGCAGAGAGCGCCGTCCGCCGCGTGAAGGCCCTCGCGGAGAACTCATGAGCGCAGAACGCTTCCTCGACCGTATCCAGCGCGGACCGGCCCTTCTCGGCGACGGCGCGTGGGGAACGATGCTCTTCACCCGCGGTCTCCCGACGGGGGACGCCCCGGAGCGGGTCTGCCTCGAGCGCCCGGAGCTCCTGACGGAGATCGCCGGCCTCTACCTCGAGGCCGGGGCCGAGGTCGTGACGACGAACACGTTCGGAGCGAATCCCGAGCGGCTCGGTCTCCACGGCCTCGCCGGGCAGCTGGAGGAGATCTGCCAGGCGGCCGTCGAAGCGGTCCGCCGGGCGGTGGGGGAGCGCGCGTGGGTGTCCGGCTCCATCGGCCCCGCGGGACAGCTCCTCGCACCCCTCGGCAAGCTCGACCCCGCCGCGGCGAGCGCGGGCTTCGCGCGGCAGGCCTCCGCCCTCGCGGCCGCCGGCGCCGACCTCCTCTGCGTCGAGACGATGACCGACCTCGCCGAGGCCGAGCTGGCCGTCCGGGCCGCCCGCGCGGCAGCCCCAGGGCTTCCCGTCGTCGCCACGATGTCGTTCGAGGCGACGCGGCGAGGTTTCTTCACGGTGATGGGAGCGTCGCCGAAGCAGGCCGCCGTCCGGCTCGCGGCCGCAGGGGCCGACGCCGTCGGAGCGAACTGCGGCGACGGCGACACGATGGCCGGGATCGTCCGCGAGTTTCGCGCGCACTGCGGCCTCCCGATCGCGGTCCGCCCGAACGCCGGCCTTCCCAGGCTCGTGGACGGCGCGCTCGTCCACCCCGAGACGCCGGAGGCGATGGCGGCCCGCGTCCCCGAGCTCCTCGAGGCGGGAGTCAACCTCCTCGGCGGCTGCTGCGGGACGACGCCCGAGCACATCCGCGCGCTCCGCCGGGCGCTCGACGCGCTGGGATAGACGTACGCTGGCGCGTCGCCGCAGAAGACAGCTTCGCTGAGGGAGAACCATGCACCGCAACCGCCCCGTCTCATCTCTGCGCCCGTGGACCAGGAGGTTGGTCCTGGCGCTCGTCGCGGCCGCCGCGCTCGAAACAGGCATTTCGTCCGCCCTCGCGGCGGCGGAGTCGTCCGCTTCGACGAATTCCCGGCTCGCCGAAGCCGCCGCGCTCTACGACATCTGGGCCCGCGAGCAGCTCGACTACAACGGCGTGCCGGGAGTGGTGGTCGGCGTCGTCTCCCGAGACGGGCTCGCCTGGGCGAAGGCCTACGGCACTTCCGACCTCGCGGGCGGCGTCCCGCTCACCCCGGCCACGCGGTTCCGGATCGGCTCGGTGAGCAAGGTCTTCACCGCGACGGCGATCCTGCAGCTGCGCGACGCGGGGAAGCTCCGGCTCGACGACCCCGTGGTGAAGCACCTTCCCTGGTTCAAGGTGCCGAACCCGTTCCCGAACGCCCCGCCGATCACGATCGAGCACCTCCTCACCCACACGTCGGGCCTCTCGCGCGAGGCTCCGTTCGCCGCCTGGACGACGCACGAGTTCCCGACGCGCGAGGAGCTGCGCGCCGCGATGCCGCTCGTCACGGTGATCTCGCCGCCCGGGAAGACGTATCGGTACTCGAACCTCGGCGTCGCGCTCCTCGGCGAGGTCGTCGCGGCCGTTTCCGGCGAGAGCTGGGCCGGCTACGTGCGACAGCACATCACCGAGCCGCTCGGCATGACCTCGACCACGGGCGCGCCGACGGCCGCCGAGATCGCCGCGCTCCCGCGCCAGCACCGGCGCAAGCAGCCCGACGGGAGCCGCGGGACGCTCTACTACTACGACACCGGCGCGATCGCCCCGGCGGCGGCGGTCGTCTCGACGCTCGAGGACCTCGCGCGCTTCGCCGTGCTCCAGCTCACCGCCGACCCGGCCGGCCCGCCCGCCGGCGGTGCGCAGGTCCTCTCCGGCCCGACCCTCGCCGAGATGCACCGCCCGCACTTCGTCAACACGGGCTGGACCGGCGCCCGCGGCCTCGGCTGGGGCGTCTCGCGCAGGAACGGCCACACCTACGTATCCCACGGCGGCTGGATCGGCGGGCACCGTGCCGACCTCGTCCTCGACCCCGACCGCGGCCTCGCCGCGATCGCCCTCACGAACGCCGACGACGCCAGCCCCGGCCTCTTCGCCCGCGAGGCCCTCGAGGTCATCGGGAGCGCCGTCCCCACCTCCGCCGGCGTCGGACCCTCCACGCCGAAGGTGTCGCCCGACCCCGGCTGGAAGCGCTACGTCGGCACCTACACCGACCCCTGGGACTGGGAGATCGAGGTGCTCGTCCTCGACGGCGGTCTCGCCCTCTACGAGCACGGCTACCCGCCCGAGGCCGACGCGGAAGACGCGGTCAGTCGTCTGACTCCCTCCGGCGAGCACACCTTCAAGCTCTCCGACGGCGAGACGGTCCGGTTCGAGCTCGACGCGGCGGGAAGGGTGACGAGGATGTACCGGAGGTCGGACTACTACCTACCGAGGGGGGCTGCCAGGTAGAACGCGCGCGCGGACGATCGCGACCGACGGCTCGAGGGCCTGGCCCTTCGCGTGGGACTTCCAGATCCGGCGGACGACGTCCATTCCGCGGACGACGCGGCCGAAGGCCGCAAAGCCCTGGCCGTCGGGGTTTCGGGCGCCGCCGAAGTCGAGGGAAGGCTGGGCGCCGACGCAGATGAAGAAGTCGCTCGTCGCCGAGTCGGGCGTGTCGCGAGCCATCGACAGCGCGCCGTCGACGTGGGCGAGGCCTGTGTCGCGGGTCCGCTCGAGCGGGATCGGAGGCCTGTCGAGCGCCTCGCGCTCGGGCGGGACCCCGGCCTGGATCACGTCGATCTTCACCTTCTTGTCCGGCTGGTTCTCCGGCGTCACGGTCCGGTGGAACCGCCCGCCGTCGTAGCTCCCCTCCTCGACGTAGCGGAGAAAGTTGCGGGCGGTCGCGGGCGCGTGCTCGAGGTCCACGGAGAGCTCGATCTCGCCGAGGGCGGTCTCGAGGACGACGCGGGCTCCGCCCGCTTCGGGCGCCGCCGGTTTCCCGAGTGCAGGAACGGAGACGAGGAGGAGGAGAGAGAGGGCGGGAGGAAGAGTGCGCACGGTTCGCGGATTATCCGCAGAAGAGAGGCGTCAGGGAGCTGTCCCGCCCGGCAGGGCGGCCCACTCGCGCACGCGCTCCTCGACGAGCGGGAAGAACGGGTTCCACGTGAGCCGCATGAGCTGGTCGACGGGGACCGTGAGGATGGCCTTTTCGCCCCTCGGCTGGAGCGAGCCGAGCCGGACGTGGAAGGTGTCGTCGGACGAGGGGCCGACGCCGAAGAGGGGATCGTCCGGAGGGAACGGGAGAGCGACGTGGGAGAGCGAGTAGACCCCGTCGGGCCACGAAAGGCCCAGCGGGCGGACCGCGACCTCCTCCGACCCGGCGGCGGTCGTCCTCTCGGCGACGTCGCGCGTTCCCGGCCCGGAGTTCGTGACGACGGAGAGGCGGTACGCCCTTGCGCGGCGGGGGAGGAGCTCGTCCAGGCGCTGCTCCTCGCGGCTCTTCAGGAAGGGGCGGATGCTCGCGCTCCGGTTCACGTCGAAGACGACGAGCTCGCTGCCGTTCGTTCCGAGCCGGTCGTAGAGGCCGCGGACGGTGGAGTCGGTCCTCACGGTCGCGTCGACGAGCGAGACGAACGTCAGGATCGGCGGGAGGCGGCCGATCGTCCCCGTCTTCACGGCACGCGCCGTCTTCGCCCGGATCTCCTCGGTCAGGACCGCGGTCTGCGTAGCGGCGTTCACGGGGAAGGAGACGTACTTGTAGGGGATGTACTCGGGCATCACGTCGAGCCAGCGCGACGTCTCGAAGTACGGGAAGACTCCGAGGAGCCCGAGGACGCGGGCGAACCCCGCGGCGCGCGAGACCCCGATCATCGGGGAGACGAGGACGAGGCGGTCGGGGCGCGGGAGCTTCGCGCCCTCGAGGACGTCGAGGGCGTAGTCGACCGCGAGGGCGCCGCCGTTCGAGTAGCCGACGACGTGGAAGGGAGCGCCTTTTCCGGCTCGCGCCTTGACGTGGCGCGCGCCGACCCGCACGGCCGCGGCCCAGTCGCGCCAGGTCGACTCGGTCAGGGCGCCCGGGACGGTCCCGTGGCCCGGCATCCGGAGGGCGAGGGCGTAGTACCCCAGGTCGCGGTAGATCTCCGCGAGGCGCCGCATGCTGTAGGGCGCGTCGGTGAGGCCGTGGACGAGGAGGACCCCGCCGCGGATTCGCGCGGGGACGAGCTCGAACGTCCGATTCTCGGCATCGGACGGCCTCCGGGCGGCCGCCCGGGCGGCCACCGGAGAGAGCATAGGCGGGCCGGGGCAGTACAGGTATCCTCATCGGCTTGGTGCCGAGACGGTCCCACTTCCGGCTGCTCCTGATCGCGGGCCTCCTCCTGGCCCTGTCGGGCTGCGCGACGGCGCTCCGGCTCCACTACCGGCCGGCGCTGACCTCGCCGACGGCGGACCCGCTCGCCGCGTTCACTCTCGCTTCCGGGAACGAGCCGGTCGCGGGCAACGCCATCCGGCTGCTCGAGAACGGGGACGGGACGTTCCCTGCGATGCTCGACGAGATCGCCTCCGCGACGACGAGCATCCACCTCGAGGCCTACATCTTCCGGGACGGGGTGATCGCCCGCCGCTTCGTGGCGGCTCTGGCCGAGCGGGCCCGCGCCGGGGTGGCCGTCCGGCTGCTCGTCGACGCCATCGGGTCGTCCGGCTTCGGCGAGGCAAACGAGCAGGCCCTGCGCGAGGCCGGTGTCACGGTCGTCTTCTTCCGGCCGATCGGCGCCTCGACGCTCCTCAAGGTGCACCTCAGGACCCACCGGAAGGTGCTGATCGTGGACGGCCATGTCGGGTACGTGGGCGGGATCTGCATCGACGACGACTGGCTCGGCGACGCCGACCTGCCGACCCGCTGGCGGGACACGGTCGTCCGCGTGGAAGGTCCGGTGACGCGGCAGCTCCAGGCCGCGTTCGGCCGCGCCTGGCTGGAGGCGACGGGCGAGCTCCTGGCCGGCCGGGCGCTCTACCCCAGCAACGGGACGTCCGGCGAAGCGGTGTGCCAGGTGATGGACTCGACCCCCGGCTTCGACTCGAACCCCGCGCGATTGTCTTTCCTCGTGGCGGTCGGCTCCGCGGCGAGCCGGCTCGACATCACGAGCGCGTATTTCGCCCCCGACGGCCCCGCCAAGAAGGCGCTGGCCGATGCGGTGAAGCGGGGCGTGTGCGTCCGTCTCCTCCTCCCGGGACCGTACACGGACTTCCCGTTCGTCCGCTACGCCGGCCGCGACGACTACCACGACCTCCTCGAGGCCGGCGTGGAGATCTACGAGTACCAGAAGGCGCGCCTGCACGCCAAGACCCTCGTCGTGGACGGCCACCTGGCGAGCGTCGGCTCGTCGAACCTGACGAACCGCTCGTTCTCTTGGAACTACGAGTCGAACGTCCACGTCTTCGACGCCGCGTTCGCCGAGGAGATGGAGCGCATGTTCGAGCGCGATCTCCTCGACTCCCGGCAGATCACGCTCGCCGAGTGGAAGCACCGTTCATTCGGCCAGAGGTTCCTCGAGACGTTCTACGGCCTCTTCCGCTCGCAGTACTGACCGCTCCGGGGTGCCCCCCGGCCCGCCCTACCTGCTTCCGCGGGTGAAGAGGAGGTCGAGGTCTTCCTTGAGGCTCTGGAGGTCCTCCTCGTGCTCGACCTCCTGCTCGAGGATGGTGAGCGCCATGTTGTACGTCACCATGTCCTTGTCCTTCGTGGCGTCCATGAGCTTCTTGTAGGTGTCGATGGCGCACTGCTCGCCCGCGATGTTCTGCTCGAGGAGAACGGCGACGTACGGATCGGCCGGCGCGTCGTAGGCGCAGGGGCTGAGCGAGAACCACTCCTTCGGGTCGATGACCGGCGTGCCGCCGAGCTGGATGATCCGGCCGGACAGGAGGGTCGCGTGCCCCAGCTCCTCCGTGGCGTGGAGCGTCAGCTCCGCGGCGACGGCGTCCTTCATCGGCCCCTTGATGAGCTTCGCCCCGAGCCAGTACTGGTAGTACGCGAGCCACTCGCTCGCGTAGGCCGCGTTGAGCATCTTCAGCAGCTGTTCGACGTCGATCCCGACGATCTCGCGTCCTCTGGTTCCCATCGTGTCCTCCTTCGTGGTCCAGGCCCGCCCCGAAGGGCGGCCTGGCCGGGACGGTGAGCATTTTTCCACGGAACGGGGATGGGAAGCCGGCGAGACATCCGAGGCGGCGTGGGGCGGACCCTATGATCGCCGCATGAAGCGGCTCGAAGGCTCCCGGGGCCCTGCGGCGATCCTCCTCGCGGCGCCGACGCGTACGCCGACCGCGTCCTCGGGAGGACGTTCTGGGTCGACGAGGCACTTCGTCCTCTGCGTCATCACGAAGGAACAGAAGGACCAGTCGTGGGAACCGGGGAACGCCGGCGACCGGCTGCTTCGGAAGATCACGGCGCTCGCACGGGCGCGCTTCGAGCCGGGGCACCCGTTCCCGCCGGCCCTCGACGGGCCAGCCTGGCCGTGAGGAGGGCGCGAGGCTCGGGCACGGGTTCTGCGCCCACATCCCGCACCTGCGGTGCCGCGGTCGTGCGACTATTGTTTCGCTCGGAATCGACGTGTCGGCTGACAGAAGCTCGTCGTGGCGCCTCGAGGTCCCCGGAGCCGGACGCCGCACGCTTCTCGCGTGGGCGGTCGTCGCCTGCCTCCTCGCGGGCCGGGGCGAGGCCGGGCAGGTTCCGTCGGGCCTGGACCCGTCGAAGGCGCTGACCCAGCTCGGGCTCGACACCTGGACCACCGACCACGGCCTCCCGAACGCGACGGTCACGGCCGTCCTGGACACCCGGGACGGCTACGTCTGGCTCGCCACCTACGACGGTCTCGCCCGCTTCGACGGGACACGCTTCACCGTCTTCACGCAGGCGGACGGCCTCGGGAACAACGGGGTGCGCGCTCTCTGCGAGGACCGCGAAGGGGGCCTCTGGGTCGGGACGAACGGGGGCGGAGTCGCCCGGCTTTCGCGCGGCCGGTTCCGCAGGTGGACGACGGCCGACGGCCTCCCCTCCGACATCGTCTGGTCGCTCCACGCCGACGCCCGCGACGGGAGCATCTGGATAGGGACGAACGGCGGCGGCCTGGCGCGCTATCGCGAGGGCCGCATCGAGCGGTTCGACCCGAAGGACTCCGGGCGGACGGTCGCCGCGATCGACCAGTCGGCCGACGGGACGATCTGGCTGGCGACGCAGGCAGACGGCTTGCGGAGCCTCGCCCCGGACGGGACGTTCCGGACGTACACGGCGGACGACGGCTTTTCGGGAGGGCTCGTCGCGGGAGTGGCCGCGGGCCGGGACGGAGCCGTGTGGGTCGCGACGTCCTCCGGGCTCGTCGTCGTCCGGGACGGGAAGGCCGGTCCGCTCCCGGCAGGGCTCGAACCGCTCCGCTCGGGGATCTTCTCTTCGGTCGTCGAGGATGCCGTGGGCACGCTCTGGATCGGCACGAGCGGGTCCGGCGTTGCGCGCTTCGCGCACGGGAAGGTCGCGTTCCTCGGCTCCATGGACGGGGTCGGGGACGCGGTCTACGCCCTCCACGTCGATCGGGACGGGAGGCTCTGGGTCGGGACGAACGGGGCCGGCGTCAGCCGCCTGCGGGACGGGAGCTTCACGGCGTACACCTCGCGCGAAGGGCTCGCGCGCGACTTCGCCTACACGGCCTTCGAGGACCGGCGCGGCACCCTCTGGGCCGGTTCGGCGGGCGGGCTCGACCGGTTCGACGGGACGGCCTTCGTCCGGGCTTCGCCTGCGTTCGGGGGGCCCGTCGCGGTCCGTTCGATCACCGAGGGTCCGGACGGGGCGCTCTGGATAGGCACCTACGGCGCCGGGGTCTGGAGGCTCCTGGACGGACGCTGGCGGAGCTACACGGCGAAGGACGGGCTCGCGCACGACACCGTCCGGGCGGTCCTCGTCGACCGCTCGGGGCGCCTCTGGGCCGCGACGAACGGAGGGCTCTCGGTTCTCGAGGGAGGGGCCTGGCGCAGCTATCGAGTCAGCGAGGGTCTCCCGTCCAACTCCCTGATCGGGCTCGCCGAGGACCGGGAGGGCAGCCTCTGGATCGGGTCCGACGGCGCCGGCCTGACCCGTCTCTCGGAGGGACGCTTCCGGACGTTCACGTCGCGCGACGGCCTCGCGAGCGACGTCGTCCTGGCCCTCCACGTCGACGCCGGCGGGACGCTCTGGATCGCGACCAACGGGGGCCTGTCGCGCTACTCGGGCGGCCGCTTCACGACCGTCTCCAGCGCGACGGGTCTCCCGAGCGACTCCGTGACCCAGGTCGTCGAGGACGCCCGCGGCGACCTCTGGGTGGGGACGAGCCGGGGTATATCGCGCATTCCCCGCGCCTCGCTCGAGGGAGCCTCCTCCGGGCCCTCCCGTCGCCTCGAGCTCGAGAGCTTCAATCACCTCGACGGGATGAAGAGCAGCCAGTGCACCGCGCCGGGCCAGCCTTCGGCCTTCCGCGCCCGCGACGGGCGGCTCTGGTTCGCCACCACGCGGGGCCTGGCGAGCATCGACCCGGCCGAGTCCCGGGCGCCTGCACGCCCCCCGTCCGTGGTCGTCGAGGAGGTCCTCCTCGACGGGAAGGTCGCGGCGTTCGAGGACGGCGTGGAGGCGCCGCCGGGGACTTCGCGAATCGAGATCCGCTTCGCCAGGCTCTCGTCGCTCGCGCCGCAGCGGATCTCGGTCCGCTTCCGGCTCGAGGGCTTCGACGACGCCTGGGTCGACGCCGGCGACCGAAGGTGGGCGGAGTACACCCGCGTCGATCCCGGCAGCTACACGTTCCGGATCGCCGCGCGGGCAGGAACGGCGGACTGGAACGAGTCGGGAGCCGGGCTCTCCGTGCGCTTCCACCCCCGCTTCTACCAGACCTGGCCCTTCGTCCTCGCCGTGGCCGCCGCCGCGATCGGTCTCCTCGCAGCGGGATACCGGCTCCGCGTCCGGGCCCTTGCGGCCCGGGAGAGGCAGCTCAGCCGGCTCGTCGAGGAGCGGACGGCGGAGCTGCGGCGCCAGGGCTCGTACCTCGCCTCGCTCCACGAGACGGCGCTCGCGATCATGGACCGCCTCGAGCCCCGGCAGCTCCTCCAGGCCCTCGTGGAACGGGCCGCGACGCTGCTCGGGGCGCCGAACGGATTCCTCTACCTCGAGACGGCGGACGGGACCCGCCTCGAGCGGCGCGTCTGGGTCGGGACGCTGCCCCGCGACGAGTTCGTCACGTCCGGCGAGGGCGCCGTCGGACGGACGTGGGCGGGCGGCACGGCCGTCGTGGTCGACGACTACGACGCCTGGGACGAGCGGGTCGCCGACACCCCCGCCGGGGTGTACGGGGCCCTCCTGACCGCCCCGCTCCGATTCGGCGGGCGAGTCCGCGGAGTCCTGGGGGTCGTGCACGGCCGCGGGACGAGTCGCTTCACCGCCGCCGAGAGCCGGCTCCTCGAGAGCTTCGCCCAGCTCGCGTCGCTCGCGGTCGACAACGCCCTGCTGTTCGAGCGCGAGCGGACGGCCCGCGAAACGGCCGAACGGCTGCAGGCGGCGACCCGGGCGCTTTCCTCGACGATGGACCGTCAGAACGTGATCGACCTGATCCTCGTCGAGCTGGAGAAGGTCGTGCCGTGCGATGCCGTCGCCATCCAGGAGCTGTCGGAAGGCCAGCTCGAGGTGATTGCCGGTCGCGGCTACGCGGCGGGCGCCATCGGC
>Ga0315271_10003010_pt1 | contig 10629 bp, 7 predicted proteins | sample C3_top_MG_FD_204664 | JGI IMG/M metagenome (GOLD analysis project Ga0315271, IMG submission 204664) | Sediment microbial communities from Yellowstone Lake, YNP, Wyoming, USA - C3_top | ecosystem: Environmental > Aquatic > Freshwater > Lake > Sediment | place: USA: Wyoming | collected 2017-08-01
CAATAAAATTCTCGCTGCGCTCAGCCAGCTGTACCAACTGGCCTCGTACGAATATCGCAGCACCTCCAGCATCGGGATAGCGCTTTTCAGTGATCACAAGGGTGCCCCAGATGAACTCCTTAAACATGCGGGCATTGCGATGTATCAGGCTAAAAAGGACGGCCGCGATACCTTGCGCTTCTTCAATCAAAAAATGCAGGACGCCATCAACTCCCGTGCTGAACTGGAAGACGAATTACGCAAAGCCATCGAGCACCAGCAATTTCAGTTGTATTACCAAATTCAGGTGGACAGTTCGCACCATCCATTGGGCGCAGAGGCGTTGATCCGTTGGATACATCCAGAACGTGGCCTGATACCTCCAATGCAATTCATTCCCCTGGCAGAAGAAACCGGTCTGATACTGTCCATCGGACAATGGGTGCTGGATACGGCCTGCGCCCAACTAAAGGCTTGGGAGCAAGACGCACTTACCCGCGATCTCGTGCTGGCGGTAAACGTAAGTGCCGAGCAATTCCGCCATGCGGATTTCGTGGCTCAAGTGCAAGCCACCGTGCAACGCCATGCCATCAACCCAAGGCTCCTCAAGCTGGAACTGACCGAAAACCTGCTGCTGGAAAAAATTGAGGACGTCATTACCACCATGAACACACTGAAAGAAATTGGTATCCAGTTCTCACTCGACGATTTCGGCACCGGCTATTCATCCCTGCAATACATCAAGCAGCTGCCGCTTGACCAGCTCAAGATTGACCAGTCATTCATACGCGACCTTGCCACCGACAGCAGCGACAAAGCGATTGTGCGCACCATCATCGCCATGGCAGACAGCCTGAAGCTGGATGTTATTGCCGAAGGAGTGGAAACAGAGCAGCAACGACAACCCCTGTTAGATAAAGGCTGCACTCACTTTCAGGGGTATTTGTTTGGCAAGCCGGTACCGATAGCACAGTTTGAAGAACAGCTGAGGCGAGCGTGAGTGCCGCTGATATTGTGAGTACCTCCAAGGAGGCTAGCATCCATGAAATCACATAATCAAATTATTCACCCCGCATGGCTGCGGCTGAGCCATTGGCTCAACCTGCTCGCCGTCGTCATTCTCGTGCTCAGCGGCTGGCGCATCTATAACGCATCCCCGATTTTTGCATTTCAGTTTCCCGCTCAGATCACACTGGGAGGCTGGCTGGGTGGCGCGTTGCTGTGGCACTTCGCGGCGATGTGGCTGCTGTTTTTCAACGGCCTTTTTTATCTGCTCATCAATAGTGTGTCGGGGCGTTTCAAGGCCCGGTTTTTCCCGCTCAGCATTCACGATTTTATAATCGACTTCCTCGCTGCTCTGAAAGGCAAGCTGGCGCACAACACGCTGTCTGAATACAACACGCTGCAGAAACTCGCCTATCTGTTCGTGATAGTCGATATCGCTTTGCTGGTGCTATCCGGACTGACGGTGTGGAAGCCGGTGCAATTTCCGCTGCTGCGCGAACTGCTGGGAGACTATGACAATGCGCGCGTCGTGCACTTTTTTGCGATGACCGCGCTGGTGCTGTTTACCGCTGTGCATCTGGTGATGGTGGCGCTGGTGCCGCGCACATTGATACTGATGATACGCGGGCGCTGAGAGGAATCCAATATGAAAAAACCCAACGGGCATGACAAATATGCCGCCCCTGATGATAAAACACGCCATGCCCGCCCCCCTCTCCCCAGCCCTGATGGAACGACTAGCCATTCGACTAAGCCCGCAAGCGGGCAAGTCGCTGGTTATCTCCCGCAAGCGGGCGAGGGGGACAAGGTCTCGCTGCGCAAGCCTCTCGTTAAATTCGATCATTCAGCGATCATTCAGGATGCACTCAAGGAATTGCCCTCGCCCGCGCGCCGATTGTTCATGCAGCGTGCGGTTACGCTGGGCGGGCTGTCGCTGCTGAGCGGATGTGCCATCACGGACGAACTCTCTGCCGAGCGCATGCTGATGAAAATTTCGCGTTTCAACGACGATGTACAGGCCTGGCTGTTTGACCCAAACAGACTGGCCCCGACCTATCCCGAGTCAATGATCACTCGTCCGTTTCCGTTCAATGCCTACTATGCGCGCGACAAAATCCCCGAAATCGACGGGGAGGACTATCTGCTGGAAGTGCGCGGGTTGGTCGCGGACACGCACAGCTGGACGCTGGCCGAGCTGTACCAGCTGCCGCAGACCAGCCAGGTTACGCGTCATATCTGTGTCGAAGGATGGAGTGCGATTGGAAAATGGGGCGGGGTCAAATTCTCGACATTTCTGCAACGCATCGGCGCAGACCTGTCGGCGAAATACATCGGCTTCGAATGCGAGGACGACTACTACACCAGCATAGACATGGCCACGGCGCTGCACCCGCAGACGCTGCTGACGTTCACCTATGACGGCCAGACATTGCCGCCGGAATACGGCTTCCCGATGAAACTGCGCATGCCAACCAAGCTCGGCTATAAAAACCCCAAACACATCGTTGCGCTATTTGTCACCAACACTAACCCCGGCGGATACTGGGAAGACAAAGGCTATAACTGGTTTGGCGGCAGCTAAGCTGCGCGCAGTTGTTTAATCGAACAGCTGTACTTCCACGCTGAGCCCCGCCTCGGAATTTCCCTGCGCCACCGGCAATATGATGTAGCAATTGGCTTTGCTCATCGAGCTGAGTATGCCCGACCCCTGGTTGCCGGTGGTATGCACCACCAGCTCTCCGCTGTCGTTCCGGCTCAAGTTGCCGCGCTGGAATTCGGCACGGCCGGGGGCTTTCTTGATCGGTGTGACGCAAACGGCGCGGAAGGTCAGCGCAGGTTTGGGAGACTGCCCCATCAGCAGGCACAGCGCATCGCGCACAAACTGGTGGAAGGTCACCATCACCGCGACCGGGTTGCCGGGCAGACCGAAGAAGTGGCAACCGCCGATCTTGCCATAGGCCAGCGGACGCCCCGGTTTCATCGCGATTTTCCAGAACACGACTTCGCCGATTTCTGCCAGCAGCTCCTTGATGTAATCCGCTTCGCCCACCGACACACCGCCGCTGGTGATAATCACATCGGCTTTGCCGGCTGCATCCAGAAAGGATTTCCTGAGACTTTCGCGGTCATCACGAATGTTGCCCATATCCAGAACATCCGCGCCCAGTTCGCTCAACATGCCGAACAGGGTATAGCGGTTGCTGTCGTAAATTTGGCCCGCAGCCAGCGGCGTGCCGGGCAGTTGCAATTCATCGCCAGTCGAGAAAATGGCCACTTTCAATTTCCGGTAAACCGCAATTTCGCCAATACCCAGTGACGCCAGCAATCCCATCTCCACCGGGCGGATACGATGGCCGCGAGCCAGCACGGTCGCGCCCTGCTTCATGTCCTCGCCGACCAGTCGCACATTCTGCCCCGGCCGGTGACCACCGCCGATCACGACAACATCGCCCTCCGCCTGCGCATGCTCCTGCATCACCACACAGTCGCAATCGCGTGGAATCGTTGCGCCGGTCATGATGCGCACACACTCTCCCGCCGCCACCTGCCCCTCAAAGGCATGTCCGGCAAAACTGCTGCCAACCCGTTTAAGCCGGGTGTGGTCACCTGCCAGATCGGAAAAGCGCAGCGCATAACCGTCCATCGCCGAATAGTCGTGCGGCGGCACATTCATCGGCGACAACAAATCGTCTGCCAGCGTGCGATGCAAAGCAGCATGCAACGGCGCTGTTTCCTGCTGCTCGACCGGATGCAGAAAATGCTGGATCAGTTGGCGCGCCTGCTCTACCGGCATCGAATTCGGATCGTAGTCGTCCAGCGTATCAAGCTTGGCAAATGAGGCGTTTTGAAGGTCCATGATTTATCCTGAATTAAGCGTGAGGCTTTAGGGGGTCACGCGCCCGGGTGCAGCAGAGTATAGATTTTTTGGTAGGCGACGGCGCTGCTGTCCCAGCCGAAATTTTTGCTCATGCCGTTGCGCTGCAAGCCTCGCCAGATTTTCTTGTCATGATAGGCGGCCACGGCGCGTTGCACTGCTGCCAGCAGGCTGGGTGCATCCAGATCGTCGAACACGAAGCCGCTGGCCGTTCCCTGCGCCAGCGTGGCATCGTTGCAGTCCACGACCGAATCGATCAGGCCGCCGGTTGCATGTACTATCGGCGGCGTGCCATAGCGCTGGCTGTACATCTGATTCAGTCCGCACGGCTCAAAACGCGACGGCATCAGGAAAATATCTGCACCGGCTTCGATCAGATGCGACAGCCCTTCGTCGAAACCCACGTAGACGCCAATCTGGCCGAAATGGCGATGCAGCAACTCCAGCGCCTGGCGCTGTAAATCCGCGTCACCACTACCCAGCAGCACCAGCTGCGCCGGCATGGCTATCAGTTGCGGCGCAATTTCAAGCACCACATCCAGCCCCTTCTGATGCGCGAAACGGCTGACCAGTCCGAACAACGGGATTTCGGGATCGACATGCAATCCCACTCGGCGCTGCAACTCAAGTTTGTTGGCGGTCTTGGCCTCCAGGTTTTCGGCATCGTAGGTTTGCGCGAGTTCGGGGTCGATCGCCGGGTTCCATTCACCGGTATCGATGCCGTTCAAAATTCCGGTCAGGTCATTGCGCCGGTCGGCCAGCAGCCCCTGCAATCCGAATCCCAGCGCTTCGGTCTGTATTTCCTCGGCATAGGACGGGCTGACCGTAGTGATATGGTTGGCGTAATACAGACCAGCCTTGAGGAAGGACAGGCTGCCGTGAAATTCCACACCGTGTATCTGAAAACACTCAGCCGGCAAACCCAGTTGCGTCGTCAGCTGTGGCGGAAATATCCCCTGAAATGCGAGGTTGTGCACGGTCATCACGCACGGCGCAGGCTGCTTCGAAAAGTGCAGATAGGCCGGCGTCAGCCCCGCTTGCCAGTCATTGCAATGCACGACATCGGGGCGCCAGTTCAGCGGGGAGTCCTCGCTGCCCAACACCGCCGCGATTTTCGACAGCAAGCCGAAGCGCTGCGCATTGTCGGCCCAATCGATGCCGTGTTCATCCTGATAGGCACCGCCACCGCGCTGAAACATTTCGGGGCAATCGATCACCCACAGCGGCACACCATTCGGCAACACGCCACGCAATAAATTCGCCTCGGGAAAACCCTGCAATGCGGAAAAATGGGCAACCACTTGCAAAGGAGCTAACGCCTTCAACACCTGAGAATAGCCGGGCAGCAGCACGCGCACATCCACTCCCATGCCGTGCAATGCCGCAGGCAACGCCGCACTGACATCAGCCAACCCGCCCGTCTTGATTAGCGGCGCAATTTCTGAAGTTACAAACAATACTCGCATGATTAAAACCTGAATAAATCGATTCGAAAGACGATGCCGCCTCCGTCAAAACAGCCCCTCAAATCTGCGGAGGCACAACGTGCGGCAAGTGCCAGATGTCACGGTTGTAATCCAATATCGTGCGATCGCTGGAAAACTTTCCGCTGGCGGCGGTGTTCATGATGCTCATGCGCGTCCAGCGTTCCGTGTCACGATAGGCCACGGCCACCTGTTGCTGCGCGTCAACATAGCTGCGAAAATCCGCTGCCGTCAGCCACGGGTCGCCCGAGTTATAGATCGACTGAATGACAGCATCGAATATGCCCGGCTCGAACATGTTGAAATGCCCGCTCTCCAGCAGCTGCATCACGCGGCGCAGGTCCTCATCCGCAGCGATGATCGCACCGGGGTTGTAGCGCCCCCGGATCGCATCCGCCTCTTCGGCGGTGAGGCCAAACAGGAAGAAATTCTCATCTCCCGCCTCTTCCAGTATCTCGATGTTGGCGCCATCCAGTGTGCCGATGGTCAATGCGCCGTTCATCATGAATTTCATGTTGCCGGTGCCGGAAGCTTCCTTGCCCGCAGTGGAAATCTGTTCCGACAAATCCGCTCCGGCGCAAATCACTTCCATCGCCGTTACGCGGTAGTCCGGCAGGAACACCATCTTCAGCAGGCCAGCTGCATCCGGATCGCTGTTGATCACCTGCCCCACCGCGCCCACCAGCTTGATGATGCGCTTGGCCATCATGTAACCGGGCGCAGCCTTGCCGCCGATCAGCACGCAGCGCGGCGTCCAGTTAGCCGTATCACCGCGCTTGATGCGGTCGTAGAGATGAATGACATGCAGCACATTCAGCAGCTGCCGCTTGTACTCGTGTATGCGCTTCACCTGCACATCGAACAGCGCATTGGTGTCGAATGTAACGCCGCAATCGCGCTGCACCATCTCCGCCAGACGCACCTTGTTGGCCTGCTTGATTGCCCGCCACTCGGCGCGGAATGCAGCATCGTCGGCATGCGGTGCCAAACCCTGCAGCAGGTCCATATTGGTGATCCAATCCGTGTTCGGGGTGCGTGCGGCAGGTTTGGATTTCCGTCCCTTGACCAGTGTGCGCGTGATCAAATCGCTCAGCGCCGGATTGCTCGACGCCATCCAGCGGCGCGGCGTCACGCCATTGGTTTTGTTGTTGAACTTTTCCGGCCACAGCTCATAAAAATCGCGGAACAAATGCTGTGTCAGCAGGCGCGAATGCAATTCCGCCACACCGTTCACCGAAACGCTCGCCACAACCGCCAGGTAGGCCATGCGTATATGCCGGTCATGCCCTTCCTCGATAATCGACATGCGCCGCTGCCGCTCGACATCTCCCGGCCAGTGCAGCGCCACGACCCCCATAAAGCGGGCATTGATTTCGTGAATAATCTCAGACAGGCGTGGCAACAGGCGGCCGAACATACTGACCGACCACCGCTCCAGCGCCTCCGGCAGCAGCGTGTGATTGGTGTAAGCCACGGTGCGGGAGGTGATGCCCCATGCCGCATCCCAGGACAAACCGTGTTCATCCATCAGCAGGCGCATCAACTCCGGCACCGCGCAGGTGGGATGGGTGTCATTCAGCTGGAAGAAATTTTTCTCGGCGAATCCGCTGAAGTCATTGCCGTATTTATTGACCCACCGACGCAGCACATCCTGCAAGCTGGCCGAAGCCAGGAAATACTGCTGGCGCAGGCGCAACTCCTTGCCGTTCTCGCTGGCATCGTTTGGATAAAGCACCATGGTGATGTGCTCGGCGTCGTTCTTCGCCGCCACGGCTTCGGCATAGCTGCCGGCATTGAACTCACCCAGATCAAATTCCTGCGTCGCCTCCGCTTTCCACAGGCGCAGCGTGTTGACCGTGCCATTGCGATAACCCGGAATGGGGACGTCATAAGGCACAGCCAGTACGTCACGAGTATGCTTCCAATACGCTCGCAGGCGGCCGTCCGGATCCTTGTGCATCTCCGATTGCCCGCCGAATTTGACCCGCACGGTAAATTCAGGGCGCTCCATTTCCCACGGATTACCGTTGCGCAACCAATGGTCAGGCTCCTCCAACTGATAACCATTTTCTATTTTCTGGCGGAACATCCCGTATTCGTAACGAATGCCGTAACCCATCACCGGCAACTGCAGTGTGGCGCAGCTATCCAAAAAGCATGCAGCCAGCCGCCCCAGACCGCCATTGCCCAGACCGGCATCGTGTTCCTGGTCGATAATTTCTTCCAGTTGCAGCCCCAGCTTTTTAAGCGCTACAGCGGTCGATGCGTCCACATCGAGATTCAGCATCGCATTGCCCAGCGACCTGCCCATCAAAAATTCCAGCGACAAATAATAGGTGTGCTTGCAATCCCGCTCGTTACAGACGGCTTGCGTCTTCTTCCAGCGCTCCACCAGACGATCGCGCAGCGACAACGAGAGCGAGGTAAACACGTAATACACAGCCAGATGCAGTTCGTCACGACCCAGCGTGTGACTGAAATAACGGCGAAAATCTTCGATGATACTTTCCGCATCCATACTCAACGCAGGAAGTTCCGCGATGCCGGGCAACGGCTTGCTTAAAACAAAAGGCTTGGAATTAATGACAACTCTCCATATCGACTGACTACCCCATCACTATAACGGGGTATAACAAAAAATCAAAAAACAAAACCACCTGCACAGGTTTGGGCAAATGTGCAAATCGGCACTTCAAGTTGGCGGGCTGCATTCCGCAGAACGTGCCTCGATACTGGCTCCCATCAAGCCAACTTGCGGATTGAGCGCGATATACAGCGGCATGGTCTCAAGCAGCTTGGTGAAACGCCCCTTGCCGTGAAAAGCGCGCATGAAGGAGTCCTGCTGCATGTATACAACAACTTTCGCCGCAATCCCGCCCGCTATATAAATTCCGCCACGTGGCAGCGAGGCCAGCGCCAGATTGCCGATGAATGAACCATAAATTTCGACGAACATATCCAGCACCATGCGTGCAATGGGCTCATCTCCGCGCGATGACGCATGCGTAAGCGCAGCCGCCGGGTCGCCTGCTGCCATGGCCGCAATCAGCTGTGGCGATGGCGTGCCGCGCCCGCTGTCGCGCAGGAAATCAAAAAGCGCGACCAGCCCCGGGCCGGAAACAATGCGCTCATAGGAAACATGGCCATGCCGTTTCTGCAAATAAAGCAACAACTCAAACTGTCTGGCATCGAGCGGCGCAAAATCCATGTGCCCGCCTTCGGACGCAAGCACCTCATAGCTTCCACACTGCCATGACAGCCATGCCACACCCAATCCCGTACCGGCACCCACCACCAGGCGCACGCCCTGAACTTGCGGCTCACACGCCTGCAGGATCAGCAGATCATCCGCCTGCAGCGCAGCAATACCATAGCCCACAGCCGCAAAGTCATTGATTAGCTTCACCTGGGCGATTCCGAAACGCGCGGCCAGCGCATCCGCATCCACCTCCCATGGCAGATTGGTCAATTGCACTCGCCTGCCAAAAACCGGGCCGGCCAGCGCAAAGCACGCGGCAGCAATATCGGACACCCCTGCCTCGCGCAGAAATTCATCCAGCATCTCGGCCAGTCCTGCATAGGCCGTACTGGAATACGATTTTTTCAGCAACGGCGCTGCATCCGCAGCACCTATCTGCAACAGCGTTTTCGTGCCGCCTATATCACCCGCAAGAAAATACCCCGCCATTATCAATACGCCTGCAAATCTGCACCATCCAGATCCAGTGAATGACGCCAGAACTGGTCATCGCGATCGAACAGACGGTAGGTGCCGCGCGGCCCCCAACTGCCGGCCTGATAGCCATTGATGAAATCGCGCTCCATAGACCACACCTTGAGGATCGGATCCACCACGCGCCATGCCGCTTCCACCTCGTCGATGCGCAAGAACAGCGAATGATCGCCCTGCATCACATCCAGCAACAGACCGGCATAGGCATCGAAATCCTCATCGTTATCCTTGCGGTAAGTGGCATCCAGACTGATCGCGCGCGTGTGCAAATCCAGCCCCGGCACCTTGACCTGCATTTCCATTTTCAGGCAGTCATTGGGCTGTATGCCCAGCATGATCCAGTTCGGCTGCGAAGGCCCCGAGCGCATGTGGCGCAGCAAATCCTGCGGCGGACTCTTGAAACGGATGCAGATGGCCGAGCTGCCCTCCGCCATGCGCTTGCCAGTGCGCAAGTAAAACGGCACGCCCGCCCAACGCCAGTTGTCGATGAATAATTTTAGCGCCGCGTAAGTTTCGGTGGTGCTGTCCGCAGCCACACCGGCCTCCTCCAGATAGCCCGGAACCGGCTTGCCATCGATGGTGCCGCTGGTGTACTGGCCACGGAAGGCGTGCGCATGCACGGCATTCTGCGTAATCGGACGGATCGCTTTGAGCACTTTCACCTTCTCGTCGCGCAGATGCTCGGCCGACATCGTCACCGGCGGCTCCATCGCCACCAGCGCCAGCAGCTGCATCAGATGGCTCTGTATCATGTCGCGCAGCGCGCCCGCGCCCTCGTAATAATCGGCACGACCTTCGATGCCCAGCGTCTCGGAATGGGTGATCTGCACGTGATCGATGTAGTGGTGATTCCACAGCGGCTCCAGCAACAGGTTGGCAAAGCGGAACACCATCACGTTCTGCACCGTGCCCTTGCCAAGGTAATGATCGATGCGGAAAATCTGCGGCTCGTTCAGATGTTTGTACAAGCCCTTTTGCAGCGTCTGCGCGCTCAGCAAATCGTAGCCAAACGGCTTTTCGATCACCACGCGACGCCAGCCGCTCTTCTCCTTGAGCAGCCCCACGCCACCCAGATGATCGATGATCGCCGGAAATTCTGCCGGACGCACCGCCATGTAGTACACCATGTTGGACGGGAAATCCGCATTCCCTTCCAGCATTTGCTGCAGGCGCTGGTAGGCCGCATCATCGCCCGGCGGAATCGCATGGTAGTGCATGCGCGCGCAGAATCGCTCCAGCGCAACCTTGTCTATCCCCTGCGGATAGAGCGGCTGCAACATCTTGTCCACCTCATTTATCCATTGTTCGCGCTGGCGCTGCTCGATGCCGCAGCCGAGTATCGCCAAGCGTTCCGGCAGGCGCTTGGCCATCTCCAGACGAAACAGCGACGGGATGAGTTTTTTCCGGCTCAGATTGCCGGCTGCGCCAAATATCACCAGCGTACAAGGTTCCAGAATTTTCATTTGTGCGCCTCTAGAAATTTAGGTTTTCGGGATGCAGCGCAAGGCGCACGGAGCGCAGCGAGCGAGACATACCATTTAGGTAGGCGAGAA
>Ga0315271_10003011_pt1 | contig 10629 bp, 6 predicted proteins | sample C3_top_MG_FD_204664 | JGI IMG/M metagenome (GOLD analysis project Ga0315271, IMG submission 204664) | Sediment microbial communities from Yellowstone Lake, YNP, Wyoming, USA - C3_top | ecosystem: Environmental > Aquatic > Freshwater > Lake > Sediment | place: USA: Wyoming | collected 2017-08-01
TAGGAACCCATGTGGTGATGGTCCACGTAGGCCTGCGGCTTCCAGTCCACGAACATGAGCTTCCCGACGTACTGGGAGTCCTTCATGTTCATGGTGAGCGCGTCCCGGTTGTTGTCGTGGCCGATGTACTTGTTGTAGAGCCACGGCAGGGGGCCGCCTTCGTACTCGGTGCCCAGGTACTTCACGTAGTAGTCGTGGATCATGATCGCGCCGTCCGGGTTGAACGACGGGATCTCGAGGTACACGACGTTGTCGAGGATGCGCTGCGTCTCGGCGTCGGTCCGGGACACGAGGTCGTAGGTCAGCTCGGGCGCCATGTTGACGCCGCCCACCTCGCTCGCATGCATGCTCATCGTCTGACAGATGACGACCTTGCCCTCGGCGACGATCCTCTTGATCTCGGCGTCGGGCACGCCGCGAGGATCGCTCAGCTTCAGGTTCATCTGCCTGAGCGACTCGAGCTTCGCGTGATTGGCGGGCGACGTGATGATGGCCAGCAGGAACGGGTTGCCCATCTCGGTGGGCCCCATCTCGACGACCTTGAGCCTGCCGCCGCTCTCCTTCTCGAGCAGCCGGTAGTACTCGACCGCCTTGTCCCAGCGCACCAGCTTCCGGTCCGCCCCCATCTGGAAGCCGAAGAACTTCTCGGGCGACGTGACCTGGCGTGTCGTTGGGGCCTGGGCCTGGACTCGCGTCACGGGAGCCGTGCATACGGCCCCGGCCAGCAACATGGCCAATACGACCGCTGCAACGGGATGTCGCCTGGTGATGCCGTTCATGTGGATCTCCTGGAGGGTGCCGGGGTCGGGCGGGAGAATACCACAGGCGAATCAGCACTGCGGCGTGGAACCAAGTCCTGGAAGCAAGTCCCCCACACAGCAGGAACACGCCTGAGAGCGACTATAATACTTGAAAAACAGATACTTATATACTATTATTCATTCATTATGAACGTTGAGCGACGCGGTTACCACCAGCAGGTCCAGGCGTCCCTGGCCAATTTCAGGGTCACCGCCCTGCTTGGCCCGCGCCAGTGCGGCAAGACGACCCTGGCCCGGGCGTTCGCTGCCCGGCCCGATGCCTGCTTCGATCTGGAAGACCCCTTGGATCTGGCCCGTCTGGAGGCGCCGCGCCAGACGCTTGGTGCGCTCACGGGACTCGTCGTCATCGATGAGATTCAACGCCGGCCGGACCTGTTCCCGCTGCTGCGGGTGCTGGCGGATCGAGAGGGCGCGCCTGCCCGCTTCCTCATCCTGGGCAGTGCCTCGCTGGACCTGGTCAAGGGCGTGTCCGAATCGCTGGCCGGCCGGGTAGGATTCGTCGACCTGAGCGGGTTCGACGGCACCGAGGTCGGCTTCGACCGGCTGGACGCCCTGTGGCTTCGCGGCGGGTTTCCGGAGTCGTTTCTGAGCGACTCCGACGAGGCGAGCCTGCGCTGGCGCCAGCAGTTCATCCGCACCTTCCTCACCCGCGACATCCCGCAGTTGGGCATCACGATTCCGTCCGAGCAGCTCTACCGCTTCTGGCTCATGATCGCGCACTACCACGGCCAATCCTGGAACGCGTCGGAGATCGCCGGCTCGCTCGGCATCAACTACAAGACGGCGCAGCACTATCTGGACATCCTCACCGGCGCCTTCATGATCCGGTCGCTGCCGACCTGGACGGAAAACGTCGGCAAACGCGTGCGCAAGGCTCCGAAGATCTACCTGCGCGACAGCGGCGTCTTTCACGCGCTGCAGCGGATCCACTCGATGCAGGACCTTCAGGCACACCCCAAGCTCGGGGCGTCGTGGGAAGGCCTGGCGCTCGAACACGTGCTGCGCGTCCTCAGGGTCGAGCCAGGCGAGGCGTTTCACTGGGGGACCCACGGAGGTGCCGAGTTGGATCTCGTACTGATCCGCGGCCGTCAGCGACGAGGCTTCGAGTTCAAGTACGCGGACGCGCCGCGTACGACCAAGTCCATGCGCGTGGCGCTGGACGACCTGAAACTCGAGCGCCTCTACGTGATCTATCCGGGGGACACGAACTACGCGCTGGACGATCGGATTCACGTGGTGGGGCTGCGACATGTCGCAGCGATGGACGCGATGGCGTGATCGTTCCCGCAGGCGACGACTACGCTGGGCGGCTCTGCTGGGTTGTAGAACCGCGGCCTACCGCTTGCGCATGCGGATCTCGGTGCCGCCGTGTCCGAATTCGACGTGATCCATCAGTTCGCCGATGAGGTAGATGCCGCGGCCGTGATCGGAGAACAGCCTGTCGCCCGCCACGGGGCTGGCCACCTGGGTGGGGTCGAAACCCGGGCCGGGGTCGCGCACGACAATCAGCATGCCTCGCTCCTTGTCGCAGGCCACCGACAGCTGCACCGTCTTGCTCGGGTTGTGGTCGCAGCCGTACCGGACGGCATTCGCCAGGGCTTCGCGCAGCGCGGTCTCGATCTCGAATTCCTTGCCCTCTGCGCAGCCCGTCTCCCGGACCAGGCCGAGTACCCGGTCCACGACGGGCGTGATGGCCGCGGCGTCGCCAGGCAGTTCCACGTCGAGGCGGACGGCGAGGTCCGCGCACTCGAACTCGGCCAAGTCGATCCCCGCGTCGGGCAGTGTCCGATCAGTCGGCTCGGTCATCTCGTTCCTGTGATTCTCCAGAGCCACCGGGGCGAAGGCGGTCGGGCCGCATCATCGATACAAAGTCGCACGCACGCAGACTGGCTCCTGGCACCAGGCGCAGCTGGTGGTCTCCGTTCGACGTTGGGGCCTCGGCTGCAGGCTGTAGGGTACCCGCAGTCAGCATACCACCGGATCCGGAGCGAAGGACCGTGCGCCTCGCCGGATCCCGCTGTCAGGCAGGACGTGGGGTCAGACTCGATCACCCGTGAACCGGAGTTGCCGGAGCGCGAGATCGAGTCTGACCCCACGTGATCACAGCTTCGGCGCGACGCGGCGCTTGGTCGCCTGCTCGAAGGCGTACGCGAGACTCTTCATGGACGCTGATCTCCCATGGAGTCGGCGCCTTGGACGCCGGGCGGCCGAACCGTAGGTTCGCACGGTGCGCGCGCGCCGCCGGGCCGCCGAGGCGGTCGGCCAGGTCGGGCAGCTTCAGGTCCTTGTAATGCGGGTCGGCGGCGACGAAGAGCGGATAGTACGTCGCCGGATCGAACGCCTTGATCTGCTTCTGCGTCCACGTGTGTCCGTCGCGCACGAACGGCAGGACGTAGGCGATGGCCTGGCGGATGCTGCGGCCGTCGGGCGTCCGGTAGCCCCAGAGATCGACGCCGACACGCTCGCCCAGGGCCGCCAGCGCCGCGAAGGCCTCGAGGTTGAACTGCGTGTAGCCGGCAGAGGTCGTCCGCGCCAGTTCCCGCGGCATCGACCCGTCGGGCTCGATCTGTTTCGCGATGCGCTCCTTGCGCGCCGCCTCGAGCGTCCGCCGGGCGTCGGCGTCACGGCCGGTGAAGAGCGCCATCGACACCACCTGGACGTCATACCACACGCCGTGGTTGTTGGTGGTGGCCCCTTCGGCGCGGCCCAACCGGCTCTTCAGAAGCCAGTCCAGGAAACCGCCGTACCAGGCGACCAGCCCCTGCCGGTCCGCCGTCGTCAGGCTCGGCGACTCCTGCAGCAGGCCGATGGCGTCGGTGACGTCCGCGAGGCCGCGCGTGTCGATGATGCCCGAGGCGCGCCCGGGCTCCTTGCCTTTCACGCCCTGTCCGAAGTCGAGGTTCGGATTCATCCGGGTCGCGGGATCGAGATACCACGCACGCAGCAGCCCGACGGCCTTCTCGGCATACGGCTCTTCGCTCGTGATGTAGTAGGCCAGCGCCAGCGTCGACACCGCCGAGATCATCCCGTTCATCTGGTTCTTGTCGGGGATGGTGTCGATCTCGGGGTTCGTCTCGCCGTCGCGCGAGATGTACGGCAGGCCGTCCGGCTTCGAGGGGTCCGGCCAGTAATACCGCGCGAGGCTCATGTAGTCGTGCTTGTCGCCGCTTGGAGGCACCTGCGGCTTGTTCATCACCGTGAACGGCCCGGCCTTCAAGGCCTTCGCGGCGTCCCGCTTCAGCTGGGCCATCGGCTCTGCGTAGTCCGGCGAACCCGCGCGCACCGCGTCCCGTACGGCCACCATCGTCGCGGGCGCGATCAGGAACGTGCGGGGACGACGCTCGGACGGCGCAGGCTGGGCCGGGGCAGGCGCGACGGCGACGGATACGGAGGCCGACAACAGGGTCACAATCACGAGACGCTTCACTGACGCTCCTTTCCGGCGCGGGCATTGCCGGCCGGCTGCGCGTAGATGAGCCGCTCGACCAGGCGGATGTCCGCCAGCGGGCGCTCGTCGGACACGCTCGTGTGCACGCCGAGATCGGCGTCCTCGAACACGATGGTCCACCGTCCAGGGCTCGGGTTCGCCAGGCACACGGGCGTGAGGATGTGGAAATGCCCCTTGCCGAGGCGCATACGCGCGGCCATGCGGGTCACCGCGTCGCACGCCGGCGCCAGGGAGTCCTGATCGTCGGGCACGCTGTCGGCGCCGTGCAGCAGGATCGCCAGCGGCTTCGCGCGCGCTTCGATGGAGGCGGTATCAAAGAACGCGTAGGCGCGGCCTTCGTCCGTGGCTTCGAGAAGAATGCCCCGCTCCTCGCGACCGGTCAGCGCACACCCCGGCGGCGTCGTGTGGATGTGCCCGCGGCCGCCGGCGGTCGCGATCCGCGCGGCCGCGGCCGCCAGTTCTTCGTATGTCACGTCGGTCAGCGCCAGTCGAGCAATCATGCCGCCTCCGGGCCGCGCCCGTCCCGCGGCGCGCCTGTCGCGAAGCGTACACCGGATGGGAGGCGCATGGTAGACTCCCCGCGTGCGGCGTGGATTGCGGCGACTGCTCGGCGTGGTGGTACTCGCAGCGTGCGTCCTGGCGCCAGTCGTCGACCTCTTCGAGCAGTGGGACCGCGGGGACGCCGACCTCGAAGGGACCGTGCTCGTCATCATGTTGTGCGTCGGAGCCGGCGTCGTGGTCGGCGTCGCCGCCGTTCCCGGCCGTTCGGGGCCGCGGCTCTGCTCCCGGCGTGTCGTCGAGCCCGCGGCGTCCAGGGCAGCCCTCGCCAATCCGCGGGTCGGCACGCTGCTACTCGTCGGTTCTCCGCCTGTTCCCCTTCGCGTTTAGTCCGCTCCGCCGATTCGGCCTCAGTTCACGTTGCCCTGCTGGCGTGCGCGCACAGCCAGGATTCGTTGACGGGTTCTCATCGCCGGAGCACTATCGTGACCGTCGTTGCTCGTATTCAGCGAGTTCGCTGTGTCGGTGCCCTCTTTGTGGCGTCCTGCCTTATGGTGTCCTCGCCGATCCTGGCGCAGGCGCCGACGAGCGTCCTCGAGGGGACAGTCCGCGACACGGGCGGCGGCGTGGTCATCGGCGCCACCGTCACCGTCCGCGACGTCGACACCAGCCGCAGCCGAACCGGCGTCACCGACGCAGGCGGCGCGTTCCGGTTCACCCAACTTCCGGTCGGCCTGTACCGGATTCGGGTCGAGGTGCCCGCGTTCGAGCCCTTCGAGCAGGGCGGGCTGGCGCTGTTCATCGGTCAGACCGTCCGTCTCGCCGTCACCGTCGTCCCGGCGGGCGTTGTCGAATCGGTTGCCGTCACCGCGCGGCAGGCCGCGATCGACGTCCGGCAGACCTCGGTGACGACGACCGTCGACACGGAGCGAATCGAGGAACTGCCGGTCCAAAGCCGGAACTACCTGAACTTCGCGCTGCTGGCACCCGGCGTCGTAGCGTCGCAGCCCGGGGCGCACCTGAAGACCGGATCGGCGCTGCAGGACAGCGGTTTCAGCTTCGCCGGACTCCGCCCCCGGAGCAACGCCCTCACCATCGACGGGCTCGACAACAACGACCACATGAGCGGCGGCACACGGACCGAACTGTCGCTGGAGGCGGTGCGCGAGTTCCAGGTCGTCAACAACGCCTGGACGGCGGAGAGCGGCGGCGCGGCCGGCGGCGCGGTCAATGTCGTCACCAAGAGCGGCGCGAACATCCACCACGGCGACGCCTTCGTGTTCGGCGAATCCGGCCGCCTCGATGCCAAGCCCAAGCTGGACACCGCCGCGGACAGCAAGCCGTCGCTCGGCCGGTTCAGGGCGGGCGGCGCGATCGGCGGTCCGCTCGTGAGGGATCGCACGTTCGTCTACGCCGCGCTGGAGTGGGAGCGGATGGACGGCGAGTCGTCGACAGCCCTCGATCCGGCTGTCGCGGCGGCCGTCAACGCCGCCCTGGCAACCGCGGCCTACTCCGGGCTGCCCGTGCGCCGCCTCGCGGACGGACGTGCCCCGGCCTCGGGCCGCGAGACGGAATGGTCGGCGAAGGTGAATCACCAGATCGACGCGCGGCACGCCCTGATGGTCCGCGCCGCGGGCAACGTGCGCGACGACGAGGGCAACGCCTTCAATACGGGCGGCCTGTTCGACCCGAGCGCGCGCGGGTCGCAGTCCATCAGCGACGGCGGCGTCGCCGCGTCGTGGACGGCCGTCGTCAGCACGACGATGACGAACGAGTTGCGCGGCCAGGTCTCCACGCGGCACGTCGGCCAGCACACCGGCGAGAGCGTCGGCCCGGGCGTGTCGATCGCGGGCGCCGTCGACTTCGGCCGCTCGTACGTCGGCAACGCCAGTCACCGTCAGCGATCGATCGAGCTGTCGGACACCTGGGGCTGGGCCCGCGGCGCGCACTTCCTCAAGGCCGGCGGGGATCTACGCTCGGTCGACATCACGGGGACGGCGAACGACGGCACGGGCGGCTTCTACACCTTCCGCTCGGTGGACGCATTCGTGAATGGCCAGCCCGACTCGTACCGGCAGGTGTTCGGCGGCATGCAAAGCGACCTCCTGGCGATGCACGCGGGGATGTTCGTCCAGGATCACTGGACGCCGATGACCTCCGTGACGCTGGACGCCGGCGTCCGGTTCGACGTCGAGGCACTGCCCTCCCGGCTCCGGGTCACCAGCCGGCAGTGGGCGCCGCGGCTCGGCGCGTCGTGGCTGCCCGCGCCCAAATGGGTCGTTCGCGGGGGCGCGGGGATCTTCCCCGACCGGATGGTGCTGGCCTCGTTCGAGCGGGCACTGCTGAGCGACGGCGCGCTCGGCGTCGAACACGTCGTTCGGGGGACGCGCGCCGCCCAACTGCTCGCGGCGACGGCCGGCGCGGCGCCAGCCGCGCCGCCGTCAGGCCTGCCCCCATCCCTCTACACCGTCCAATCCGGGGCATGGCACTCGTCGAGCCGGCAGGCCAGTGCCGGGGTCGAGCGCGAGTTGACGCAGCATCTCACCGCCTCGGTGAACTACCTGTTTGCACGCGGCCATGATCTGACCAGGACCGTGAACGCGAACCTGCCGCCGCCGACGGTGCTCACCGCGGAGAACGCCGCCAGCCTGGGCGTCGCGGCGCCGGTTCCGCAGCAAATCGGGCGCGCGGTCTACGGACCGGCCCGCGTGAACGCCGCACGCGACGGCCTCTTCGAGCTGCAGCCGACCGCAGCCTCGGCGTATCACGGCGTGACCGTCAGCCTCAACCGGCGGCTCGCGAACGAAATCGAATGGGCGGTCGCGTACACGTGCTCGCGCGCCACGGACACCGCGTCGGACTTCGACGAGCAGCCGCAGAGCCCGACGGACCTCGCCTCGGAGCGCAGCGCCTCGCGCTACGACGAGCGTCATCGACTCGTGATCAGCGCGTTGGTCGACCTCGACATCGGCGACGCGAACGACCGCCCCGCCTCGCAGCGCCCGGGATTCTGGGTGAGGGTGTTCGGCAACATCGCCGTCGCGCCGATCGTGACGATCGACTCGGGAAGACCAGTGAATCCGATCACCGGCGCAGACGACGCGCAGACGCTCGCGTATCCTGCGACCGCGCGCCCGATGGGGATGACGCGGAACAGCTTGCGGACGCCGGCGTCGGCGAGCGTCGACGTTCGAATCGTCAAGTTCTTCCCCCTCGCACCGCACGGCCGCCTCGATCTCGTCGTCGAGGCCTTCAACCTGCTCAACCGGACGAACGTGACGCAGATCGACGCCGTCTACGGAGGGTCCGCGGCGGCCGCGGCGGCCTTTGGCCGGCCGCTCGATGCCGCGCCGGCTCGACGGATCCAGTTCTCGATAGACTTCGAGTTCTGACGCTCATGCCGCTGCGCCGATCCGGCGGCGACCCGGCCCTTGCCCCGGGCCGGCCGCCGGACGTACGCTGAACGGTCGAATCGCGAACGCGATTCCAAGGGTTGGCGCCATCACTCGTTCTCGAGGCCGCCGTGGGCGAGGCACGCAGGTGATGGAGCGACGCTCAAGAGGTTGAACAATGGCCCGACTCGTCGAATGCGTTCCCAACTTCTCCGAGGGCCGCGACCGCGGCGTCATCGACGCCATCGCCCAGGCGCTCGCCAGCGTATCCGGCGTGAAGCTGCTGGACGTGGATCCCGGCGCGGACACCAACCGCACGGTCTACACGCTGGTCGGGCCGCCGGACGGCGTCGCCGAGGCCGCGTTCCGGGGCGCGAAGCGTGCGGCCGAACTCATCGACATGACGGCCCACAAGGGCGCGCACCCGCGGATGGGCGCCCTCGACGTCTGCCCGTTCATTCCTGTGTCGGAGATCACGATGGCCGAGTGCGCCGACCTCGCGCGCCTCGTCGGCCGCCGCATCGGCGACGAGTTGCAGATCCCGGTCTACTTCTACGAGTATGCGGCGGCCAGCGCGGAGCGGCGAAGTCTGGCGAACATCCGCGCCGGCGAGTACGAGGGCTTCGCCGCGAAGCTCGAGGATCCGGCCTGGGCGCCCGATGCCGGGCCGGCGCGCTTCAACGCCCGATCGGGCGCCACCGTTGTGGGCGCGCGCGAGTTCCTGCTCGCCTACAACGTGAACCTGAACACCCTCGACCGGCGGCTCGCCAACGAGATCGCGCTCACCATCCGCGAGGGCGGGCGCGCGAAACGCGACGCGCATGGCGACATCGTCCGAGACGCCAGCGGCGCCTCGGTCAAGATTGCCGGCCGCCTGAAGGCGGTGCGCGCCATCGGCTGGTACATCGAGCAGTACCGCCAGGCGCAGGTCTCCATCAACCTGCTCGACTACAACACCACGCCCCTCCACGTGGTCTTTGAGACCGCCCGGGAGGAAGCCGAGAAGCTGGGGCTCATCGTCACCGGGTCGGAACTGGTCGGACTGACGCCGCTCGCGCCCATGATCGAGGCGGGCCGCCACTTCCTCCGCAAGCAGGGGAAGTCGGTCGGCGTGCCCGAGCGCGAACTGATCGAGATCGCCATCCGGTCGATGGGCCTGGACTCGGTCGCCGCGTTCGATCCCGGGAAGAAGATCATCGAGTACCAGTTCACTCCGGCGGCGCCGCTGATGGCGATGCCCGTGACGCGGTTCGTCGATGAAGTCTCCACCGAGTCGCCGGCACCAGGCGGCGGATCGGTGGCCGCGCTGATGGGCAGCCTCGCCGCGGCGCTGGCGACGATGGTCGCGAACCTGACCGTCGGCAAGAAGGGCTACGAGGACGCGTGGCCGGCGCTGGCGGAACTCGCGGAACAGGGCCAGGGCGTCAAGGCGGCCCTGCTGCGCGCCGTCGACCAAGACACCGACGCGTTCAACCGCGTGATGGAGGCGATGCGGCTGCCGAAGGGCACGCCCGAACAGAACGCCGCGCGGGATCGCGCCATCGAAGAGGCCAACAAGGCCGCGGCCGAGGTCCCGCTGCAGACCGCGCGGTTGTGCCTCGACGCAATCCGGCTGGCCGACACGGCGGCTCGCCGCGGCAACCGGAACTCGGCCTCAGATGCTGGCGTGGCTGCGCTGGCGGGCCGCGCGGGCGCGGAGGGCGCGGTACTCAACGTGCTGATCAACCTCGGGTCGATCAGGGACGCGGACTTCAACGCGCGCTGCGTGGCGGAGTGCACCGCGCTGACGACCCAGGCCCGCACGGCGTGCGAGGCCGTCCAGGCGTACGTGATCTCATCGTTTAGGTGAGTCGTGACAGTCGTGGGTGCTGGCTTCAGCCAGCACCTGCAGGAGCCGGCTGACCAGCCTTCGCCAAGGCTACGGCGGTCCGCCGTAGGTCTCCCGAAGGCGGAAGTCGGCTCCCACGACAGCACGCCTCAGTCCCTGGTTCCCAGCGCCTAGCGCCTAGTCCCTCGCCCCTACATCCGCACGTGCGTGTCGCCCATGGCGTCGTCCTCGACGAAGCCGTGCTTGTCGGCGCCCAGCTTGAGGCGCGGCGGCTCCTGCGCCATCAGGTACTCGAACTCCGCCTTGAACTTCTCCAGGGACACGCCGCAGGTCGCGGCCAGTTTCGCGGTCTCATGCGCGTCCTGGAAGTCTTCCCGCTTCAGCCGGATCATGTAGCTGCGGCCGATCGCGTAGCGCTCCGAGCGGATATCCACGCGGCGGACGCGCGTGCGGCCGGTCTGCGGATCGATCAGGTCCGCAAAGTCGATCGGCACGAAGCGGCCGCCCTGGATCGACACCAGCGCGGCGTTGCCGCCGGAGAGAATGAACTTCGCGGCGGCATAGCCGAGGTCGCGCGAGTACTCCATGTCGAAGGGGATCGGGTCCGCACAGCGCAGCTCGTAGCCGATGTTCTTCTCGACG
>Ga0315271_10003013_pt1 | contig 10627 bp, 8 predicted proteins | sample C3_top_MG_FD_204664 | JGI IMG/M metagenome (GOLD analysis project Ga0315271, IMG submission 204664) | Sediment microbial communities from Yellowstone Lake, YNP, Wyoming, USA - C3_top | ecosystem: Environmental > Aquatic > Freshwater > Lake > Sediment | place: USA: Wyoming | collected 2017-08-01
CTTCAGGAGTTCAGGATCGGGAGCAGCGAAACGGGTCACGCGGACGCGATCTTAGCGATCAGCGCTTCTCCACGTCGCCTGACGAGGAGAACCGGAGGAGCCGGGCAAAACGACCGTGATCAGAAACGCAGGATCAGACCGGCGCGGCCCTCGCCCTGGGACAGATCCCTGCTGTCGACTTGGCGGCCACAAGCCGGGCTCGAGCCACAGGGCCCGTCGCTGTTGTTGTCGAACACGGTGAGGAAGTAGCGACCCTCCACGCGGACTCCGACGTGCTTTCCAAGCCAGAACTTCGCGCCCCCGGCAAACGAGGCCGAGAAGCGCGTTTCGTCGCTCAGGCCCTGAGCCTTCGGCAGCAGCCGGGTCAGACCGAGGCCGAATCCGATGAAGGGAACCACCCGGGCGTCTTTCGTTCCGAAGAGATAGTTGCCCCCGCCGTGCCAGGTCTCGAGGGTGAGGTCCATTACCGGAGTGCTGGTGAAGAGGCCCGAGGTCTCGAGGTTCGTCGCCTGGTGCGCGTACAGAAGCTCGAATTCGAAATCGTCGAATCGATATCCGAGGTGCACGCCGAAGGCGGCCCCGTCGCCTACCTCCAGCGAGGCGCTCGGTGCGCCGCCGCTCATCGTCCTCAAGGAATACAGCGTGCCGCCGAACCGATAGCCCGCCATCGGCGTGATCTCGATGGTCTGGCTGCGGGCGGCGGAGGGGAGCAGGGAAAGGAGAACGCCGGCGAGGATCCAGGTCCGCACAGGCGCATGTTATCAATGGCTCATCGGGGGTGGTCGGCCAGGAACTGAACGAAGCGCTTGAACAACTGGGTCTGATACCGCATCCGGTTCCAGGCCAGCGCGATCGTGCGCGAGGGCTTGTCGCCGGAGAGTGACCGATATTCGCGCCCTTCGTCCCGCCCCTTGTGCACCGCCATGGCGGGTATCAAAGAGACGCCTTGACCCAGCCGAACCAGCTCGAGCACGGTCAGAAGCTGATGGCTCCTGGCCGTCACGAGAGGCGAGGCCGCGTGCCGGGCGCAGAAGCTCATGGTGGTCCCGGTCAGGCAGTGGGCCTCGTTGAGGACAACGAACGGTTCCAGGACGAGATCCTTCAGACTGACCTTCGGCTTCCTGGTCAGAGGGTGATGGCTCGGCAGCACCGCGAGCAATTCCTCGGTGAACAGGGTCTTCGTCTGCACGTACTCGGCCTGAATGGGGAGGGCAAGAATCGCGAGGTCGATGTCGCCCTCGGCCAGCAGCCGCAGGATGTTTCCGGTGGTCTCTTCCACGATCTCCACCCGGGCCTTGGGGCACTCCCTGGCGAAGCGAGTGAGGAGGCGGGGCAGGAAGTAGGGCGCGATGGTCGGGATGGCGGCGAGGATGATCCGGCCTGAGTCCCGGTCGTCGGCAACCCGGGTGCGCGCGTCTTCGGTGAGGCTGAGGATCTGGTCGGAATAGCGCTTGAACATCTTCCCCGCGTCGGTGAGCCGCACCCCGCGGCCGAGGCGTTCGAAGAGGGGTTGGCCGAGTTCCCGCTCGAGCTTGGCGATCTGCTGGCTGATCGACGGCTGCGACACGTGGCACGCCTCCGCCGCGCGGGTGACGTTGCCAAGATCGGCGATCTTGGCGAAGTAACGGAGCTGGTGCATCTCCATCGGGCTTGATTCGTCCTTTCTTGAGCAATAGGTACTGCCTATGAGAGTGATGATAACTAAGTCTTGGACCTATTCCTTGTGATTGCCTAACTTCCCCGGTGTCGTCCACCGATCTCCCTAACCATAAGGACATGAAGAAACCCATGTTGAAGCACCTTCTCACCCTGGCCATCGCGACTCTGGCGGTAAGCCCGGTCTACGCCCAGGCGAAACCCGATGGCGGCGCGTCTGCGAAGACCTCCGCGGATCTGCAAGCAATGTCGAACCAGTTCTGGTGGCCGGAAAGGCTCGACCTCGCGCCCCTTCGTCAGCATTCGCCCGGGTCCAGTCCCATGGACAGCAAGTTCAACTACGCCCAGGAGTTCAAGAAGCTCGATATCAAAGTGGTGAAGGCCGACATCGAGAAGCTGATGAAGACTTCTCAGGACTGGTGGCCCGCCGACTGGGGGAACTATGGCCCGTTCTTCATTCGCATGGCCTGGCACAGCGCCGGCACCTACCGTGTGGCCGATGGACGCGGCGGAGCCGGGGGCGGGCAGCAGCGCTTCGAGCCCCTGAACAGCTGGCCGGACAACGCCAACCTCGACAAGGCGCGGCGGCTGCTTTGGCCGATCAAGCAGAAGTACGGGAGCAGCCTGTCCTGGGCCGACCTGATGGTCCTGACCGGCAACGTCGCCCTGGAGTCGATGGGCTTCAAGACCTTCGGTTTCGCGGGCGGCCGCACGGATGACTGGGAAGCCGACCTCGTTTACTGGGGCGCGGAGAAGAAGTTCCTCGCCGACGAGCGCTACAAGGGCGACCGGAAGCTCGACAACCCTCTCGCAGCGGTTCAGATGGGTCTCATCTACGTGAACCCGGAGGGGCCTAACGGCAATCCCGATCCCCTCGCCGCCGCGAAGGACATCCGCGAGACCTTCGGCCGCATGGCCATGAACGACGAGGAGACGGTGGCCCTGATCGCGGGCGGACACACCTTTGGCAAGGCTCACGGAAAGGCCGACCCATCCAAATGCGTCGGGGCCGAGCCGGCCGCCGCCGGCATCGAGCAGCAGGGCTTCGGCTGGAAGAACGAATGCGGCAAGGGCAATGGCGTGGACACCATCACCAGCGGCCTGGAGGGGGCCTGGACTTCGAAGCCGACTCAGTGGACCACCCAGTATCTGAACAACCTGTTCGCCTTCGAGTGGGTGAAGTCGAAGAGCCCGGCGGGGGCGACCCAGTGGATTCCCAAGGATGGGGCGGGGGACAACCTGGTTCCCGACGCTCACGAGGCGGGCAAGCGCAACTCGCTCATCATGTTCACCACCGACCTCGCCCTCAAGTTCGATCCGAGCTATCAGAAGATCGCCCGGCGCTTCCAGGAGACCCCGGCGGAGTTCGAGACGGCCTTCGCCAAGGCCTGGTTCAAGTTGACGCATCGCGACATGGGCCCGCGCACCCGCTACGTGGGCACGGAAGCTCCGGCCGAGGCCCTCATCTGGCAGGACGTGATCCCCGCGGTGAATCACAAGCTGATCGAGGCCACCGACATTGCCGGCCTGAAGAGCAAGATCCTCCAGTCCGGTTTGACCCCGTCGGAACTGGTGCGAACCGCCTGGGCCTCGGCGTCTTCCTTCCGCGGGACCGACATGCGAGGCGGCGCCAATGGCGCGCGGGTTCGCCTGGCTCCCCAGAAGGACTGGCCGGTGAATAACCCGGCCGAGCTTGCCCAGACGCTCAAGCGCCTGGAGGCGATTCAAAAGGAGTTCAACCAGGCGAGTACGAATGGAAAGAAGGTGTCGCTGGCGGATGTGATCGTGTTGGGCGGCGTGGCCGGGATCGAACAGGCGGCCAGGAGCGCGGGTTACACGGTCACCGTGCCCTTCGCGCCGGGACGCATGGATGCCTCTCAGGAGCAGACGGACGCCTCTACCTTCGCCATGCTCGAGCCAAAGGCCGATGCCTTCCGCAACTACTACGGGGAAGGCAATTACATGTCGCCCACGGAGATGCTGGTCGATCGGGCCAACAGGCTGACCTTGACCGTCCCGGAGATGACCGTTCTGCTTGGCGGCATGCGGGTTCTGAACGCCAACGCGGGGCAATCCAAGAACGGTGTGTTCACCAGCAAACCGGGGACATTGAGCAACGACTTCTTCGTGAACCTGCTCGACATGTCCACGAAGTGGCAGAAGTCAGCCACGTCCGAGGGGGTCTACGAAGGGCTCGACCGGAAGACGGGCGCGGTCAAATGGACGGCGACCCCGGTCGACCTGATTTTCGGATCTCACTCCGAACTTCGGGCCATCGCGGAGGTGTACGCGGCCGAGGATGGAAAGCAGAAGATGGTGAACGACTTTGCCCAGGTCTGGAACAAGGTGATGAGCCTCGACCGCTTCGACCTGAAATAACCTCGTGAACGCATAAGGCGGCTCGAAATGGCCTTGTAACCGTCATGGTTACAAGGCCATCTGTCACTCCTCCTTGCCCCCGCCCCCATCGAGGAGAACCGCTCGCAGCCGCGAATCCAGCCGCTGCGCCTCCTTCCGCACCTCGGGGTGCAGAGCCTTCGCGGTCGGGATGGTGTGGCAGAGGTGGGCAATCCGGAGTCGACGCGGTCCCGCCTTGCTCGCATGCTCCCAGTGGATTCGCGAGAGGGGCGTATCGAGTTCAACCGCCTCCGACGTGTAGGTGGCGAGGGCGTTCCCCGTGGGCAACGCCTGCGCGGCTCCGTGGCTGCCCAGTGCCTTCATCAGGCTCGCCTGATCCGGATCGAAAGGACCTTCGAAGCTCAAGACGAAGAAACTCAGCATCTCGAGGTCGGGGCGCGGCGCCTGAGCGTCGCATCCTTCCTCCGAATACTCGTACTGAATGGTCGAGAAACCCATCACGTCCCGATGGCCGAGGCTGTAGCCGCGACCGGGATCGGCGACGATGGCCATGCGAAGGCGATGGAGGACCTCAAGCGCCTGCCCGCCGCCATCGATCAGCGAGAAACCGTAGTGGCCGAGATGATGAACGTGATACGGGTCGGCGCCGCGGGCGAGCCGAAAGCACTCTTCGGCCCGAGTCGCGTCCCTCCGGCGTTCGAGCAGGAAGTTGGCGTAGTTGCCGAGGTTGCTCGAGTGATATGGATCGACGGCGAGCGCCCTCTGGTAGCAACGCTCGGCGCCGTCGTCGTCCCTCACAAGATTCTCGAGGAACATCGCGTAGTTCCCGATGAGCACCGCGTCGGCGGGGCGTTGTCCGATAGCGGCCTCGTAGCATGGCCGCGCTTGCTCCGGCGTCATTCGCTCGAAGGCGAGAAAGGCCGCGAAGTCGAGGAGCAGGCCCACGTCGTTCGCCGTCGCGTCGAGGCCTTCGCGGAAGAGCCGCTCCTTTTCGTCGAGATGCCTCGCCGATTCGATCCGACTCCGCCAGTTCATGGCCTGCTCCGGGTCGCCTCAGGAATTGCGGGGATTGAACTCTCGGGCAGGGCGGCGGAGGGGATCGCGAACATGGGGTCGGCCGGAGCGGGCGGCAAGTTTAGGGCATTCGCTATGCTCGTCTCCTGGCCACGGAGGCCAATGAATTGACCCGCAGCCAGCGCCACCGCTTCGTTCACAGCACACTCCCTCGGCTTCTGGACGAGGATCGCGACGGCATGATCGCGCGTCTTTGTGCCGCCGACGGAGGCGACACTCTGCTCCGAGTGTGGAACCGGCTGGGCGAACAGATGCCGCTCGCGGAGCGGGTGGACCCCGGAGGCCTGGGCGTCGACTCCTTCCGGCTTGACGATGGGAGCGTCGTCGCGTTCGTTACTCTTCCCAGACCCGCGGTCGCGCCCGAGGCCTGGTTCGTGGTCATCTGGGCGTGGCCGGAGGGGCCACGTGACGGGCGCGAGGGACCTTCCTTCGAACACGGCTACTACACCCTCGAATTGAGCGAGGCGCAAGACGGCTCGCCCATGAACGTCCTCGCGCAGTGGGGGCATGGGGCCCACGTGAACTTTGGCGAGGCCCCCCCCTCGAACGAAGGCGCCTTCCTCAGGGCGGTCTGCGCTTTGCGGGGCCTGCCTGCGGAACAGACCATCCAGGTCCTGCTCCACTATCTTCGAGCCAGAACCCGGTCCATCGCGGTTGGAATCGCGGACAGTCGCAAGATCACACTCCATGGAGCGCCGTCGCTCGAAGTGTTCGATCGCCTTCGGCGTTCCCCTTCCGAGAGATCTGCCACGAAGTCCACGTTCTTTCAACGCGAGCTGGAGGCCGGCGCAAACTCGCAATGGCGCAAGGGCCTCAGGATTGTCCACCGCGTTTCGGACGAGACCGACATGAACCGGCTGGGAGACGCCTTCGACAGCGTCGCCAAGAGCGTCGAAGAGGAGCTGGAGCGCTGGATGCAGGCTTCGAGAGCCCTGGCGCCGCCGGAACCCGGACCGCGACAAAAGGGATGGGGGCGACCGCTGACCGCGGTGGTCGCAACCGAAGAGGGCGTGAAGCTCTGCGAGCAGCGGTCTATCGACACGATGGGTGGGTCTGAGCTTCGGGCCCTTCTCTTCGAATCCCGCACCTCCATCGAACTCGGACTATTCAACGTCGACGATGACAACCTTCGGGCGCTCCTGTCCGTGCTGCCACGACGGACGGAGGAGGCTCCTCTCGTCCCAGAGACTGCAGTCGTACAACTCGGATGCACAGATGAAGGGGAGGGGGCGTTTCATCTCCTCTATCGGTTGAGTGACGAGCTGGTGCGACACCTGCGGCACCTTGGCGATGAGGACCTGTCCGTCGTTGGCCAGCGTTGGGTCTCGTTGATGAGGACGGCGGGCGACTCTTCGCACATGCGGGGTCGGGGGGTGTTGGTGCGCCTGGTCGATCTGGCTCGGCAGACCGGGCCGGAGTCCCCCTACATCCTGATCGACGAGTACTGGCGTTAGAGACAGAACTTCGGGTCTCCATCCACAACCGGACCCGCGCGACCTGCTCTCGGGCTACTTCGCCCCGGCCGCCGGCGCCCGCGACAAGACGCGCACTTCCGGCAGGGTGTCGCGATTCACCACCTTGCCGTTGCTCATCAGCACTCGAATCCCGCGGATGTTCCTGATGTCTTGAAGCGGATTCGCGCTGAGCACCAGCAGGTCCGCGATCTTGCCCGCTTCGAGGGTGCCGAGGTCCTGGGTGCGGCCCGCAGCGTATGCACCGTTCTTCGTGGCGGCCACGATCGCCTGCATGGGGGTCATGCCCAGCTCCACCAGCCCCTCGATGCCGATGATCGTGCCGATGCCGTGGTCCTGCGCCTCCGGCTTCGGCGCGCGCGACAGCTCCGCCGCCGCGGCCCAATAGTTGTCGGTGCCCACGGTGACCACGGCGCCCGCGGCGATCAGCGTCTTCGCGTTCTTCCGGCGCATCTCCATCTCCTCGCCCGTGTCGTCGGCGGCCTTGCGCAGCTCGGCCGACGTCTTCGCCCGAGCGGGCCCCTTCGCCGCCGCCTCGCTCAGCTTCTTCTGCGCCTCGGCCCGATCCTTCAGATGCTTCGTCCACGCCTCGCCGGTGATCGTGTTCACCAGCATGTTGCACGCGATGCGCTTGTCCACGATGGCGCGAACCAGTACGATCGGCAGTTCGCGCGGACCCAGCAACTCGGGATGCTGGATCCCGTCGATGCCCGCCTCCACGGCCAGGCGCAGGCCGTCGGGGGTGGTGGCGTGGGTCTCGGCCTTCCTGCCGCGCTTGTGCGCCTCCTCCACGATCACGCGCTGCGCCTCGGGCGAGAACCCCACGAACGCCGGCCGCGCGAAGTGGGCGGTGCCGCCGTACTTGATGAAGTCGGGCCCCTTGTCGAGATAGGCGTTGATGGCCACCCGCAGCTCGTCGGGCGTCATGTCGACCAGGTCCTCGCCCGCGCCCTGCGCGACCTGATCGTTCATCTGCTCCTGGAAGAGACTCAGTCCGGTCTCGCGGATGAGGCTGAACGACACCGAATAGGGCCCACCCCACCCCACGATGTTGCCCGCGGCCAGGATGCGCGAGCCCACGGCCTGGCCACGCGCGATGCGCTCACGCGTCTCGACGAGGGCCGGGAGCACGCCGTAGCTGTCGCGCACGGTGGTGATGCCGTGCTTCAACTGGAGCTGCGCGGCCTCGAGCACGATCTCGGCCTGACGCGGGTTGTAGCGCACGAGGGTCTCGTAGCGATCGTTGACGCCCCCATAGAGCGAGAGGTGCACGTTGGTGTCGAAGAAGCCGGGCACCACGAACTGTCCCGCGGCGTCGATCACGCTGGCGCCTTTCGGCACGGCCACCGAGGCGCGCGGACCCACTCCAGTGATGCGGTCGTTGGTCACGATCACCGCGGCGTCCGGCACGGGCGCGCCACCGGTTCCGTCGATCAAGGTGGCGCCGGTGATGGCGGTGATCCGCGCCGGCGGCGTCTGCGCGGAAAGGAGCGACGCGCTGAGGGCCAGGGTCAGCAGGGGAAGGCAGAGCCGGTCCAGTTGCAAGAGGGAACGCGCGGGGAGATGCATGGAGGGATTGTAGGGCGAACCGGTGCGGCTACGACTTGAGGATCGATCGGATCACCGCTCCCGCGAGCAGGATGTCGATCATGCTGATCGCGCCCCCGAATTCCAGAGCGGTCTGAACCGATCCCAGTAGTACCAGGCCAGAAAGACCTCAATCCCTACCACGAATGGCCCGCTCGTAAACGGCTGGGCTTCCAGCAGCCAGTTGTACAGCGGAATCACCACAATGGGCGGAGCCAGCACAACCAGCCCAAGGGGTGCCGTGCGATCGAGCAACAACAGCACCCCGCCGATCAGGAAACTCAGTGCCAGCAGCGTCAGCATGAACCCGCTCGCGTAAAGAGCGGAAAAGAAGGCGATCCCGGCCGGCGTTGTCCCTGCCGGCATGGGTATCAGATGCAGGAGACCATTCGCCCCGATCAACGCATAGAACAATCCCGCAATCCAACGCATCGCAACTGCAACGCGTGTCACAACTTTGCTCTTTGCCATCTCTCACCTGACGATAGGAGGGAACATTAGCGGCCCCCCGAGGTTGACGGAAGGTGGCCGACGTCGTCGGCCTTGGGTAAGGCGAGCCAGGGGTTGCTCACGCCGCCACGGCCAGTCACCGCGCCGTGCCAGCCCCGTCGACGCGCAGGCGCCGTGCGATGGTGGCGACGCGCTCGCCGAGGGCGCGACACTCCTTTAACGCCCCGTCGTTCACGGGCGATATCGCGGAGACGCCCGCCGCCCCCAACCCGTTGTGAACGGGACCGACCAGCACCATCCCGCCGTTCACCATGGCCAGGTTCAGCGAGGCGATGACGTGCTCCCGGCCGCCCGTCTCCGCGCCTCCGGACGCGAACGCGCCGCCGACCTTGTCGGTGAGGGCGACCTTGTACTTCAGGAACCAGTCGTCGATGAACATCTTCATCGGCCCCGCCATGTTGCCCCAGTAGGTCGGCGACCCGAGCACCATGCCGTCTGCCTTCTTCAAGTCGTCAGCCGACACGTCCGCGACCTTCTTCAGCACCACTGTCGTCCCGGAGATCCCTCGGGCGCCGTCGGCGACCGCCTGCGCCATCTTCTCGGTGTTGCCTGACTGCGAGTAGTACGCGACGAGCACGGTGACGGGCGGAGGGTCGGCGACGGCCCGGAGGACGGCGGACGGTACCACCGACAGGGCCATCGCCAGTGCGGTCCATGCAAAGCACCGGCGTCTTCCGCCGTCATTCATTGCCATCATGTTCGTCCTCTCTTAAGGCTCTGTTCCGGTCGTCCACGCTGGAGGATCTCGAATTTTCGGATTCCCCGCGGTGCGGGGGCAGATTGGGCCCAGGCTCTCTCTTCGTGTGGTCCGATCATAGGCTGCGATGAATTTCACCACGGACTGCTAGCCTGGATTTCCACGGACCAGATGTCGCCGCCTTGATTCGCTTCTGCTCGTCGCGATAGGTGGGCCTGGCAAACAATGAGCCAGTCGCGCGTGCCCCTAACCGTGCCGGATGCTCAGAATGTCGCCGTCGCGAACCACGTAGGCCTTGCCTTCGAGCCGCCAGTGGCCGGTTTCTCTCGCTTTCGCGAAGGAGCCGCCCGCCGCGATGAAGTCGTCGTAGTGCACCACCTCGGCCCGGATGAACTTCTGGGCGAAGTCCGAGTGGATCGCTCCGGCGGCTTCCTGGGCGGTCATGCCCGCCCGTATCGTCCAGGCGCGACACTCGTCTTCCCCGACGGTGAGGAACGACTGCAGGCCGAGCAGCCCGTAGGCCTCGCGGATCAGGGTATCGAGCGCCGATTCACGGATCCCGTACTCCGCCATGAAGGCGCGGGCGTCCTCGCCCGAGAGCTCCGACATCTCCATGTCGATCTTGCCGAAGAACGCCACGACCCGCGTGCGGGCCCCGGCTTTCGCGGCGGCCACGCGCGACACCTCGGCCTCGACCACCTTTTGCTGCGATTCATCGAAGGAGAGCGCGATCAGCATCGGCTTGACCGAGAGGAGCTGATAGGTCTTCAGGATCAGCAGTTCGTCCTTCGAGAGGTCCTCGTTGCGCAGGGGCTTCTCGGCCTGGAGGAGGGCGAGGCACTTCTCGAGGACCGGCAGCTCCTTCTTCATGTAATCGTCGTGCAGGCGGCCGAGTTGCTTGTGGATCTTCTCGATGCGCGACTCGAGCACGGCCATGTCGCCGAGGATGAACTCGGTTTCGAAGGTGGCGGCATCGCGGAGCGGGTCGATGCTGCCGTCGGGATGAGGCACGGCTGCGTCGTTGAAGAGGCGGACCACCTGGATCAGAGCGTCGTTGGATTTGACCGCCGCGAGGAACCCAGTGGTGAACTGCGTGGTGCCGCTCGCTCCCTTCTTCAGACCGGCCACGTCGACGAACTCGATGGTGGCGCGCACCGTGCTCTTCGGTGAGAAGAGGGCCGCACAGTGATCGAGACGCGGGTCGGGAACCTTGGCCATGCCGAGATGAGCGCCCGTCTTCGCGGAGGCCGAGGGATCGAGATGAGTCCTGGTG